>ERZ808044.184-NODE-184-length-85720-cov-11.667445_pt1 | contig 85720 bp, 73 predicted proteins | sample MGYA00380195_ERZ808044 | MGnify/ENA primary metagenome ERZ808044 (study PRJEB31490, sample SAMN06133423) | mouse gut metagenome | isolation source: Z7_2 | host: mice | place: China: Chengdu | collected 2015-05 ...
GTGTCCATGATATATGCAACTGTCGGTTAGTGATATTGTAATGGAGCGAGACCAACACATTTATTGACTAACACCAATATCTTTTATATCGGAAATTATCACCTGAAACCTGTCATCAGAATGATTTTTCTGTATCAGTTTATCTGATTTGTTCAACAACTCTTTCTCCATATTACACCTCAATTTCCGCTATAATCTTATCAATCTCATCACGAAGCACTTGCTCACGAGCCACTATTTCCTTTATTTCTTCATTCAGCTTCACTATATCAATTTTCTCTCTCGTATCTTCAGCTTCAACATATGTGGACACAGATAAATTATAATCATTGACGGACACTTCCTCATAACTCGCCAAATGCGCAAAATGCTCTACTTCTTCACGCTTGGCAAACACATCGACAATATGGTCTATATTCGCAGGCGTAAGCTTATTATTGTTCGTAACCTTAACGCATTCCCTCGTTGCATCAATAAACAATGTTTTGTTATCCGCCTTATTTTTCCTCATTACCATAATACAGGTGGCAATGGAAGTTCCGAAGAACAGATTGCTTGGCAACTGAATCACACAGTCCACATAGTTGTTATCGATCAGATATTTTCGGATTTTCTGTTCCGCACCTCCGCGATACATAATCCCCGGAAAGCATACGATAGCAGCCGTTCCGCCCACCGCAAGCCATGAAAGGCTGTGCATGATAAACGCCATATCCGCCTTGCTCTTTGGCGCCAGAAATCCGGCAGGCGCAAAACGTGGATCATTGATCAGCAACGGATTACCGTCTCCTGCCCATTTGATCGAATAGGGCGGATTTGAAACAATCAGTTCAAACGGCTCGTCATCCCAATGCTGCGGGCTGATGAGGGTATCCTCACAGGCAATATTGAATCTGTCAAATCCCACATCATGCAAAAACATATTGATTCGGCACAGGTTATAAGTCGTAATATTGATTTCCTGTCCATAGAAACCGTTACGGATCGCATCTTTCCCGAGAATTTTCTCAGCCTTCAAAAGCAAAGAACCAGAACCACAGGCCGGATCATATACTTTATTGATCTCTGTTTTTCCTACAGTTCCAAGTCTTGTGAGCAATTCTGATACGTCTGCAGGAGTAAAAAATTCTCCGCCGGATTTCCCAGCATTGGACGCATACATTGTCATGAGGTATTCGTACGCGTCGCCAAAAGCATCTATGGAATGATCTTTCACATCCCCTAGATTCATTTCACCCACGCCATTTAACAGTTTAACCAGTTTCTCGTTACGCTTGGCAACCGTAGAGCCCAATTTATTGCTGTTCACATCGTAATCATCAAACAGTCCGGCAAAATCGCTCTCCGCCTCACTGCCTTTCGCAGATTCCTCAATATGCCGGAATACCCGCTCCAATGTTTCATTTAAGTTTTCATCGTTCACCGCATTAACGCGAACATTGCAGAATAATTCGCTTGGCAGAATAAAAAATCCTTTTTCTTCTATCAACCCCTCACGGGCTTCTTTGGCATCCTCGTCCGGCATTTTTGCAAAGTCAAAATCAGGATTCCCTGCCTCCGCCTCTCCGCTGTTTATGTAATTGCACAGGTTTTCAGAAATATATCGATAGAACATCGTCCCAAGAACATAATTCTTAAAATCCCAGCCGTCCACTGCACCTCTCAGTTCATCTGCAATTGCCCAAATTGCACGATGCAGTTCATCACGCTCTTGTTCCTTTTTGGTATCAACCATTCTCTTTTCCTCCATTATCCTACGGTATAAATTCCAAAATATCATCCACGCCACTTTTCGATTTAAGAATGCAATTTTGACATATAAATTTCTTACATCAACTTTTTCAATCGGATTATTTTACTCGCCGCCAGAACTCCGGCAGGCACAAAACAGGGAGCATTGATCAACAACAGTATAGGGATTAATTGAATAAGCTATCCTATAATATCTTCTTTCCCCAAAGCAAACGAAATACGCCCGCATAAATACAGCGGAACCGAATATTTTCTGCCGGTTCCTCTTTTTACTTCCAATCCATAATCCCTATAATCCAAACGGCTTCTCACATAAAAGTCCAATTCACCGCTTGTCTTCTTATCTGTGGCAAACCACGGCACCTGTCCGGCGATCTCCTTCTTTTGAATCCGCCTGATAAGTTCAAGATAGACAAAGTTTTCACATAGAATTCCTTCGATCTCATCCAACAGCTCTCCCGTCAGTTTTAGAATATGTCCTGCTACACCAAGATCACAGAAATAATAGCGGCAGTTATCCACAAGATCCAGATTACTGCAATCAACGCTCATACTGCAATATCCAATCTAATGAGACAGATATAACCAACTGATCGTATAATTCGTCATTCTCTTTAGATACGTCCGCTCTCCTCCTTGAAGATGATCCTCGTTAAGTCAGTCGTAAGATCAGGTGTTCCCTTCTTCTCTTTTTAAAGAGTAATTGCAATAGATGAAAAAACCTTTTCAAACATTTCTAATTCCAACGGTCCCTCAAAGTACCTGGAAGATTCTTTGACAAATATCTGAATTAAATTATCTATCACAGATATACACTCCTGAATGTTTTCATTTTCCAGATACGTAGTCACAACCTCCGGATACCCTCCTATCTGAAGGTATATCTTAAAATAAGATTTTAACTCGTCATACAGGGCATGGTCTGATCCTCCGTACAAATCAACGGAATCATATAATTCCCTCTTATGAAATGCATCCAGAAATTCCGGGAATGTAAGTGTCGTCATTGTAAGGAGCTCTACGTCCCCTGCCGGGAGAAAATATTCTTTCTCACGGATTTTCCCAAGATAAGACCCCGTCACAATAAAGTGAGCTTTGAAATTCCTATCGAATTCCCTGATCTTACTGTATACAACCGACGATTCCTGTATCTCATCAATCACGACCAAAATATCTTCACAGTCTTCAAAATCCCCGTTATATAACTGAAATGCTTTAAAAACCGGATTCTCCTCCCGCTTCTGTCCCGGCTCCCATCTTGCCGCAATATCCAGACAATGTAAAAAATCACTGCCGGAAGATGCAAGCATATTGATATAGATATGATTCTTATATTCCTTTTTTGCAAATTTATCTAAAATGTATGTTTTTCCTACCTGCCTGGCGCCCTCAAGCTCCAAAACCTTGCGGTTCTTCTTCCTTTTCCATGCCAACAGTTTCTGATAAATATCGCGCTTTAAATCCATACTTTGCCACCTGCTCCAAACAACTACATTTCCAATTAAAACTATCATATCACATTAGAAATAAAGTTTGGGAAAAATTTTCAGAACCTGTCTGACACGAATCCAATCTATTATTTATAAATCTTTCAAGCGGTACACACCCTCAACATATCCCGTCTCGCCGAACATATCAGTGTAAGCCCATATTCTCTCGCAAGCTCCACCGCTTCCTGTGTGGGCACTGCCTTGGCCGCAAGAACCGGAATCCCGGCCCGGACCGCCTTTATCGCCATATCTGCCGGGGTACGCCCGCTGGAGTACACAATACACCGTTTAAGATCGACCTGACTGCGAAGGGCGTACCCGATCACCTTGTCGAATGCGTTATGCCGGCCGATATCCTCGCACTCGAATAGGAGCTCTCCCCCAACCGACAGAAAACAGCTATGCACCGCAAAGGTCTTCTGATGAAGCGGCATCCCTTCTGCCATTCTGTCCGCAAGGGTGAAAACCCATTCCTTCTCCCACTTGACCGGCTTTATCACAGACGGCATACATTCGGAAGCCTGCTGCCTGCTCTGATCTTTCACCTTCAGGGTTACTTCTCCTATTTTCCCCGACTCATTGACACGGACAGACTCCACATCCCCCGCATCTCCAATGAAGCCCTCTGTGAGAAGCCTCCCAAGGATCAGCTCCGCGAGATACTGCCCGGTGCAGGTAACCTCCAACCTCTTTCTTCCATTTACATAGATTGTCATCAGGTGCTCAGCCGGGATCGCGATTTTACTCTCTCGGGAGCTCCCGTCCCGCAGTATCTCCCGGACCTTTTCATATCTGAACAATTCCAGGCTCTCATATTCACTTAAATCTCCATAAGCTTCTGTATCCTTATACTCATTCGGGCATGCCTTACGGCATGCCCTCTGAATGTATTTCTCTTCTATATACATTATGATATCTTCTCCACTTTCACCGCACACACCTTGTACTCCGGCGTACTGGAAATACCGTCAAGCGCATCATTGGTCAGCCAGTTTGCCCCGCCTTCTATATAATGGAACGGCATCCAGCATTCTCCTGCCCTGGTCTTCTCAGACACATGCGCCGTCGTCCGGATCTCTCCGCGGCGCGAGGATACTGCAATCTTTTCCCCGTTCTCGATGCCAAGCTTCTTTGCGTCCTGCGTATTCAGCTCAATAAAGGATTCTCCGGCAATCTCATTGATACCTGCCGTCTTATCCGTCATGGCACAGGCATTGTAATGATACAGAATACGTCCTGTCATCATGGTAAGCGGGTACTCCTCATCCGGAAGTTCCGTCGAAGGAATATACTGTGCAGGACGGAAATATCCGATTCCTCTTGCAAACTTGCCCACATGCATGATCGGCGTTCCCGGATGATCTGCCGCCGGACAGGGCCACTGAAGCCCGCGTCCGCCGACCTCCTCACTGTCAAGACGCGCGTGGCTGATCCCGCCGTAGGACGGTGTCACAGAGGCGATCTCGTCCATGATCTGGGACGGCGTCAGGTGCGGCTGCGGATATCCCATCCGGTTCATAATCTCCGTGAATATCCAGGTATCCGGCTTTGCTTCTCCCTCGATCGTAACGGCTTTGCGGATCCTCTGCACACGGCGTTCTGTGTTGGTGAATGTCCCTTCCTTCTCTGCAAAAGAGATTCCCGGAAGAATCACATCCGCAAGCTTCGCGGTCTCCGTCATGAACAGTTCATCCACAACGAAGAAGTCAAGCGACTGCAAAGCCTTAATCACATGGTTCGTATTCGGGTCCGTCCTCACCGGGTCCTCACCGAAGATAAATAATCCTCTGATCTCCTTCTTGATCATCTTAGGGAAGCAGTCCGTTGCCTTCGTGCCTTCCTTATGGTTAAGTGAAACGCCCCATGCCTTCTCAAACTTCTCGGTAACTCCTTCTTTGGAGATATTCTGATAACCCGGGAACTGATTCGGGGAAGCGCCCATATCACAGGCTCCCTGGACATTATTCTGCCCGCGGATCGGATTCACGCCGCATCCCGGACGGCCGATCTTACCGACCATAAGCGCCATATTGGACAGAGACATTACGCCCTCCGTGCCCGTGTGGTGCTCTGTGACGCCGAGACAATACATAATCGGCGCCTTATCAACCGTAGCATAGATTCTTGCCGCCTCACGGAGCTTATCCGGATCAATCCCACAGATTTCTCCCACTCTCTCCGGTGTATAATCCTTAACGGCCTCTTTCATAGCCTCATAGTTTTCCGTTCTCTCCTCGATGAATTTCTGGTTTGCCAGCCCTTCTTCGATGAAAATATGCATCATACCATTGGCAAATGCAACGTTGGTACCCGGACGCAGCTTCAGATGGATGTCCGCCTGTTTTGCAAGATCAATATCCCTGGGATCTACGACGATGAGCTTCGCCCCTCTTGCAACGGCCTGACGGATCTGCATTCCGATTACCGGATGCGCACATTCCGGATTCGTCCCTACCATCAGGATTGCGTCAGATTCATGTGTAATATCGTAAATGGTGTTCGTCATTGCTCCCGAACCTAATGTGGTTGCCAGCCCGGCAACAGTAGGAGCATGTCAAACGCGCGCGCAGTTATCGGTATTGTTGCTCTTAAATACCGTCCGAACCATTTTCTGAAGCATGTAGATATCTTCATTGGCTGAACGTGAGCAGGCAAAACCGGCCAGCGCCTCACCTCCGTATTGATTTTTGATCTCAGTGAATCTGGAAGCCGTAAGGCTTAAAGCTTCCTCCCAGGTAGCTCTCTCAAATTCTCCCGTCGCCTTATTCTTAATCAGCGGATAGCGGATTCTCTCTGAGGAATCTACGAAATCAAAAGATCCGCTGCGTCCCTTGACACAGAGAAGTCCATGGTTTGACGGTCCATCGGCGCCGACAACATCCACGATCTGTCCGTTCTTCACAACCAGATCCATCTGGCAGCCTGTTGCACAGTGCGGACATGTCGTGCGAACCTTCTGAACCTCCCATGCACGGTATGTTTTTCTGCGTTTTACCGTCAGGGCGCCCGTCGGGCAGGCCTGGGCACAGTTTCCGCAGGACTCACAGAGTGTATCCTTCCAGTCTTCTCCAAACGGAGCATCAATGATCGAGAACATTCCTGTCTTGCCAAGTCCGATCGCCTTGCGTCCGGTTACATGGGAACAGGTCTTCACACATCTCTGACATTCGATGCAGCGATCCGGATCATAGCTTAAAAACGGATGGGCATCTTTCTTCTTAAAGTTCTTCTCCTTTCTCGCACCTGTGAATTCTGTCGTCTCCACTCCATATTCGATACAGTATTTCTGAAGTTCACAGTCACCGTTCTTCTCACAGCTAAAGCAATCGCCGTAATGCTCGGACAATAACAGTTTCAGTACCATCCGTCTCGCTGCCATCACGCGCTCGCTGTGGGTAAGGATCACCATGCCTTCCTTCACCTTTGTATTACAGGCCGGCACCAGTTCCTCGGAACCTCCAAGTTCCACTACGCACAGGCGGCAGGAACCGATATCATTAACGCCCTCAAGATAACAGAGTGTCGGGATCTCAATCCCTTCCCTGCGGGCTGTCTGAAGAATGGTGCTGCCTTCTGCGGCCTCTATATTTCTTCCATTTATTGTTATCTGCATTTTCTTCCTCCGAATTATATCTATATACGCTTGAAATTACCGATCAACCGCCCCGTCAAGCTTCCCGCATCCAAATACATCACACCGCAGACATCTGCCGCACTCCTGCTGAACTTCCTCATAAGTCATCGGACATTCAACATGCTCGAAATCATGCTTTCTGATATAAGCCGGACGCTCCTGGATATTGACACGTCCCGTCGGAATCCGGTTGTTAGGCCTTGCCTCCGGCGCTTTTACGCCGCAGTCAAGTTTGTGGTGATATCCCAGATACTCGTCTATATTGTGGGCAGCCACCTTTCCTGCCGCAATTGCACGGATCGCAGTCGCCGGTCCTGTCGCGCAGTCGCCTCCCACGAAGATTCCCGGCATATTCGCAATCGCGGTGTCAAGGCCCGCCTGGAAGACATTCCTTACCGCAGGCATCCCAAACTCTTCAAAAGGAGCGCTGACAATATCCTGCCCCACCGCGATTAATATCACGTCACAGGGAATACGCAGAGGTTCTTTCGATACGGCATCCACAGGAGCCGGTCTTCCGCCCTTATACGGCCCGATCATCTGCGGCGTCGTCCATAATGCACAGCAGTTCCCCGCTTCATCCTTCTCAATACTTTTAGGTGCCTGAAGAAGCATCAGCTCGATCCCTTCCATCACGGCAGACTCGATCTCCGTATCCAGCGCAGTCATATCCTCCTGCCGTCTCCGGTACACAATCCGAACATCCGCCGCACCGCAGCGAAGGGCGCTTCTTGCCGCATCCATGGCCACATTACCTCCGCCGATGACGGCGACCGTCTTGCCGGTGTAATCAGGTTTTCTGTCATGCCCGATCTCATCTAACATCTCCACCGCCGAGAATACATTCTTTGCATCAATTCCTTCGAGCCTTAACTTTTTGCCCGCCTGCGCCCCGATCGCCACATACATGGCATCATAATTCTTATGTACTTCCTCAATCGGTATATCCACACCCACATTGACGCCGTATTTTACCTCAATATTCCCTGTTGAAAGGATGGCATTCATATCCTCGTCAAGCCTGTCTTTCGGGAAACGGTAATTGGGGATTCCATACATCAGCATACCGCCAAGCCGTTCCTTTGCCTCATATACCGTCACTTTGTGTCCCATCAGAGACAGATAATATGCCGCCGTCATTCCGCTTGGGCCTCCGCCTATGACGGCAACCTTCTTGCCTGTATCCGGATTTGCTTTCGGAACCTCCACCTTATCTGCGGCGATCTGGTCCACCGCATATTTCTTGACACCCCGGATATTAAGAGACGTATCGATCAGATTCCTTCTGCAGCGTTCCTCACAGGGATGCTCACAGATCATGGCGCATGCCGTCGGAAGAGGATTATCTCTTCGGATCAGGTTGATGGCTTTGTCGTAATCACCTTCCTGTACATGGGCGATATATCCCGGTATGTCCACATGCGCCGGACATAAAGTCACACACGGGATCTTCTGCCCGGTAATCCCGGTACACTCCTGTCTGCGGATATGGCTGATATAATCCTCCTTGAACGTCTCCAGTCCTTCCAGCACTTCGATAGCAGACTGATAACCAATGGCACAATCCGCACTGTCGCGGATCATCGTTGCCAGCTCCTTCATCTCGACCAGCGTGTCCATGTCCGCACGACCGCGAAGAACACGGATCAGCATCTTCTCCAACTGCCGCAGTCCGTCCCGGCAGGGTACACATTTGCCGCAAGTCTGGTTCCTTGATGCCTGCAAAAGCGACAGCTGAACCGTAAGCGGACAGGTTCCCGGCGGGTACACATTGACCTTATTCGAGAACTTCCTAAGCAACGGCCCGATCTTTGCATCACTGAGCCTGCTGTTCGCAAGATAGATCTTACTCATTTTGTTTCTCCCTTCTAGAAATATTTTTATTTCGCCTGCGCTTTGCGCAAATAGACAAACCAGTACACACATCCGACACAGACCGCGCCGCCGATGATGTTGCCGATGGTTACCGGAAGAAGATTACCTCCAAAGAAGCCTCCCCAGGTAATCGCATCCAGATTCACTCCGGCTTCTGCTGCCGCTTCGGCATATTCCGGTATCCCTTTTGCAAAAAGCCCCGCGCTGATGTAATACATATTCGCCACACTGTGCTCGAATCCGCACAGTACGAATATCATAATCGGGAAAAACAGACCCGCGATCTTTCCCGCAACATCCTTCGCCGCGAAAGAAATCCACACGGCTATACATACCAGAAAATTACATAAGATCCCCTTGATCAGGGCATCGCCAAACGGCATGGTACATTTCCCGGCCGCCGTTGAAAGCACCGAGACTGCCATCTGATTGCCGAACAGGCTGACCTGATGTGAATACACGATGCCTGCCGCGATCAGAAAACCGCCGACAATATTGCCCAGGTACACGACCACCCAGTTTTTCAGCATTCCTGCGGGACTGATCTCCTTTTCCAGCAGCGGAATCACCAGAAGCGTGTTGCCGGTAAATAATTCACTTCCGGCAAGAAGTACCATACTAAGCCCTCCCGGGAATACACATGCTCCGGCAAACTTCCCAACCGATGCAAGCGGAACCGACACTGCTACCGTTGTGGCTCCCACACCTCCTACCGCAATGAATGCACCCGCAAGAATTGCCAGCAGAAACATCTTACTGACCGGTGTATTCACTTTCGCTTTTCCTGTTGCAATGTAATTTTTTGCCACCTCGGCCGGTGTAAACAAATTCATAATTGCATCCCTCCCTTTTCTTTCTGTTCTTTTTCAACCTATACAATCATAAGATTTTTTGTCGATATTTTGTATGTTAAAAAAAACATTTTTTTATCGAATATCTATGCATAATGCACTTTTATTGTGGTATTCTATAATAAAATTGAGTGTTTATACTCCAAAACAGCAGTTTGACAAAAGAACATCAAACCTGCTAATATTTTAACACATTTTATAGAGGAAATACGTTATGCAATTACCATTGAATGTGATACTGTATCAGCTCTCTGCAAACAGTATCTATGAATCACAGAACATCAACCTGACCAATACATACGACGGTATCAAATTCTTTGACATGGACTATACCCCTGAAGACAACAAGCAGTATCTCTATCTTCTGTCAGAAGAGATGCTCTGCTCTTACTCAGACCTGCTCCTTGGCCGGCAGATCCTGAACCCAGATACGTTCCTGTGCGTCTGCCAGAACAGGGAAACTCATCTGGATAAATTCCACCGGGATCTGTCCCTTGTACTGCTCTATTCCAATGAAACATTTCCGAATGTATTTAATAAGGTGCTGACCATCTTTCATGATTTCGAAGTGTGGGATACGAATTTTCATCTGGCCCTGCTGCAGAACCGCCCGCTGAAAGAGCTTCTGGAACTGACCAGTACCTATATCGTACATCCCATGGTTGTCCTGGACCGTAATTTTTCTCTTCTGGGCTACGTGAAAACTTCCGGAACCGACGATCCTATCATGGAAGATATTCTCGATGCCGGTTACGTTACGCCCGAAACTATGACCAGGCTTCGCCAGGACGGGCTGATCTCCACCTCTGAACATGCTGCGAATCCTATGATTAACTACTATTGCCTCACCACGCATGAGTGCTACTACAGTATGATGTACCGATTCACCGCCAACAGCCACACTGTCGGATATGCCCTGGTATTCCGGTGCAGTATTCATCCCAAGACCAATTATCTGGACCTGATGAATATCATCTCTGAGAACCTCCGCCTTTATTTCCAGCAGGAACGTTTCAAAAGCCGCTCCTCCTCAGAGATCTATGAATCTCTGTTTACAGAGATCTTAGAACACCCGGATACTCCAAGCAAACAGTTTGAAGACCAGTTAAACTTTATACCGGGGCTTAGTATGGAAGGATACTTCCGCCTCGCCCGCATCAGTTACGAAACGATCTCCGAAACGCCCTACTCCTTCGTAAGCTGGAATCTCAGAAATGCCACGCCCAACTGGAAACCTTTCGTCTACCAGAATGCACTGTATGTTCTTCGCTTCACCGGGGATTCCGATAAACTCGGCAATTTCCTCTCCCCGGCCCAGGAGACGCTGTTTCGCAGCAGCCTTAACGGTATCAATTATACCTGCGGCATCAGCAATACATTCTTCTCCCTGATGGAACTGCCCACTGCCGTACTGCAGTGCAATGAAGCAATCCGTCTGGGACGGCTTATGGATGAAAAGCCTCATGAATTCTACCAGTTTAAAGATGTATTTGTACCTTACATATTACAGGAATTAAAAAGATATGTCCCCTCACAGATGCTAACTTCGCCATGCTATGAGGTTTTAAAAAGATATGACCGGAAGAATCATACAGATCTGTGTGAGATCTTCATGCATTATCTGGAGAACGGACGCAGCATCGGCCAGACCTCCAACGCCATCTTCCTTCACCGGAATACGGTTCAGAATAAGGTGAAAAAAGCGATTGCCGTGATGGGAAACGAATGCGACGGAGCACAGGCTATGGTCGCGTTTATACTGGCTTATGCGGGGGATCATGGCGTGTAAAACACTATGATCCCCACACCTTTTTAATTACTCTTTTATTCTGTCAAGTTCTGTCAGATTCACGCTAAAAGTTGCTAAAATAACTTTTAATTCAATGTAACGTTGTTTCATGAGATTATATGCTTCAGAATTTTTATCCGTCGCTTGCATATAACTTTGCAGCCTGGAAAATTCCTCAATAGAAACTTTTGTCATTTCCTTTTCTGTCATATCCTCACCACCTTTTAATAAGTGCCCCTGTACATCATTGCATTAATTCTCCGCAGTTTTCTCCTGGGGATCATGGGTTTCAATGTACTCAATCAAATCAAGGATTTTACTGTCACTCATGCCGCTTTCTCTAAGCTGCCGTATAAGATTAACTATCTCTTTACCTGTCATACACTCACCACCTTTTAATAAATACCGGTTATCTTGATACTCCCATTATATCAATCGATGATTGCAGTGTAAAGCCTCTGTTTGGGGCAAGCTCTACTTTCCGGTGTCCAAGCCTTTCTACCTGCGCAAGATCATGAGTCGCCACAAGAACCGTCATCCCTCTTCTGTGCACCAGTTCGAACAGATCCATCACCTCTGCCGAAGAATCAGGGTCCAGGTTACCGGTAGGCTCATCCGCAAGCAGGATCGCCGGATCATTCATAAGCGCCCTTGCAAGCACGACCTTCTGCTTCTCTCCGCCTGAGAGCTGCCTTGGGTAACGTTTGTGCAGACTTGTAAGCCCCAGAAGGGAAAGCATCGACGCCACTCTCTGGCCCGTATCCCTTCTGCGGCCATATATCACCTCGCGCACAAAGGCAAGATTCTCGAACACGGTTCTGTCTTCTAACAGTTTCATATCCTGGAACACAATTCCAAGATTCCTCCTGTAGACAGGAATCTCCTTTCTCTTTATTTTTGAGAGGTCTCTCCCATCCACGAGGATGCGCCCTTCTGTCACACCGGTTTCCATGGTAAGAAGCCTGATCAGCGTCGATTTTCCGGAACCGCTCTCTCCCGTCACGAAGAGGAATTCCCCTCGTTCCACCTGGAGAGAAAACTTCTCCAAAACTACCGTATCTGCATCGGCGTGAACATCCGAATGGTAAATCTTTGTTACATTATCCAGAATAATCATGCTGCCTCCTTGAAAATCCATCTGCAGATATCACATCCGGCCAAAAGCTGTTCCTCAATCTCCAGACATCACATCCGGTCAAAAGCTATTCCTCAATCTCCAGAATATCAACAAATCCCGTCATCTCAAATACTTCCATCACCATATCTCCCACATTTTTCAGAATCATCTGTCCGCCCTTGGCATTCGCCGTCTTCTGGCCGATCATCAATGCACGAAGTCCGGCGCTCGCTATGTACGCCACATTCTGGAAATTCAGTTCAATGGTCTTCATCTTCTGAAACGCCAGCAGAATCGCATTCTGCAGCTGCGAACTATTCGTCGCGTCAATCCTCCCTGATATATCCAGATTAATCCTGTCGCTCTGTTTCTTTTCCTTAATTTCCACTTTTCAATCTCTCCTTTTCTAAAAATCTTCACTCACCATCACCGGACCGTCACCCAGGACCGCGTTTGCATCCATTACCTGTCTCTCATCCAGGTATGCCGTCTCTTCCTGCCAGAGCCTTGCATTGGTATCCAGATAGCAGTAAGTATCCATATGGCTCTTTTGATCCAGGAAGATCAGGTGAAGTTCACAACGGACCGGAACAAACTGCTGCAAAAGAAAATAGAGCTGAGAACGCTTATTTTCTTCTACATAATTTTGTATCAGCAGCGTCACACAATACGCATGGTTCCCATACAGGCGGTCGTAATTCTTATCCTCTGAGCTTGCTGCATGCTCTTTTAATATATTTCTCTCAAGGATCACCGCCCTCTCTCCAAGGATAATCTCTGTCAGCCGTTCCAGGGACTTTCTCGTCCCTTTCCATTTATTCAGCTTATGGATCTCTTTAACAAAAGTCCGAAGCTTCCTGCCGGTAAGAAAATTCCCCCTGATATCCACTCCCATCCATTCTGCGAACAGGCAGAGAAGATCATCCTCTGCCGTATCAATATCCAGCTGTTCATCCAATGTATCAATCTGATACTGGAAGTCATTATATATACTGGAAAATATAGAAAGATACCGGTGGAAAAAACTGTTCTGCTCTCTGTAAACCTCCGGGAACGTATTCATAAAATTATCCCCCGGAAGTACCATGCACAGATTCCGTATACTCCCTTCACCGTCTCCCATCACCTCTATACAAATCCACAGATATCTGCCCCTAAGCCCGTACATCAGCACATCTTCCTGATTTACATAGGATACCGCCTCCGCCTGAGCAAACAGCGCAAGCTTCGTCTCCGGGTCAATCTCCGGATCTCTAAGGAAAGCATCGATCTTCGTAAGCTCTCCTTTTCTTTCGAATACCTTCTGGTTCACCGCAAAAGCACGAATCACAAATGCCATATTAGAAGACAACGCAAATGATCCTTTAAAGCGTCCCCATTGATTATCCTCCTTAACACCGTCCAGACATCCCAGGAATAAGTACCTGTTCTCCTGTGCCGGAAGAATGTGAATCTCTCCGTCAGACGTCAATTCCACTCCTCTTAAGCATGCTTTTGAAAGCCTGTTTGCCTGGATCGAATAATTCCTCACATAGTTCAAAAAAGCACCAACTCCTCTCCCGTCTGGTCAGAATTTACGGGCTGTCCGGCATGGACATCCAGATAAAAATTCCCCGGATAACAGAGGCAATCCCTTGCCGGGTGGATATCCATCCCTTCCACCGACGCTAACTTAAGATTCTGCGGGTAAATCATCAGATTCTGCATGGATGCAATACAATCCAGATGCTCAAGTTCGTAGAACAGTTCTTCAAACTTAAGTACCTCCCCAAAATTCTGCGGCCCGCTGCGATAGTCCAGATGTTTCAGGAGGACTGCCTCGATCTCATCCATATAATTCTCATAATGACGCTTGACATAGATCACGCCCCGGACATCGATTCCCACATACTTCGGTCCCACAAACCGGATCCGGGTCGTCAGAAGCCTTCTCGGTTCAAAATATTTCTCCAGCATGCTTCTGTACAAAGGCGTCAATCTGGAAAACGGCTCCTTTGACCAGGGCTTTACCGCCACAAGAACCTCGTTCTTATCATAATCCATGACCGCGCGCACCTTCTGGATACAAAGCCCGGAGATCTTATGTACCATATCCTCATAATCTTTGGCACACACTGCCGTCTCCGGTCCCTTCATCTCTTCATAGAATCTTTTTTCCGCCATTTCCACAGACTCATGGAACCTTCCGCCCCTCCCGGGCGCCGGGTTGGAAAAATGAAGCTGTCCAAACGCCCCATTTGCAAGAAACCGGCTGTTCTCTCTGACATTTCCGTTTTCTCCCTGATACGTTGACAGATTCGCAAGAAACAATCTTGCCTCAATATAATCTCCTGCGTCTAAGATCCTGATCTTCCCGTCCGGCTCCAGCAGTTCATACCGAAGCTCACCCTTTCCCGTTCTCTTCGGCTTCACGAAGTCATAACAAAACCCTCCGTCCTCACTTTCCCGTTTTGCAAGCAGACAGAAATGATCCGGCACGATCTGATCTGACGGGAGTTCAATCTCCTGTTTATCATAACCGTATACCACTCCCAGATCGTAACGCTGCATCATCTTCTCATTATAAATCACGACACGGATCGCGTCTTTTACCCGAAGCGGCCCGTACCGGAACCTCTGCTTATCGAACTTAATTGCCAGATGCCCTCCGTCCTGTTCTAAGATCTCATAATAACGGCCTTCCTCCCGCAGTCCGTCATACCGGTCATATCTGCGGTAGGATCTTCCCTCGCCTTCCCGGCAGAACACCCGGAAATATCCATCCTCCAGGAGATTACAATTGATCTCGATCTTACTGCACTTCTTGAAACTCTTTACAATACAGCTTGTTTCACGCTGATATGCCTCCAGAAGGAACCCGTGTACAGAAAAAAGCTGCGGCGCAATATCATAATCTACCTGTTTAAGAACCCCTCTGATACAATATCCCTTCTTCGGAAGTTTTGAATACACCGCCGCATCCTTAATCCCGCCGAATACCAGTTCACCGTCTGTCAGGAATGCGCTTGTTCGGTCTTTGCACCGGATATCCCTGAATCCTTCTTCAGTATAACACTGCCAGGAAATAACCGCAAACCGGTTATTGACAGAATCTACAAATTCATTTCTGTAAGGTACTTTGACAATACGGACATAGAAATGCAGCTCCTCATCCTCCGGAAGCGAATCCATAATAAAATACACGCTATTGCCTGTTGTTGGTTTCTCCCCGAAAATTCTCACACTTAAGTGGACCTCTTTGTCAAGAAGCGCTTCCCCGTTGATGAGCTCTTCTCCATCCATACCATAGACACCAAGAAGCCTGCGTCCCCCTGCTTCACACATCTGCTCTGTCTCAAAAACTGTCTCCCCCACGCGAAACTGCTGATTGGCCGGCAATGTAACCGGTTCGGTTAAGTTTTCAGGCTCTAACAGCACTCTTGCACACTTCCCGGGATACTGAGCAATACCGGCAAGATTCAGAAGCTTCCTGCGCACCTCAGGAGTCGTCTCATCCATCTGGGACTGCTGCAAAACATGAAATGCGGTAAAATTCTCCAATATCGTTATACCCGGGTCCGACGGATTGAAATTCGTCCACTCCGAGGAATACATAGGAATCTTCTGTCTCGCCTCATCCATCCATTCCTCGAACGTCCTGTCCGCCTGTTTCTTTATATCTAACATATTTCCTCCTATAAAATATGCACCTTATGGCAGCCGTTTTTGCATACCAGGAACGGTGAACCGGGTATCTTATCAATCTCTTTCTCACAGATTCCCCGGCTGTCCCGGTATCTCCCGGTAATCATGCTGTTCACAATAACCATATTACCCGCCGCCGCATGGAGGCGCATCAGTATCTGCGACGGCTTCGGCAGCGTTCCGATCTCCCATCCTTCATGGAATTCATCTGCGACAGGGTTCAGATATTTCTCAAGTATCTCCGAGATCTTCCCCTGCAGCTCGAAACTTTCTTTTGCCTTTCTGGTCTTCACCCATAATTCTACGGAGACCTCTACAGGTATGGGTTCCACGATGGAGAGCTTATCCGCCTCAATCGTCATCTCGCACCGGGAATACAGATAAGCTTTCATGCTGTCCGCTTCCCGGATAAAGGATCTGGAGCCTTCCTGGAAATCTTTCATCAGCACTACCAGGCAGATATGATCCGGCGTCTTTTGTCCCTTCGGCGTTCTTCCGACCACACAGGACACCTTATCTATATTTTCCGAGCACGCCTTCATCTCCCGCACGTAATCCGTCTTCGTAAGAAGTCTTCTTCTGCTGCTTGGAAGGCTTGCCCCCCTTACCAGCGCCGCACCGACGCTCTCCTGGTCTGTCCCTCCGAATGCCGGAAGCGGGTTAAAACATTCGCCGTAGAAGTGTACGCCCGACATAAAGTCTGTAATCGCCCCCGCCGGGACATTGCCCTTAACTCCGTCAGACACTCTGACTCTTGCCGTAAACGCCGTACTGTCCGTCACCTTCGGAATCTTCACATGCACTCCGTCTCCGAACCGGACCTCGTTTCGAACCCTGTCAAGAATATAATGGCCATCCTGGGCTTTTGAATTTTCAAAATCCTCCACTTCTTCCCATTTCACGTAAAAATCCCGGATATTACCCCGCAGATCATATTCAGCGCGGACTCTGTCAGGAATCCTTACAAGCATCTCTTCCATCTGTGCCTGGGTATAGCTTTCTCTTTCATTAACCCAGATATCGGCGTCCAGAATATTCCTGTCTGACAGCAGATAAGCCATGTTCGGCCGTATCTGCTCCACATAGAAGTCCTCCTCATTAAGAACTTCCACATTCTGTACCTGCACTCCATTAGGATTCACACGCTTAAGGATGGCCGGGAACGGAGCAGGATTATGAGAAACATCCTTCTCCTGCGTAATTTTGATCCAGTACCTTAAGACTCCTTCTTCTTCTGTTTTTCCGAAATCCTCCGGCGGCAAAAAACTTATGATTCCGGTATGCCAAAACCCTTCCGTCCCGTCAAGAACCCGCATACGGCAGAAGCCATGCCTGGAAGAATACTCGAATATCAGGCCGGTTCCTGTAAATCCCGAATCATGGGCAAACTCAAAATAAAGATTCACCGGGCCATATTCAAACTTCTCCTCGAACCCCAGATACAGAGCGTTCTGCGTATATCGGGAGACACAAAAGGCAGTGACAGGCTTTCTCTTTCTGAAATCCTCCGTAAGCTCCTTCCTTCCCGTCCCACTGAGACGTTCAAGGCTTGCTGGTCTTTCGTATTTGCCCTCATAACTGTAACTGATCTCAAAATGCTCCACCACCGGGAAGGTATGAATGCACGGAATAAGGTAACAGTTATCCGCCTTCATAAGCCGCATACGGATACACCGCCCCGAATAAGAACCGATCTGGGAAGGAGCCCAGTCCGCAGGACATAAGAAGCGTATTTCATACTCTCCCGGCTTACCGGAAGCAAAGAGCCGTGTATGATCCCGCTCGCAGCCAAGACGTTTCCATCCCGTTCCGTTGAAATACTCAAGAGCAATCTCCTGGGCGCTGGTTTCCGCCGGCTGCGGCTTTATCTGAACCGGCGGCTTCCTCTTGATGATTTTTAAGTCTTCCTCTTTTTCCTCCGGCATAAGGCCTACGGTATGTACCGGAAACTGCGCAAAAAAGTGTATCCGGATCACAGAATTCCCCTTGGAAAAATAACTGTCGTCCCCGATATAGAATTCATCGAAAAGCTGCAGAGTGCTTCCGAACGGAAGGAATCTGTCTACCGCCGAATCTGCTATCCCATTTCCTGCAAAAGCCGCCGCATGCGCTTCCCCCGATGAAGATACCAGAATCTCTTCCAATACGATGTCTTCTTTGGGCGGCATCGCTGCTTCGATGGCAAGGGCTGTCCCTGTCGGGTATTTTCGTCCTATCACAAGGGTATCTGACAGAAGTTCCACCTCTTCCGCCTCAAGCATGCCTTCTTCGGCCTGATAGAGAATCCGGTATTCCCGGTCAATGATCTTTTTCGCCATATTCTTTCTGCCGATCAGCTTCAGATATATCTTGTCATTTTCCGGGTCAAAGATCTGGTCATGCGTAAGGATCAGTGCATTTTTTTCTATCCCTTTTTCCGGAAATGAAAATAATTCCTGACTGTCAAATGTTTCCTCCCCTGCCGGGATATCCCGTTCAAAATAGTCCTGACGGGTGAAGGTTCCGAATATGGGAGTGACCACGCCGCTTCCTCCTTCTGCCTGGTAACAATGAGTCAGCCTGCTGTCTGTAACATAGCAGTCCGAAACAGTCTCAAATACGATATCCCTCTCTTCCCCGGGCGCAGACAGCCTGGTCCCTTTCTGGAGGAATGTCCCGCCGGAAGAATCCGGTACAGGATGAAACAATACATACGCCTGCGCCGGGTATACCGGCATCAGGGACACCCCCATCATATTCACAAAATCCATCCTAAGCTGCTCTATCTGCCGGTTGAACTTCCCCAGATTCCACTCCGCCTGTTCGGCAAAAAGAATCGCAAGGACAGAACCAATATCCGGATCTGATTCGTCAAAATGCCACTCCGGTGTATACGCCCCTGCAAGCCGCACGATCTTATTTCTGATATCAGCGGCTTTCCTGCTATCCAGTTTAAATTGCCCGGATTCCATCGGTTTCTTCATATCCTTCCCCTTCTGTATCTGCATTCAAATAAAATGGAAATACCATGCTGTCTTTCGCATGCGTCTCTCTGACCGTATAAGTAATATCCACCATCAGACATCCCGCCTCCCTCATCAGCCTGGTCTCAATCTCCACATCAGAGACTCTCGGTTCCTGGGTCAGGATATCTGAGCGGATATCCCGTTTAAGCATCGCCAGCATCGTATCCGACATATCCATAAATGTATACTCCACGATCGTACTTCCAAAGGACGGTCTCACCATGCGTTCTGTTCTCTGTGTCATCAGAATCAGATAGATGGATTCTCTGACCGACTGCACCCCTTCTGATAATACAAACCTTCCCGTTGCCGGATCTGCCTTAGGCGGGAATTTCATTCCGCTTCCTAAGAACTCTTTTTCTGCCATATATACCTTCGCCTCCCCATCATCCTACTTTGATAAGGCTTCCCTCCACCGCGGTCTGGCCGCTGCTTGTAAGCTTCGCCTGACTGCCTCCCTCAAGGGTAAGCCCGGCAGATGCTTTCAGGCTGCCGTTTCCGTTTGTTTCCATTTTAAGTGCTTTATTCGCTTTTACCTGAAGAGTGTTGCAGCTTATATTCACAGTCCCGTTCTCCCCGTTCATGGTGACCTCAATACTGTCGCCTACTTTGACCGTGAGCTTTTTCTCTGCCGTCACTTCCATCTTGCCATCTTCCGTTTTGATGATGATGGCATTCTTCTTATCCTTGTCACTGATCGTTATCTTGTTCTTCTCATTATCCAGTTCAATACAATGCAGCTCCTTCGCAGTCTTAATCTGGATCTGATCCTTCTCCCCGTCCTCACTGTCCTTATTGTCCACAAAGGTGATCACAGAACCATGCCTGGTACGGATCCTTTTATATTGATTATTCTCATCGGCAGAAGAAGTGAAAAGCTTGGAGTTATCCTTGGGAATACACCCAATGATATATGGTTTCTCGATATTTCCCTCCTCAAATGCCAGCACCACCTGATCTCCGATCTCCGGGATGAAATAATGTCCCCATTTCTCTCCGCCGGAAGGCATCGCTACCCGCGCCCATTTCAGCACATCGGCATTCTCATCCCGAACCGGGATCTGTACGCAGACCCTTCCGGGCATCTCTTTATCATAATTCTCCGTCACGATTCCCGTAAGAAGCCCGAAGATACGGTTCTCCCCTGTCTCTGTCTTCGTGATCTGCTTCGCCGTAATCTCATCCATAATATCATATAAAGACATATTTCTTCTCCCCTATGGTCTAAAATCTATCGCGCAGGTCTTCCCCTCAAAGTATGTCCGATACCCTTCTCCCTGACGCAGCACATGCCGCACGGTCTGAAGATAGAAGAGATTCTCCGCCGCCGTTCCAAGTGCATCGATCTTGACATATCTCCCCGGGACCAATTCCGGGATACCCGTACTTATGCAGTCTGCACTTCCAAACCGGTAAGCGATCTGTTCCGCTAAGAATTTTGCACGCTCCTGGGCTTCTTCCTTCGATGAGACCGACGGATCCGTGTAGACCTTCGTGCTGCCTTTCAGCAGCACCTTCGCATGGCTTCCCGTGGACACTTTGTTCTTAATCTTCTGCTTCGCCTCGATTACCTTCGCTTTCCCGGAATCCATCCCTCTTACTTCCACCTGCTCCGCAAGGCCTGTGATGTCATAACCGATCTCAAATCCCAGAAGTCCGCTTGCCGGTCCTAATTCCATCAATACCTCTTTGTTCTTCTTTGCCTTTCTGAAATAAACAGTATCACAGTGTGCAAAAAACTCATAATTATACCGCTTTGCCGCCCGCACCACGAATTCATAGTCGCTCTCATTTAAAACCTCTATTGTCTTCGCAGCATTTTTTTCCGACGACTGCTTATCCGGCGTATCGTCAACCTCGAGCGTCAGGATTCCATATTGCTGCAGTTTATTGTAAGCCGTCCTTGTGAAGATCTCTTTCACCGCGTCCGAATAATTCTCTGCTTTCAGCTGCTTTGCGAACTGACACGCCATCATAATCCCTTTGACATCCATCGCCGTTACCCGGACAAATGGCTGCATTGCGTTCTCATAGACAAATTCTGTCCTTGTGGCCACGCCGGCGAATACCGTTCTTGTCTGATCCAGATACCCTAAGCTGATCTCCACTTTAAGGCCAAGCTGGATATATTTTTTCAGGTCGTCAAATTCGAACTTCGAAGTATATTTTGAAAATACATTGTAGATACAAAACGTCGCGATAGACGCCTCAAACCCGCAGGTCAGCTCAATCTCGATATCGTTCAGGATCCAGGCCTTCTTATTGGAAGCAAAATCCCTGTCTCCCACCTTCAATACGGCTATCGGATGCTCGAAATCATGATAAATTTTTTTCAGATCTTCATATCTATATGACGCCATTTTATCCCTGTCCTATCTGTCAAGCTTCAAAAGCTTTTTCGCGCTCTCATACTCCTTCGTAAGTGCCTGCTCTTCTTTTTGTTTTCCTGTAAGCTTCTTGAATCTCTTCCAGGCATCTTTCCAATACGCCGATTCCGATGAATTGGTTTTATCATCGGAATCCGCCGCCGCCTGCCGGATCGAAAGCTCCACTCTTGCCTGAATAGGGCTGCCCTTTGGGTCAAACATTGTATAACTCGCGCTGACACCGTCAAGCTCCCCGCTAAAGCTCATATCCCCCCAGACAAAGACCACCTGCTTCGTCGCCACCTGCATGACGAGGGACAATAATCCGTCCACCTGTCTTTGAACAGAATCCTCCCGGCCGGATGCCCTCTGTCCGTTTTGCGCATTGGCACGCATCTTTCCTAAGGCTTCTTCCATGCTCTGCTGCTTTGCATCGCCAAGAAACGCCTGGTCATTCTCAATCGTTTCGAACAAAAGCTCTACCCTGAGCGTTGTCTCCGGCGGAAGCACCGCGCTCTTACGCGAACCAAGGCCCGCCTCTCCGGGACCTTCTTCCTCGATCAGTCCAGCCCTTGATGAAAGAGAAAGAGAAGACGGGTTATACTGCACCGGCATATCATAATATTCAATGGTATCTTTCTTATTCTTATTCAGTTTCCCGATCTTTAATACTGCCTTTTGTATACCCACCGTATTCTCTCCCTGATCCTGATTCTTAATTCAGCTCCTCAAATGATTCGTCAGTTCCTCATAGTGCTTCTGCCACTGCCCCATATTACCCTGCTCAAGGTTCTCATCCATGCACAGGATCCCAATCCGAATCTCCGCACGGATCGGGCTGCCGTCCGGATTGAACATCTTATACTCTGCCTGAACCGTATTCAGATAACCGCTGTAACACAGATTTCCCCAGATAAAACTGACCTTTCGCGTATATTCATTCCGAAGCGCCGCAAGCAGCCCTTCCACCTGGCTTCGTACGCCGTGTTCCTTCTGGTCCTTCCTGTTTCCATTGATATTCATAAGCCGTTCCGGCGAAGAACGGTAATTTCCCGCATTCTTCTTCACAGTATCCGGATGCAGGATTGAACTCTCCGACAAAAATGCGTCTTCATTGTCAGTATCGTCAAAAATAAGCCTGAAACTCACTCTGGCGCGGGATGAGAGCTGCCGCTTCCCGATTACACTGCCGCTTCCCGCGGCATCCGCCACATAATCCTGAGCCTCCTCCGCCCCGTCCGCCGCAATACTAAGCTCAGTGGGATTGAACTGCACTGCAAAACGGATCACTTCATTTTCGCTGTTTGACGTATTATTCGATCCCCCCGGCGACAAAGCGTTTGAAGCTTTCGCATTCAGGCCCTTCGTATCTATTCCCGGACTGCTCTTCGCCTGTGCGTCCGTCACCGTAATCTCATCCGGCTGCTGATTGATAATCTCAAGGATTGCCTTCTGAAGCAGTCCGTCATTTGCCAAATCTGCCATCTCAATTCCTCGCTTTTCCTATCTCCCGCAACGCAGTACTAATATCCCCGCCGCCTTCTGTCGTCAGATAATTTTCGCTCCAGTCTGCGGTAAACCTGATTCGATATACTGTCAATCTGCCTTTGGACTCCTCTTTGGATCATATCATTTATATTTCCGGTATTTTGCTTTACCAGGTTATCGGACTGTACCTGTATCTGCTGCTTTATAAGACCCGTCTGTGCCTTAATCTGTCCGTCTGTATGGATAATCTCATGAACCGTCCCTGCATTCCTCTTTGAAGCTGCAGAATTCCGTATCTCTTCTATCACCGTCTCCTGATCAATGAATTCCGTCTGTTTGTGATAGAAACTTACATTCTCTCTCCTGCTGATTTGCGAACCCCTGACAACCCTTTGCTCCTCATCCTCTCTGAACCTTCTAAGCCGTGTTCTCATATGTTCCATCTGTACTGTCCGTACTTCCTTCGACGATTCCATAAAGACCTGCAAAGGTTCCCGATGAATATCTCCAAACTCCCTATGAACATTCCAGAATTCCTGATAAATATGCCTAAACTCCGGATTGTCTGCTTCCTTCCACCTGTTCTTTGGATTCCAATAATTTTGGAGCAGTTCAAGATAACTATGGACAGCCCGGGAATGTTTCCCCGGCCGTCCTTTGGGCTTCATATCCTCTTCCTGCAAAATAAAGTTCTCGGATCTGTGCAGCAGCTCCAACAGCGTCTTTTTCTGCTCTTTGGCCTGACGGATCTGCCCCGCCTTCGTCTGGTCCTCTTCCTTAACCTGACAGTTCTCAACGATCCGGCTGATCTGCCGCAGGATCCTGACATAGTTTTTCCTGATTTCTGTTTCGTGTCCTGCCGTTTGCTTAATCTGCTGTTCTGTCTGCTTAATCTGCTGCGTCTGTCTCTCTATCTGCTGTTCTGTCTGCTTTATCTGCCTCTTTATCTGATGTTCTGACTCCTGCGTCTGCAGCTCTGCCTGTTTCATCTGCTGCTCTGCCTGCTTCTTCCATTGACCCGTCTGCCTCACCTGCTGCTCTGCCTGCTTCTTCCATTGACCCGTCTGCCTCACCTGCTGCTCTGCCTGTTTCTCCTGTTGAGCCGCCTGCTGCTCTATTTGTTTCACTTGATGATCTGTCCATTGCAGAAGCTGTTCTGTCTGTCTTTCTGTCCGTTCTGTCTGCATCCCCGGTCTGTCAGTCTGGTGCTTTGACTCATTTGTTTCAAACTGCTCGTCCTGCAGCTCTGTCAACACAGTCCGTACCGGTTTTCCTTCCTTCTCCAGATGCACTTCTTTTCCCCGGATCTGCCCGGCGTTAAGCTGTCTTTCAATCTCCGTCAGCGAATCACGAAGCACGATTAATCTCTTCGCGGTTACTTTACTGTCTTCCGCGTTTATTTTTTGTTCCGTCTTTCCTGCCAGTGCATCCTGAATCCGAAAGAGCCCGCGCGATCCCTCCCGGGTTTCTTCTGCCTGTCTCTCTGCTTCCAGGCAGCCAATGAAGTTCTTAAGCTCCGTTTGAATCTCTTCATATATGGAATCTCCCTGCTGATGCCAAAGATCGGCCCGCTTTCTTCCTGCCTCATCCGCAAGTATCTGTCCTCGAACAATTTCTTCCAGGGGTTCCATCAATCGCTCCAGCCTCTGAATCTCCTTGGATATCCCTACACGCTTCTCTTCCCCGGCAGACAGCCGTACTGTAATCTCCTTTAGAATATTCTGCGTCTCCCGTCCCGGCGTCTGCCCGCTAAATATCTCTTCATTCAAGACGTCTCTTTCATTCAGAACTTCCCTTTCCTTTAGAACTTTCTCTTCTTTCAGGACTTCCCCTTCTTTTAGAACTTTCTCTTCTTTCAGGGCTTCCCTTTCCTTTAGGACTTTCTCTTCGTCAGGGCTCTTCTCTTTCCTGGAGACTCTATCTCTATTCGAGTCCTTCTCTTCATTCGAAGCCCGGGACAGTCCTTCTTCCTTCTCATAGAAATATCTGTCTGCGGATTCCGGGTTCTCCAATAACAACAGCGTCTCTTCCCGTGTTCTCTTCCTGTCGATCCTTGTCAGAGATGCTTCCGGCCGAATCTTCCGGCCAGGAGCCTTCATATCTTCTGCATCTCTTTTTAACCTTCTCTCCCGGTCTTCCTCCATCTTCTGCCGATTTTCTTCATTAAGCCTGCGCACTTCATCTTCTAATATGCTTACCCGTTCCGCTTCATCAGGCAGTTCCATCAGCCGTTCGTCCAAACGGCGTTCCAATCTTTTACTCGCCTGATTGATCTCACTCATTGCCTGAAGCTCTTCTGCTCCCGTCAGGCGATGCCCGCGATGGCCTGCCATCTCCTGTATCTCTTGTTCCAGTCTGAGCACATCATCGTTTGCATCTGCAATATGCCTGTGCTCTAACAGGTTCTCCCCGTCTGGCTTAAGGATATTCTGCTCAATCAACTCTCTTTGCCTGGTAAGCTCCTCTAAATCATTGACAACCGTCCTCTCTTCTTCCTGCCGCTTCTTAAGTTCCTCCCTGACATCCTGCAATATCCTGCGCACACCCTGCTCCGAATACAGGTTATACTCCAGGAACCGCCCCGTCTGCCATCCAAGTTCCTTCTGTATCCCTTCAATTACATCTTTCATATACTCTTTTGGTATCTTCTCTTCTTCCAGCACCTTCCTTAACTGACGGATCTCCTGCCTGCGGAAGGCCTGTACCGATCTTTGCAGAAAACGGTACGTCTCCTGTCTTCTTTTGGAATGTATGGTAAGATGGCCGGTCTGAAAACGATTCAGCGTATTCTTAAAAATCTGGCTTAGGTCCCCCTGGAAGCGAAACCACGGCACCTGCCCCTCCTTTATCTCATCCGCCCGCAGCAGATAAAGATTATCGGAAAGATTCAGAAGAACCGCCCCCGCCAGTTCGTTCAGAATCCCGTCTTCGCGAAAACTGTCATCTACCGCCCCTTCTTCGTAGAGATTCACCCGGTGGTCAAGCAGCAGAGAATTTCCCGGCAAAGCCTCATCCTTAAGCCTGTGGAGCCGCAGCACCAAAAGAGTACGCATCTGTTCCGCCATCTTCGTCTCCTGGCTCCTGATCTGATGATACTGATGCACCGCATCCCTCTGAAATACCGCCGCAAAATGATAGACTTCCTCAGATTTTAACCGGTCGAAGATCTCCTGGTGGAGCCGGTAAATCAACGTCTCCTTCTCCTTTTGAATCTGCACGTCCTGCGGTTCTGTTATTCCCTGCTGCCTTCCCGCATCTGCAAAGGCCCTTCCAAGAACCGTCATATTCGTCTCATACAATTCCTGTAATTGGCGGATATTTTGGGTATCCTCCCGCATCTCATATAATTGTTCCATGAATTCCGATACATTCTTTACTCCAAGCTTCTGGAGCATAGATTGTACGAACACCATATCCTGATAGGTAAACCGGGGCGAATCAGCCATCATAAGGCGGTTGATAAGATTGTGCACCATCTCAAACCGCACTTCCTGATTCATCTGGTTCAGATTCTGCGTAACAACCGTGGTCATACTGCCTTCGCCGACATATACTTCCGGCGGCTGACTGATCAGATGAAACAAATCCTCCGGATTGTATTTTGCCCAAAGTACCTGGTAATTTGCGTTCATCCTCTCACAGAATCCGTCTGACCGGCTCACGATCGGAGAAAGGCTTTTTAACTTGATAGGTTCTTTTATAATCAGCATATTTATCTCTCTTCTTCATCGATTACAAATAATTCCTGATATGCGATCGTAATCTTCTCTGTCACAAGTCCGCTGCTCTCAGCATCCAGCCCGCCGTATTCCTTCCCCGTCACCACGCAGCCTGTGAACGCATAGCTTCTTCTCGCCTGTTCGAACTGGTTCTGCTGATCGCTCACCATCAAAAGCAGCGGCATGCTCAGCACGGCGCCTGACGGAAGCGGATCTACGTCATTGTCCAGAACATACCGTTCTACCTCCAGAGTCGAAGGCTGTGACACTGGTTTCCTGAGTATATGTACATAATCATTAAGCCCGCCCTCCTGAATATATTCATATTCATTCTCCTTGCGGAATGTCTGGACAGATTTGCAGGCCAGGTCATATTTTGCTTCTACCCGCAGAAGGAAATTATAACCTGGAAGCGGATTTCTCCCCCGGGACACTCTGGGATGGTCCTGCGCCCCCGACAGTGTATTTCCCACATCCTCACCTCCCTGTAAAAAGTATCCTTACATCACCGAAGTCGGTTTCAGATCAAAAATACTCTTCTCTTTTCTCTTGTTTTCTTTTGAGGGATTTAAGCTTCTGTTGATAGAAGATATCTCTTCACACCAACGTCTCCGTGTCACGTGCTCCATATCCATCACTTCCTGATTACTCCAATGGAAATAATAAGAGATAAACGCCATCTCTTTATAAAGCTCGTCCGTCGGATACAGGCTTAGCCCTCCCGTGTAAAATTTAACGGCACTTCAAAACTCTCCCCGCATTTGGGGCATACTGCCTTCATCACAGGCGGTTCGATATCATTAATCCTCTGGTACATATCCTGCAGAAACGCCAGATCCGCCGTAAAGAGCTGTTCGATCAGCGTCGCTGAGATAATCTCTATCCCTTCGATCTCTGTGATCACCTTCGACAGGATCACGATCGTCAGAAAAGACGGGTTCACCAGCACACGGGGATCCCTCGTCGCACTGATCTCATCCCCGGCTGTTGCCAGGCGCATCTTTCCCTTTTTGTGCACCTGTCCCTCCCCGTCAAGAATCCCTTTGGGCAGTTCAAAATCATATATGGTCTGCATCGCATCCCCCTTTTTGCTTATCTTCAGCTTAAATAAACTCTGCCAGCAGGCAGCGGTTAATTTCACCCGCTGTCTGCCGGTCAGTCATAACCCAGATTAATCTTATCCTTACGATTATGATGCAGGTGCAGCTCCACCGCCGGCCGCAGGCGCAACTGCAGCATTTCCGCTTATGATCAGCGACTCATAAGCAAGCTCGATCGATTCAACCGCAACCTCACTGTTCATAGCATTCATATCCGGGCCGTTGTACTTCGTGATCCAGGCATCCCTGAATACCCACACGTTTCCTCCTGCCTCGGCGGCATTCGTATTTATAGCGGCTTCCATTGCCTTTCCGCCTCCTGTATCCAAGAGTTCTACACGGACATCGCGCCTAAAGTTATTCGCATTCGCCGCTCCTCTCTCGGAGCTGACACACTGGGCAACCCAACTGCGGAAAGCATCCCCAAGAATATACCCATATTTCATAGTCACATTGCCATGATGTACAAGTCCCGGTATCTTCATAGGCGCAAGGCTTGGAGCGTTCCCCTGACGAAATTCTACGACGTCAACGCTTGCCTCTATCCCTGATATCTCGCTAAAAGCCGCGACCGCGCCCTCTCCTGCCGTCACGACAAAGTTCATACTCGTCATTGGGTAGTTCACTGCAACTGAATTAGTAGTTCCTGGCATAAATCATTCCCTCTTTTCTTTCTAAATTTATATTATTTTTCTGTCATTCCTCTCTTACTCGGACGCTGTATTCTGGCTCACACGGAAGATTACGAACTCCGCAGGCCTGGACGGTGCGATACCGATCTCACAGATCAGCTTTCCGTTCTGTATGTCGTCCGGCGTCATGGTATCCGGTCCGATATTCACGAAGAACGCTTCGGCTGCACTTGCTCCCACCAGCATTCCTTCTCTCCATAAGCCCTCCAGGAATGATGTCAGCGAGATTGATACTCTTGACCACAGCGTCGTATCGTTTGGTTCGAATACCACCCAGTTCGTATTGGCCTTAATGCTCTCCTCCACGAAGATAAACAGGCGCCGGACGTTAACATAGCGGAAGGAACTGTTGCTGCTGGCCGTCCTGGCTCCCCAGATGCGGATTCCCTGTCCCGGAATCGCACGGAGCAGATTGACGCCCTCCGGATTCACCAGATCCTGCTCTGCCTTCGTGTAATGAACCTTAAGCCCTGTACATGCCACCGTCTCGTTTGCCGGAGCCTTGTGAACGCCGCGGGTCATATCCGTTCTTGAATATACGCCCATCACCGCTCCTGACGGAGGTACGAAGCCGGGACGATTCGTAGACGGGTCGAATACCTGGATCCACGGATGATACATCGCCGCATAGGTGCTGTCGATCATGCTCCGGTAATCCACCAGTTCCTTTACCTTCACCGCGTCTTTCGGCATATCAAGCACAGCAAAACGGCTCTTTAAGTTCTCACAGTGCGCCACTAAGGACACCATCACCTCCGGAATCGTAATTCCCGGCACTGCCATCATGCTTACATTCGTATTTTCTACGAATGCCTGGATTCCGGTACGTTTACCGGGCCCGTTATCTTCCCCGATGAATGTCCCCGCATTTACCTTCCCGATGCTTCCGTCAAAACCGTCCGACAGGCGTATGACGCCGGCCTCTCCCTCGAAGATCACCGACATCAGGTTCCCCGGTACGTCCATCGGCAATGCCTCCACTTTCACGATCTCCGAACGTTCCATGCGTGTACCGATATATGACGGCGATGAGATATTGAGCGTCACTCCCGTGTATTTTTCAACCTCTCCTATATATGAGACAACCACCTGGAGCTCCTGGAGATACAGTAAGGTGCTCGGAAGAAGCGCCGTATCCACAACCTGTGCTTCGAATGGTTTCTGGAATGTAATCTTATTCTCTATGATACTCTCAATGCGGTTGTATTCCTCCCCGACCCTGACAATATCTCCCTCTCGGAATCCTTCCACCGTCTTAGCCGTGTAAACACCGTTGTCCTCCGCAAGAAGCTGCATTTTGCGTCTCTCGAGTCCTTCGATTTCGACCTGTATCTTGTTGCCCCACTTTCCTTCGTTTACCGCTTCAAAAGAAAGTACGCCTGCATCCGCTTTTGCCTTCCTTGCATCCTGTGGGATGACACGCGATACATAACAGCGTGTCCCGCCGTTTGCGAAAAACTGCTCCACCGAAGAAGGAAGATAGCGGAATTCCTCATGGGTAAATTCACTTAGATATCCCCCGAACTGTTTCCTGTAATTTGCAAAACTTGTTACAAGTACGGGAGCCCCAATTGCCGGTCCTCTCTCTGCAAGACCGACGAATCCTGCCGTACTTGTTCCTACGCCTTCCATTGGACGCGGAGAGTTATCGATCTCTTCCACGTATACTCCTGGTGAAAAATATTCTGCCATATCACCTACTCCTTTCATCTATCCATTCTCAAACGATTACTTTTGCCTGCCCCGGATTCGTAATCTGGATCGTCCCCATCCCGTTTGCACAGACACAGACCGCACCTGTAGCAAGGCAGGGCACACCACCGATCAACACCTTCGGACTAACCGGCGTCCAGGTTCCCGCGGCCGTCGGCATACACGGCTGCGGAGTCAGCACTCCAAGCGCCGCGGCCGTAGCTGCCGCTACCTGCGGATTCGCAAGCGATGTACACATCCCAAAAGGAGCTATGTTCATCATTGCTGCCGTATCCTTGATCGTTCCGGCAGGTTTTCCCTGTGCTTTGACTGTCGGCTTTGTCGTCGCGCTGAAATTCCCCGGTGCAGTTCCAAAGGGGCACATAAGCTGCGCTCCTGTTACCACCAAAAGTCCCATCTCTTATCCCTTCTTTCCGCTTTGTTTTGATCTTCTTTCGGTTAAAGATACCGGTTCAAGAAGATCTGCAGTCTGGAAATGCTCCTTCCCGCCCGCAACCAAGCGAAGGATCCACTCGGTATCGGCTCTGTTTCTCGGAATCCGTATCAGATAGCTTCCATCCTGCGAAACCATGCCATAGACAGGGCTCACAACAGGACTTCTGCCTTCAAAGCCTTTTTTAAGGTCTTCTTTTAACTGATATTTTCCATCCGGCAGCGCCTTTAAAACCGTAATGATCTCGAACTCCTGTTTCTTTTGATCCACTATTGCATAGGAACTTAAGCGGATCATCTTTTTATGAGGGTTATAGAGGGAGATGGTACGCTCTTCCTTCTGGTAAGAGACCGCATACAGGTCCCCTCCCTTCAAAGGAACTGCCTGCAATTCCTCTATTTTGTCAAGACTCCCCTCAAGAGTCATATAAGAAGGCTTGTCCCATTCCGTTTGTTCCGGTATCAGAGGAATCTCCACGATCGGCAGCCTTGGATCTAATAACTCATATCTTATCGGAACAACCGTCTTTTCAAAGCCGCGTACATTGACGCCTAATACAAAGTCTTCTCTCCCGATATTCACTCCTATCCAGTCTGCCCCGCCGGCTGGCTTAAGCTTAAAATTTTTGCCGTCCTTTTGAAACATGGGCCGGCTGCCTGCCACCGGATCCCCGGTCACCGCATTCTGAAGCCTGACCGCCAGATCAAGCCTGCAAGAAACGATTTCTAACGTCACTTAACTCCTTCGCCTCCCTTCCTCCACATGCTCCACCGAAAAGCTTGCTTCTGTCACGCGGCTGATATCCTCGTAATTCTCACTGGATATCAGCACCGGCGCTGCCTGATAAAACAGACATACCCGGTACGGCTGGCTGATCGCCTGCCATATACGGAACTTTTCCTCCAAACTTATCTTATCTTGAGACAGTATTACAGGCGGTTCCGTTACTTCAAGCCACGGCTGCAGCATGTCAGGCCACACTTCTGTCCGGTCACCCAGGACCTGTGCGGCTCGCCCTATGATTTTCTGCGCATCCTCCGCCTTAAGACCTGCGCGGGATGCATTGTTAATGAAAAGCATATAATGAAGCCTGTAAGGCTTTGGCGACTGCTGTATGGCTGTAAGTCCTGCCGGCTGGTATCGTGGCAGGGCTACATTCTTCTCTTCTTCTATATGATACAGAAAAAGCCCTAATATATAATCCTGATCCTTATCTCCCGGATCCGCAATCTCAATCTGCGCCGGAAGCGGAATAAGTCCCGGGCATAGCTTCTCGCGGAGAAATCCGGCCAGGTATTTACTGATATCGGCGATAATAGAATATTCTGCCATAACTTACCCTCCTAGTCTTGTCAGGAGCATACTAAGATAAGAAGAAGCCTGATCCTTGTTGTCTTCCGATACCAGGAGCGCCAGGTCGCTGCCCGGAATATACTGCGCCGTACATTTGAAAAGCTCCTGGGTATCCTGCTCTGAAAGATAGATATCCCCCTGGAATCCGGCATTCACCTTGAGAGTTCCTTCTTCTTCCCCGGTTTCATATCCGGCCGCAAATGCATGGAATGTATAGAAACTTCCCTTTTTCGAGAGGGTTACCGTCTGCTGCTGATTATCAAAAACATACCGGTACCTCAGGCATTCCGAGATCGTTTTGGCCGGAATATATTCACTGATCGGATCGTTATACTGACGGAATATATAGGGATTCCCATCTGCCTCCATCTGCGTTGCAAGAATCTGGGCCATCTTCTTAATACCCTCGTTGGCCTGCTGCTCAAGAGAATCCAGGGATGCCTGAAGAAGCGCTGCCTGCTCCTGGTCACCGGCTTCTGACAGCTCGGTTCCCGCAACCTCCTCAAGCAGTTCTTTGGCCTCTTCCTCCGTAGTAGACGTATCATTGAGTGCCTGCCCGTTCTCGGCGATACAATCCTCGATCTTCGTCATGCATTCCTCGAATCCATTGGCCTTTTCATCTACCTCAGCTACAAGATATGCCTCCGTCGCAAGCGCTTTGTATATATCCTTCAACGCGGCAAGGGCGGCATCCGGATTGGCCCCGATCAGCGCACCAATCCCGTCTATTGCCTCCGCAACCCCGCTGACACTTCCATCCTGTATTGTCTCGACGGCCGTTTTCGCAAGATGATTCGCCGATGCCAGCGCAGTCTGGGGCGTGGTCCCCGATTCTCCCGGCAGAACCTCCCCGTTCTTACTCATCTGTTTCTCCAGGTCATCGATCCGGGCATTCAATTCTTCTAATTCGGCGTCAATCTTCTTCGCCCCTGCCAGATCATTATTATCAAGCGCAGTCTGTTTCTCCTCCTGCTTTTCGCTCTTCTGTTCCAGAAGCGCAGAAAGTGCATTCCCATTCTTCGTAGGATTCTTCTGCACCGCCAGATCATTCAGATAACTGATATAAGATTCTACGCTGCTGTCTGCGTATGATGCAAAAGCATCGTCTAATATCCCGCCCTTCATGGCCTCTGCCTCTGTAAGCAGACGGCTGATAAAGCTCTGGCTCTGCGCGTTTGACATCCGTTCAAGAGCTGAATTAACGAGGTACTGAAGCTCTGTCTTCGCCGCTTCCGTCTCGTTTAACCGCTCCTTTAGAAGCTGGTTTAACACTCCTTTCGTAGTATTACCGTCTGCCTCTGCCGTCAGGTATCTGACACCTGCACCGCCGTTCAACAGATCCGTATATGCCTTTTTCGCCGCCGGCAGGATCGTATCATTTAAGTATGCCAATTCCTTTGCGGTATCGCTTACATGATTATTCTTAATCGCATCCAGGAGGACAGCATTCCCTGCCGCGGCATCACACGCGGCCGTATCCCCTGCCTCTGCCGCACGCGCAAGCTCCGTCTTGACTGCATACTCTTCTCTTCCAAGAGCCGTCGATCCCTCCGACAGACTCTTCGCGTCATACTCAAGGAGCGCTGCCTCCACACTCTCAAGGCTTGAACTGGCGCCGGAATTTAAGTCGCCGTTTAATTCTTCGCCGCTTGCCTGCAGGTCTTCGATCAGAGTATTCAAAGCCTCCCTTACTCCTTCCAGCACCTGCTTTCTCCTGGCGGCATCGAGCGCCTCCATAGTCTCAAGCGCCATATTCCGCTTCTCTTCTTCTGCCGATGCCGCATAATCATTAAGCGCCCTGATCCGGGCATCCAGACTGTCTGTCCCTTCGTTCTTCAGAGTTCCTCCCTTTTGGAAAAAATCTTTGACAATGTTCTCTTTTTCAGTCTCTTCATCCGACTTTTCTTCCTTCCCTGCCAGCATATCATAGGGAATCTTCAAAGATTCCAGTTCCCTTAAGTCCTCAAGGTTATAAGGATTCGTGATATCGAACATGCAGACGGCCTGCCCCGTCCTCAGATCATAGGTAACCCCGTCCGAACGGGTATGATGCGTGAGGAACAATCCTTCGATCTCGCCGTCATCCACCGGCTTCCCCTGGGAAGTGATCGCTTTCAGAGAATCTGCATCTGTAATATCAAACCAGCTCCCGTTCGCAAGTTCAGACTTATAATATCTGTTCTGCTGATTGCTCTGGGCCGCCGAGTCCGCCGCAATCTCATAGATCTCATCATTCATGGCGCTGATATGGATCAGATGCGTCCCGATCAGAAGAGTCGCATCCTCAATCTCTGACGCATCAATATGTACCGCATCCTCTTCATCGAATATAGCCCGCGACAACGTCCCCCCAAACACACCAAGCGCCGCTGCCGCCGCAAGACATAAGGCGGCCGCTATAGCGGCATGTTTCTTTTTATTTTTCATAATTTTTTTGCTCCCATATATCAATTTCTGCCGAAAAATTACTGTTCAACCTTCTTAATCTTCAGATTCGCCGTATCGAACTCACCCATATACAGTTCACCTTCCGCTTCATTATAGAATCTCACCCGCAGCTCCTTAAGATCTCCGTTAAGCAGTGACAGATAGGTAAACGGTTCTTCTATCGGGATCAGGTCATTTCCATAGAGCCGTCTGCCTTCCTGGTTCTCCACCGTATAATAAGCAGGCGCACCGCCGTTTGCCGTGGGCATGAACGTAATTTTCATCGTCCCGTTCGTCCCTTCCTGTGTCTGATATTCTGCCACCGTCAGATCCTCCTTTGCCTCCGGTACATATCCGCCCGTCACCTCGAGAGGTCCCTCATATTCAAGAGGATTGATCTGGCAGTCATCTATGAAAGTATCGCCGTTATACAGGCGGATAACCGTCTTATCCGCATTCTCCTTATCCAGTGCAAGGTGCCGGATCGTCTTCCCGGCTTCTGTACGCTCCCCGATTCTGACATCGTCGATCCACAGTTCATAGGCTGTTACCTCAAGAGAATAATCCTCCGGTATCTGGATTCCAAGCTCGAAGATATTATCCTCCACCGAGGTCTGGATATAATATCTGGCGCCGTCTGCCGTCTCTCCGGTCACCAGGCTGTCCCCTCCCTGTGCGGCTTCCATCCTGGTTCCCGCGGCGTACAGATATGATGTAACCGCCCCGCAGCTTACGCCGTCCAGCGAATATAAAGACTGGGTATAAGCAGACAGACTCTCAAGAAGCGTCATCTGATTCTCTTCATAGAGCTCCTGCAGGCTTTTCAGCTCATCGAACGACAGAGAACCGGCCTTGTTAAGAAGAAGGCCTGCGTCCACATCTTTTTTGAGCGCATCCACTTCCTTTTTCATATTCTCATAGGCATTCTTTGCCGTAACCGCATTGTCAAACCCGTCCTCCACAGAATCCAGAAGCTCTTTCTTTACACTTTCTTCTTCTAAGACCGCATCCTGATAGTCCAGAATATTCGTATATAAGGCATAAGGCTCATCCTCCACATACCGCACGCCTGAGATCTGGCCTTTGAACCACTCCTTGGGAATCTTGATGAATAAGATCCGCTTGCTGCCCTGCCATGGGGCATCCACATCCTCAAGCATCCTGTCATATTCTGCCTTTAAAGCGTCGCTGTCAACCTTACCCCCGCTTCTTGCCGTCTTAATGAAAGAATCCAGCCGGTCCATCTTCTTACCGTACTGATTGCGCATCAGAGAATAATTCGTATCCATAGAGATTCTCTGAAGCTGGGTATTCAGTTTCGCGTCGTAGTAGGTCTGGTCATTGTCAAGGGCATGCTGTTTAATCCTGTCAAGGTCGGATCTTGACATATCTGCCTCCACGTAAGGATTCCCGAACTGATAGCCGCTTGACACATCAAGGCCTATCATATCGCTAAGCTTTTTCTTGCCCTTTTCAAAATCTCTCATCACCCCTGCGAGCTTATTCCTAAGAGAACTCAAAGACTTTTCTATGGATTCGATATCCCCGGCATTCGCCTCTCCAACCAGCAGCCTGGCTTTATTGCGTTTCAGGCTTTCTTCCCTTGCGGCAAGCTGCTCCTCATAGAATGCGATCGTCTCCTGCAGGGTATAGACTTCCGTGAATTTGTTACCCACCGTCTCATAGACATCATACTTCACTACCGACATCTCATGGCGGATAGAGTTGATCTCCGACTGGATCTGCAAAGGCTTATAAGTAAAGCCGAATTCTTCCGCCAGGTCGGGTTTTTCCGGAAACTTAAAAGACAAAAGAGGCGTCCAGCGGAATGTTGCCATATTCTTCTTTTTAAGACGGATAGACTTCACCGCCTCCTGGTATTTTACCTGGGTGAGCGTCAGCTTGTTCTTAAGCTTCCGGTAAGACTTATTATCCGCCATAGCCATAGCCCTTGCCTGGGCAACATTCAGGTTCTTGCCGGCTGCCCGGACTGTCATTGCCGGCCCTGCCGCCGTTATCGTCAATATCAGACAGAGCATCATCCCGACCGCTCTCTTCTTTCCCGTCATGCCTTCGCTACTCCTTTTCTATCAGATACATGGCAAACTTCCCGTCTTTTTCATTACAGAAAAAGGTGTAACTTACCCCGTCCGCCGAATATGTATACAGATATACCAGATAATCCGGATCATAGTCACTGACCGTAATAACATCCGAGAATTCTTTAGAGCTGTCCATCTCCACCGGCGTTAAAGTACTGTTTCCCTTCTCATTCAAATAAGAGATCGCAACCGCCTCTGCCAGCGTTACAGAGGAATTTCCTTCATACTGAGGCTCTCCCAAAAGCTCCTTAAGGTCCGAAACAGACCGGCAGACCTGATCCTTCAGATAGATCTGGTCTTTTAGTACATATATTCCGTCTACCTTCATACTGTCGTCTAATGCCGCCCCGTCCTGCGCGCCGCTGTATACGGCGTCAATATCCTCAAGCGCCGCCGCGAATTCGCCGCCCTCTTCCGAGTAAAGCTTGCGTTCCCCTGTGTATACTTCTGTGATCTCTTCTGTCGTTTTCCCCAGAAGGTCGCTGTACAGAAGTTCATCCTGGCTGAAATTCCCGGTAAATACCTCATTATCTCCAGAATCAAAGAGCTTCCCCTCTCCGTCCTTTTTCCCTTTGGAAAATCCGCCTTCATACTCCTTGCTGCCATTCTCCCGATAGAGCGTTCCTTCTCCGCTGTACGCGTTATTCTCAAATTCTCCTTCATACTGCATCTGCCCGCCCGGATAATAGAGTTTCCCCTCTCCGTCATACTGGTTCTTCTTAAAACTTCCCGTATAGGCGATCTCGCCGGATTTCCTGTAGAGTGTGCCTTTCCCTGTCACAAACCCCTTTTCAACATTTCCTTCATAAGCAGTGTAACCGGACCTCGCCCTGATTCTTACACTGCCCTTCGCGAATTTCAGCGGGATTGAGCGGTAAGAATATGTCCGAAGCCCCCCTGTCCCTGAAAAAATCGACAAAGGATTGATAATTGTAATGTAATAAAGACTTAAAAGACCCGCTGTCAGCACCACCATCCTTACAAGCGGCTTACTGACCAGCCACGCAAATATACCGAAATAATCCTTACTGTTCTTCGGCCTAAAATCAAACAGACTCTTTATCTGTTCTCTGATCTTCATTCTCGCCTTCGTCCTGTGCTCCGCCGGCCGGAATATTCTGTTCACTTTCATCTTCGTCCGTGAAAATATGGATTTCACGGCAGTCTCTATTGTTTGCAGCATCCTTTTCATCCTCAGTCTCCTTCGCCCTCATTTAACGGAAGTCAAAACTTTGCGAACAATCCATATCCGGCCTCTATAGACATTACACTTCCGAGCCGGTGCTCACACGCAAACAGATACCACTTCGCCACATTGTCCCCCGGACACTCTCTTAAAATCTCGGCGAAAATATTTCTTGCAAGATAAAAATCACTTCTGTAGTACAGATCCAGCGCTTTGGCAAATTTGCCTTCCTGCCTCTCTATACCGTACCGCTTTGAGGCCGGATAAGCCTCCAGAACCTCGCAGAGATTCCGCTTCTTTCCCGCTACTTCGATATATCCGATCCTTCTCAGGCTCATAGGCTCCTTAAAGCCCTCCGTCATATCTTCCGTCACGGCAAGCCTTACGCCAAGCTCCCTGAGCCTTTTCGCATAGAACAAAAGCTCCTCCCCGTCATCAGCCATGAAGTATGGAAAAACCCAGGATTTGTTACCCGTAACCCCATAGGTATAGCCGGATGGATAGAGAAGCATCATCACCTCGCAGGGAAGCTTTTTTGCCCCCACATCGGCAAGCAGGCGGACACTCGTATGTACGGCATCCTCCCCCTCTCCGGGAAAAATGCCCCACAACTTCTTAAGATCTCCGGATTGCGGGAGGAACATTGCTTTCGTCTCTTCCTGCGTCTTAAGGAAGATATCCGAAACCTGATTCTTGACAGCGTGATATTCTTCCCTCCCTCCGTTTAAATCCGTCTGCACTGATATACACCCGATAATCCCTGTCTCAGAGACGTAATCGCCTGCGTACACATCCTGAAGCTCCCGTTCCCTAAACAGGCATTCCACCGCCTTTGGGACAAACCGGGAGTACATCCTCTGCTGGCTTAACTGCTGATACTGTGTCCGTTCGACTCCTCTGGCACAGGCCCACGCCCCGTTCCACAGTATTTCCATCTCTCTGTCCAAAAACAGCGGTTTCTCTTCCATCTGCCCGGTTCCCTTAAGCGCCGCCGTGAATGCCTCCGTAAGCCTCTTCATCTGTCTCCCTTCCCGAAAAACCAGAAATGAGATAAGAAACGTCCCCGAAGCCAGAATCATCCCGCCCATAATACGTATCAGGCGCGCTTCCGCAAAAGCATCCCGTTCTTTTAACACGGCAGTACAGATCTCACCAAAGGCAACCACTGTAACCCACAGTAAGGTTTCCTGGACGGCCCACCTCCGAAAACCGCCTGATTTTCTTTTAAACAGCATATAGACCAGGAAGATCAGGCTAAGCAGCACGATTACTCCGACTGCAATCAAATATACCTCATATTCTTTCATCTCATCCCCGCCCCCACTTTCCTGTTAATACATCTTATAAATCTACCTAATTCAACAAAGACTCCCATCCGATCGTTTCGAATGTACTGGTGAAAATCCGCAGAAACGGGATATCTCCAAATATCATCTGCGAGATGATCATCAGCACTGCGATTACTCCAAGCACCGCGGATAATATCAGCAGTACACGGATGATCGTCCTCTTCCTCACTGCCAGATAGTCTTTTATCCGTTCGCTCAACTTCACCTTCTCCCAGGAGCCGGCATCCATATGGATATCACGGAGCAGTCCGGGAAAATCAGAATACCCGTCTTTTTGCACCTTTTTCCGGATCAGGTTCTTTCCGATCGTTTTCTCCATCTGCGGGGTTGCATTCATCAGATCGAGGACGATCCTCGCGCATTTCGCGGCACATTCCTTCTCTCCTATGGCCGGGTCAAGCTTCGTAAGGTCAAGCTGATAGCCAAAGAAGACCGTCGAATCCTTCTCAATATGGATCTGCCTCTGGCTTAAGATCAGATACAGGATCGGCCAGGCTTCCCCGGAAGATACGCATTCAACCAACAGATTGATACAGATCTGTTCGCACTCCTTTCCTGAACGGGGCACGCTGTTATAAAACTGATAAAGAGGCCTTTCCTTCTGATAAGGACAGACGATACAGAATTCCTCCCGGCAAGCCGGCATCAGGCCCTGAGACTGCCTTCCGTCCCGGATTCCGTCTTCCCTGACCTTCATCAGAAGTTTCGCCGTCTCATGATTTTTTACAGTAATCAGCGTGTAATATTCCCCGTTTCCTTCCGTCCCGGTATCCTGGACGATCCACACCTCGCCCGTCTCATTCTTAAGAACCTTCCTTATACAATTCAGTTTTTTGTTGCCGGCGTTGTAGATCATACATTGCTCCTGTCTTTGTCCTTATCCTTTTTGGCGCGCACGATCGCATAAGCATAGGCACAGATCAAAGGCATATCCGTACAGTAGATACGAATCTCATATACCCCTTCCTTACGCGGAGCCGTATACACGCCGTCGGCAGTAATATCCCCGCTTCCGCCTTCTGTCAGTTCATAAGTCAAGCTGCATTTTTCCATGTTATTGAACTTCACGTTAAAATAATAACTTTCCCTGATTCCCAAAACCACCGTAGGTGTCTCAGCCGAAATACTCATATTACCATAATCCTCTTCATTCCAGGTCTCCTCTCCCGACGGGAACAGGATCGCAACCCACCGGTATGCCAGAACGAGACATTCCATATTCTTAAGAAGCTTCGCCGCCACGATAAAGCTTCCCTTGTCATTCAACACCTTCACTGCAGTCTCTACATCAGAGACCCCCTCGATCTCATCGTCGAATAATCCGGCGTTACCATAGACCGTACTCTTTACATTGGCGCCGGGCACACTCTCACTCTCATACCACTCATATCCAAGTTCCACATACACATTGCCTCTTCCAAGCCCGTGCATGATCTCTCCCGAATAACAGATCTGTCCCTTCTTCGCATCCGCTCCAAGCGGGATCTCCACGATTCCGGTCGCCACGGCCGGCCCTTTCTTTCTGGCCGGCGCCGTCTCCTTTGGTATTAATGACTCTTCAGCCTTCTCGGGCTTCCTGTATCCTGTAAGGCCCTCCTTCATAAAATATGCGCCGTACATCCTTCTCTTTGCCTCCCAGCCCGGAGCGTTGATATACCTTTTCACTCCGTGCTCCATCACCTCGTCTATAATATACGCGCTGTCTGTCCGAAGGAGCTTAAGCTTCGCAAGCGGGATGTAGTCTTTCTTCTCCTCCAGGTTCAGCATCTCCAGGCTTGTCTTGCCGATCTCCTCCGTCACAAGCGCATCCGGATCTGTATCCCGAAGCCGGATTTTAAAAGAGTGGTTTCCCCTCTCATTCTGGAAGACAAGATTCGTCTCCTCTTCCTCCGTCTCCTTTGCCGCAACCCAGTAATCCTTTTTAACCGTCTGGCCTCTCATCAGCACTACGTCAGCAAAATCAATCCGAAGTTCATGCCCTCCGTCATCCGCTGCAAAAGCCGGCATCTGTATGACGCCTTTCCATGAGATCGGCGTCATATCGTCAGACAGCTTCTTAAGTACCACCTGCATCTTTGCAAATGCGCCTTTGCACACGGTCACCGGCATAGTGACCTCCACATTAAAATCCTGATTCTCATACAGCCGGTCTACCATGAAGAAATCATTCTCCAATTCAAATCCCGTCTCCAGCTCCAAAGCACTCTTAAGGAACAGCTCATATCCCTCGCTGATCCGGTTATATTCATAGGAGTCTTCCTGGCCTTCCCGATTTACCGCGAATACAGAATGTACAGGCTTCTCCTGGTAACGCATACATAAGAGCACTTCATTCCCCTCAATCTCCTGAAACCCTTCAATCGCCGACAATTTCTTCACTGCAGACGACTGTATCAGAATCTCCCGCCCGAAGTCGTCGATAGCGGCCCCGCTCTCCACCAGGATGGACAGATCGTCCAGGCTGAATACATTGCATCCGCATATGATCCCGGAACCATAGACCAGCGAATTAATAAAACGCCTCTTGTTGTTAAAATATGTCTGCTCCGCCCGAAAATCAGAAGAAGTCAGCATCTTGCCCGCATAATAACGGTTCCGCTCAAAAGGATATAACTGATTATTTTCCACGTTCTCTACCTCACCCTTCTCCAATAATGTACTTCATTTTCTGTCATCTCATTTATCTGCAAATACATATCCCGTTCCCCGCACAGTCTGAATCATGTCGCTGTCCAGATAGTTAATCTTCTTCCTTAAGTTGGATACATGCACCATCACTGTCCTTACATCCCCAAGATCATCCGTCTTCCAGATACAATGATAGATCTCTTCATAAGTCAGAAGCTTCCCCGGATTGGAAATAAACATCTCTAAAAGCTTATACTCTATGGGAGACAGATGCAGCCGATCCTGCCCCATACCGTCCTCATCCATCTTCCACACCATATGTCTGGACGGATCTATCCTGAACTGACGAAAGAGCAGGTCTCTTTTATCTGCATTTTCCCCCTTATATACTCTGTATCGCCGGATATGGGAACGGATCCTTGCCAGCAGCACCTTGAAATCCACGGATCTGTCCACATAGTCGTCGCCGCCGCTGTTCAGTGTCCGTATCTGCATCTCACTGTCACTGGTATATCCAATAAAAATGATCGGAATAAAATGTTTCTTACGTATCCGTTTACAGAATGAAAGCCCGCTCTCCTCCGTGAAATCAACGTCCAGCAGGATCAGATCTATATCTTCGTTCTTTAATACCGCAGCCGCCTCCTGCCATAAGCCCGTTAATATCACCCTGTATGAATTCTTTTCCAGCCTCTTTTTGAGCCCCGTCCCGAACCTTTTATCGTCCTCTATCAACAGAAGCCTTCCCTTTTCCACATCCTATCCCTCCCGAACGGCTTTCTTGCCAGACCTGCTAAAATCGAAAAAGCTATAATTTAGAGAAATGGCAATTATTTACCATCTTACTAAATTATAGCTTTTTCGACATTTTCCGCCAAGACCGCTCGTGCTCCATTCTTGCCGTTCATTCAAAATCCGTCATACAGCCAGAATTCCGCTACGGGATCTGCAGGATCACATGCATCACGAACCAGTTCTCACTTCTTTTGAATCTGGCGTTTCCTTTATATTTTTTTGCTATGATATCGATGCTGTGAAGCCCTTCCCCCTTTTGGCTGCTTCTCTTCGACGACGGGAATTTCCTCCAGTCCGCAAACTCTCCTTCGCTTGCAATTCCCGCCAGACATCTGTTCTTCATACTGATCAAAAGCAGCTGCCCGTTCGTCTGGATATCGATTCCCACAAACCGGTCTTCCACCGGCAGACGCCTCTGCTCTTCTATGGCATTCTCCAGACAATTGCCGAACAGCACCGTGATATCCATGGGTTCAAAATTATAGCTGGTCCCGATCTGGAAATGTGTCTTCACTGTAATGCGCTCTTCCTCCATCTCCTGCAGATAATAGCGAAGGACACTGTCAAGAATCATATAACCGGAGAGCCGTTTCGACTCAAGCCGGGCATAGATCTTCTCATACCGGCTTAAGTATTCTCCGATCTCCTTTTGTTTCCCTTCCTGGTTCAGTATCCCGATCACATTCAGATGATGATGGATATTGTGGTGCATACGCTTCATCTCTTCGATATTCTTCCCGATACTCTTGCTCTGCATCTCGAAATTATCCATCTGCTTCATCAGCTCGTATTGATCCTGCATCAGCTTTACCTCATTAAAGAACAGATAATACATCACTACCGTGATTCCGATCACGCACAGCACATTCGCAATCACGGTATCAAGATCGGCCACGTTCGTGGGCGCTATCCTGCATTCCAAACAGAACAGGAACAGACCGGTAAAAACAGAAGCACACTGCTTCCTCATCATCTGGTCACTGATAAACTGCAGGCATGGCCTTATGACTTTCATCATATACCAGTACACCGGCGGGAACGTAACCAGCGTAATAACAACCAGCCCCAGTACATTCTCTTTTACATAAGGACCATTCGATACAATCCCTTCTAACACAAACCTGATGACCACAGCATTTAACAGGACAATAACCGCCGCATAGCTGAATCCGATCGCGATCACGATCATCTTTTTCATGAATTTCACCCGGAGCATAAAAAAGTAATAAACGCTGCACAGAATGATAATGACTCCCATAAGCCAGTCTCCGAGATTCGCTATACTGGCTCTCAGAGCCCTGTTGGAGACAACACCCGCAAAAACAACCGCAAGGACAACAAGTATCATGCTCCCTCCGATCCAATAGTTTATCCTTCCGCTTCGGAAGTCCCCTTCCTCAAAGGGGCATCCTGCCAGTATCATCACAGGAACTGTCTGAAGTAAAACTCCTGTAAACTGCATAAGTATATGAATATAATCTGTCACAACACCTCACCTTCCCTCTGCTCCCCCTCCTGCTCCATCTTCCAGAACAGGAAATCATTATAACTGTTCATCACCTGGTTCTGCTCCCGCCGGCTGATCGTAAGCGTCTCTCCGTTTGTAAGAATACATTCCGGATAATCGATCCGGCAGATATGCCAAAGGTTCACGATACAGCCTCTCGCGATCCTGGCAAAACACGGCATATCTTCTACCTTCTGCTCCGCTTTGTGGAAGGGCGAATTCATCCATGCATCCCATTTGCGCTGCTTCATGTGAATCTCTATCCCGCGGTCGCTGCTCCTGATATACAGGATCTGGGATACCGGAAACTTACGCATCTCCTTTCCGTCCTGGAGCTCCAGATATTCTTCCTGTTTATTCGTCTCCCGATGCCATCGTTCTACGACAGACAGAAGTCCTTCCTCCGTCACCGGTTTTACCAGATAATGGATGGCCCGCACCTCAAACGCTTCCACTGCATATTCCCTGCTGCTGGTCAAAAACGCAATCTGGGCCTCCGAATCCAACATACGAATCTTTTTTGCGACCTCAATTCCGCTCTCCAATTCGTCCAACAGTATGTCCAATATATATAAACCGAATTTCCTCCCGTTCCGGACATGGGTCAGAAGCTCCTTCCCGCTCGAGAACCGCACAATCCCGGTTCCGATGTCGAGTCTCCCAAGAACCGCCCTAAGCTTCTCATACACCATATCCCGTTCCAAGAGATCATCTTCACATATTACAATTTCCACTTTTTATCCCTCATTGCCGAAGCAATATCTATCATTCAAAAAATAGAGGGTATTTATCATACCCTCTTAAAAATTACTTCTTCTGCCACGAAATCACTTCGGCTTTACTACCTTAATCCGGCCCTGGCCCCGCCTCTGTTTTTGATGCCGCCTACTACTTTCTCCAGTTCCTTTTCAGAAACTTCTTTCTTCGTGGTCTCCTCCTGGGTTTTTACTTTCCTGGTATCTTCATTTGCCATACTTCTTACCTCCTTTCTATTATAGAATCTATAGAGATTATAGCATGCCGTTTCCAACCTCACAATTCATGCGCCCATATCTTTAAAAATCTTTAAATTCAGCAGTTTAACTGCTGGCGCCGCACCAGATCTGCAAAGATCCCTTCTTTTTTCATCAGCGCCTCATATTTTCCTTCCTCAACGATCCTGCCTTCATCCATCACGAATATCTTATCACAATCCTTAATCGTAGACAAGCGGTGCGCAATCACGATCCTGGTACATTTCATCCGGCCGAGCGCCTCTGTGATCTGCTCCTGCGTCAGATTATCAAGCGCGGACGTCGCCTCATCGAACATCAATATCTTAGGCTTTGCGACCACCGCCCTTGCGATCATCAGCCTCTGCTTCTGTCCGCCGGAGATGACTCCTCCTCCTTCGCCGACCAGGGTCATCATCCCCATGGGCAGCTCTTTAATACTCTCTTCCAGTCCCGCCGTCCTTGCCGCCTCCCAGGCGTCCTCGATTCCAAGCCAGGGGGCGGTAATGGTAATGTTAGAGAGGATATCCCCGTCGAACAGGAATCCGTCCTGGAGCACACTCCCGATCTTCTGGCGAAGGGACATCAGATCAAGCTTGCGGATATCCTTCCTGTCATAATACACCGCACCCTTCCGGGGTTTCTCGAATCCAAGCAGCAGGCGGAGCAGCGTAGACTTGCCGCACCCGCTCTTGCCCACGATTCCCACATACTGCCCCGCACGGATCTTCATGGACAGATCATGGATCACATCCGGCCCGTCCTTGGCATACCGAAACGAAACATGGCTCACCTCTATTCCGCCGGAAAGCTTCTCCACCATCTCTTTTCCGCCCGATATCTCCGGAACTTCCTTAAGGATCGGCAAAGCCGCACGAAAAGCGGCTATAATCTTAGAGAGTATCTCTATCTCCCTGGCACAGCTTAAGAACGCCCCCATAACAAGCTGGTACGCGCTGCTGTATGCCATAAATCCCGCAGCGCTGATTTCCTCGTTTTCTGCAATAACAAACAATACCGCCCATCCTGCGTAGATCAGAAACGGCGTTACCGCCGGGACAATCCTTACAAGAAACGGAATCTGATACAAGGCCCCGGCATTCTCTTTGTATACTCTCGCCCAGTTGGCAAATGCCCTTCTCTGCGCCCCGGCAAGCTTCAGCTTCTGCACGCCGGAATACAATGCATACTCCATACCGGCCGTCTTGCTCTTCGTAAGGATCCTCTTCTCCTCTAAACCCACCTGATACCAGACGGCAGCAGCATTGACCGCAAATACGGTTCCCAGTATCCAGAGAGTCGGCGCAAGAAGCGCCGGCGCAATCAAGCGGATCTGAACCATATAGATCAGAGAACACAGCATGGTCAGCATAAGCGAGACGACCACTTCCATCAGCTCCTTCACCGCCGAAGAAACACTGTCGATACGCTTGGTCAGCTCCCCCGCATTATAATTCTTGAAAAATTCCGCCGGAAGAGATACTGTTCTGGCCATCATGGCCGCATCTACCGAGATACTCATCTTCACGGAGCTTCGGCTTAAGAGCAGCGACCGTGCAACGGTAAAGAGCATTCCCGACACCGACACTCCTACAAGGACGACCGCAGCGGCAATCAGCATCAGCCGGTCGCCTTCCGGCACGATCCGTTCGAATATCTGCTGCGTGATATAGGGCGTTGCAAGCCCCGTTATACTTACCAGCAAGAAAGCCAGCACCAATCGGAAATAATCATAAGAATCCAGCACCTCACTGCCAAACCTGATAAAGCCTGCTCCTCCCATCGGCTTCATGGGAAAGGGCTTATAGAAACAGACGGCCTGCTCACGGAAAATCTGGCAGTTCTTCCGGTTGACCTTCTTCCATTTCCCATCGTTATAATCGAAATACACGTAACCGTTCCTCTTAGGCAGAAGCGCTGCCGCATCCCCGTCCTTCGTAAAAGCAAGCAGCGCGCCGACGGTCTGCCGGTACCACCCTTCTGAGAGCTTCACATCGCGCCGCATCACGCCAAGAGGCCTTAAGTATTCTGTAAGCTGCTCGTTGAACCCGTCCGCATGTATCTGGATCCTGTCTGTCTTAAGCTTATAAAAATGCAGAATCTGCTCAATCGTCCTGGTCGTCTTCTTCATATCCCCCAACAAAAGCTTCGCAAGAGCCTTCTCTCCCTGGACTACGGAAGCAAGATCAGTGAACGCCTCCTGAAATAATTCCTCATCCTTCTTCTTCCGCTGCTCTATCTGCTCTTCAAACCAATCCAACATCTCCATCTGTCCTGCTCCTACTCTGTCGTAACCAGTCTCGTATAATAACCATTCTTCTCGTACAGCTCACTGTGGGTTCCCTGCTCCACGATCCTTCCCTTATGCATGACAAGGATCTTGTCACAGTCCCGGATCGTTGACAATCTGTGCGCCACAACGATACAGGTGATCCCCCGGTCGGCAACCGCCTGTACCACGGCGGCTTCCGTCTGGGCGTCCAGCGCCGAGGTAGCTTCGTCCATAATGATGATCCGCGGATCTCCCGCCAGCACCCGGGCGATCTCGATCCTCTGGCGCTGGCCGCCGGACAGGTTCCGTCCCCCCTCTGATACCATGGTATTATAGCCGTCCTCTCTTTTCATGATATCTTCATGGATCTGTGCGTCTCTGGCCGCCAGGATCATCTCGTAATCCTCGATGGACTCGTCCCACATCTTGATGTTATTGGCAATCGTGTCCTCGAACATCACGATTTTCTGATCCACCACTGCCAGCGATCCGGTCAGCACGGCCTTATCGATCCTGGAGATCTCCTGCCCGCCGAGATATATCTCGCCCTCCCAGGGGCAATACAGCCCCGAGACCAGCCTGGCAATCGTCGATTTGCCGCACCCGGAAGCACCGACAATGGCAATCTTCTCTCCGGGCTCAATATCAAAACTAAAGTCCCTGATCAGAGGCTCCGTAAGCCTGGAATAGCCGAAAGTCAGGTTCTTAATCGATACGCTTCCTGTAAGCTTGGCATATTCCTTATTCTCTCCGCCATCTTCCTCGCAGACGGTATCCGGCTCATACTTCATAATATCCTGGATCCGTTCCATATTCGTCCGCATCTCCTGAAGTTCCTGCCCCGCGTCCAGAATCTGTCCGGCAGGATTCATAAATCCTGCAAGAAGTCCCTGAAACGCGATCAACATCCCCATCGTAAATTGTCCGTCAAGGATCATCCACGCCCCGCAGATCAGGACTGCCGCATTCGTCAGCGAAGTAACCAGCATCCTTAAGCTTTCACTGTACTCCCCTATTTTTGCCTTTTTTACGTCCGAAGCATCTACCTTCGCCCGAAGCCCTGCCCATTTACTAAAGTATCCGTTCTCAACGCCGCCGGCCTTGATCGTCTCAATCATCTCGATCCCGGATACTTCTGCGGTCCGAAGCTTCCCCAGGTCACGAAGCTGTACCCTTGCGATCTGGATTCTCTTTCTGGTATTCCAGTTCATCAGCAGCAGATTCACCAGAACCGCAAGACAGCCGAACAAAGAAAGCAGAGGGCTGTACTTAAGCATCGCCGCCAGATAAAAGACCAGCAGCACCATGTTGACCACCGCCGGCGTCAAACGCTTCATCATAGACGATGCGATCTCCTGATTCGCCTGCTGCCGCTCACTGATATCACCGGCGTAACGGCGGGCGAAAAACTCCATGGGAAGCCTTAAGACATGCCACATATACTCTGCATTTGCCGTGATCGCAAACTTTCCTTCTGCTTTTAATAAATAGATCTCCGATACTGCATTTGCCAGAAGCTGCAAAAAGGCAGCCGCCATCACTGCCAAAGCGAGCGGAAGCATCCAGCCTTCACTGTATCCGCCCAGGATATCATCTAAGAATACTCTCAAGAAAACCGGACGCACCACCTCAAGGAGGGTTACTGCCAGAGACGCCAGCGCAATCAACAGATACGCATCCTTTCCCGAACGCAGCCGTTCCCTTGCAAATGAAAGGATACTTGCCCTGCTGCCCCTTGGCGTAAAATCTTCTCCCGGACTGAAGCACAGGCAGATCCCGGTAAACGCACGGTCCAGCTCTTCCATCGTCACCGCTACCCTGCCCTTGTCCGGGTCATTGATAATTGCCTTCCCCCTCCTAAATCCGCATAAAACGACAAAATGACATAACTCCCAATGCAGGATGCATGGAAATTGTGTCTCCTTTATCAGATCCTTTATTTCACATTGATATGCCTTGGCAATCAGTCCATAGCCTCTTGCCGCCTTTAACAGATTCCCGGCTGTCGCTCCGTCCCTGGAGACCCCGCATTCCCCCCTGAGCTCCTCTAACGGAATCCAGCAATGATAATACGCCAGAATCATAGACAGAGAGGCGGCGCCGCACTCCACCTTCTCCATCTGCATGATCTCCGGAACCTTCACGCATTTTCTCACTTCATTTTCTCCTTACTGTTCTATGATCAAATCCAGAATTTTCGATTCCTTCGTTACGACGGCTCCCTCAACCGCTTCTCCTTCCTTAAGTTTCCTGTCATTTGAAGCAATGATCTCCACGTTCCATTTCCCAAGCCGGGTATCACGGAAATACTCCGTCAGATAACCGACGCCTGCCATCTCGCGCCGCACAGGCTCCTTCGCAATCTCACGGATCTCGCCAAGCTTCTGCCCTGCCTGTTCCACTGCCATTCCTTCCTCGAACTCCTCTGCCGTCTCGGGAGACACGAATAGATGGATTTCCTTCTGATCTACCACGCCCGCAGCCGGAACCGTCGTTTTAAGGCCAGATGCCTTGCTCCAGATCACGGCGCAGGCAAGCAGCAGAAATATACCGGTTACTAAGATCCACGCGCCGGGATTCGTCACTTTGATATAAGTATCCAGCTTATCCCGGGAATTCATATATTCCAGGCTGGATTTTCTGAATAGATCTTCATTCATATCTGCTTCCTCATCTCTATGTATGTCCGTTTATTCACATATCTTAAGAACTACCATCGTGATATCGTCCGCCTGCTCCGCTCCGTCTGCGAATTCCTTCAGGGATATGAGAATTCTCTCAATACACTCCTTTGGCGAAAGCTTCTCCGTATGCTCAAGGATCTTCTCCAGGCGGCTCTCCGCATACAGTTCAAACTTCGGATTGACAGCCTCTGTCACGCCGTCCGTATACAGAAGCAGCTTGTCATTGACTCCCAGGGAAATACTCTGGTTCCGATAGCGGATTCCTTCCATGCCCCCCAGCACGAATCCCGGCCTTACCGCAACCTGCTCTACCGTACCGTCCGCCCTCACGACATACGGCGGGTTATGGCCTCCGTTGCTGAACGTAAGCTCTCTGGTCTCCAGATTCCAGACTGCCAGGAAGGTCGTCACAAACATCCCTTCCTCGTTATTCTCCGCGAGCTGGTTATTAACGATCCGAAGCACCTTCGCCGGATCCGTCTCGATAAAGCTCTGATTCTTGATCATGGTCCGGGCGCTCATCATGAACAGCGCAGCCGGTACTCCCTTGCCGGATACATCCGCAATCACCACCGCCAGACGTTTCTCATCGATCATAAAGAAATCATAGAAGTCTCCGCCCACCTCTTTCGCCGGATCCATGGATGCGTAGATGTCGAACTGATCATGATCCGGAAAGGCCGGAAACGTCCGCGGAAGAACCGAAGCCTGGATCTTGCTCGCCACATTCAGTTCCGCCTTGGTCTTCATGGATTCTGTCGCAAGGGTCATTGCCCTGAAAATCGCCCAGTACATCCAGATGTATACCAGGATCAGCATCCCCAGAACCACGCCCCAGAAAACCTGGTTCATATACCAGTCCGACAGGTAGGTCATTCCCATGGCGTCAAAAAAAGACAATGTGAGGCAAAAGGCAGCGCAGGAAATAACCGGTACCTTGATGAATGTCCCCATCCTTCCGTCCGATGATTCCAGCATCTCCATAAGCCTCTCTTTCAGCATCTTCCTGAACACAAAATAGCCAATGATAAACCAGAATACACGAATCAGGGCATAGGGTAAAATCCCCACCTCTTTTGGCATCTCTGAATTAAAATATACCGGCATGATACTTACCGGAGCAATATACCCGTCCAAAGCCAGAACGATCAGCACCGTCAATACCCCTGTAAACACCCTCGTCGACCGGTCATTGTTAAACCCGATCAACGCTGCAAAAATAATCACAATGGCGGGAACCAGCATCCTTAAGATATCCGTCAGCATATATAAGCCTGTCATTCCCAGATTAACGGTGAGCTTATAAAATATCTCATCCGGCATATCAGCAACGACATACTGTACATACTGTATCAGCCACCCTGCCCCGAATGTAAGCAAGAGCACCACGCCGGTTGCCGCCGCATAAAATGCATAAAACTTCTTCTCTTCTCTTCGATGCTTTCCTATAAGCATATAGAGTATCATGACTCCCCCGACCACGCCAAGTCCCGCTCCGACACTCTGCCTGACCGCACTTATCACATCAAATTCCATCTCTTCACCTCGTCATTTCCTTATATATCTCTATTTGACTATTTGATCTTCTTCGTAATGGTCAGGATATTCTTCCCGTCCTCATAACTGTATACCACGTCGTCCATACTCTTCTTGGTCATATAGATCCCAAGACCTCCGACTCCCCGCTCCTCTGCTCCAAGAGTAATATCCGGATCCTCCCGAAGAAGCGGGTTATACGGGGTTCCCTCATCCTCAAACTGCAGGAATACCGCCTCGGCATCTTCATCTACATCCATACGGACCGTTGCCTTGCCGATCACCGGATTATAGGCGTAATGGGCAATATTCACAAATATCTCCTCAATCGCAATCTCTAACTGTATCTGTGCCCGCGGCGGGCAATCCAGTTCCTCTAACTTCTCTACGATAAAATCATTCACATCTTTTAACTTCTCCAACTCAGCCGGAACCGTAATCTCATATTTCAACAGGTACCCCTCCTCTTTATCTCCGGGCAAAAATCCCTTTACCCGTTATTATATCCGTCTCAAAAACATAAAACAAGTTTCATGGGGCTTTCTTTAGAGTATCTTTAAAAATCAATCTTTAATTTTCTTTAGACTTCGCAAAAAGCATGGATTTTTCCATGTTTTCATAGTATGATACAAGAATCTAAGTAAAGTTGTATTCAGGAACTGTTAAGAAAGGAGGAATCAGCCATGCCAAATCCACAGGGTGCAGGCACAACATTTCAATATAATACTGACCGTGAGAAAGCCAACGCCCAGTCAGAATATACATCTCTCGTCGGAAAGGGAAAAGCCGGAGGCTCCGAAAAAGCCAGGGCCGACAGGCAGAAAGTTGTAGACGGAGTCAAAGCGACCCTTACAAAGCGCATGAAGGCTGCTAACGACGGCTCTAAGAAGGAAGCCAGAAAGGTTCGCTCTGCAGTCAATAAGGCACGAAAACACTACAACAAAGAATTGTTGGACATTGCTTCGATTGAGGAAAATAAAAAAATTCATACAGAACAGATTGACGATCTGAAAACACAGAGAAAAAATCTTAAAAATGAAGAGGACTATAAAGCCCACAAAAGTGCCTGGAAAACTTCCCGGGAGACATATTTCAATAAAAATGACGCACTTTCTATGGAAGAAAATATGCGGCAAAGACAGGCAGCGCTCTCTGATAAAGAAGTATACGCTTCCGCGCATGCCGAAGCCCTCGCCCGTCTGAGAGCAGAGTTAGATACAAACAATACGCAGCAGGACCGAGAGCGGTCAGAAGAACTTTTTCAAAAAAGCTGGCTGGATTGGGAAACCGAACTGGCTGAGATAGATACAGAACGTACGGCAATCCAGGATTACAAAAAAGCTTCTTCCGGCCGTCTTACGGAAGAGTACTACCAGAATGCCCTCAGCGAGCGGGATACAGCCCGTGAGCAATATAAGACGGCACTCAAATCACGCAATACTGACAAGGAAAGAAGGCTGATGCTGGCTGATCAGATCCTGCAGCATTCTGACGAGCTTGACACCCTGGAGAAAGAACAGTCTGACCGCAAATCTGCCCTGTTGGCTGCGGCAGTCGAAGATCACCGCCGCCTGACAAATGAGGTAATAAAACACCAGGATGAATCCCTTCTCTGTTCTATCCGGTATGACAAAGCCGCCCTGCAGTATTATGTACTGACACGCGGAAATAACGCCGCCAACGATAATACGATAAACACCAAGATCGCAGGACACACAAAAAAAATCGCCAAGTACGTAGGCCGTCCTGTGTCCCCGTTCGACCTTATCCGTCAATTTGAAGAGATAAAACAAGATCCAAACAAACCGCACGAGACAGTAATCAAAGATCTCCCGGAAGCCGCCCAGCAGGCAGTACATCATATTATTTACGACGAGTCGATTTCGCTGACTGAAGGAGATGAGACTTTCCTTATGAATTCCGATTATATGGTTCAGTCCAGCACTAAGAGTCAAATAGCTGCGCCGGTGAAGCTTAGCGATACGAAAACTTCCGGCAATACGGCCCTTCACATCAACCAGACCGACGACAGCGACCAATATGTTGACACAGCGCAGACTCTCATAACAGAGACCATCGCAACCGGGCGTATCGGCCATAAAAAAGAATTCAACGGACTCTGGATCGACGGAGAATTCGTTCCGGCCAACGGGCCGAAGTCCGAGTCCCTGACGGACATAAGAAAATCCTACCAGAAAAAGATGCAGGCCGGAGGCACTTTTGACCAGGACAAGGCTCTCACCCTCGCAATTCGGAATTCTTCGTTCTTCAAACATATTTACGCTGAAAATATCGACTTCTATGCAAGATATCCCGGCGATGACGAAGATATCACTGCCGTTGCCTTAGACAATCCGGTCTCCTCCGGCAGTACGGGCAGTCCCGGTCTGACTGCTCTCACGGACACTTTCAAGAATGCCACAGAAGATCAAAAGGCCGTGCTTCTCTTTGGGCAGCGTAATTCCGGCGGACATTTCGACGACCTGGTCCGCGTCCTTACCGGTCCCCAGAAAAACCGGGTGATAGCCAAGCTGGTACATGCTATGCTGGTAGCAGACAAAGATCGTACGAACGCCATTGAAATAGCCAAAGAGCACGGCACGGACAACATAAAGAAATATGCGGCCAAAGCTACCACACAGAATTTCGAATTTCTTCAATATGCCTGCGAAAGCGTGATCCGCGGCAACGAAATCCCCAAATTCAAAGCTGATATGATGCGAGGTTGGTCGGCTGCCAAGGATTTTATAGACGGAGACGGGGCTTTCAAAGATACAGTTGGAGAGGGCCTGGTCAATTACGACCAGCTCAACGAATACTATGAGGGGCTCAACACTGCCTACGGGTTTGTCAGCGGAAAGATCCAAGAGATCGGCGACATAGAAAAAGATATGAAAGGCTTCGATAAGTCCTCGGACGAATACAAGTCTCTGTTGAAAAAAAAGGAGAAAAAGGAACGGGAGCTCAATCATGGGACATTCGGAGATGTGCTGGAAATTATAAACAGTGTTAAGGCGTTTATTTTAGGCTCAATAAACGCCTGGAAAATGTTCGTCACGGACAAACGTCTCCTGTCAGAGGAGCATGACGGCGAAAAAGCTCTGGGAAGTCTCTATGTCTGCTTTGCCGATTATTTCTTTGATATCGGGAATGCTCTGCTGGGTCCTCTGAGCGCTCTTATGGAACTTTTGTCCAACGACGCTGTCGGTGTAAGTGCTGTAGAGCCTGTTGCCGAGATTCTGGGCACCATAGTAGACATATTTCATACAGCTGAAAGCGGATATCATCTCTTCCAGAATTCCCGCAAATTCCATAAGATCAGCAAGACTATAGATACCATCTCTTCCGGCAGAATTAAGGAAGGCAATCAGACCATAAACGTGTCTGATGCATCCGACGCAAACCCACAGGTAATATACCTTCTTAAGCGGTCGAGGAACAAGACCGGCAAGGATATCGCAGACGATTCGATCGATGTGACAACCGGCGCCGCAAAGAGCGCGGGACATTTTACAGGCACGGTAGGCAGCAAAATTATCAACATCACCACAACCGCGGTCAGCACCCTTGGAAAGCTGATCACAAACGGTATCTACCAGGGTAAGGAAAAGACGGCGGCGCTAAAGGCAGCCTTCGGCGATCAGCAATATGCGGAATATCGGAAGAATCCCAATTTCGACCGGATATTAAAAATGACCGCCGGTATCAATTCACTGAAACATCTGGCCACCGTTGCCCGGATCTTTGCCGCCATTGACACGCATTATTTGCTGAAACACGCCGACGCCAATTCCCATGAGTTCAAGCTCGCGAAGACCGCCATGTCGGCCTTTTACCGCCCCAAAGATGCACAAAATGGAAAAGCCGGGTATGACGAGCTTCCGCTTTCGGCGATTCTTGGCCATGTCGGCGAGGGAGACGACTGGCGCAGCAAGCTTCTTGCCGCAGTGCGGTAAGATACGGCATAGCTTTTGCATGAAAATCATTTATAAATGGAGTAAAACAGATATGGAATCAAAAACAGAATCATTAAAAGAAAATTTTTACTATAAAGTAAAGGATCTGTTATCCGGCGAATTGGGCGAGACCGCCGACAATAACGGCGTCCTGCGCTCCTTCGCCAGAGGGCTTGGCATGTTCGGCCGCAACGCCATCGTGGAAGTTACCTGGATGCAGTTTACCGATGACGCACCGAACGCCTGGCCCATCCTGCAGATTTACTCTACTCTGGCCGCAGATATAGAAGAAAAAGACGTGCCCGGCATCAAGCGCCGGCTGACGGATCTGAATGAAGAAACCATGCTGGGGCATTACGGATATTACGCGCCCCTGCGGCAGCTCTATCACTGCTACCGTCTGCCGGTTGACCTTAATTCCCCTGAATCCTCTCTTCTTCTGGCCGATTACAGCATCAAACAGGTCCTCCGGCAGCTGAACGCCTTCATTGATTATGTTATCGTCATCGCGGATGACCCGGAGGCCATGGATGTTGAAGAATATGCCCTGGCCACCCATGCCGGGGATATTCTGGGCGAATGCATGGGAGTTCTGCAAAACGTAGCCGAAACTGCCGCGTCTTTTGCCGCCCAGGAGCCAACGGAACCATAAACCAATAACAAAAATAAACCAATAACAAAATCCGGCTTCCGCAGAAATATCGCTTCGCGCGGCAGGCCGGACACGGAGAGAACCATGGAATTCATTGAAACCACTATCCACCTGATCCTTACCCGCGCGGTGTTTTATCTGGAAGAGCTGGGACACAAAGACATCGGCGAACGCTTTCCTGCCATAAACCGCATGATTCATAATGTGACCGAAGAAGATCTGAAACGCTGGTCTTATGCCGAAGGAATCAGCAAAGACCGTTATAACCGCCTGCTTACAATGACCGGAGACAATCTGCAGGGCGACCATGTGATCGAATCAGCCGTCGACCTGTGCCTTGCTGTCCTGCATATACCGGAATTCGCCGCACTCTTGCAGTATTACACCGGTTCCGGCGTAACCTTGAATCTGGCTTATCAGCTGGAAGGCATCTCTTTTCCTTCCTGGGATGATGTACGCCGAAAGCTTGACGGACTGTCTCTGATCTGTCCCATCGATCGCCGGAACAGCCCTGTAAAATACGTGGAACTGATGCTGGACGACAGGGTCTTTGCTTTCCTTCTGGGAGACGACCTGCCCGGTGAGCCTGTGAGTTCCCTGTGCAGCATCCTCTCCTGCCGGTCAGAGCTTCATCCGCTCTATGCCTACGAGGACCTGGCAGGGCGCGCTGCTTCTCATCTTAGTCCTGCCTCTCATCTTAATCCTGCCTCTTTGGATCTGCCGCCTAAGCCCGGGGGGCTCACGCAGGGCGCGTCCCTTTACACGGATACCGATTTTAATTCCAGATTCAATTCCAAAACTTTGGGGCGCATCGTCCAACTTGCCGGGACGGGCGGAAGACGTTTTCTGTCCAGGCATATAGGAAAATTACTTGGAAAAGATATCATCCTTGCCGATCTTGTGAACTGGGCCGGCATCAATAAGGATGACTTTCCCGTCTACAGTATGCAATTGATCCGGGAAGCGCTTTTTGACGATGCCGGAGTCTGCATCTACGGATTGACAGAAGAACTCCCAAAGACCATGGGTATCTCTGTCTCCATGCTCGAAAAGCACCTGATACTTCCTGCACTCAGACAGGGTCTCCCCCTGATCCTGTGTACAAATGCAGGCTTTTCCCTCTCCCATGCATTGAAGGAGGAGCTTTCCGTGGTTCCATGTACAGGGGCGGATTCCTCTGTCATCCTCCTGCTTAAGCTTCTGCCTTTGGATTATCAGATGCGTAAAAAAGTATGGCAGGGATTCATCGGCCAATACGGTCTTGCACTGGACGCCGCACTCTGTGCACAGCGCCATCGTTTACTGCCAAGCGAGATCTACCGGGTACTGACCTCCTGGCAGGAGCAGGGAGAAATCCAAAAGACAGAAGATAAAAGTTTTCATTTCTCCAAACTGTGCTACCAGATCATCAGCCAGGATGCCAAAGATACCCCCGGACACAGCATCGGTCATATCATCTACCCGCAGGTGCGCCTGGATGACTTAAAGGTATCCCCTTCTATCCGCGAAGACTTAGATCACGTGATCGCCAACGTAAACGGAAGCGGGAAGATCTTCGAGGAATGGAACCTGAAAGAGAAATATGCCTATGGACGCGCCGTCACCGCCCTTCTAAGCGGTCCGCCCGGCACCGGCAAAACCATGGGCGCACATGCCATCGCAAATGCCCTTGACATCCCTCTCTATCAGGTGAATCTGTCTAATATCGTGGATAAATACATCGGCGAGACGGAGAAACATCTGGAACAGGCATTCCTCTATGCCGAGAAGACGAACATGGTATTATTTTTCGATGAGGCCGACTCTCTCTTCGGGCGAAGAAGCGAAGTGTCCGACGCCAAGGACAGGTACGCCAACACGGAGATCTCCTATCTCCTCCAGAGAATTGAACAGTATGCAGGCGTAGTCCTGATGGCTACCAATCTCATGAACAATATAGATCCGGCGTTCCTTCGGCGCATCAAGTATGTCATCCGCTTCCAACAGCCGGATGAGTCTCTGCGCCTTGCGATCTGGGAGAGCTGCCTGGTCCCGGAATTACCCGCCGACCATCTGGATCTCTCTTATCTTGCCCGCCAGTTTGATTTCACCGGCGGCACCATCAAGAATGTCCTGCTGAACGCCTGCGCGATCGCCGTCTGCGAAAATGAAATCCTGAATATGCGGCATATATTAAAGGCTGTCAGAGATGAATATCTCAAGATGGACCGCATTATCGATACCGCTATGTGGGGGGAGTATGCCTATCTGGTTGTCCCCTGATTGCTGCCGTTACTCTTTTATCTTGTCAAGTTCAATCAGAAAGCCTTTATTCAATTGCCAATGTGCTTTATATAGGTTATTCGACCTCGCAAATGTCCCAATATATTTCTCTGCATTCTCTGCTCTTGTTGCGTGAATTAGAACGTCCTTACGGTAAATTTGTTATAATATTGCTCCGATTCTTCTTCCGAAAGCTTAAAATGCTTCTGAAGCTTCAAGATTATCCTCTCTTTTGGAATCTGCTCTTCAAGATTATCTATAACTACTGCCTGAATTCCTTCTTCTCTTGCTAACCTTTTTTCTTTTTCTGCCCCTTCTCTTGCCAACCTTTTTTCTTCTTCTATCTCTTCTCTTGCCAACCTTTTTTCTTCTTCTGCCTCTTTTCTTGCCAACCTTTTTTCTTTTTCTGCCCCTTCTCTTGCCAACCTTTTTTCTTCTTCTATCTCTTCTCTTGCCAACTTTTTTTCTTCTTCTATTTCTTCTCTTGCTAACCTTTTTTCTTCTTCTATCTCTTCTCTTGCTAACCTTTTTTCTTCTTCTACCTCTACCATCACTGCTTTTTTCGCATCATCTTTCGTTCCTTCATAGACAACATCAAACCAACTACTCACACCCGTTACCTCCTTCCACAATTCCTCATTTTCAGAAAAATCAATATAATCTGAAATTACAGACATAAAATTCTGCTTATGAGGATACAAAATTGCATTCAGGAAACGTAAAAGTTCATATCCTTCGTCTTCCTTATCTCCATTATACACCTCATTGCCCAATTTGATAACTACCAAAGTCATCAAATCATAGCTTTCTTTGGCAACCGTATTTGCAGACGTATTCTTTGTATTGACAATCTCGTAAACCGATATACTGTAACAGTCCTCAGATGGAATGTCATCTCTGCATATCCATATACTATAACATTTCTCCAAAGGAGCATAATCCGTCTTCTCCAATACCAAAGATAACTGGGAGGATAAACGTCTTGCGAGATAATAGATTCCTCGTTTCTCAATCGGATATTTCGTTTTATATTTTTTCTGTGGTTCAATGTTGATATGTAAATTGATTTGTATATCTTCTGTAGAAAGCAATGGATTCTTGGCTTGAAATGCCAGATCAAAATTAGAAGTTTTTTCGTTCAAATGGATGAATTCTGTATTGCTGCCTCTTGTCTCTGTATTGGTCCTGCCCGGCGAGACCTCCATAGTCCTGGTAATCGAATCATCTTCTATGAACTCCAGGACCTCTTGCCGGCTATATCCCTTGTATTCTGTGATTACCCCTTGCAAAATGACCGCCAATACTTCTTTCTTATACAAAATTGTCTTGCATTCGGCATCTAATCCCCTCGTATCTTCCGTAATCTGCATGGCGCTGAGCGTATCCATGCTGCCCTTTAACTTGTCCATCTTATGTCCCTCATTTCAAAACTGCCTGAAAGTTTCTATTCCTATGATGATACAAAAGCCAAGGCTTGTCAACGAAAACCGTTCGACAAATTTTGCAATGTTAGAAGAATTCTGGTTGTTTACGCCCGAGTCATATATGCAGCCCTCACGGCGATATTAAGGAACTACAAAAAAAGTGTAAAGCCCTTAACAACTGAATAAAGACTTTACACCCTGGTTTATAGATGATTACTAATTATCGGTATTTAACGGTGTCTCTCTATTAAATCCAACACATTCAAGAGATTGATATTGATTTCTTTTTCCCCCGGCATATCTTCCACCTGTTTTCTATAAGCGCCATTTGCTTTGGTATTTCCATTATATCAATCGGTGATTGTGATGTAAAGTGCGAATTTCGCTAAAAGAGAACGGCCGTTTTGCTAAAACCGCACAGGCCAGACTGCCTGCCAATACTGCTACAGCATCCACCCTTTCGCCGCATCCACCAGCGCGCTCTGATAGCTGATCTTCTTCACCGACTCGGCCGCCGTGATATCCCGTCTGCCGACCTCGGCGCCGTTCAGATAATAGACCGCCTCTCCTACCTTATCGCCTTTTTTGACAGGAGCCTCCAGCTTTTTCTCCATAACCACCTTCCGTTTCATTCCTTTCAGATCTGCTCCCGTGGTATCGATATATGTAAATGGTTCCTTCTGGGCAACTTCGACCTTTTCCTTCACGCCTCGTAAAATTTTCACAGGACTGACCGGCTTTACCGCATCTTCCTGATACTTGTTGCATTTCCCGAATCCATAATTACAGAGTGCAATCGCATCGCGGACGCGCGCCTTGCTGTCCTCCGCCGCCATGATAACCGCAATCAGCTCCGTATCGTCTTTTTTCGCCGTGGCCGATACGCAGAACTTCGCCTTACTGGTGGAACCGGTCTTAAGTCCCGTCGCGTACTCATACTGGCGGATCAGTTTGTTGGTGTTGGACAGGCCGAATTCCGAAGTACCCTTCTTGGTCGTATGAGTGATATTCTCCATCCAGATCGTACAGTAATCATGGATCTGCGGATACTTTGTGATCAGCTCCCTCGACATCAGCGCAATATCCCTTGCAGTCGTCAGATGTCCATCCGCATCAAGGCCATTACAATTCATAAATTGCGTATTTTCCATCCCCAGGCCTTTGGCCCGCTGGTTCATCTGCGCCACGAACTCTTCCTCACTGCCGCAGATATGCTCTGCCATTGCCACACATGCGTCATTGAAAATCCGTAGTCAGCCGCTTTGCCCTCCCTGACACCTGCTCCCACTGCGCGTCACTTAACAGCTTAGGTTTCTCCATCTCTATCAGGCCGCGCATATCCAATCCTAATTCTCTTTGTGCTCTAACCGCCGCATCATATAGAAGCATCGGTTCCGCCGTCGTCTGCGACAGGACATTCTCATAAGGAGCAAAAGCATGGTCGTGGTCAAATAAAGGGCAGAAACCGGTAAGCCTTCCCGTCGCATTCTCCATGAAGAACCCCCAGTTCTGCTCATGCCTGTCATTATTATTCAGGATATAATCTGCTATCTGCATTTTCAGATAGAATTCGGTATCCATCCTCTTTGCTTCTTCATAGGCATTCCTCCCGTGCGCCTCACAGAATATCCGAAATTCCTCGAAGGTAACCAGTGAACGTTCCTCTGATGTAAATAACTTCGCATTCACCATCACCTCCTGCACTCCTTTGATCCACTGTTTCCGCTCTTCTGTCAGATAAGAATTAATCTCATCTTCTTCTGATATCTGATAGGGGATATGTGCAATATGAAGCGCCGACAGGATCTCATCCGCCGGAATCTCATATTTCCCCACCTTATGAAGATATAACCCGTCATCTCTTCTGATCCACCCCTTCGCACTGGTTCCCAATGTACCGAGCTCCGGAGTATGAATCTTATGTCTGGACATCCATTCTGTCTGACCGCACATCTTTTCCGGCTTATAACACACATTGCCCCCCGACAACGCAAGTTCCGTGATAAATAAGGAAAATGGATTTCGGAACAGATTGACCTCCTCCCAGGTCTTTCGATCCCCCTCTTCCCGTATCCAATAAGCATCCTCCAGGCTAAGGCCCCTGCAGGCTTTGCACACCGCATACCGGTTACTCTGCGGCAGACGTAAGGCGTTCAGGATCTCCTTAGCATAACTGCGTCCAATGGACAACATGCGGTTCGACGCCCACTCCATGAATTCCACAAATGTAAGGTTTTGTTTCCTAAGCGCAAAAGGAAGTCTGTCAAAATCCTGTATCGTACAGATTCCATTATCCCGTATATCAAGCAATGGCTCGTCTTTCAATAATAGCTGCATAAATCCTCGTCCTTCCGTATTATGATCAGTCTTCTTTATATTAATATAGTCGATTTCTTTTTATTTGTATAGCATTGAAACACTCAAATCACAATATATTGATTGAAAATTTAAAAAATTTTAATTTTATTCATAAATATGCTTTACAACACGGAACTTTTCTAGTATAATACAGTTAATTAAAAACTCCTTCCCAAAGAAAAGGGCACATAGCCTGATTGAATCCTGTCTAGCCCATGTGCCCTTCACCTGTCAGATCCCTCGTCAGGGTCTTTTTTTTATTTCACATATTATTTATGGAATTTGTAATATATATTGATGGAACCATCTTCATTTACCTCAATCTTTTCGATCAATTCCAATACCATCTCCCTGGTCAGTTCCTCCACGCCGATATCATTTTTAAAATGTCTCACCCACTCCTCATATCCATGTTCCAGCCGCCTCTGCTCTTCGATTTGTTTCCGGATACATTCCATCTTTTCCTTAAGCCCGGCAAGCTTCGACTCGTATTCCCTGGCGTAGCTTACATATTCTTCTCTGGAGATCACCTCATCCATATAGTTCTGATAAGTTTTTTTCTTATACATCTCCCCCAGCTCCATCTCTTTTTCGATATACCGGATCTGATTTTGGTAGTTCTTTATCATACCACTTTCGCACTCCGCCAGTTTAAGAGCCTCCCTATCCTCTGGAGCCAATATGGCCCGGGCTTCTCTTTGAAGGGAATGAAGCACTGTCTTACAAAGCCGTTCCTGGTTGACGGCATGGCTTGCACACAGCCTCTTCCCCTGCGTCTTATAAGTTTTGCAGCAATATCCGATAAACCGGTGGCTGCCCCGCCGTTCATACGTTTTTACCATAGCATGTTTACAGTCGGCGCAGATGAGGATCCCTGAAAACAAAGACGCCGCGCCGCCTCCTTTTACCGTCTTAGTCCTAAGCTTCTGTCTCTGCTGTACGGTCTGATATATTTCGGGGGAAATGACTGCTTCGTGCATCCCTACCGCCCTGATCCACTGGCTCCTGGGCTGTTTCACATGTTTCTTGTCTTTATAGGACAGATTGTGATACTTATTCTGCACGACATTTCCTATGTAGACCTCGTTATTCAATATCGTATGGATCGTCTGGTAAGACCATCCCTTCGTCGTCCGGGTCTCATGTGCATTATGATATCGGATTCCCAGGACTTCCCTTTTATACCGGGAGGGGAGCAGGACACCCTCCTCCGTAAGTATCCTGGCGATCCTGGCCTTCCCGTATCCCTTGAGATAGAGGTGATAGATCCTTCGTACCACATCCGCCGCATAAGCATCGATAATCAAATGATTGTGATCGTTTGGGTCTTTTACATAGCCATAGGGACAGGAGGCTCCCAGATATTGTCCCTTCTTCATCTTCGCCCTGAATGCACTTCTGATATTTTCAGACAGATCCTCACAATACCACTCATTAACCAGACCATTGATCTGCCGCGATTTCTTATTCCAGGTATTTGCCGTATCCGCCCCGTCTGCCACCCCGATAAAACGGATTCCAAGACTTGGGAAATCATGATGAAGGTATTTTTCTATATGCTCCAGGTTACGGGAGAACCTGGACTGGGATTTGGCAATTACTACCTGGAATTTTCCAAGCTTTGCGTCCCTCATCATCCGCTCGAACTCCGGTCTTGTATCGTACAATCCGCTCTCATCATCATCAGAATAAACTTCTGCGATCTCATAGTCATGCTCCAGGGCATAATCTGTCAGCAAAAGTCTCTGGTTTTTGATACTTGCGCTGTCGTCTCCCTTCGTCTGCTTCTCCTTATCCTCCTTTGACAGACGCAGATATAACGCTGCTTTCTTTCCCTCTTCCATAACTCCTCCTGTCTGAATTTTCCTGCTTGGATCTCTTATACATCTTTCTCATTTCTGCACGGCTTTATCCCCGGGCATGCAGCCTGATCACAGCTTCCATACATTCCTTAAGGCTCTTTGTCCCATAGACGATCCGGGATATCTGCAGCAGTTCTGCGCCCGTTTTATCCCCATCTGCCGCTTTCTTTTTGCATTGCTTTTTACTTTCCTCCTGGTTATTCCCTGACATAGGCCATCCCTTTTTTCTCATCTTATGCAGGAAACCGCCAAATAATCCGCAGAAACTATGGCAATTAAATCAAAATGTGCTATAATTTTAATCAAATATGGAAATGAAGGTGAATCCATGAACATAAAAGATTATGAGAAAATTGTACGCACGATCCCCTCTACAGGGATCTTCATCATCCGTGAAGATAACCATGCAATCCTGCACTTTAATGAACGGGTAAGAGAAGTATTTCCCCATATCCGCAAGGGAAGCCCCTGCCATGGCCTGGGAAGCCATTCCTGTGCCAATTGCCCTCTTCTGACGATTCAGGATAAGAACGAACACCGGACTCTCAACTACAATAATCCCTTCGGTGAGATGGTAGACATCACAGCCGTTCGGACAATGTGGGAAGATACGGTTCCGGCTTTTATCATCATGGTGACTCCCCATACCCAGAGGATCAGTAATACTTACCATAAGATACTGAGGGTCAACTTAACAGAAGACCGTTACGAAGTAATCAAGATGAACCCGGAAGACAGGGCTTTTGGATACGGTACGGATATCTTCTCCAACTGGCTTGGCCAGTTTATTTATAACGGGGGAATCCACCCGGACGACATGAATCATTTTATATCCTTCACCCGCCTGGACCATATGACACAGGCCTTTAAAGGCGGTAAGGAGTCCTTAAGCTGCTGTTACCGCAGATACTCCGGCGGTGATTTCCGCTGGAACCTGATGGAAGTTGTCCCGGATCCTTCTGACGATGGACAGTATGCATTCCTGTATGTGAAGGACGTCCACGATATCCTGCGGGAAAGCCTGGAGCTTGATGATGCCAGTCTACGGGTCCAGGAAGTCATCCGCACCTTAGGCGAGCAGAACTTCGGTATCTACGGAATCGACCTTGACACCGGCGAAGCCAACCTCGTCCGTGAGAACGGGCATACACACACCGGATGGAAGTCCTGGACGGTTCAATGGAGTGAGATCGTAGACTCCCGCCTGCTGAAGCAGATCCATCCTGCCGACAGAGACAAGTTCTGTCAGAATTTCTCTTTAGAAGGCCTTCTTAAGACCAAGGACACCTCTGTGGAGAAGACGGATATGCTCTGTCAATGGCGCGGGGAAGAAGATCACGAATACCGCTATATGGCTGTTATTGCATATTTTGGACAGAATCACGGCATGAAGAACTATGCGATCCTGGCGCTCCAGAATGTCGATAAGCGTGTGCGCCAGGAGAACACCCTTACCTTGAGGGATATGCAGCTCGCATCCATCCTCAAATCCCGGTACAGCGTCATGACCACGGTCTATTTGGAAAATGGCCAATGTGAGCAGATCGCGATCAATGAGGCCAGTAAGATGCAGAATACCTTTACCGGAAACTATCATCAGTATTTTCACAAGATGTTAGAGGATACGGTCCATCCGGAAGATGCGCGGGATTTCCAGGCGATCATGAGCCCGGAACACCTGTATCAGAAGGCTGCGGGTACCCGGGATTATTCGGAAGAGATCTGCAAGTACCGCGTCAGAGGCTCCTCCCTTCGCTGGGTAGAACAGCATGTGATCTATGCCCGCCGCGGGAACCGGATTTCCGTCAATATCTTAGGCCGGGACATCACCCGGGAAAAACTGGAAGAACAGATCCGCCGCAGGGGAGAACAGGAACAGGCGGATATCATCCGCTCTCTTGGCGGGATGTTCTTCGCTACTTACTATGCGGATCTGGAGGAAGATACGTTCCGCAGTGTGACCCAGCAGCTTCCTGAGGTCAGGAAAGCGCTGGATAACAAAGTCGACTACGAGACCGGCCTTAAGACCTATGCCGAGAACTTTATCCATCCCGATGACCGCGAAGAATACTTAAGAGTTATGAGTATCAAGAACCTCAAGAAAACTCTCAGCAAAAAGCAGCCTTATGTGACCTTCGCATACCGCAAACTGCCGGAGAACGCGGACATGAACCCGGAAGAATACGGATGGATCAGGAGTACCGCCGTTATGTCGCAGACAGACGCCGGCGGCAAAGCCCGTTCCATCGTCTATGCGGCCCAGGATGTCACGGAGAGCAAGCGCAAAGAGATGCGTGAGCAGCAGGCCCTTCAGGCCGCCTGTGAAGCAGCAGACCATGCCAATGCCTCCAAACGGAATTTTCTTTCCTGTATGAGCCATAATGTACGTACTCCGATGAACGGGATCATCGGCATGATCAAGATCGCATCTGACAATGTTGAAAACCATGCGAGGGTAACAGACTGTCTTAGCAAGGCTTCCTCATCGAGCTACCAGCTTCTTTCTACCCTCAACGAGATACTGGATATCAGCCAGATCGAATCCGGGAATTTTCATCTGGATACGGAAGCTTTCAGTCTGTCAGACCTTATGCAGGATATCACCGATGCCATCCTTCCCGGCATCCGGCAAAAAGACCTTCATCTAAAGGTCCATCCCTTACGGGTGGTACATGAAGATATATTGGGCGACCGCCTGAGATTGCGGCAGATGTTCCTGAATATTCTGGGAAATTCTGTCAATTATACGCCTTCTGGCGGTAAACTTGAGATCTTTGTCACAGAGCATGAATCCAAAGAACATGGCTGCAGCTCTTATCATTTTATTTTCAGTGACAGCGGTATCGGAATCCAGGAAGATTTCATTCCGCATATGTTTGAACCTTTCAGACGGGCAGATGACCAGGACGTAGAAAAGATTGACGGTATCGGCCTTGGCATGACAATTGCCCTCAATATCGCACGCATGATGGGCGGAACTATCAGCGTCCGGAGCAAACCGGGATGCGGCACCCAGGTCACTGTATCTGTGATCTTAAGACTGCAGAATCTGAAGATGCCTGCAGGCAGCCTTCCTGAGACTATAGACAGCGATTCGGCAGAAGTCTCGTTTGCAGGCCGCCGGATTCTTCTTGTGGAAGACAATGAGCTGAACCAGGAGATTGCAATGGAGCTTATCGGAGAGATGGACGTCATGGTAGAATGCGCGGCGGACGGACGTAAAGGCCTGCAGCGCTTCGCCGAGATGCCCGCGGGATATTATGATATGATCCTGATGGATATCCAGATGCCTGTAATGAATGGTTTTGACGCCACCCGTGCGATCCGCAAGCTTCCCCGCCCGGATGCCGCTGCGATTCCTATTATCGCCCTGTCTGCCAATACATCGGCGGATGATATCGCTGCCAGCCAGGAGGCCGGAATGAACGGACATATCGCCAAACCGTTGGATATTCCGCAATTAAAGCAGCGCATGAGATACTGGCTGATGAATTGATCGGTTTCCTTTTTTTCAATGCCACACATGCGTCGTTCGCACTTGCCACGGAGATACACTTGATCAACGTATCAACCGTCTGTATCTCCCCTGGCTCCAGGAATACCTGTGAACCTCCCATGGAGGCGGCATATTCCGAGGTAACCACCTCATCCTCCGGCTTTATCTTTCCGTCATTCAGCGCGTCAAAGATCAACAGAAGTGTCATAACCTTTGTCACACTCGCCGGAGGACGCTTCTCATCCGCATCCTTGTCATAGATCACCTGCCCCGTAGATGCCTCCATCAGGATCGCCGAGGGAGCGCTGACTTCTACCCCGCCGGTCCTCTCTTTGGGGTCTTGTTCTTCTGCCCCGCTTTCCTCCATGCCCTCCCCTTGTGTGTCCGATTCTTTCTGTGTATCCGTATACAGAATCGGTTCACGGATCTGTACTGCATATACCGGCTGTACACACAGCAGGGCACACAGCAGGGCCGCCGCAATTTGTTTCATACTTTACTCCTCATAGATCTTCCATTATTATTATCATTGTAGTAAAAATCTCTTTAAAATATGCCTGTCTCCTGCCGATAATCATATGGAACGAATCACAAAACAGAAAGGTATACTCAGCCATGACAGATAAGACAAATATCAAGGAGCTCAAAGGAGTCGGTGACAAGACTCAGAAATTATTCGAAAAGATCGGCGTTCTCACGGTCGGCGACCTGATCCGGTATTATCCGAGAGGATATGACGTCTATGAGGAGCCCGTGCCTGTAAGTGAGATCGAGGAAGGACGGACACAGACGGTATCCGGCGCAATCTACGGCCGTATCCAGGTTTCCGGGACCCAGAAGATGCAGATCACAACATTATATGTAAAAGACCTGACAGGGACTCTTAAGGTCATCTGGTTTCGTATGCCCTTTCTTCGCAGCACCTTCGCAAAAGGAGGCGCCGTCACACTTCGCGGAAGGATCGTACGGAAAAGAGACGGTCTGGTAATGGAACACCCGGAGATCTTCTACCCTTGTGAAAAATACGAAGACAAGCTTGATTCCCTGCAGCCAATCTACGGCCTGACCTCGGGGCTTACCAATAATGCCGTAATGAAGGCCGTCCGTCAGGCGCTTGACAGTATGGACCTGACAGCCGACCCATTGCCTGACAGCCTGCGGCTCTCATATGGTCTCGCAGAATACAATTACGCCATACGCGGAATTCATTTCCCGGAAGACAAAGAAGTCTTCTATCATGCCCGAGAACGCCTGGTGTTCGAAGAATTTTTAACCTTTATTCTGTCCGTCCGCAAACTTAAGGATAAAAATGAGAAACTTGCCAATGAATATATCATAGAAGAAAAACCGGAGACGGAAGCCTTCGTACAGAGTCTTCCCTACCGTCTGACCAGCGCCCAGCAAAAGGTCCGCCGCGAGATCGCAGCAGACATGGCCGGCGATAAGGCGATGTCCCGGCTGATCCAGGGCGATGTCGGCTCCGGTAAGACGATCGTAGCTCTCCTTGCCCTTATGAATACAGCTCTGAATGGATTCCAGGGCGCTATGATGGCGCCTACAGAAGTACTCGCAAGACAACACTATGAATCTGTGACAGGCTTATTGGAAACTTATGGCGTTAAGATTAAAACAGAACTTCTCACAGGATCTATGACAGCAAAAGAAAAACGCAGAGCCTATGACCGGATCGAATGTGGTTATGCCAAGATCATAATCGGCACCCACGCGTTGATCCAGGGCGCCGTCAATTATGACTGCCTGGCGCTGGTCGTAACGGACGAACAGCACCGGTTCGGTGTAAAGCAAAGAGAAGCGTTTGCCAAAAAAGGCGGTGTGCCTCACGTTCTGGTCATGAGCGCCACACCAATCCCGCGGACTCTCGCCATCATCCTCTACGGAGACCTGGATATCTCTGTGATCGATGAACTTCCGGCAGACCGCCTGCCCATCAAAAACTGTGTCGTGGACACCGGGTATCGCAGAACTGCTTACACATTCATGAAGAAACAGATAGCAGAAGGCAGGCAGTGTTATGTGATCTGCCCCATGGTGGAAGAGAGCGAAAGCATGGAAGCCGAAAATGTCACGGATTATGCGTCTATGCTTCAGAACGAACTGGGCGAAAGCATCACGGTAGCTTATCTTCACGGCAAGATGCGCCAGTCAGAAAAAGATGATATTATGAATCGTTTTGGAAATAATGAGATTCAGATCCTGGTATCCACGACCGTTATCGAAGTCGGAATCGACGTGCCCAACGCATCTGTTATCATGATCGAGAATTCCGAACGGTTCGGGCTTGCACAGCTGCATCAGCTCCGCGGAAGAGTCGGAAGGGGAAAACATCAATCGTACTGCATCTTTATGAGCAGCTCCAGGGCCAAAGAAACCAGAGAACGGCTTGATATTTTAAATAAGTCGAACGACGGTTTCCGGATTGCAAGTGAAGATCTTAAGCTTCGCGGTCCCGGAGATCTCTTTGGCATCCGTCAGAGCGGATTGATGGATTTTCGGCTTGGGGATGTCTATCAGGACGCAAAGATCCTCAAGATGGCAAATGAGGCTGCAGATACGCTGATTCGTTCAGAAAATGATTGGTTGCAGAATCTTCCAGATTATGAAAGAACTTCTAGTGTAATAATTTAAATCCTCCATATACTATCGGTGTAACAAAAATGAATGTTACAAAAAACTACTAAATAAAAAGTTACAAGTTACAAAAAGGAGGAGATAACTATGACAAGTTCATCTAACAGAGCAGCAGTACCAGAGGCAAAGGGTGCATTAGACAAATTCAAATACGAGGTTGCTAACGAGTTGGGAGTACCGCTTACAGACGGTTACAACGGAGACCTGACATCCAGACAGAACGGTTCTGTCGGCGGATATATGGTTAAGAAGATGATCGAGCAGCAGGAAAAGCAGATGGCTGGCAAATAAGCAATAAAGAATGAAATTGGGACACGCAGATCTCGTATCTGCCGTGTCCCATTTTCATGAACCTATTAGGAGATTGCAAAAAATTGTCGATATAAGTAGAACTATTTTTCAATAAAATCAGACAAATTGTTGCGGTTTCCGTCAAAAAGTGGTATGATAATTTTACAACTACATGAGATAATTTTCTAAGTAGAAAAATGAGAATGCTTCTTTGGGTATTCTTTCCCAAATGTATAACGGAGCTACATAATTTAAGGATCTGCATGGCATAAAACATTTACATACAGATCCTAAGCATTCCGTTTTCTATCCCTCCCATATGAGGGGGCACTTCTTTACTGGCAGGCAAAATGGCCTGCCCTTTTTCATTTCTCTGTTCCCTACTCCACTGCAAGAATATAATAATAGATCGGCTGTCCGCCAAAATGCGCATCCACATCCAGATCAGGATAGATGCCCTCTATCTCCTCGATAAACCGGCCGGCATCTTCCTCCTTGACTTCCTCCCCGTAGTACAGGCTTATAAGCTCAGAATCTTCATCCACCAACCGGGCAAGCAGCTCCTTCGTAGTCTCTTCCACATCCTTGCCTACTGCCAGGATTCCTGCATCACCGATTCCCATGATATCGCCTTCATGGATCTCCTTATCATCAATATGTGTATCCCTGACCGCATAGGTGACCTGGCCGGACTTCACACTCCGGATCCCTTCCAGCATCGCCTCTTCATTCTCCTTCACATCTGCATCTGACATGAAATTGATGATGGCAGTAACCCCCTGCGGAACCGTCTTCGTGGGAATCACAACGATCTCCTTATCCTCCACCAGAGCCTTCGCCTGATTCGCTGCAAGCACGATATTCTTGTTATTCGGAAGGATAAATACACAGTCTGCATTCACCTGATCAATCGCGTTGAGCATATCTTCCGTACTTGGATTCATAGTCTGTCCGCCCTCAATGATATGATCCACTCCCAGTTCCTTGAATATCTCGTTCATGCCTTCCCCAATGGACACCGCAATGAATCCCATCGGCTTCCTTGGCTCCTGATTCTTCTTCGTATCTGTTTCTTTCGCAGCCTCTCTGGCAGCGATCTTTTCGGCATCACGGATCAGCTTCTCCTGATGCTCCTCACGCATGTTATCAATCTTCATACGTGACAGCTGGCCATATGTCAGGGCTCTCTGGATTGCAAGTCCCGGATCATTGGTGTGTACATGAACCTTCACCACATCATCATCCGCAACACACACAATAGAGTCGCCGATAGAAGACAGATATCCCTTGAAATCCCGCTCATCCTCCTCTGAGAATTCCTTCTCGGTCAGGATAATGAACTCCGTACAGTAACCAAATTTTATATCTGCCGCTTCACCCGCCTGGGATGCCGCCGCTTTTATACCGGTTCCCGCTCCTAAAGCGACCTGGCTGTAATCGATCTCTTTTCCAAGGAACGCGTCATAAGCACCCTTGATCACTTCCACGAGCCCCTGTCCGCCGGAATCCACAACTCCTGCTTCCTTAAGTACCGGAAGCATCTCCGGCGTCTTGCTAAGCACCTCCTCGGCATGACGGATTACCTCCGGAAGAAACACCTCCAAATCATCCGTCTCCTCCACCATCTCGGCCGCCCGGTCTGCAATACCGCTTGCCACAGTAAGGATCGTACCTTCCTTGGGCTTCATAACCGCCTTGTATGCCGTATCCCTCGCCCTTGCACAGGCTGCCGCAAGACCTCTTACATCGATCTGCCGCTCCTCGCGGATCGACTTGGTGAAACCTCTTAGAAGCTGAGATAAGATAACGCCGGAATTCCCTCTTGCACCGCGCAGAGAGCCGGAAGAAACCGCCTTCGCCAGATCTTTCATATCAGGATTCTCAAGCACTGCCACTTCCTTGGCTGCTGCCATGATGGTAAGAGACATATTCGTCCCCGTATCCCCGTCCGGCACCGGAAATACGTTCAGTTCATTGATATATTCTTTCTTCGCCTCAATATTCTGTGCACCTGCCAAGAACATCTTCGCAAGCATATCCACATTAATCGTTTTCGTAGCCACTTCTTATGTTCCTCCTTAACTTAATCGATGACTTTGACGCCTTCAATGTAGATATTGATCTTATCTACCGGCATTCCTGAAAATTCTTCCACTTTATACTTAACATTGCTGATCAAATTCTCAGTCACGGCTGAAATGCTCACACCATATGCGACAACAATATGAAAGTTGATACTGATATGATTCTCCTCCGATATCGCCACCTTAATTCCCTTCGTCAGGCTTTCCCTCTTAAGCAAATGCACCAGCCCGTCCTTCATATTCACCGCAGCCATTCCTACAATTCCAAAACACTCAACTGCAACGGTTCCTGCGTACTTTGCAATCACCTCCGGATCAATCGTAATGATACCAAGATCCGTACTCATACATCCTTTCATATCTGCACCTCCTATCAATCTCTTGACTTATTATACCCTTTTTTACCATATATTACAATAAAAACTCAGATTCCAAAATGAAATCTGAGTTTTAACTTTCCTTATGCACGCTCAACTTTTCCTGACTTCAAACAAGAAGTACAAACATACATCTTCTTGGTCCCGCCATTTTCCGTCTTCACACGGACCGATTTTACGTTTGATTTCCACATCTTTGGTGACTTTCTATGAGAGTGGCTTACATTATTTCCAAAATGAGCACCCTTTTCACAAATAGCACATTTAGCCATGACTGCACCTCCTAACGCTCCATATATAGTCTGTCCTCCAGACTCACAACACTAGTATCTTAACAGATAGCAGACAAAAATGCAAGTACTATTTGTAATTTTTCACTTTTTCCAATGAGAACATGTCAACAGCAAAACAAATTATATCCCGCCAGCACACACAATATGATACACAACACCTCTACGAATGTGTTGGGCAGTATCAGCGCCAGTATCATGCCGATCGCCACACAGAACAAGGCAAAACCCACTACCCGTTTCATCACTGCCACCCTTGCCTCTGTTTTCTATATCATATGTGCGCTCCCGGATAAAAATGCGTAAATCCTGCATGGTCTGCGAAAACTATTCCTCAAACTCCTCTTCGTCCGCCTGATCTAAGATGTCCATCACGTCATCTTCCGTCATCTTGTCTTCCTTCTTAGAGCCAAACCGATCGATCACATCCGGCACCATATCCAGAATCTTTGTCATCGTATCCTGGTTCTTGACATTCACAAGCTTCGTATGGCCGTTCTGAATTACAAGCACCGCACTGGGCGTCATCTTACCGCCAAGGCCGCCTGCGCCCTTTTCCTTGTTATCCCCGTTAAATGCACCGGCACCTACCGCAAAAGATACATCTACCAGAGGAAGAATGATCGTATCTCCTATATGAATCGCCTCTCCTACTACCGTCTTGGATGAGATTACACCATCCATGCCTTGAAACAGGGCTTCTACCGCTCCTTTAAATTGATTCTCCGCCATACTTTTTAATCCTCCTACTTTTAAATCCTACAATTTGAATTGCCTTACATGCCGGTACGTCATACGCACTTCCTTACACCACACAAGCTTCCACAGAAGCCACACAAAATAACTTGCCCGGATCCTTCCGGTGATCTTGATCTCTCCGTCCAGAACCTTCTGTCCAAAATCCGGATATACCTTCACGCCGTCTCCCAGGAACGGATAAGCAATGCTGATTCCCGCAAGAACCTTCCCTGTAAGGGACGGATCCTCGAATCCATAATGAATCCCGGCCAGTACCTTCTTAGGCTTAAGCTTCTTAAGCAGGCGCCATATCTCATTCTTCACCTTAACGAACGCTTTCTTATGGGTTTCATCTGTCAGAAAGATAACAACCTTATCCTTCTTACCCGCCAGCTCTTTTATCTTATCACGAACAGTCCGGATCATCTTCCCGAGCCCTTCGGGCATACGGACAATCTTCTGATAGATCTCAGTTACTTTTTGGACAATCTTTTTACAGATGCCTGTAATTTTCTGCCAGAGGGACCTGCGATCTTCCTTACCGCCTTCGCCGTCTTCTTCCAGTTTCTTCCCATCTTCTGAACCTTCGCAAGATTCACTCTGCGGATCTTCCCCGGCACCGCCGGCATCTTTCCCTTCTTCCAGAGCTTCACCGGAATCCCTCTCTTCGCCTTCCAGAGCTTCACCGCGCTGCTCTTTCTCCTTTTCCACAGCTTTGCCGGATTCACCGTTTTCGTCTTCCAGAGCTTCACCGGAATCCTCTTCTTCGTCTTCCAGAGCCTCACCGCACTGCTCTTTCTCCTTTTCCACAGCTTTGCCGGATTCGCCGCTTTCTTCTTCCAGAGCTTCAGGAAGCCCTTCCCTGGTTTCTTTGGCCCCTTCTTCCATGCCTTCGCCAACATCTTCCCGTAATTCTTCCATCTCTTCGTCATACGTTTCCACCTCTGCTTTTATAGTCTTTTTCTTTTCCTGACCGCCCTCTATACTTTTCCATGCAATCCTGATTCTCCAGGATAACTCCTTATTCTCATAACACACATGAAACCTGGCCAGATGCATAAGCCACGTCACTTTGGCCTTTGCATGAAGCCCTTCAAACGTCCCGTCACAGGAAGCTTCAAGGTCATATCTGACCGGTACATAGAGAACAACACAAGCCAGCAATACAAGTATCCCCAGTATCACCGCAAATATAATCCCTATGACCTTCAAGATAAGCAATAGAATATGTAGCATCTTACTCTTCCTGTTCTCTCTTTAAAATATAGGAACGAATGTCTGCCCCTTTTGTCTTATTATACACTTCCTGAGTGATTTCTTCCACCATTTCTACCGCATCTTCATAACCTTTTGTAATACCTACCACAAAAAAATTATCATGAGGGAAACCCGGCTGCAATAAGGTCATCGAATGATAAATCTCCAGTTGGTTCTTCTCATTTTGCGCAAGAGTTATGATATGGATATTCATCTGAAGCCGATTCTCTTCCAGCTTGCGGATGATCTTTTCCTTCTTCTTAATTCCTTTTGCCAGATATAGATGTTTATAGTATCTCATATTCCACCCTCTTTGTATACCAAAAATATGAAAAATATATTGGCCTTTCCATTAATAATACGCATCCATGACCTGCTTCGCTACATTCACCGCTTTCGCGGCGCCGTCCGCCGATTCGATAATCACACTAATGACCATCTCCGGGTTATCTACGTTTGTCATACCGATAAACCAGGAATGATCCTTCTCCTTGTCGGAACTGTACTCTGCCGTTCCGGTTTTTCCCGCCGCCGTATAACTCTGGCCGCTTAAAACAGACGCCGTTCCGTAGTCTACGACTCCTGCCATATACTGCTTCAATTGCGCCGCTTCCTCTGCAGTCATCAGATTCTTATACTCCTTTGGAAGGTTCTTCTCAACCTCCTGCCCGGAATGATTCGTGATGGAATCCACCAGATAGGGTTTCATCAGCGTCCCTCCATTCGCAATCGCGCAGGTAATGAGGGCCATATGATAGGGACTTACCTGAGTCTGTCCCTGTCCCATGGCTGTCATCATCTTATCTCCGCTTCCGGAAGCAGCATTCAGCATGAACTTACTCTGACTGTATGGAAGAACCGATGGAAGCTTGGAATCAAACAATACTTCTTTTGATGTCTCCCGGAATCTTTCCGCATCCAGCGACAACCCGATATTACAGAATGAAGTATTGCAGGAATAAGCCAGACTGTCCGCAAACGTCACATGTCCGTGCACATTCCCCCCGTAACAGTGGATTGAAACTCCGTCCTGCTCGATTACCCCGGCACAGTCATAGCTGTAATCTGTATACATCGGGTTCTCCCGCATGTATTCCAGCGCCGTCACCACCTTGAAGGTAGACCCCGGCGCATACTGCCCCTGCGTTGCCCGGTTCAGAAGCGCACTGTTCTCATCCGAATTCAGATACTCCCAGTTCGACGCCACCGTATTGGGGTCGAAATCAGGCTTGGACACCATCGCCAGTATCTTCCCTGTCGAAGGCTCTATCGCTACCACTGCCCCCTTAAGATCCCCCAGTGCATGGTAAGCAGCCTGCTGCAGGTTCAGATCCAGTGTCGTCACTACACTGTCCCCCATATGCTTACGGTCCTGGAATTCATCCCTAATCTTTAATAAGAAAAACGCATTGGAGGTAAGGAGCTCAAAATTCATCTCCGACTCCAGGCCTGTCTTGCCGTGATCGCTGTATCCGATCACATGCGCGAACATATTGCCGTATGGATATTCCCTCGTCTCCGTCCCGTCTGCCTCCGTGCGTGTACTTGCCAGCACAACGCCGTTCTTATCAAGGATATCTCCTCTGGTCACCCGATCCGCATAATTATCCTTCCTGGCATTGTAGGGGCTTCGGATCAGATCCTGGCTTTTGGTCACCTGAAAATGCACAATATATCCCATCATCCCTAAGAATATCGCGACAAAGATATAGGTAACCCTGGCGAACTCTTTGTTCCTTACGCGCTTTGCCCTGGCCTTTTTCCTATCTCTTTTGTCCGCTTCTCTTCGCTCTTTGCGGGTCATCATTTCTCTTTCTATATCTCTCGGCAAACGCCTGTCTGCTTCTCTTTGCCCGTAGCCTCTCTTTTTTCCTTCTCTCAATATCTTCTTCCTCGTCTTCCCTTACTATATAGAGCCCCTGGATAATCGCAAACATGATCAGTGTACTCAAAAGCGAACTTCCGCCATAGCTCACCAGCGGCAGCGTCACCCCTGTCAGAGGGATGAACTTTGTTACTCCGCCGATATTTAAAAATGCCTGGAATATATAACAGGTTCCAAGCCCTAATGCCACCAGCTTATAGAACATATTGTAAAGCTGCATGGCGATATTCAAAAACATCACATAGCAGCTCACACAGATCAGGATCATACACAGCGCAAAGATCAGTCCCAGTTCCTCGGAGACCGCTGCGAAGATACAGTCCTCATCAGCAACCGGGATGCTGTCCGGCATCCCCTGGAACAGGCCTGTACCAAACCACCCTCCGGTTCCGATTGCGAACAGGGACTGTGCAATCTGATATCCCCCGTTGTCATAAGCGGCAAAAGGATCCTTCCACACGATTACCCTGGTCTTTACATGGCCGAACAGATGATATGCCGCAACCGACGCCACGCTCCCCGCGCCGACGCCGGCGGCCACATACAGTATCTGATGCGTCGCCACATAAAGCATCGTCAGATACACCACGAAGATGATCAACGCAGCGCCCAGATCCTTCGAGACCACCAGAATCAATACATGAAACGCAGCCAGAGCCGTCGTGATCACAATATCCCTGAATTCCAGAGACATCTTAAAGCTGGAGGCCACAAAAAATACGAAGATAATCTTCACAAGCTCCGACGGCTGGATACTGATCCCCCCTACCGTGAATCCAAGCTTCGCCCCGTAAGATACCCGGCCTGCAACCACGACGATGGCAAGGGATGCGATTCCTGCGACCGCGTACAGATTCCTCCATTCTGAGAGCTTCTTGAACTTACGGATGATCACCGGGACCGCAAGGCTTATGGCAATCGCTCCGGCCGCGATCAGATACTGTTTGACAGCCTTCTCATAATTAAGCCTGGCCAATATAATCATGCCGATACAAAGAAGCATACACATATTATTGACCACCAGCCTGGACGCCTTGGGATAAAGCATCTGATACAGCAGGATCGTCGCCGCAAATAATATCGTCTGGATCACATAGAAAGCCAGTATCTTCATATCTTCCTTTTGCAGATACATCACCATAAAAGCAACGATATGTATCAGAAACATCAGAACATTCTGCCTTCTTAAGATCCGTTTCTGATCATATGGATCATAATATCCAAAGACACTGAAACAATGGTACGTATACATCGTAATCAGCACGATCATCAGATATTTTGACAATTCTACAATAATATTTACCAAATCTTCACCTACTTTACTCCCCGTTTAAAATGTCCCCTTGTATACTCAAACTCCGGCGCCTTCACATCCCGGCAGCGGACGAATGCGTCTATATAAAGTCCAATGATATACCGCACTTCCTCTGCCGTCTCAACAGTAAAATCAAGCCGCAGTTCCCCCGGCGCCAGCCGCCTGATCTCTTCCGCCTGATCTGCCAGGAATAGAGGCGCACTGTTATAGATCACATTATAACAGCAGCGGCAGCATCTTCTCACGGCGAACTGCTTCTGATAACGGTCCCGGATAAAAAGATAACCCTCCTTCTTCCTGCACCCTTCCACTGTCTTTTGAATACAGTTCGCCGTCACCATCACCGGCTGATATCCGTATACACCAAGCGCAGCCCCCCTGATATCCAGTTCCCGCAATTCTCTTGCATTCAGCTCCAAAGGCGCCGTAAAATTACTGACACCCGCATCTTCTATGAAGGCCTTTCCATACCTGTTGAACACATACAGGTTCTGATCAAGACGAATCTCTTTCTCATACCCGTGCTTCTTAAGCCACCGGAAACTTTCCCAGTTACGGATAAGCACGCCGTCATATACCGGGACAATCCTGTCATAAAATGCTTCCCAGTTCCTCATTTCCTCCATCCGGAAGATATGAGGCATCGCAAGATACAACTTTCTCCTCCCCGCCCGGGTATCTATCGCCGGCATCCCAAATCCGCCATCAATATAGATCACATCCACAGATTCATACGAAGCAGCTGCCTCTAACTGTTCCAGAGACTGCACCATAACGGCCAGAGAAGGCTTTGTCTCCCCAGATGTCTCTTCCGGATATCCGGTTTCCTTCATTTGCGGTTTCCCTTCGCTTTTTATTTCTCTGCTGCTCTCGTTCTCTCTAAACCCATCCTCTTTTCTGCGATACTTCTTAAGAATACACGCTGCAAGCTTTTCTATTCCCGTTCTTCGAAGTTCATTCAGCGCCTGCACAGGAAGAAACACTTCCCCGTCGGCCTGCACCCGAAGATGATCAAACGTAAACTCCGTATTTCCGGTCTTTCGCATCTGCTTTTCTACGCGTTCTGCATCCAAAGGTTTTTGAAGGGCCGGCATCACCGTCTCACCCTCGCACTCCGTCCGGCATTCGCCGCAGGTTATTACCAGTTTAGCACGCTTGCCGGGTGAAAGTATTAAATTCCCATTAATTTTTTCTTTTATTTTAACATCCGGGACGGTCTTCTCTTCCTTAGGTGCAGCAGGACGCGCAAGGGATATCATACTCTTCCCGTTATGCTGCTCATAATAGCCTCTTGTATATCCTCTTCTCTGATAAGCATTCAAAAGCTTCTGTCTGTCGGCCTCTGCTACCTGATACTGCCCGCCCTTCTGGCAGAGATCCGCATACTTCCGATACATCTGCACAACCGTATAGACATAATCCGGCTGCTTCATCCTGCCCTCAATCTTAAATGAATCGATCCCCGCTTCCATAAGCTTCGGCAGAATCTCAATCGTACACAGATCCTTAAGGCTCATAAGATCCGCCGCCGTCCTGCCTTTCGCACGATAGGGCAGGCGGCAGGGCTGGGCACACTGCCCCCGGTTACCGCTTCTTCCTCCGATCATACTGCTTAACAGGCACTGCCCTGAATAACAGTAACATAATGCCCCGTGCACAAAACACTCTATTTCAAGCCCCGTCTGTTCCTTCATCTTTCTGATCTCAGAAAGAGAAAGTTCCCTTGCAGGGACAACCCGGGTAATCCCCCGTTCTTTTAAGAATTCGGCTCCCTCCGGTCCCGTAATCGTCATCTGCGTGCTCGCATGGATGGGAAGTCCGGGAAAATATCTTCTCAGATACCCGATCACACCGATATCCTGGACGATCACGGCATCGATCCCCTTCCGGACATAGGGCAGCAGATAATCATATAGCTGACCGATCTCAGAATCCCTGAGCAAAGTATTGACTGTCAGGTATATCCGCCTGCCATGGATATGTACATAATCGATCGCGTCTGACAGCTCCTCCCTGGACAGATTCTTCGCATACGCCCTCGCGCCAAATCGCATCCCGCCGATATAGACCGCATCCGCTCCGGCACAGACGGCTGCCTCAAGGCTCTCTTTAGAGCCTGCCGGTGCAAGTATCTCAACTTTTCTTCCCATCACATTATACCTCTTTAAAAAAGGCTGTCCTATGACAGCCTATTTCTTCCGATTATTCTTTATCTCCGTCTCTAACTGGACAATCTTCATCTGAAATTCCTTATTCTCTTCCTTAAGCTTGTCCATGGACTTTTCCGCATTTTCCAGTTTGATCTGCACAGATATCAACTCATGCTTCAGATCATACATCTCCTTGTCCTTTGCCTCTATATCACTCTCTAACGTACCACCCTGCTTCTTAGCTTTAAAATAATCATCTGCGATATTCAGCGCCAACAGAATACTTCTGGTCTCGGCACTCTGCTTACGGTATCCGTCACTGTTACTGCACTCCTCAATCTTATGATTCAGATATGTAGATACCTTCTGGAGATAGTCTTCGCTCTCAAATCCACTTAGGGTAAATACCTTTCCCCCTATTAATACTTCCGTAAAGTTTTTTGATGATGCCATTAGAAGCCTCCTCGAAATTCTTAATCTCTGTTCCCTATTATAAACTAAACTGCCGGAAAAACCAACTATTTTTCAATAATTTCATGCGAAATTCCAAGATGACGGTAGGCAAGATCCGTCACAATCCTTCCCCTTGGCGTGCGCTGGATGAATCCATTCATGAGCAGGTAAGGTTCATAGACATCTTCAATCGTCCCGGCGTCTTCCCCAATAGCAGCCGCTAACGTATCTAACCCTACCGGTCCTCCGAGGAACTTCTCGATCATTACCTGCAATAACCCCCGATCCGTCTGATCTAACCCTTCTTTATCCACATCCAGAAGATCCAGCGCATAATTGGCTACCTCCTCCGTAATATATCCGTCATACTTGACCTGGGCAAAATCCCTCACCCGCTTAAGAAGCCGGTTGGCAAGCCTTGGCGTCCCTCTCGAACGTCTTGCCAGCGCGAATGCCCCCTTCTCATCGATTCCAACCTCCAGCACTTTCGCCGACCGAAGAAGGATCTGAATCAGCTCTTCTACCGTATAGAACTCCATACGGTTCACCACCCCGAACCGGTCTCTTAGCGGAGCCGTCAGCATTCCTGCCCTCGTTGTCGCTCCAACCAGTGTGAACTTCGGAAGATCCAGGCGGATCGATCTGGCACTTGCTCCCTTCCCTATCATGATATCAATGGCATAATCCTCCATCGCCGGATAGAGCACTTCCTCTACCTGCCGGTTCAGCCTGTGTATCTCGTCTACAAACAGTACGTCTCCCTCCTGCAGGTTATTGAGAATTGCCGCCATCTCTCCCGGCTTCTCAATGGCCGGGCCGGAAGTGATCTTAAGATTGACATTCATCTCATTGGCAATAATGCCCGCAAGCGTTGTCTTTCCAAGCCCCGGAGGCCCATAAAACAACACATGGTCCAAAGGCTCTTTTCTGGCTTTCGCTGCTTCGATATAGATCTTCAAAGTCTCTTTTGCCTTCGCCTGTCCCACATAATCCGCAAGCATCTGAGGCCTGAGATGACTCTCGATCTTAACATCCTCTTCCAGATTCTCCGTTGTAATAATTCGTCTGCCCATCTTCCTTATCTCACCCTCATTCTATCCTCTTTCCGCATCATTGTTGCAGATCATGGGCCATTCTCAGAGCGTCATATTCTTAAGAGCCTGCTTCAGTACATCCTCTGCTTCCATAGATGCTTCTATCTCAACCTGCTTCACAGCCCTTAATGCCTCCGTACTTCCATATCCCAGCGCAACCAGCGCCTGGACCGCCTCGCTCTGCACCGCACTCTGTCCGGCCATCTCGCCGGCCGTCCCGGGGTCAGACGCGATATGCTCCAGGGCATCCTCAAGCTTAAGCTTATCCCTCAATTCCAGAATCAGCTTCTCCGCCGTCTTCTTTCCAATCCCCGGCGCCGCACAGATCGCCTTCACATCGCCTGACAGCACCGCAAACCTCAGATCATCAGGGCTCAACACAGACAATACTCCCAGCCCCCCTTTAGGTCCGATTCCATTGACCCCGATCAGGAGTTTGAACACCGCCAGGTCATCCCTCGTCAGGAATCCATAGAGCTGCATCGCATCTTCCTTCACATTCAGATACGTATGTATCTTCACCTCCCTGCCGACAGAAGGGAGGCGTCCCATCGCCTGGCCGGACATGTATATCCCGTAACCTACTCCGCCCACGTCAAGAATCACTTTATCCTCCTCATATGCCGCAACCGTCCCCCTCAGATAAGATATCATAATAGATTCACCAGCCTTTTCAACATCTCATTTGCCACAATTCCTATCAAAAGACCCGTTAACATTCCTGCAACTAAAAGCACAGGGACATAATAGGCCACACTGAACGTCTCCACTACCAGCATCGCTACAATAAGCTGTCCCACATTATGAAAAACCCCTCCCGCGATACTGACTCCCATGACACTGAAGCCGTCACTTCTTTTAACAAGCGCCATGACAGACAAACTCAACAGTCCGCCCGCCAGGCTATAAAGAATACTGAAATAATTACCAAATAAAAAACCTGAAAGCAGCACCCGCACAACCGACAAAAGATATGCTTCCCGCACTCCCATCTTATACAGAGCCAGCACAATGACCAGATTCGCAAGCCCAAGTTTCACGCCCGGTATGCCAAACTGAATGGGAATCAACGTCTCAACATAACTAAAGATCAGTGCCAGCGCCGTAAATACACCGAAATATGCCACCTTTCCCTTCATCCGCAGCTTCCTCCCTCAAGGCAACGCCTTCTTCCTCATTGCGTCACCGCATCAAACTCCCGGCCCGTGCCTGACTCCACTTCCATAACGACCTTATTGGGAAGGCATATAATACTCTCATGGTTCAAAGACACTGGTTTCTGGTGGACACAGAGCTGATCCGGGCAGTCTGCTTCCAACATAGAGGCCTTCCCGTTCCGGATCAGAAGAACATTCTTACCTCCGCCGATCTCATACTCCCCTTCCTCGGCCAGGCTGTATGTCCCCTGGATGACACCCTCGATCTTAACCACCACCCTGTTTGCACCTCTTCCGCCGATAAATATATGAACCAGGACCGTAAGACATGCCACACATAGGATGGTGATAATCAGAACCAGGTCTTTTTTCTTCAAACCGATCTTCATCTTCTTCTACCTCTTTATCCTCCACTCTAACACACTTAACAAAGATTATTCTAACACAAGAAATCCATCTCTTCAACCACATGTTCGATTGCATATCTTCTTTTTTATGTTATAATGTTAAAGAAATGTGCCCAGAAGGCTATCAATCTACAGACGAGGTATTCTATCCTATGAAATATAAGAGATTAGCAGCAGTATTGACATCTATTGCCATTCTTCTTTCCGGATGCTCCGGACTTTCCGGGGAACGGGAACAGATCTATACAGACACACTGTTCGATACGGTAGTCCGCATCGAGATCTATGATTCCGTCGATGATGATGTCTTAAAAGGCTGCGAAGATATATGTAAAAAATACGACGCTATGTTCTCCAATAAGAACGCCGACAGCGAGATCTCCCGGATCAATGCCGCGGGCGGCAGCCCGGTCGAAGTGTCCGGCGAGACGGTAAAACTGATCAAGAAAGCTCTCTACTACAGTGAATTTTCCAATGGCCTTTTTGACATTACCATTGCCCCTGTATCCGATCTGTGGGATTTTCACTCAGAGACACCAACGCCTCCTGCCCCGGAAGTCCTAAGCGAGGCCGTAAGCCATGTAGATTATAAGAATATTGTCATAAAAGACAATACGATCAAGCTTGCAGACCCCCACGCTGCTATCGATGTGGGCGGCATTGCCAAAGGCTATATCGCAGACCGGGTAAAGGAATATCTGAAAAAGCAGGGCGTCAGACACGCCATCATCAACTTAGGAGGCAATGTTCTGGCCATGGGCGGCCGGTTGGACGGCTCGGACTACAATATAGGTATCCAGAAGCCCTTTGACGATGCAGGTGAGCCGATCACATCCGTGCGGGTCTCCAATAAGTCCGTCGTAACCTCCGGAACATACCAGCGCTACTTCGAAGCCGGCGGCAAGCTCTATCACCACATACTGGATCCAGGCACCGGGCTTCCGTGCGAGAACAATCTTCACAGTGTCACGATAATTACGGATTCTTCCCTTACGGCCGATGCCTTAAGCACAACCTGCTTCCTGCTCGGACTCGACAAGAGTCTTAAACTTCTCGACCAGCTGGACAACGTAGACGCCGTATTTATCACCAAAGATAATAAGATTCATTATTCCAGGAATTTTCAGCACAAATTAAAGAAATAATTCCCACGCAAAAAAGAGACTATTATAGAATAGTCTCTTTTTTTCAATATTCTTTCTAATAATAAAATCCACTGCGGAAAATCATCGTCCCAAACAATGCAATGAAGATCAGATAGATCACCAGGACCACGCCTATTATAATAAGCTGGGCACGGCAGAAATTCCTGCGGTTTACATTCGTAGTCTTACTGAATGCCCATACAAAGTAGAGCACGATCCCCACACATGGAATCATCGCTGCCAGCAAAGTAAGCATCCAGTCTCCCATCGTCATCGGTGATGTATCCTGCCCTGGTTCATAGATCTGATTGTGATTCCCTGTATTGTAACTATAATTATCCTGATAATTATAGCCCTGATTCTGATTATAATTATAACTGCCGTTCTGATTCTGCTGGCCATAATTATAACCGCTGTTCTGGCCTTGCTGATTATACTGGTAACCATTGTTCTGCTGATTATAATTATACGCGTTATGCTGGTTTGGATCATTCTGGCTTGCATACTGATACTGCTGATAATTCGTCTGCTGGCCCGCATTCGGGTCGGTATACTTCTGTCCTGCATCCGTTCCCGACTCAGGCCTGGCTGTATTGCTGTCCGGGGTCTGCCCCTGGATACCCGCCCCATCAGAGGGCTGCGACAGAGTATCATTGTCTTTTGGTGTATTATCAAAATTATTGTCCATAATACTATCCTCCTCGTAAACTCTTATTGCCTCTTTATCTATTCTACCACGGAAAGCTTGCAATTTCAATCACTGTAACGTTTCCCTTTTCAAAATCAATCTATCGTAGTTACAATTCACGGCCTAGCCGATAAAGAAAAACCTCGCTGATATTGACTGCGAGGTTTTTGCATGGTTAATAGGAGGTGTCT
>ERZ808044.185-NODE-185-length-85449-cov-7.260507_pt1 | contig 85449 bp, 77 predicted proteins | sample MGYA00380195_ERZ808044 | MGnify/ENA primary metagenome ERZ808044 (study PRJEB31490, sample SAMN06133423) | mouse gut metagenome | isolation source: Z7_2 | host: mice | place: China: Chengdu | collected 2015-05 ...
TTTTGGAACTGCCAATAGAGACAATCAAAGCATGGGAGCGGGAAATCCATGCAGTCGTATAAGGAGCTCATACTCCAGTATGAAGGGGCGATTATCCATACTGGATTTTTACACCAATTTCTACACCAAATTTGGATAAAATGAGATACCAGAAAATGCCCTGTTTACTGGGGCTTTAAACTATCATAATATGGGGAAAACGGGCTTGTTCACAACCTCCCCTTTTTAGACGGCCCCGGCGCGAATGATGTGCCGGGGCTGATTTTTTGTGTAAAATCAAGGGATTTTTAAATTTGAAAGATGGTGAAAACAGAGTGGGAGATTCCCTGTTGGGCGAGGGCGTTTTTATGAGACAGCCGGAGACTTGCAGAGAAAATGTCATATCTGGTGTTTATGAGCAGCCATGACGGAACCGGAGCTATGAAAGCAGCAATGACACCGATTCAGATGGTGTGTCAGAGTGAGCGTCACCAGAAAATGATAAACATGTTTAAGGGAATATCGTCTGGATTTTGATGTCCTTTTTGTCGAAAAATATCGAAAAATATCGAATAATACAAGTAAATATCAATTAAAATACCGATGAATTAATCAAAGGATGGGGGCAATCGTCTAATTGTAGATTCAATATGCAAAAATTGTTGACACAAACTTCAGATTAGAGGTATGATAGGGAAAGGGGAAAAAGGAATTTGAAATAAAATTCAAATATATGAGGGAATGAAATGAAGAATATTTCATGGGGAGGAGAAATGGAAAACGGATATTTGGTCAACAAGATACGGGAACAATGTAAACAGAGGAATGTCAGCGTGAGCCAGATGGAGCTGGAGTTGGGATTCAGTCTTGGATTAATCAGCAGATGGGCCAAAACCAGTCCCTCCATAGATAAGATCATCGAAGTCGCGAATTATCTGGAAATTTCTCTGGATGAGCTGACCGGGAGGGGGAAGAAAAAAGAGGCTGACAGGCTGGTCAGAGAGTTGTGTGAGGCTACGAGGGAGGGAGAACTCTTATGGCTTCCTTATGGGAAGAAGGAACCCTTTGTGTACCCGATAGAAAGTTTAGAGGAGCTTCAGCAGGCAGAATGGAGATGTTTTTACAGCAGATATGGGGCTGGCTTTTTTATTATCCTTTGGGAAGCGGCGGAGGAACTGGAAATTTGCCGGCTGTATATACTGGCTGATTCCTACGGAATCCCGATTCCCCGCAAGGCAGATGAGGAGGAGCTGCTTGCCTTATGGAATCTTGCCGACAGCGGACAGCCTCCGGAGACAGAGATGGAAAGAGCGCAGGATCTGATAGAACAGTTTATTCGGGAAAGGGGCGTGGAAGAAAAGAAGGTGCTCTAGTACTGCCTTGCAGACTGAAAATTCATTCTGCGTCATTTGGCTGAAAATGAACGTGCCAGCACGCTGGCAGGGATGGAGTAAGTGAAGAATAGATTATTTTGAATGTAACGCAGCTTTTACTGCGGCAGGGGAGAAAGTTCAAGAGGTTCCTGAGATGAAGGGTAGAGATGAGAGGAAAGGTAAAATATCTTTAAGTGATAAAATAGCACTGGCGGCTTTGGTTCTCGCGGCCTGTGATTTTATATTAAACTGGATACCGTCTCTTTTGCAGCTGTCGCGCTTTGTTCGTGTTTTGATATTTCTGGCTCTGCTTTTGTACGGGGCAGCATATTCGCATGACATTTGGAAGGAATGGAAAAGAATTTCTTCGGAATTAGAGCACAAACTTTATCGTTTGCGTGAAAAAGCCTTGGAGGATGAACGGCTGATGCATCAATATGGTCACCGTGCAGACTGCCTGAAAGATGAATATAATAAGAGAATTCGGATACAGTTCAAAAAAAGAATTTCAAAGTTGGCGGTGATAACCGGGATACTTTTAATATACAGCGTGAAAAATTATCGCCCGCTTGCCGCTTTTGGACAGGATTTTCTGAGAGTCTGCGGAATTGGCCAGGAGAGCTTTGAAGAGCAGCCGGATGAGGACAGTCAGGGAGTCGCTCAGGAGTACAGAGATGTGATCGAAGAGGCCGACCGGGAAAATACAGAAGAGGCTAGCCGGGAAAATACAGAAAGGGCCGACCGGGAAAATACAGAAAGGGCTGAGCGGGAAAATACAGAAGGGGCCGGGCGGGAAGGCACAAAAGAGGACGGACGGAAAAGTACGAAAGAGGACGAGAGGGGCAGCATAGAAAATGAGCCGGAAAAGGAGAGGCCGGAGCAGATATTCAGTCAGGTTCCCAAGCCCCCGGGTTACCGCTTTGTGCTTGAAGAGCCATATTTTGATCAGAGGCTTGAAGATGATATAGAAGAGCAGGTGTTCTTTATTGACCATGAGGATGGCAGCCTGGACGACTATGTGTCTTTATGTATGGAAAGGATCATGGAATGTGGATATCAGGGAGTGGACTGCAGGAAAGTGCAGGATGAAAATGGCAATGGATATCTTACCTATACGGCGCAGGAAGATAGTTTTAAGGCCAGAGTCGATGAATCTTTTGGGGAGCTGTATTATGTGGACTGGCTAAATAAAGCACCAAAATCTTCTGAGATGGACGAATATATGGATGGAAGAGAGGCGCTTACTATGGTCAGCATGAATGGCAGGCAGGGCTGCTATGAATTGTGGTGGGCCAGAGCAAATGACCATCAATATTATGCACAGGAATTTGAGATTCAGACATCCAATGAAGATGCGATCCTGTACCATTACGGAATGAGTACCTATTGCTGTATGGAAGCGCTGAAATATGAGATGCCAAAGGAAGAGAGGGACATGATTTATCATTATATGGTCATGCGCTATCATGATATGTGCCGTGAGGAGGCGAAGATTCCGCCAACCTATAAGAAACGGGCGGCCAGTGTGCATGAGGTTCTCGAAAAGAAGGATCCGCTGAAGGATGTTCCGCGAAAAGACGATTCACAAAAAGAGAAAGAGTAAAAGACTGGAGAGCAGGGATTTGTTTTTCCGGTCTTTTTTTATTTTGCTTCGTTGCTTTGGCGGCCTGTCTGTGATGCATTTGAATAGAAAAAAGAAAATTTGGATATAGTAGAACTAAAAAGAAGGCAAAAGCGTTACTGTTTACTTGTACCTGGTAAGCAGTAATCCAGAAACTGCGAAAGGATGATTGGAGATTAAGAATGGAAGAGAAGAACCAGAGAATGGGGAAAATGCGTGGAAAAGCCAGTGTTCTTTTTGAAAATCCGCCTTATGTAACGGCGGCAGCCTCCGTGGTCGGCAAGAAGGAGGGAGAGGGACCTCTGGGCCGGTATTTTGATAAGATTGAGCTGGATTCCATGCTGGGAAAGAAAAACTGGGAGGAGGCGGAGAGTGAGCTTCAGACCAGGGCGGCGACGTTAGCCATTGAAAAGAGCGGGCTTAAGAAAGAGGATATCCGCTATTATTTCGGCGGCGACCTGCTGGCACAGCTCATTGCCACGTCCTTCGGCAGTATGGACCTGGAATTTCCCATGTTTGGAATTTATGGTGCCTGTTCCACCATGGGAGAGGCCATGGGACTGGGGGCCATGACCGTGGATGGAGGATTTGCCGACCATGTGCTTGTTACTGCATCCAGCCATTTTGCTTCGGCGGAAAAGCAGTTCAGATACCCCCTGGAATATGGAAATCAGAGGCCCTACTCAGCTACCTGGACGGTTACCGGATGCGGAGCGGTTATTCTGTCAAAAAATGCCGAAAAAGACACAGGAACAGGGAAAAAGCCCCTGGCAAAAGTGACAGGGATGACAACGGGAAAAATTGTGGACATGCAGTTTAAGGATTCCATGAATATGGGTGCAGCCATGGCCATGGCGGCCTTAGATACCATTACCGTAAATTTCAGGGATCTGAATGTGAACGAGACCCATTATGATAAGATCGTTACCGGAGATCTGGGGCAGGTAGGAAGACGGCTTTTACTGGATTATCTGTGCCGGGCAGGATATGACATTGAAAGCCGGTATATGGATTGCGGGATTGAGATTTTCGATGAACAGACGCAGGATACTCATGCAGGCGGAAGCGGATGCGGCTGCTCGGCATCGGTGCTTTGCGGATATATTCTGCCGAAAATTCAAAGCGGAGAATGGAAGCGCATCCTGTTTCTCCCGACGGGGGCGTTGCTTTCGACGGTGAGCTTTAACGAAGGACAGAGCGTCCCCGGTATTGCTCATGCGGTGGTGCTGGAGCATGCAGAATAAGAGTCAGGGGAAATCAGAAAGAGAGAGTACCTGGAAAAATCAGGAGCCGGACGGGACACAGGTATGGTGCGGCTCCTTTGGAAAGGCGGGAAAACTATGGATTATGTGAAAGCGTTTCTGGTCGGCGGAGTGATCTGCATGATGGTGCAGATTCTGATGGATAAAACCAAACTGATGCCAGGACGGATTATGGTACTTTTGGTGGTTTGCGGCTCTGTTCTGGGTTTTCTGGGACTTTATGAACCCTTTGCCCAGTGGGCCGGAGCGGGAGCAACCGTGCCTTTATGCGGGTTTGGAAACACGCTCTGGAAGGGGATTTCCAAGGCGCTTTCTGAGGATGGATTCTTAGGAATCTTTAAAGGCGGGTTTACGGCCAGTGCGGTCGGCATATCCGGGGCGCTGATCTTCGGGTATCTGGGATCAATTATTTTCAAGCCGAAAATGAAAAGCTAGCACTGGGACCGCCGTATGCGATTTTTAGTGTATTTTTACCTGTAACTGTGATACGGAACAGTTACATCGTTTCAGTGAAAAAGCTGTCTGCAATGAAAAAGAACATGGCAGACAGCTTTTTCATTTTACCAGTTTCGTTTTGAATTGTTTTACAGCCTGCTGTGAAAAAACATCATTTCCAGTGCTTCAGGCCGGGAAGCAGTCCGGAAAAATATGCTCTTGCCTGTTCAGGCGTAAAACTGTCGTTTGACATATGACTTACCAGAAAATCAAGCAATTGGTCCATGTTTTTATATGCAAACTGTCCGTCTGCATAGCACCATTTGCAATAGTCCTCATTAAAGCTGTTGTCTGTTTCTCTGCTGATAAGGGTATCATCTTCCAGTGGCATCCCGCAGCACTGGCAGACAAGCTTTCTGGGACTTCCCAGTAATGTGTTGACAGAAACATCGAACGATATGGATATCTGCTTTAATGTTTCTATGTTCGGTGTTGTATCGCCGTTTTCCCAGCGTGAAACAGCCTGACGTGTAACCGATAATTTTTCCGCCATTTCATCCTGGGTCAGATTGCTTTTGACACGGATTTTTTTCAATACTTCCTTTGTATTCATACATATGCCTCCTTGTATGGGATGAATGATGAGTTTATTATAATGTATGTCGGTTTCCCATGCAAGCAACCGTCTGTTGCTGTCCGGGGAGCGCCATATGTCCTTCGGAGGTTCTGTACCTGGCAGCATCCACATTATGGACAGAGATGGATATTTGCAGCGTCCTCTTTTTCATCAGTGTCGTTCTTTTTCAGTGTTGAAATGGTAATTTCCTTGTCTATTTCGGCCAGACTCATATTTGAAACGTCGTTATCGCTGGCCTGCGCTCTTAAGGCCATAAATGCCTGCATTGCCCCTTCTCTGGTGATATTCGTTTCCGGAGAGGAGATTTCAAAAGGAATTCTGCGTTGTCTGACAACGGCTCTCGCAAATACATTTATTGCAGTAGACGCGCTCATTCCGAATTCCTGACATAATCCGTCAAATTGTTTTTTTAATGTTTCGTCCATGCGGACGCTGAAAGTTGCCTGTGCCATAGTCATGCCTCCTTTACATCTTTTTTATAGTGCATGCGAAAAACTATAAAAGTCAATATTTTGAACACAATAGGTTCACAATAGTATTGTTTGTGTGTGGAAGTCTGGATGCTTTCGGAATCGTTACATTGGTGTCCTGCCAGAACATGGTTCCTTTGGAATTTTATACGCTTGCGTCTGTGATGTTATCGATCATTTTGAAGAGCGGCAGGCATCTGTCATGGGTGATTTTCTTTTTACAATCACCCGAAAGGGAATTATTGTGAAAACCTCTTTGTCAAGGATCACTGTTAAATTTTCTGAGAAAGAGTACGCTTGTATTTGACCATGTTGTAGATCAAGCCATGACTGGCTTTAACTGGGTTGCATAAGAGAATATGCACAGCGACATCAACAATCGCAACAGCATCAATCTCATGGCGTATCTCTTTTATGTATACTTCATCAAGGCGGCCGGGAACTGTTTTTGGAGTTTTTGTTTAACTGCTCTTTGAATTATAAGACGAAAATAAAGCGGGGAGAATACTTTTATTCACATAATATCAGCAATTCAGAACAGAAAAAATTTTAATTCTCTGTTTTGCACAACAATTGGTCATTGAATCCAAAGGGTTTTGAACAGTTACTTTATTTTTTTGAAGCCGGGCTATAAAAAATAGTATAACGGTTATCTGTTTTATTGGAAGTAGTCATTCAGCGACTGTGCAAAATCCTGACCCAGAGGGGGTAAAATTGTAGATTTGTGCTTGATCCAGCCTGCTTGCGCCCAGTAATTATATCCTTCCAGCTTCAGGATTCTTGTTCCTGGATAGTAGCTGGACTTTTTGTATGGTTCAATGGCGGCAACCGTGATGGTGTAATTAGTTGTTTTAGGCAATATCTCATAGAGCGCAGCACGGGAGGAAACGTAGATCGAATTTCGCGAGTTTAAACGGGGGAATTTTTCATAAATGCTGGAAACCGGATTTAATCTCATGTAATTCATTCGTATTGGCGAATAAGGCGCCAACTGATCTATTGTAACAGAATCTGCTTTCTGGTGAAATAAGGGATTTTTTTGGCCTACAACAGCAGCAAGGGGGGACTGGCCAGCCATTTTGCATGGGGGGCTTCCACCAAAGCTCCTGCACATAATTCCCTTTTTGATTTTGATGAAAGAGTTCTTCCACTGGCTGCAAAGACCTTGTGCACCGTCGTATATACGCTGTGCAATGAGTGCCGTGTGAAAAATAATATATAATGTAACGATAAGACCGATGAACTATCTGAAAATATTGATTTCATCGGTCTCTTTCCTATATGGAAAATGAAAATCAGCATTTTATCTGCTGCCAAATCATTACAATGCATCTGCACAAACCTGATGAATCGTTAATTCTGTCTCATCACCTACATACGCTGCTTGAAAACCTGTCCATGTAAATTTGGCGATTGCAGATTTTTCAAACGGAATCATGGATTTCAAACGGATTACCCGCGCGGAAAGGGACGGGGATGTAAAATTCATCAGCGTCGTTCATTTTAAGTGCTGAAATGATTGGAATGGTTACCAGTTTAGGAAAATATTGACTCTTTCAAATTTGTGGGATATATTTAAGTAAACCGTAATCTGCGAATAATGCTGTGGAAGTACGCGATGTTTGTATATTTTCGCTTATTACAGGAACCCGGAAAGGAACTATCATATGGCTAAGAAAAAAGACACAGAGATAACAATACGGTCAAGTGCCGCGGAATATCTTACCTTTGTGGCTGCCACAGGAGATACGGAAAGCAGTTATGAAATGCGCTACGAGGATGAGAATATATGGCTGACGCAAAAAATGATGTCGGCGCTCTATGATGTTTCAGTAGCCGCTATATCTCAGCATATCAAGCGCATCTATGAGGATGGTGAACTGATGCCGGAGGCAACTATTAAGAAATACTTAACGGTTCAATCAGAAGGGAGCCGCCGGGTCTCCCGCAAGCTGGACCATTATAACCTCCAGATGATTATCGCTGTCGGATTCAAGGTGAATAATCAGCGGGCTGTCCAGTTCAGAAAGTGGGCAGGACAAAATGCATTTTGCCGTTCACAGACATACTGCTGCGGAACTCATTGCAGAGAGAGCGGACGCCCAAAAAGAGCATATGGGCCTGACGACTTGGGGGAATGCGCCAGATGGGAAAATCATCAGGGCGGATGTCACAATTGCGAAGAACTATTTGAGTGAACGGGAAATGTCCTATTTGGAAAGAATCGTGACCCTCTATCTGGACTATGCTGAGCTTCAGGCGGAGCGACATATTCCTATGAGCATGGAGGACTGGGCGAGACGGCTGGATGGGTTCCTCGAATTCAATGGGAATGAATTGCTGACAGGAGCGGGAAAGATCAGCGCGGAGCAGGCGAAACTCCATGCCGAAACAGAGTTTGAAAAATATAGAATTATTCAAGATAAGCTCTTTATGTCTGACTTTGACCACTATATGTTGGAATTGAGCGAAGCGGCAGGCGATACTGATTCAAAGCACGAGTAGTTGTTAAGTACGGCCGACCTAACAGCAGGCATCAGCGACAGAAGAGGAAGCGATGGTTCATGGGTTGCTTTACCTGAGACTCTATAAGGCTGAATACGGGCTGTGGAATGAGGGGAGTGGATGGATGGCAAAGGTCAGTGATGTGTTAAAGTTACCGGCGCTTCGGGGACTTCGGGTCATTGCGGGACAGAACGGGCTTCACAGAAAGGTGGAGCATGTGACTGTGATGGAGGTGCCGGAAATCAAGCAGTGGTTAAAGGGAAATGATTTTCTGATCACCAGTTTTTATTCCGTGCAGGACAGTGAAGAAAAGCAGTGTGAACTGATCGCGGAGCTTTCGGATACCTGCTGCTGTGTGGCGGTAAAAACCGGAAAATACGTGAATGAGATTCCAGAGGAGGTCAGGAAGGCTGCCGACGCATGGGGCCTGCCGCTTTTGGAGATTCCTTTTCATGTGGCGTATATTGACATTATGGTCAATGTGATGAACCTGATTTTTGAGGAGGAGGGAACCTCCGAGATCCTGGAAAAGTATGTGAAGGATATTATCTATGAAAATTACAGCGATGAAATCCTCATGGTGGAGCGGGGACGGCTGTTTGGCTTTGAAGTGGACAGGGATTATTTTGTCGCAGTCAATCTCTGCTTTCGGAAATCCTATATCCCCACAGATCAGGACGAGAAGGCACTTCGGTTTCTGTGCCAGTCGGTTCAGCGGTTCGTAAAGGAATGCCATTTTGTACGGGAATGCTATAAAATCAGGCTGAAAACGGGCTATCTTCTTCTTGTGGAGGGCGAGAAAAAGGAAGGACTGGAATATCTGACAGAAACGCTGCTGGACGAGGCATGTATGGAAAGCAGATGGAAGCGTGGGCTGGAAAAGCTGGTCTGCGGCATCGGTCCGGTGGAAACGGGAATGAAAGGGATCCGTGATACATACAGCTCCTGTTTTAAAGCCATGCATGTGGGCCGGATGCTTTACCGGGATCAGTTTTTGTTCCGATACAAAAAGCTTCGCATGTTCTGCGAGCTGGAGGAGCTTCTGACCAAAGAGAAGGGCCGGATTTTTACTGAGATTTTAAAGGACATCCAGAGCGAAGAGCTTCTGGATACTCTGGCCATATATTATGAATGCGGCGGCAATATGGACAGGGCCGCGGAAAAAATGTTCACCCATAAAAATACGGTGAAATACCGCTTAAACCGCCTCCAGGAAAAGACCGGCCTGGATCTGAAAAAGCCGGATGATAATTTTCAGCTTTATATGGCAATATTAGCCATGAAGATGAGAAAATCGTAAATAGCGGGCGCACTTTGTGCGATAAGGTATGGTCATATTGCGAGAAAAATAGAAGTATTTTTGTCCAAAACAACAAAAAATTACTAAAAAACCTTGTTTTTGGAGACATAGAATCCCCTTTGCGGATGGTTTACAATGAAATCATCAAAGCAAAGGGGGTTTTTTCATGGAACATCGCATTGCCGACATTCAGTATTGTGAGCGGCTGTTTAACCAGTTCTATGACATCGGAAGCACGGAGGCGGGCGGAGTCACCAGACTGGGTTACACGGAAACGGAAGACCGTATGCATGATGTTTTCGCTCTTATGGGACGTGAATTGCAGTGTGGAAGCTATCGGGACGAGGTGGGAAACACCTATATCATGAATACGCCGGAGGACAATTATTATCTGATCGGTTCTCATCTGGATTCTGTCATTGAGGGCGGCCGCTATGACGGGGTTTCCGGAATCATTGCCGGTCTGATGGTGATGAAATGGGCCGGTGAGGAAGGTTTGAAGCTGCCAATCCGCGTGGGAGCGTTCCGATGTGAGGAGTCCAGCAATTTCGGGTGCTGCACCATCGGGAGTGGTCTGGTCACAAAGGAGGTCTATAAGCAGGATATCGGAGGCCTGACGGCAAAGGACGGAGAGACACTGGAAACCATTTTTAAAAGACATGGATACAGTCTGCATCCGCCGAAAATTTCCGGAATCCGCCAATATCTGGAATTACATATCGAGCAGGGAAAGGTCTTAGAGGAGTGCCAGACTTCCGTCGGAATTGTACAGACCATCGCAGGGCCGAGAAGGTTCAAGCTTTATCTCAGAGGCATGGCGGAACATTCCGGCGCCACGCCGATGTCCATGCGCTACGATGCGCTCTGTGCGGCTGCGGAAATCATTCTGGAAATTGAACGGATCGGAAAAAAGGAATCGGTGTACCAGTCGGTTGCGACCGTTGGCGTGGTGATGAATCACCCGAATGTCTTAAACGTCATTCCGGGAGAAGTGGAGTTAGGCGTTGATATCAGGGGAATCGAGGTCAACAGCTTAAACCGCATGGAGAACCGGATGAAGGAAGCTGCCAGACAGATCTGCCGGGAAAGAGGGATCGAGTATCTGGAGGAAAAGACCAGCGATATTCCGCCCATCGACATGAGTGACAATGTGGAGCTTGGGCTGGAGACAGCAGCGAAGCGGCTGGGAATCAGCAGCAGAAGGATGGTCAGCGGGGCCGGACATGACGCCATGTCTTTTGCAAACATTTGTGATACGGGAATGGTATTCATTCCGTGCCAGAAAGGAATTTCTCACAATCGGACGGAGTTTGCCTCCATCGTAAGTATCTGCGATGGAGCAAGAGTCATCTATGAGTATCTGAAAGGAGAGGCAGAATGATTTTAATTAAGGATGGACGTATCATTGACCCGAAATCAGATATGGATGAGACGCTGGATCTGATCATTGACAACGGAAAAATCGCGGGAATCGGGAAATTCCCGAAAACGGAAGAGTATGAACGTATCATCGATGCCAAAGGAAAGATTGTTGCTCCCGGCCTGGTGGATGTCCATGTACATTTCCGGGATCCGGGCCTGACCTACAAGGAGGATCTTGTGACCGGAGCAGCCGCTGCGGCAGCCGGCGGATATACGACCGTTATTTGTATGGCAAATACAAAGCCGGTTGTGGACCATGAGGAGGTCCTTTCCGATCTCAGGACGCGGGCGGAAAGTCTTCCGGTTCACGTTCTCAATACGGCTGCAGTGACTGTGGGGCTGAAAGGAGAAGAACTGACTCCGATGGCGTCTCTAAAGCAGGCGGGAGCAGTGGGATTTACGGATGACGGTATCCCCATTCAGGATGCAGGGCTTCTGATAAAGGCTATGGAAATGGCAAAAGAGCTGGACGTGCCGATCAGCCTCCACGAGGAGGATCCGAATCTGATCGGAAGTTCCGGAATCAACCAGGGAGAAATTTCCCGGGCTGTCGGAGTAAAAGGAGCTTCGGCCCTCGCTGAGGAGACATTAATTGCCAGAGACTGTCTTCTGGCATTGGAGACGGGGGCGAGGATCAATATCCAGCATATCAGCAGCCGGATATCTGTGGAAATCATCCGGATGATGAAACGTCTTGGGGCCAATCTTTATGCAGAAGTGACTCCACAGCATTTTTCGCTGACGGAACAGGCAGTCCTGGAAAAGGGAACGCTTGCCAAGGTAAATCCGCCTCTCCGGACAGAATCAGACCGGTACGGACTGATTGAGGGCTTAAAGGATGGTACCATTGACATGATTGCCACCGATCATGCGCCTCACAGCAGGGAGGAAAAAGAGCAGGAGATCGGGAAAGCCCCCAGCGGGATGATCGGGTTAGAGACAGCACTGGCTCTGGGGATTACGAATCTGGTGCGGAAAGGTCATATGACTATGCCGCAGCTTTTGAAAAAGATGACGGTGAATCCGGCAGTGCTCTATAAGCTGGACTGCGGGTCCATCCGGATGGGCGGTGCGGCCGATCTGGTGATCTTCGATGAGAGAGAAAAGTGGATCGTGGATGAAGATAAATTTCATTCCAAATCTTCCAATTCTCCTTTTATCGGAATGGAGCTGTTCGGAAGAGTAAAATATACCATCTGTAATGGGATGGTTGTATATGAAGATTAGGAGAAAACTATGGGAAATAAAAAAGCAAAAACAATGTCACTGGCAGCAAAGATGGGAATCGCCCTGGTCTGTGGATTAGCGGCGGGCATCGGGCTTATGCTTCTGCGGGAATCTCTGAATGGCTCCGGAAAAGAAGCACTTTGGGGAACCATCAACAATCTTTTGTTCCAGGATATCACGGCGGCAGGCGCGGAACGGGCGCTGGGAATTTTTTACATCATCGGCCAGCTGTTTATCAAATCCTTACAGCTTGTGATCGTGCCGATGGTATTTACCTCCATTGCTCTTGCCATCGGTCAGATTTCTGATACGAGGACGCTGGGAAGAATTTCTGTCAAAACCATCGGCTGGTTTCTGCTCTGTTCTTTCTTTGCGCTGGTCATGGCGTGCGCGGCGGGAATCATTATTTATAATATGGGGCTTTTTAACGCGCAGGTGGAAGGCCTTTCGGGAGCGGCAGGTTCTTCCGGAGCGAATCCGTTGAACGTGGTTCTGAATGTGGTTCCGGCCAATATCGCGCAGGCATTCAGTAATAATACGGCGGTTCTTTCCATCGTATTCCTTGCGGTGGCTGTGGGGCTTTCCATGAACGTCCTGGGAGAAGAGAAGACCGGAACGCTAAAGAAGCTGATTGTGGAAGTCAATGATGTGGTGGTGGTGTTCTTAAACTATGTGGTGACAAAATTCGGACCGTTTGCCATCTTTGTGCTCCTTACAAGAACCTTTGCAACCTACGGAATCAACTACTTAAAACCGGCATTCGCCTATGTGATCGTGACGGCAGTTCTTTTATTCCTGTTCCTTCTCATTGGATATCCTCTGGTCATTGCCCTGGGAGCAAAGCTGAATCCGTTTATTTTTGTCCGGAAGATCGTAAATGTGGCTGTATTCGGGTTTTCCACCTCTTCCAGCGCGGCAACGCTGCCGTTAAATCAAAAGACCTGTACGGAAAGCTTCGGTGTGGACAATACCATTGCGTCCTTCGTTCTTCCCCTTGGCATGACGATCAACATGAACGGTACGGCGATCATGCAGGTGATTGCAACTGTCTTTATCGCCGGATGCGCGGGATATGAGGTGACACTTCCGCAGCTTATTGTTGTGGCTCTGCTGGCCCTGATCGCTTCCGCGGGAACTCCTGCGGCTCCGGGCGCAGGCGCGGTGATTCTGTTTACGATTCTTTCCGGCGTGGGTTTTGTAAATGACGGGGCGCTTCTTGCCTACTCCCTGATTTTAGCCATCAACCGGCCTATCGAGATGCTTGTGACCTCCTTGAACGTTGTGGGGGACGCGGTAACAAGTATCTGTGTGGCAAAGAGCGAAGGACTGCTGGACGAACAGAAATATAACGCATAATTGTTTGTAATGTGATGGTGATGAACCGTTGCGATAACCCATAAAAAAGGAGGAAATTATGGCCAGAATCATAGAAAACCAGAAAATTACAGAGGATTTTTACCTGATGAAGGTGGAGGAAAAAAATGACGCCTCCATGGGACAGTTTTACATGCTGAGGGCATGGGACAAATATCCCGTTCTTTCCAGGCCCATAAGTGTCTTTGACGCCGATGAAAATACCGTCAGCTTTCTCTATAAAGTGGTGGGACAGGGAACGGAAATTTTTAAGGACAGGAAGCCGGGAGAGGAGATAAAGATCGACGGCCCCCACGGAAACGGCTTCCCGGATGTACAGGGAAAGATCGCGTTAGTGGGCGGCGGCGTGGGTGTTGCGCCCTTGTATCTGACAGCGAAAACGTTAAAAGAGGCTCATCGGGAGAGTACCGTAGACATGTTTTTAGGCTTTTCCGGGGAAGCGATGCTTGTGGACCAATATGAGGCGGTGGCCGATCATGTGACGGTGAATGTGGGCGGTTTTGTTACCGATGACATTGACCCGACGCAGTACGATGTGATCATGACCTGCGGGCCGGAAATCATGATGCGTGTTCTTTATAAAAAATGTGTTTCCATGGGAGCAAAAGCGCCGTTATATGTGTCCATGGAAAACCGGATGGCCTGCGGGATCGGGGCCTGCCTGGTATGTACCTGTAAAACAGCAAATGGAAACAAGCGGGCCTGCAAGGATGGCCCGGTTATGTTAGGAAGCGAGGTATTTGGCAATGAGTAAACGATTGGAAACAGTATTTGCAGGCGTTACTTTTAAGAACCCGGTGGCTCTTGCTTCGGGAACCTGTGGATTCGGGAAAGAATTCAATGAGTATTTCGATATCCAGAAATTAGGCGGACTCTGCTCCAAGGGACTTACCTTAAATCCGAGAGGCGGGAATGACGGAATCCGGGTCTGGGAGACTCCGAGCGGTATTATGAACAGTGTCGGACTGGAGAATCCGGGAGTACAGCACTTCATTGACTGTGATCTGGAGCGGATGAATGCTCTGGATCTTGTAAATATCGTGAACCTGGGCGGACATTCCATGGAAGATTATCTTCAGGCTGTGGAAATGTTAAACGATCACGAACTGGATCTTCTGGAATTAAACATTTCCTGCCCCAATGTGAAAGCGGGAGGCATGAATTTCGGAGTAAAAACGGAAATGGCCCGGCAGGTGGTGCGGGATATCCGAAAGGTATGCAGACATAAGCTGGTAATCAAACTATCACCCAATGCGGAGGATATTGTGGCACTTGCAAAGGCCTGTGAGGAGGAAGGCGCCGACGGAGTGTCCCTGACCAATACATTTCTGGCCATGGCCATTGATTTAAAGAAGAAAAAACCGGTATTTAACAATACTTATGCGGGACTTTCCGGCCCGGCCATCAAACCGATCGCATTGCGGATGGTCCATCAGGTGGCCCATGCCGTATCCATTCCGGTTATGGGAATCGGCGGAATCGCTACCTGGCAGGATGCCATCGAGTTCATTATGGCAGGTGCCACAGTGGTGCAGATCGGAACAGCTTCTTTTATGGACCCGTCCCTTGCAGTGGGTGTCATTGACGGAATGGAACAGTATCTGGAAGAGAATGGGATTGAAAATATTTCTGAGATCAGAGGAATCTTATAAAAAGAAGGTATCCTGTGAGGATACCAGACAGTTATGAAGAAAGATGAAAAATAAGTGCCGAGGCATTGTCAGAAAGATAATGCCTCGGCACTCGGCGTACAAAGCAGACTTACCCGCTTTGTTCCTTATTGATATCCGGGTCCCTTTGGAATATAAATGTCCTCCAGCGGAGAGCTGGGGATAAAGGGTGCCGTTGTTTCAGGAACTTCCGGACTTTCCGAAGTAGTTTCCTCCGGAATCACCACAGCAGCCTGAGTGTGAATCGGACAGGTGCCGGGCATCCGGTAATGAGTATCATCCGTGCCTCCGCTTTCTCCGTCAGGAATTACCATAAAAGTTCTGGAAACCCTGGATTCTTCCGGACAGTATTCTGTGGGAATGCCGCCGGATTCCGCGCAGACGGTGTATTTTACATGATGATCACATACCTCCGTGGGAACGGTACCTTTTGCAAAATATTCTGTGTGAACAGCACTTCCTCTGGGGTCTGCCTCACAGACTCCGGGACTTGGCAGCATGCCGGATTTCCGGCATACCGCGGCCTGCTCCACGGAGGCAGGCACTTCAAAGCCGGTATCAGCAAGTCCCTCATGGATTCTGGTCATGATTTTCCTCCAGATGATTTTATGGTAGGAAGTGCTGCTTCCGATGGCGGAAATCTTCTGGTTGTCGTCACATCCGGACCAGATTCCCGCAGTATAGTAAGGCGTAAAACCTACAAACCAGATATCATTGTTACTGGTAGTGGTACCGGATTTACCGGCGTTTGACATGCCGGGAATATTGGCCACGGCGCTGGTGGAATTTAAGTTGACTCCGGCTGAAGAGTACATGCGGCTTCCTTCCATGGACTGGGATAAGGCATCCGTTAAAAGGAAAGCTGTGGAATCCTTTAATACCCGTTTGGTTTCCGGTTCGTTTTCCAGAAGAACCTTTCCGTTATGGTCCAAAATCTTCGTAAAGAATACGGGCTTGGTATAAATGCCGCCGTTGGCGATGGTGGCATAGGCGGCTGTCAGCTCCAGATTGGAAACGCCCTTGGTGATGCCGCCCAGGGCAGTGGCTGCATTGTAATCAGATTCTGTCAGGGATGTGATTCCGAAGTTTCTTGCATATTCCACTCCAAGCTGCGGACTTACGGTTTCCATCATACACCGCACAGCGACAATATTCATAGAATAGACAATGCCGTCACGGATGGTGCTGTAACCGAGATAGCCTTTATTAGAGTACCAGTTCCGGAAGGTTTTTGAACCAACCGTATAGGGCGCATCGTAATATACAGTACTTAAGGTGGCGCCGCAGGTGTCAAGGGCAGGTGCGAAAGCGGTAATGACCTTGAAGGTGGAGCCGGGCTGTCTTAAGGTGTTTGTGGCACGGTTCAAGGAAAGACTTACTTCCTTGGCACCGCGGCCGCCGCTTAAGGCCTTTACATAGCCAGTGGCGTGATCCATGAGCACATAGGAAATCTGCGGCTGTAAAATATAGTGGACAGACTCCCCAAGAACCGTATCATCCTCTTTTACCATGGCAGTTTTATAGGTTTCGATGGCCGCGGCCGCCTCTTCTTTCGTATTGAACAGGCCGTTGTAGGAGGATTTTCCGAGATCATTCTTAAAATAGCTCCTCATGCTTTCCGTGGAGTAGTTGGTGGTGGTCCCGTCTTCATGCTGAACGGACAGTCTGTAATCCACAGAATAGTACACTACATCGTAGTTATCAGGGTTATTGATTTCTTCATCTACAATAGCCTGAAGGTCCGGATCCTGGGTAGTGAAGATAGACAGGCCGCCGGAGTATAACAGGTTGGAAGCCTGCGTTAATGTATAGCCCTTTTTTTCCTGAAGTGCTTTGATTACCTGCTCGGTCAGCTCGTCCGTAAAATAGGAATAGGGATTCTGGCTTTCTTTGGTCACCAGATCCACGTTCTGGATTCTGGAATACACATCGTCTGCCAGAGCCTCTTCCTGGTCTTTCTTTTCGATTTTTCCCTGTTCGTACATGTACTGAAGAATGACACGCCGCTTCTCTTCATTGTTGACGCGTCCCTTTTCAGAAAGAGGATTGTACTTGGAGGGATTCTGGGTGATACCCGCGATCACGGTTGCCTCTGAAAGCGTCAGGTCAGAAACATCCTTATCAAAGTATCGTTTGGCCGCGGCCTTTACTCCCAGGGTGTTGTTGCCAAGGTTGATGGTGTTTAAGTAGTTTTTCAGGATAATTTTCTTATCCATGGTTTTTTCAAGCTGGATGGCCAGATACTGCTCCTGGATTTTACGCTCCAGCTTTTCACCGAAGGTATCTTCGTTTCCTCCGGCAAATACATTATTTTTAATTAACTGCTGGGTCAGGGTACTGCCGCCTCCGGCACTGGAATCTCCCGTCAGGACACCCACAGCCGCACGTATCATGGAGCGGATATCCACGCCCTTATGGGTCCAGAACCTGGCATCCTCAATGGCGACGAATGCGTCAATGAGACACTGGGGCAGCTCTTCGTATGTTGCCTCCAGACGGTTGGCTCCGGATTTTACAAGGGTTTCCGTAAGATTTCCCTTACTGTCGTATACCATGGTCGCAAAGCCGCTGGGCTCAATGCTGGCCACGTCGATTTCGGGGGCGGAGTCTATGACCCCTTTGAATACTCCATAACCCAGACTGACAGCCAGAACCAGGCAGAAGGAACATAATACCAGGGCGATCTTTGCGAATAAAAGAATCATCTTGGATGCAATTTTTTCTGCTTTGGAACTGGTCTTTCTAAGCTTCCGGGTTACTTCACGTTTTCCATAATTCATTCAGGAAGCCTCCTTTTTATGCGGGAATGCGCCAAACCGGCGTACTCCAACGGAAACATTATATCAAAGTTTGAAAGAATAATAAATACCTATTGTGGAAAAGTTTGGTTTGTATTATGATATTTTTGACGACAAAGTGGGGAAATATGAAGAAAAAATTACGATTTTGCTATGAAAGTTCAGCGCTCCGACGCTGAACGGTGCAAAAACGGGGTCACGAAGTGACATCTTCCACTCCCGTTTTCTGCACATCCCCCCCGGACGAGCCGGTATGAGCAAAAAAGCCCTGCGAACGGAGAGAGCAGGGTGATTGGCGAATGCCGGCATCAGCAGGCGTGTCCGTTAAAAAAGATATGGATATAAATGGGAAGACTTTATTCCAGGAAAGGAAGCAGGCAAAGAAATGGCAGACAGCTATAAAATTCTGTACGGCGGCGGCGAAGCTGAGACCGAGGTGAAAAAATCACGGTTTATTGCAACCGTAAGGCCGGTAAAAACCGAGGCAGAGGCCTCTTTATTTATTGCGGAGATGAAGAAAAAGTACTGGGATGCATCCCACAACTGCTCTGCCTTTACAATAGGAAGGAACCATGAGCTTACCAGATGCAGTGACGACGGAGAACCGGCCCAGACGGCAGGACGTCCCATGCTGGATGTGCTCCTGGGGGAGGATATTCATGACCTTTGCGTGGTAGTGACCAGGTATTTCGGCGGAACGCTTCTTGGAACAGGCGGGCTTGTGCGTGCCTACTCCGGCGCGGTGAAAGAAGGACTTTTGATGAGTCAGGTGGTGGAAAAGCGTCGTGCCTTCCGGATGACGGTTTGGACGGATTACACCGGAGTCGGAAAAATCCAGTACATTCTCGGCCAGGCGGGTATCACGGTTCTGGACTCCGTCTACACGGATAAGGTGGAGTTTAAGCTTCTGGTTCCGGTGGGAGATTATGAAAGCCTGGAAAATAAAATCACCGAGGGAACGGCCGGCGGCGCCAGAATCACGAAGGGCGATGAAATCTGGTTTGGTCTCCTTAATAAAGAGATAATTTTGTTTCAGGAATAAGTTTAGTAACAGTTCAGCCATGCGAAGATTCAGAGCGGAAAAAGCGTTGAAAGCAAGTTTTTATTGCAATTTATCGGCCACGATGCTATAATCGTGTGTCGGGTAAAAGGAATTAAACGTATAGAAAGAGGATTCTTATGAAAATAAAACGCGAAGATATCAGGAATGTAGCAATCATCGCTCATGTAGATCATGGCAAAACCACACTGGTGGATCAGCTTTTAAGACAAAGCGGTGTATTCCGCGCCAATCAGGAAGTGGTGGAGCGCGTCATGGACTCCAATGATATTGAGAGAGAACGCGGAATTACCATTTTATCTAAAAATACGGCGGTTTTTTATAAGGGAGTGAAAATCAACATTATTGATACACCAGGTCATGCGGACTTTGGCGGCGAGGTAGAGCGCGTTCTTAAGATGGTGGATGGTGTAATTCTGGTGGTGGATGCCTTTGAGGGACCAATGCCCCAGACGAAATTTGTGCTTCAAAAAGCCCTGGAACTGGACCTTCGTGTTATCGTGTGCATCAATAAGATTGACCGGCCGGAAGCGAGACCCGCGGATGTGATTGACGAGACCCTGGAGCTTTTCATGGATCTGGATGCTTCTGATGAACAGCTGGACTGTCCTTTTGTATTTGCTTCCGCGAGGGCAGGCTTTGCGAAGAAGAATCTGGAGGATCCGGAGACAGATATGAGTCCGCTGTTCGAGACCATCATTGATTATATCCCGGAGCCTGAGGGGGATCCCGGGGCTGACACCCAGGTTCTTATAAGCACCATTGATTACAACGAATATGTGGGACGCATCGGAATCGGAAAGATTGATAATGGCTCTGTTAAGGACAATCAGGAATGTGTGATTGTGAATCACCACGATCCCGACAAGAAGAGAAGGGTGAAAATCGGCAAACTGTATGAGTTTGATGGTCTGAACCGTGTGGAGGTTCCAAGCGCGGAAATCGGTTCCATCGTGGCCATTTCCGGCATCCCGGATATTCATATCGGTGATACCCTCTGCTCTCCGGAGAATCCGGTGGCAATTCCCTTTCAGAAAATTTCTGAGCCGACCATTTCCATGAATTTCATGGTCAATGACAGTCCTCTGGCGGGGCAGGAGGGAAAATATATCACCTCCCGTCATATCCGCGACCGCCTGTTCCGGGAGTTAAACACAGATGTGAGCCTGCGGGTGGAGGAGACGGATTCCGCAGACTGCTTTAAGGTGTCCGGCCGGGGAGAGCTTCATCTTTCCGTTTTGATCGAAAATATGCGCCGCGAGGGCTTTGAGTTTGCAGTCAGCAAGGCCGAGGTTATCTATAAATATGATGAAAGAAACAGAAAGCTGGAGCCTATGGAGTTAGCTTATGTGGATGTGCCGGAGGAATTTTCCGGTTCTGTTATTCAGAAACTGACAAGCCGCAAGGGAGAGCTTCAGGGCATGAGCCCTGCCAATGGCGGTTACACAAGACTAGAGTTCTCCATTCCGTCCAGAGGTCTCATCGGTTACCGCGGAGAGTTTATGACAGATACCAAGGGAAACGGCATTCTCAATACGATTTTTGACGGATACGCACCCTTTAAGGGCGAGCTGAATTACAGAAAGAACGGTTCCCTGATTGCCTTTGAGGCAGGCGAGTCCATTACCTATGGCCTCTTCAATGCCCAGGAGAGAGGAACCCTGTTTATCGGACCAGGCGTCAGGGTGTACTCCGGAATGGTTGTGGGCGAGTGCCCCAAGGCGGAAGATATTGAATTAAATGTATGTAAGACTAAGAAGCTTACCAATACCCGTTCTTCCAGCGCCGATGAAGCCTTAAAGCTTACTCCGCCCAAGGATATGAGCTTAGAGCAGTGTCTGGATTTCATCGATACAGACGAGCTTTTGGAGGTAACGCCAAAGAGTCTTAGAATCAGAAAGAAAATTCTGGATCCGACCTTAAGGAAGAGAGCCATGTTCGGTAAAAAATAGAGGCGGGCGAAATCGTCCGCAAGGTCTGATATGTCTGAAAGGAAGGGTTGTCAGGAAATGGATAGCTCTATACGGGGGCAGGTGTGATCCATATGTATTACACCTGCCCCTGAATCTTTATCTGACGAATACTTTTGAGGACTTTCTGATACAGGCGGGAACCTAGTGGCTTACGAAACAGTTAATTGGAAGGGAGTATGGAAATGTATTGTATATTAGTGACAGGTATTCCGGCAGCAGGAAAAAGCACCATGGCAGAAATTTTGTCAGAAAGGCTGAAGCTGCCTGTGATTACAAAGTTATCTACCAGCGTTTTCTGAAACGGGAAAGCGGCCCTGACAGACACAGAGGGCATATAGTGAATGACTGCTATCCGGAAACGAAAGGGAATAATCCGGAAACCCCGAAAGCAAAAACGATTTCTTATGAAAATTTTGTTTGTGGAATAGAGAAGAGGGGATTTGATGCTTTTTTCGTTGGCGGCAGGCAGATCAAAGTTGACACAACAGATTTTTCGAAAATAAATATGGAAGAGTTATTTTCACAGATTGCGTCATGGAAAGAGGAAAAGGAATATGAAAATAGAAGTTAGAATTGCAGAGGAAAAGGATGTCGGACGTGTTGCTGCTCTGTATGAGAGGCTTCATGATTATCTGGAAACACATGAAAATCACCCTCGATGGAAACGTGGTATTTATCCGACTATGGCGGAAGCAGAGGAAGGATTTAAAAAGGGCTGGTTGTATGTGGCTGAGGTGAATGGAAAGTTAGCAGGAAGTGTGGTTTACCTTCATGAGCAGGGAGAAGTATATAATCAGGTAAAGTGGCCTGAGGAAATACAGAGTGATAATGTGTACGTGATTCATGTATTGGCAGTTCATCCGGATTTCTTTAGAATGGGAGTAGGAACAGCGCTTCTTGATTATGCCTGCGACATGGGAAGAAAAAATGGAGTAGGGGCAGTGCGGCTTGATGTGTATGAAAAAAATTTCTCAGCTATACACTTATATGAGAGATGTGGATTTATGTATCGTGGAACCATTGATTTGGGACTGGAAGAGCGGTATGGATTAAAGTGGTATCATGTCTATGAAAAACTTTTAAGATAAGAGAGTATGATAGTTAAATAAATACCAAAGAATGTGCTGTCATAGGTGCGGGTAAACGAAAAGATTATCTGTTCTTCTTCTTTTTCAGTAATAGAGACAAAAGGCTTTATTGAATCCGTAAGAAAAATATGCGGTATCGGTGTAGCCATGGACAATGCAGTGCAGGAGGTCAAAGACATTGCGGATGATATTACGCTTTCCAATGAGGAGAATGGAGTAGCCGTATATTTGGAAAAAATGATAATGTTATCTGGAAATAATTGACCGGAACAAAAAAGGATTGGCAGCGTGATGAATGAATTTTACAAAAAGGCAGGGTACGTGCAGTGAAAGAAAGATATTTGTTTGATGAATATAGTGAGGGAAAGGGAACTTTTGGGTTGTATTCTGCAATGCAGAATTTAAACAGGGCTACCATAAAACATGTTGCCGGAAAAATCGAAGTTGGGATGAACCTGCGGGAAATTAAAGCATTGTGTGAAAGCTATTTGCTGGAGAATGGCGCAGATTCATTTTGGTACTGGGATATCGGTGCTTTTGTTTTTGCCGGAGATGAGACTGCTGTTTCCATATCAGGCAGGGACTACAAGGCAGCAGACAGAACCATAAAGGAAAATGATATTATCACCATTGATTTAAGTCCTCAAAAGGATAACATCTGGGGGGATTATGCAAGAACTCTTGTGGTTGAAAATGGGATAGTATGCGATAAAATTGATGGAGTAAAAAAAGATGAGTGGAGAAATGGACTTCAAATGGAAGCATATTTGCATAAATCCTTAATTGATATGGTAACCCCGGAAGTGACATTTGAAGAATTATATTATTACATAAATGATTTGATTGTGAAAAAGGGATTTATTAATTTGGATTTTCTTGGAAACCTTGGACATTCCATTGTAAAAAATAGAAATGATAGAGTGTATACTGAAAAAGGAAATCGCAAAAGATTGTCCGATGTCAAAATGTTTACCTTTGAACCACATATAGGTATACCTGATTCCAAGTATGGATACAAGAGGGAAGATATCTATTATTTTGAAAATGGTATATTAAAATGTTTATGATACTACGGATTGCTTCGCACTACGTGCTCCCGCAATCCAAAAATATTTATGGGGAAAGCTATTTCTGATATAGCTGATGTTGTAAAAGAGCTTATTAAAAAAATGGTGAGCCGGTTTTATGAAAATGATAAGGATATACTTGAGTATCTGTGTTATGAAGCGAATCATCTGGCGGTATGAATTCATACAGCAAATCAGCATGGACAATTAAGGAAAGTTTGTGTAGTGCTTTTTAGGTTTACTAAGAATTTCAGCATTTTATTCCGCTTTTTTACTCTGACAGTCATATCCATAAAGGCTAATGTGAGGGAGGACATGAGAAAATTAGTATTTTACAGCTGCATTTTCGTACTTTTATTTTTGGGGCTGACGGGCTGTTCAAAAATCAGTGATACATCGGCTGATAATCTTCAGATGGAAATATCATCATCAGAAGAGACGGCACCGGCAGAAGAAGGTTCAGCCGGCGATATTCCACAGATAAGAATGGAAATGCCAACGAATGAAGTTCAAAAAGCAATTGCCGAACCAATGATAGAAGATATGGACTGGTCGGACTGCTTTGACGGAATAAATGGTACTGCTGTTATTTATGAATCGGCTGGGAACTGTTATCAAATATACAATCAGGAACTGGCCCTTTTACGACGTTCTCCATGTTCAACCTTTAAAATCATTTCTTCCTTAATTGCTCTGGAAAATGGGATCATAAATCCGGATGAATCTGTCCGTACCTGGAGCGGGGAAACATTTTGGAATGAGGAATGGAACCGGGACATTGATTTTTCTGATGCGTTTCGTTCCTCCTGTGTCTGGTATTTCCGGGAGATCATTGATGAAATCGGAAAAGACAGGATGCAGGAGAATTTAAACGCACTTGGATATGGAAATTGTGATATTTCCGACTGGGAGGGCCGGTTAAATACAAATAATAACAATCCGGCCCTGACTGGTTTCTGGATTGAATCATCATTGCTTATTTCACCCAGGGAACAGGCTGAAGTAATGGAACGTATTTTTGGCGACAATACAGAGTATTCCGAAGAAACCCTGGATCAGTTAAAGCAGGTTATGCTGTTATCGGAGCAGCATGGCGCAGACATTTCAATTTATGGAAAAACAGGAATGGGTAAGGCGAAGGGTATTGTTGTAGATTCATGGTATACTGGTTTTGCAGATACGTCGGATGAAAGAATTTACTTTTGTGTGTATTTGGGTGAGACAGAGAATAAAAATGTATCCAGCGCAGAAGCAAAAGAAATAGCCATAAAAATAGTTTTGGATTATGTACCCGACAAAGAAGCGGGCAGGTAGCAGGGAGCAGCTCAAAGAGGGAAAGCGGCCAGGGACAGAAAACAGTCAGGAACCGGAAGGCAACAGTTTAACAAAGAGGCAGAAAATGAAAAGAAACACGGAGGAAGAAGTATGATACAGATACTTGTGAGTGCATGCCTTGCAGGTGAGAACTGCAAATGGGATGGAGGAAACAACAAAAATGATGAGCTTCTGGACTTCATGAAACGGATGGAGGGGAGGGCGGAGTTTCATCTGGTCTGTCCGGAGCAGATGGGTGGGCTTCCCACGCCGCGTCCTGCATCGGAAATCAGGGCTTCGGATGAAGCAGTGATCAATACGGAGCAGAGAGATGTGACGGCAGAATTTCTTCTTGGGGCGGATATGGCCCTCAGGGAAGCGAAAAAGTACCAGTGTACCATCGCGATTTTAAAGGAAAGAAGTCCTTCATGCGGGAGTCATGGCGTGTATGACGGCAGCTTTTCCCACACATTAACGGATGGCATGGGGAAAACAGCGGCCCTGTTAGCTGGATACGGAATCCGGGTGGTGGGGGAATCCGGGCTTTCGGAGCTGGAAAAGGAGCTGGAATCGTTGTCTGCAGAGGCCAAAGCATATGTCCCATCGCCGAAGGCGATTTAAAATGGGCATATGCAGTTACGTTCACAGAGTATAACAGTTCAGACAGCCTGAACTGTTACCGCATACGGCCAATTAAAATCGCTTCGCGATGGGCCGTATGCCCACGACCATTGCGCTTTCGTACGGTCAGCGCGGTGAACGCGCAGACCTATCTGAACTGTATCACAGAGTGTCGGTGAACAACGAATTGAACCGCCAGTACATTTACATACCTTCGGCAGGGTGATATACTGAAAGCGTAGTATCCGCCGGGAGGTGATAGATGTGGATAAGCTGGATATGGTTTTACAAAAGCTTGACAGCTTTGACGTAAGGTTTGAGCGGTTGGAAACCAGGATGGACAAATCCGACATCAGATTTGAACGGTTGGAGGCCAGAATGGACGGAACCGATGCCAGATTTGAGCGGTTGGAACAGAAGATGCAGGAAATGAAAGACAGTCTGGAAGGGAAAATACAAAAGCTGCAGGAAACGACTGACGGTCTGGAAGGGAAAGTAGAAAAGCTGCAGGAAACGACTGGTGGTCTGGAAGGGAAAGTAGAAAAGCTGCAGGAAACGACTGGCGGTCTGGAGAGGAAAATAGAAAAGCTGCAGGAAACGACTGGTGGTCTGGAAGAGAAAGTAGAAAAGCTGCAGGAAACGACTGGCGGTCTGGAGAGGAAAATAGAAAAGCTGCAGGAAACGACTGGCGATCTGGAGGGGAAAGTACAAAAGCTGGATTCTAAGTTAGACAGTATTAATCTGAGAATCGAAAACGAGGTACTGCGTGCGGTACATATCATTGCCGAGGGGCATATAGATCTGAAACGGCATCTGGATGAAGCGCAGGCGGACCGGCGTGAGCGCGAGTCCATACTGCTTCGCATCCTGAACCTGGAATATGAGGTGAAGGAAATAAAAAAAAGACAGGTGTGCACTGCCTGATATAAATGCGAAAGATAAAAGATGCAGAAGACAAAAAGCAAAAGACAAAAGATAATTGTCCCTGTCTTATAAGGCAGGGACAGAGTTCCATTACAGGGTTTTCGCCCGTTCTTTAATATTCTGATGGAAATTTATGACTGAATGTTCGTATTCCTGCTCCATCAAAGGAGAGGTGATTAGAAAATCCGCTGTTGCCTTATTGTTGGCAATAGGAATATCGTAGACCTGTGCGATACGCAGCAGCGCCTTCACATCCGGGTCATGGGGCTGTGCCGTCAGGGGATCGGAAAAGAAAATCACGAAATCCACCCGCCCTTCCACAATTTTTGCGCCGATCTGCTGGTCACCGCCTAAGGGGCCGCTGTTGTAGCCTTTTACGGGAAGTCCCGTGGCGTCTGTGATCATTCGGGCTGTGGTGCCGGTGCCGCATAAAAAGTGGCATTTCAAGATTTCTTTATTGGCGCTGCACCACTCAATCAGCTCATGCTTTTTGCTGTCATGAGCAATGAGGGCGATGTTTTTCTGTTTTCCAATGGTTAAGGTTAATAAATCCATAATGAGTCCTCCTTTTGATGAATCATGCCATAAGGCAGAAAAAATGTCAATAAGCCCCTGATTTTTTACGAAAAGTTTACATGAACTTTATAAAAGTCATATATAAAAGCGGGTTGTTGTTCGCGCTGTGACGAATTACTCCCTGATTCGTCATGAACCAGCACTGTTATGGAGGGTAACAGTTCAGGCTATCTGAACTGTTACTATGGAGGACCAGTAGTAACAGATTTTTTCAGGAAGCGCTTGACTTTTTTCGATGGTATGGGTATTATATAGAATAACGATTCATAGAGAAAGGCATAGAAGGTGTACAGGATACCTGTTTTCCGACAGAGAAGGGATGTCATCGGCTGGAAGCGTCCCAGGTTCAGGCAGGATATCTAATTTCCCACCGGAGCTGCGCGGCTGAATGTTCAGTAGGCTGTGACGTTTTTCGCACGTTACGCGAAAATGGAGAGTCTGTCAGTCTGACAGAAATCAGGGTGGTACCGCGGAAATTTCGTCCCTAATACGTAACGTATTAGGGATTTTTTTTCGGAAAAAAGGGCCCGACAATGAATGGAGGAAAAGAAAAACCTATGAAAGAACAGTTAGAGAGAATTAAATCGGAGGCGCTGGCAAGGATTGAAGCCTCCGATGCGCTGGAAAAGTTAAACGACATCCGTGTGGCTTATCTGGGAAAGAAAGGTGAGCTGACCAGCGTTTTAAAGAGTATGAAGGATGTTGCTCCTGAGGATCGTCCAAAGGTTGGTCAGATGGTAAACGAGGCCAGGGAGCAGATTGAGGCAAAGCTTGAGGAGACCAAGTCCATGCTTGCGAAAAAGGCCCGTGAGGAGCAGATGAAGAAGGAAGTCATTGATGTGACTCTCCCGGCGAAAAAAGCCAACACCGGCCACAAGCATCCCAACACCATCGCCCTGGAGGAAGTGGAGCGCATTTTTGTGGGAATGGGGTATGAGGTTGTGGAAGGCCCGGAAGTGGAGTACGATATGTACAACTTTGAAAAGTTAAATATTCCCAAGGGCCATCCCGCCAGAGACGAGCAGGATACCTTTTATATTAATGACAGCATTCTTTTAAGAAGCCAGACCTCTCCGGTTCAGGCCAGAGTAATGGAGAAGCAGAAGCCGCCGATCCGTATGATCGCTCCGGGACGTGTATTCCGTTCCGATGAGGTGGATGCCACCCATTCTCCGTCCTTCCATCAGATTGAGGGTCTTGTTATTGACAAACATATTACATTCGCAGATCTTAAGGGAACTTTAGCTGAGTTTGCCAGGGAACTGTTCGGTGAGGACACAAAGGTGAAATTCCGCCCCCATCACTTCCCGTTCACAGAGCCCAGCGCCGAGGTGGATGTGAGCTGCTTTAAATGCGGCGGCAAGGGCTGCCGGTTCTGTAAGGGTTCCGGCTGGATTGAGATTTTAGGCTGCGGTATGGTTCATCCCCATGTGCTGGAAATGTGCGGCATTGATCCCAATGAATATACAGGCTTTGCGTTCGGCGTGGGCCTTGAACGAATTGCCCTTCTTAAATATGAAATTGACGACATGAGACTGTTGTATGAAAACGATATCAGATTCTTAAAACAGTTCTAAGGCAGGCGCCGGAGACGGCACAGCATCAGATTATAGAGAATGGAGAAATTGAACTATGAATACAGCATTATCCTGGATAAAAGAATATGTTCCGGATCTGGACGTGACCGCGCAGGAATACACCGATGCCATGACGCTCACCGGAACCAAGGTGGAGGGCTTTGAGCGCCTGGATAAAAACCTGGAGAAGATCGTGGTGGGCCAGATCACTTCCATTGAACCCCATCCCGATGCCGACAAGCTGATTATATGTCAGGTGAATATCGGCACAGAGAGCATACAGATCGTGACAGGCGCCCATAATGTAAAGGTCGGAGATAAAGTTCCGGTGGTATTGGACGGCGGAAAGGTAGCCGGAGGACATGACGGCGGCCCGCTTCCGGAGGACGGAATTAGAATTAAAAAGGGCAAGCTTCGCGGAGTGGAATCCAATGGCATGATGTGTTCCATCGAGGAGATGGGCTCTGACCGGAACATGTATCCGGACGCGCCGGAGGAGGGAATTTACATTCTTTCCATAGACACGGAAGTGGGAAGCGATGCCGTTGAAGCCGTCGGTATGCGGGATGTGGTATTTGAATATGAGATCACATCCAACCGGGTGGACTGTTACAGTGTTCTCGGCATTGCCAGAGAGGCAGCCGCCACTTTCGGAAAGGAATTCAAAGCGCCGGTTGTCACAAGGACGGGAAACAATGAGGACATCAACGATTACTTAAAGGTAACGGTGGAGGACACAAACCTGTGCAGACGTTACTGTGCCAGAATGGTAAAGAACATTAAGCTTGCTCCGTCTCCCAGGTGGATGCAGCGCCGTCTGGCAGCATCTGGCATCCGTCCCATCAACAATATTGTTGATATCACAAACTACATTATGGAAGAGTATGGCCAGCCCATGCACGCCTTCGACTACGACCTCTTAGCCGGCCATGAGATTATTGTAAAGTGTGCAAAGGACGGCGACACCTTCCAGACTCTGGATGGCCAGGTGAGAAATCTGGACCATACCGTACTGATGATCAATGATGGAGAAAAGGAAGTTGGTATTGCGGGAATCATGGGCGGTGAAAACTCCAAGATTACCGATGATGTAAAAACCATGGTGTTTGAGTGCGCCACCTTTGACGGCACAAACATCCGTCTTTCCGCAAAGAAAGTGGGTCTCCGCACCGATGCATCCGGAAAATACGAAAAGGGCCTAGATCCCAATACGGCTGAGGAGGCCGTAAACCGCGCCTGCCAGCTGATTGAAGAGCTGGGCGCCGGAGAAGTTGTGGGCGGAATGATCGACGTATACCCTGTGAAGGCAGTGGAGTCCAGGGTGAAATTTGAGCCGGAAAAAATCAATGCCCTGCTTGGCACCGACATTGCACCGGAAACCATGCTTTCCTACCTGGATAAGATCGAGCTTCGTTACGAGAAAGAAACCGGTGAAATCGTTGCGCCCAGCTGGAGACAGGACATTCACTGTATGGCCGATGTGGCGGAAGAAGTGGCAAGATTTTATGGATATGACAGGATCGGGACCACGCTCCCCACAGGAGAAGCCACCACAGGCAAGCTCTCCTACAAGTTAAGAATCGAAGAGGTGGCCAGAGACGTGGCGGAATTTAGCGGATTCTCTCAGGGAATGACCTATTCCTTCGAGAGCCCCAGGGTGTTTGACAAATTAAATCTTCCCGGGGACGATGCTTTAAGAAACACGGTTGTGATTTCCAATCCCCTGGGTGAAGATTTCTCCATTATGAGAACCCTGCCTTTAAACGGAATGCTCACATCCCTCTCTACCAATTACAACAGACGGAATAAAAATGTGCGCCTTTACGAGCTGGCCAATGTGTACCTTCCCAAGAGCCTGCCTTTGACAGAGCTGCCGGACGAAAGAATGCAGTTTACACTCGGTATGTATGGAGACGGCGATTTTTACACTATGAAGGGTGTGGTGGAAGAGTTTTTCGACAAAGTCGGCATGCATAAGCGCCCCCATTACGATCCTGAGGCCGGGAAGACCTTCCTCCATCCGGGAAGACAGGCAAACATCCTCTACAATAACCAGGTGATCGGATATCTGGGCGAGGTGCATCCGGATGTTCTGGACAACTACAAGATCGGCGAGAAGGCCTATGTGGCCGTTTTGGATATGCCGGCTGTGATTCCCTTCACTTCCTTCGACAGAAAGTATACAGGAATTGCAAAATATCCGGCAGTGACCAGAGATATCAGCATGGTGGTTCCAAAGGATGTTCTGGTGGGGCAGATCGAGGCCATGCTTGAGCAGAGAGGCGGGAAGATTCTGGAAAGCTTCAGCCTGTTTGACATTTATGAGGGTTCCCAGATTCTGTCCGGATATAAATCCGTGGCTTACTCCATTACCTTCCGTGCCAAGGACCACACCCTGGAGGAGAAAGAGGTTACCTCTGCCATGAACAAGATTTTAAATGGCTTAAAGGGCATGAATATTGAGCTGCGGGCTTAAGTTGTAACAGTTCAATCCCTCCTCCTGAACTGTTGCGGCCTACGCGCTGACCTATCTGAACGGTAACTTTAAGTTTCTGCATAAGATAAATGGAAAATGGCTATCCTTACAGTATTGAGATTGCTGTAAGGAGGCCATTTTTTATGGATATGGATTATGAGATCGTGAAAGTGAGAGCCAGGGAAATTCTGGATTCCAGGGGAAATCCCACAGTGGAGGCAGAAGTGGAGTTAGAATGCGGAGCCGTGGGCCGTGCGTCGGTTCCATCGGGAGCTTCCACAGGAAAATATGAGGCTTCTGAGCTTCGGGACGGCGGCGGACGGTATCTGGGAAAGGGCGTAAAAAAAGCGGTGGACCATGTGAACCAGGAGCTTTCCGAGGCTGTGCTTTTTGAGAATGCCATGGACCAGAAGCGTATAGACCGGCTTTTGAGAGAAGCGGATGGAACGGAAAACAAAGAACGGCTGGGCGCCAATGCCATTCTGGCGGTATCCCTGGCCACGGCCCGGGCGGCGGCCAATGCCTTAAACATCCCTCTGTACCGCTATCTGGGCGGAGTGAACGCCACAGAGCTTCCGGTGCCCATGATGAATATTTTAAACGGCGGAAAACATGCGGACAATACCGTAGATTTACAGGAATTTATGATTATGCCTGTGGGGGCCTCTTCCTTTGCGGAGGGCCTCAGAATGTGCGCGGAGATTTACCATACCTTAAAAGGGCTGCTCCATGGGGATGGATATTCCACAGCCGTAGGGGATGAGGGCGGCTTTGCGCCGAACCTTAAAAATTCTGAAGAGGTGCTGTCATATCTTATGAAGGCTGTGCGGGAGACGGGATACGAGCCGGGTGCTGACATAAAGTTTGCCATCGACGCCGCCTCCAGCGAGCTTTACAACAGCGGGACCGGAATGTATGAATTCCCGGGAGAAAGTGCCATGAGCGGCATAAAGGTGGAAAGAAGCGCCGGGGAGATGGTGGAGTACTATACCCGCCTGGTGGAGGGATATCCCATCTGTTCCATTGAGGACGGGCTCCATGAGGAGGACTGGGACGGCTGGCAGCTTCTTACAAAGACCCTTGGAGATAAGGTTCAGCTTGTGGGAGACGATCTCTTTGTGACAAACACAAAGCGGTTAAAGAAGGGCATTGAACTCCATGCGGGAAACGCCATTCTTGTGAAGGTAAACCAGATCGGCACCTTATCAGAAAGTCTGGAGGCCATTGAGACCGCAAAGAAAGCCGGATTTCGGACTGTCATATCCCACCGGTCGGGAGAAACAGAGGATCCGTTTATCGCCGATATCGCTGTGGCAGTGAACGCAGGTCAGATAAAAACCGGAGCACCCTGCCGCTCAGAACGGGTGGCAAAATACAATCAGTTACTGCGGATTGAAGAAAAGATAAAACATGAAGAATCCGGGAAATAAAGGTTGTATTTTTATAAATCCTGTGATATGATAACTGTGGTTTGTAAACAGGAGGTGTAAGTGTGCTTAGAATCATTCTGACGATTGTATTTGTAATTTTATGCGTTGCAATGACGGTTATCGTATTGATGCAGGAAGGAAAGTCCGCAGGACTGGGAGCGATCAGCGGCGCTGCGGAAAGCTACTGGGGCAAAAATAAAGGACGTTCCATGGAAGGCAAGCTGGAGAAATTTACCAAGCTGGCGGCCGCTCTGATTTTCGTCCTGGCTCTGGTATTGAACTTAAGCATATTTTAGGATGACAGACACTCTTGCAGATAAAACGCAAGAGTGTTTTTTCGTCATATAGGAGAGACATGGAAGAAAAACGCCTGAAGGAGAGAACGGACATGGTTCTTTCTCTGATGAATGAAAAAGAATATATTCCAATGAAGTTAAAGGAGCTGGCAATCCTTTTAAATGTACCAAGAGAAGAAAGGGAAAGCCTAAAAGAAGTGCTGGAGGCGCTGTTGGCAGAAGGAAAAATCAGCGTGTCCAAAAAGGGAAAATACGCAAAGGCGGAGATCTTTGCACAGACCGGGATTTTTACGGCCCATCACAGGGGATTTGGCTTTGTGACAATTGAGGGACGGGACGGCGATGTATTTGTGGCCCCCGACAATACAGGAGGGGCTATGGACCAGGATACGGTTCTGGTTAATGTTGAGGAACCGCGGGGCGGCCTCAGGGCAGAGGCCGTGGTGGTAAAGGTTATAGAACGGGCCAATACGTCTGTTGTGGGCCTGTATCGGAAGAACAGTCATTTCGGTTTTGTGATTCCCGATAATCCCAAAATCACCATGGATATTTTTATTCCCGAAGGGATGGATATGGGAGCTGTTTCCGGCCACAAGGTGACGGCAAGGCTTACATCCTTTGGCGGCCCCGGAAAAAATCCTGAGGGTATTATTACAGAAATTATCGGTCATGTCAATGACCCCGGCGTGGACATTCTGTCCATTGTCCGGGCTTATGGTCTTCCTGAAGGATTTCCGGAGGATGTGATGGAGGAGACGAAAGCCGTCCCGGAGGAACTGACAGAAGAAGTGATTTCCGGGGAGATAAAAAGGGGACGGCTGGACCTGCGCGGCATTCCCATGGTGACGATTGACGGGGAGGACGCAAAGGATCTGGATGACGCGGTCAGTGTGTCCAGGGAAATTGTGGATGGCCGTGTAATGTATCATCTCGGCGTTCATATTGCCGATGTGACCCATTATGTGAGGGAGGGAAGCAGCCTGGATAAGGAAGCTTTAAAGAGGGGCACCAGCGTGTATCTGGTAGACCGGGTGATTCCCATGCTGCCCCACAGACTTTCCAACGGGATCTGCTCCCTGAACGCCGGGTGCAGCCGGTTCGCATTAAGCTGCCTTATGGATCTGGATGAAAGGGGAAATGTGGTGGGCCACAGGATTGCCGAGTCAGTAGTGCAAATCGACCGGAGAATGAGCTACACGGAGGTCAATGAGATACTGGCAAAAGAAGAAGATGAGGGGTCCGCTGCAAAAGAAACGGGCAGTCTTACTCCTATGATCTTTCAGATGAATGAAGTGGCCAAAGCGCTCAGAGGAAAACGGATGGCCAGGGGAGCCATGGATTTTGATTTTCCGGAATGTAAGATTATTCTGGACGAAAAGGGAAGACCGAAGGAGATTAAGCCCTATGAACGGAATGCAGCCACCATGCTGATCGAAGATTTCATGCTGGCGGCCAATGAGACAGTGGCGGAGGAGTATTACTGGCAGCAGGTGCCGTTTCTTTACAGGACCCATGAAAAGCCAGACGAGGAAAAAATCAGGAAATTTGGAATTTTCATCAATAATTTCGGATATTCCATCCATTTGCAGAATGGCGAGATTCATCCGAAGGAAATGCAGAAGCTCCTTTCCCGGGTGTCCGGCTCGCCGGAGGAGGCGTTACTCTCCAGACTGGCCCTCCGTTCCATGAAGCAGGCAAAATATACCACGGACTGTATCGGACATTTCGGCCTTGCAGCCAGGTTTTACACGCATTTTACTTCACCAATCCGGAGATATCCCGATCTGCAGATTCACCAGATCATCAAAGAAAACCTCCATGGAAAGCTTGGAGAGCAGAGGCTATCCCATTATGAGAGGATTCTTGGTGAGGTTTCCGTCTGGACTTCCTCCAGGGAGCGTCTGGCCGATGAAGCGGAACGGGAGACCGACAAGGCCAAGAAGGTCCAGTATATGGAGCGGAGAATCGGGGAAGTATTCGAGGGCGTGATTTCCGGTATGAATTCATATGGATTCTACGTGGAGCTTTCCAACACTGTGGAAGGAATGGTTCGGGTCAGTGAGCTGGACGGAGATTATTATGTGTTTGACGAAGAGCGCTATGAGATGGTGGGAGAGCGGACCGGGAAGAAATATAAGCTGGGCCAGTCCATTAAGATTCAGGTGATTTCCGTGGACCGCTATTTAAAGACCATAGATTTTTTACCGGTGCAGGAGTTTTAAAAAAGACTTTTACGTGATGGATTCTTATGGAAGAAAGAAGAGAGGTAAGAATATGGGAAAGGGAAGTATTAAGCTGATAGCCAACAATAAAAAGGCATATTTTGACTATTTTGTTGATGACAAATTTGAGTGCGGCATTTCCCTGGCAGGGACTGAGGTAAAGTCTCTGCGAATGGGAAAATGCAGCATCAAAGAATCCTTTGTGCGGATTGTCAACGATGAGGTTATGATTTTCGGAATGCACATCAGCCCCTATGAAAAGGGGAATATTTTCAATAAGGATCCGCTGCGGGAGAGAAAACTTTTGATGCACCGCTATGAAATCAATAAATTGAAGGGAAAAATCCAGGAAAAGGGATATACCCTGGTACCGCTGCAGGTGTATTTTAAAGGCAGTCTTGTGAAGGTGGAAATCGGCCTGGCAAGAGGTAAAAAACTTTATGACAAGCGGGCAGATATTGCGAAGAAGGACCAGAGAAGAGAGCTGGAGAAGGACTTTAAGGTAAAAAATCTTTACTAAAAACTGTAAAGAAAAAGTAAGGCCGTTTCCTTGACTTTTGCGGCGGGAAATGATAAGATGCTATCAGTTCCCATGGAGGGATAAAAGCTCCGTTTGCGGGCGCCAGTAAGGGCTTGTACTGGTTTCGACGGGGGCTATGAAGCTGGTGAAGCTATCCGCATGCAATGCGTTAAATGGCAAACCTAAATATAAACGCTAACGACGAATTAGCATACGCAGCTTAATTTAGCTGCTGTCGGCCTTGCGGCACCTGCACTGTAAGCAACCGGCATCATTAAATGCAGGAAACGACGTGTACTAAGCTTTGCGTACATGGGCGTAAAATGAAGCTACCAAACATGTCAGGATGTCTGTTTCCGGATATGGGAGGGAAATTCAAATAGCAGACTATGATAGTAGAAGAACAGGGGATTGGTTTTCGGACAGGGGTTCGATTCCCCTCAGGTCCACTTAAAGGGAAATCTTAAGAAATTGAGATTTCCCTTTATTTATGAGGGTTTCCGGGAATTAAATCCCATCTGCATGCATCTTGGACGCCGCATAGTTCCTAATAAAGTGAGGGTATCACTCCATCATCTCAACGGATGATTTTGTGATACCCTCTGCCTGCAGGGAAAAGCCCCGTTTGTCCTGTGTTGATAAAAGAGATACCGTCGATTAATCAGAAGCCAGAGTGAACTTAGCCACCAGCTGTTTCAGACTGTTGGCCTCAGCTGACAGTTCTTCACTGGCGGCAGCGCTCTCTTCGGAGGTAGCGCTGTTGGTCTGTACTACGGAGGATATCTGATTGATACCTTCGGTAACCTGAGCAAGGGAGATAGTCTGGTTCTTTACGGCCTCCACTACCACATCCATCTGAGTGGATACGTTGCCTGCCAGCTGACTTGTCTGTTCCAGGGATGCGGTAACCCGGTTCACTGCCTCGCTGCCTTCCGAGACAGAAACGATGGAGCTTCCGATCAGCTCTTTGGTGGCCTTGGCGGCCTCATCAGATTTTGCGGCCAGGTTGCGTACCTCGTCAGCCACTACCGCAAAGCCCTTTCCGGCGGAACCTGCCCGGGCGGCCTCCACGGCGGCGTTCAGAGCCAGAATATTTGTCTGGAACGCAATATCCTCAATGGCAGCAATGATTTTAGAAATCTCCTCAGAAGAGCTGGATATATGCTTCATGGCCGCATTCAGTTCCTCAACGTGTTCCACGCTGATGCCAAGCTGAGCACCGGCCAGGCCCACAAACCGGCCCGCCTCCTCCGCGGCTGCCGAGGTTTTTTGTGCGTTGGCGGAGATATCATTGATAGTGGCCGCAAGCTCTTCGATGGAGCTGGCCTGTTCCATAGAACCCTGACTCAGCGTCTGGGCCCCGGTGGATACCTGATCGCTGGCGGCAGATACCTGCCCGGCGGAAGAATCAATCTGTTTTATGGTGCCGCTGAGCTCTACTTTCAGAGTACGCATGGACAACAGGATGTTTTGGAAGCCGCCGACATAGGCATCCCGGTGAGGAGACCGGATGTCAAAGTTTTTGTTAGCCATCTCGTTAAGCAGATAACTGATGTCGGCAATGATGGTGTTCAGGCTTGTTACCATGGCTGCGGTAGAGCGGGTCAGCTCTGCCGTCTCATCCTGACCGGTGGCCATGGGGACGGGAGATTCCAGATCGCCCTCTACCAGCAGTTTCATCCGCTTGGCACAGGCCTGCATGGGTCCGCTGATGTTTCCGGACAGCTTAACGGCCACCACAATGGATGCTATGATAGAAATTGCGATCACCAGCATACTGATAAAGATGCTAAAATATGTATCCGACAGATAGTTTGACTTGGGCGCTTCCACGGCCAGGCTCCAGCCATCAGTTCCGCTTACAGGGGCATAGGCCAGGAACCTGGGCCCGTCCTCTGCTTTGACAGAACCGAAGCCGTTCCTGCCCTGACGCATGGCCGTATGAAGGGCGGCCCGGCTTTTCAGGGCGGAATTGCCTGAGGCATCCCGCTCGATGTTCTGGGTGGTGATGGTGTCCAGGGTAATATCAGCAATGGTGTCACCGGATTTGTTGATCATGTAAGACCGGCAGTTGTTTCCAATTTGGATGGAGGAAACAATATCATTCAGGAAGGTCTCCTGGGGAACGAAATAAACCACACCTACAATATCGCTCCCATAGCTTCCATCCCGATAAAGCGGCGCAGCCACCATGATGGACAGCTCTCCCGTAATTTTACTGATCAGCGGCTCGGACACATAGACATTGCCCTTCATGGCCTGCTTTACATATTCCCGGTCTGAGTAGTTGTTGCCGTCGAAAATGCTGTAACCGTCTGCGCCGACAATGTTGCCCCGCTGGAAACTGTGCATGGCCACACGCTCGTCAATGATGGCGCGCTTTTCTTCCAGCGACACATTATTATCAGACAGCTGTGGGATGCAGCCGGTGTCCATAGCCACATTCTTGTAAGCGGCCAGTTCCTGTTCAACGTGCTGGGCTGCCAGAACTGCTGTTTCGCTCATCATCTGGTTCACGGTGGCGATCGTGCTACGATAGTTCAGGGCGCTGCTGGCCACCCCTACCGCGATCAATGCGGTTAAAACGGTTGCCATCAGACATACTGTGATTTTTTTACGAATGCTTTTCATCTCTTTTCACCTCAATAATGTTTGTGCCGAAGCCGTAGTTCTCCTCATGGGAGCTTATGTCCATTATAGGACTTTGAAAATTGACCTGTCAATAGATTTTCTTCATATTTTACCGGGGTTTTCCTTCTTCCCTCTCTTTTACCATCTGCCAGATCAGAGCATGCATCCACTCAACGGTTTCCTCTAACTTTTTGTTCTCGTCCTGCAGGCGGCGGACTTCTGTTTTCAGATTATAAATCTGTTTATCCTTTTCAGCTATCATACTGCCTGTTCCTCCCGAAAAATACTTCATATTCAGTATATCATTTTGCGTAAGCCATGTAAAGCAAAAGGAGACAGAAGACGAAAACAGTGATTGATTCATGCCGGAATCTGAGATATAATGTCGGAAGACAGAATGAATGCTGAGTGATGCAGACAGGGAGAGGTTTTTGTATGGCAGCGGTGAAAAATGATTTTTCAAAGGGCAGTGTGACAGGGAATATTATGAGTCTGGCAGTTCCCATGACCATGGCCCAGCTGATTCATGTTTTATATAATGTGGTGGATCGGATTTATATCGGATACATTCCGGAACATGCCACGCTTTCTTTAACAGGTCTTGGAGTCTGCCTCCCGGTTATTGCCATTGTCATTGCTTTTGCCAACCTGTTTGGTATGGGCGGAGCGCCTCTGTGTTCCATCGAGCGGGGACGCGGAAACGAAAAGGAAGCGGAAGCCATCATGGGAAATTCTTTTACGATGATGATTCTTTTTGGAATCCTCCTGACGGTGTCCGGAGTCCTTTTCCGGCGCCCGCTTCTCTACATGTTTGGCGCCAGCGATGTGACATACCCTTATGCCAGTTCTTATATGACCATTTATCTCTTTGGCAGTGTGTTTGTGATGACCGGATTGGGGATGAATACATTTATTAATTCCCAGGGCTTCGGCCGGGTAGGAATGATGACAGTGCTTCTGGGGGCGGTTATCAATATTATCCTGGATCCCGTTTTTATTTTTGGCCTCCACATGGACGTGCAGGGCGCGGCTCTGGCCACAGTTCTGTCCCAGTTTGCTTCGGCGGCCTGGATTTTAAAGTTTCTGACCGGAAGTAAGGCTATTTTACGCTTAAAAAGAGAGAATATGGGACTAAAAGCTTCCCGGGTGAAAAAGATCGTTTCCATGGGAATGTCCAGTTTCATGGCCGGATTTACCAACAGTCTGGTGGCAGTGGCGTGCAATGCCACGCTTCAGGCATGGGGCGGAGACCTGTATGTGGGGGTCATGACTGTTCTCCATTCCGTTCGGGAAATTGCTGAAAACATGGTGAAGGGACTGACAGGCGGTTCCCAGCCTGTGCTGGGCTATAATTATGGGGCGGGAGAGTATGACCGGGTGAAGCAGGCCATTAAATTTGTTTCTGCTGCCACGATCTCTTTTACCGTTGTGGCCTGGATTCTTATTTCTACATTTCCTGAATTTTTTATTCAAATTTTCAACCGGGATGAGGGGCTGGTGGCAGCGGCGATTCCGTCCATCCGCCTGTACTTTTTTGGATTTTTCATGATGTCTTTGCAGTTTTCCGGACAGGCCTGCTTTATAGGTCTGGGAAAGGCAAAACAGGCGGCCTTTTTCTCGGTTTTCCGGAAAGTAATCATTGTTCTGCCATTGACCTTATTACTTCCCCATGTGGCCGGGCTGGGCCCCATGGGCGTATTTCTGGCGGAGCCCGTATCTAATTTCGTGGGCGGTGCCGCCTGCTATGGAACCATGATACGGACCGTATGGCCGGAACTTGGCAGGAAAAAGGAGAAAGAGGAGAAAGAGGAGAAAGCATGAGTACGGTATTAATACGGGCGGCATGTTTTATCATGATTATCGTCTTTGGATATGGCTTAAAGAAAGCGGGAATTTTTGGAATGAAGGACCTTCCGGTGTTTTCCAGGCTGGTCATAAAAATTACTCTTCCGGCGGCCATTGTGTTTAATTTCAGCAAGATTTCCATGACGGCCTCCATGCTGTCCATTGTGGCTGTCGGTCTTCTTTGCAGCGGTTTTTTCGCAGTTGTCGGGTATGGTCTGTTTTTTAAGGGAAGCAGGGAAGAAAAGGCTTTTGGCCTCATCAATGCTTCCGGCTATAATATCGGCTGCTTTACCATGCCCTTTGTCCAGAGCTTTCTGGGAGCCACGGGCGTAGCGGCAACCAGCCTTTTTGATGCGGGAAATGCCATGGTGTGTACAGGCGGCTCCTATGCCATTGCTGTTTCTGTGTCAGGAAAAGGAACGGCAAAGGGCCCCGGTCAGGTCGTGAAGCAGCTTTTTATGTCGGTTCCTTTTGACTGCTATGTAATTATGACCGCCCTTGCTCTCCTTAAGATCCGGCTTCCTGGCTTTTGTATTCAGCTTGCGGAGACCATAGGAAATGCCAACAGCTTTCTTTCCCTTTTTATGATTGGAATTGGGCTGGAAATTCATATGTCGAAGGAGCAGGCCGTGTCCGTTTGTAAAATTATCGGAACCAGGTTTATGCTTTCCATTGTGCTGGCTTTATTTTTTTACTGGTATGCGCCTTTTGGAGAGGAGATACGAAGAACGCTGGCAATTTTAATGTTTGCTCCGGTATCGTCGTTGGGCGTTCCCTATACTTCCATGATTGACGGAGATGTTAATCTGGCCAGTGATGTAAACTCCATCTCTATTCTGGTGGGAATTGTGGGCCTGATTCTGGCAATTCTGATATTTTAGCATTTATATTATGGAAGCGAAGGCCGGAGCCGTTAAAAGCATTTCTGGAAAAGGGATACCAGAAGACAATTGTGGGAGTAAAGGTGGCCGTATTATGAAAATAAAAAAAGACGTGAAGCCGCAGATACAAAATCTTCCGGCGCTGAAAATTAAATATACTCTGGTGGTTCCCCTTATGGGAATTGTGGATACTCTGACCATGTTAAGTTTTTACAGGAATCCTGCCACAGACGGAAATCTTTTTGCCAAGGTGTTTTTTATTGTTTTTGCTGTGGTGGGAGCTGTGTTTGCTTATTGGGGACTGATGTGGAAGGTTACAGCAGATGGAAAGGCCATAAAGGTCTGCCCGGTCTTTTCTGCTTCCAGGACCGTCCCGCTTGGAGAATTGAAAAAAGCAGTGATATACAAAAAGAAAAAGAGAGACTCCCATATCTGTTATGTTCTGGTTGATGTCAGGGGAGAAGAAATTGTTAAAATTTATCCGATCATGAAGGAAAGCTCCGCTCTGCTGGAACGGATAAAGCGCCTTGGTATTAAAATAGAGGAAAGAATCAGTTAGCAGAGAATGAAGGAAGGGATTCTGAGCATACTACCTTTGTAAATATGAAAAAGGAGGTATACAATGATGACCAGACTGGATTGTACCGTTACCACCTGTGTGCACAATGCGGAAAAGTGCTGCTGCAAACAGGGAATCCTTGTGGAGGGCTCCGAAGCCAGGGCCTGTTGTGACACATGCTGCGGAAGCTTTGAGGAAAACAAGGGCGGTTTATTTAAAAACCTGTTTAAGACGCCGGAATCCAGGCTCCAGGTGGACTGTGACGTGACCAACTGCCTGTATAATGATGACCACCAGTGCCGGGCCGAACGGATTTCCATTGCGGGAGACGGCGCCAGAGCTGTGGGGCAGACCGAGTGCGGAAGCTTCAGGGAGAGATAAAGGGAACAGGGCTGATGCCACGTGCTTTTTGACCGTTGTAAGCGGGCAGAAAGATGCAGGATTAAATTGCGTGAATAAAGGCCGGCAGGGCGTTTTTTGACAGTGCGCTGCCGGTTTTTTGTTGTAACAGTTCAGCCCATGCATCTTCTTGCCTGCGTACCACGGACAAGAAGCGCCGGGCGTCCGCCCTATGAAGATTCAGAGTGAAAAATGCTTATGAAAACAAGTTTTCAACGCTTTTTTTGCTCTAAATCTTCACATGGCTGAACGGTTACTCTGAAATTAATTGTAACCGTTCAGAGGGTATCTGAACAGCGGCAATTAATGTTCTGCTTTATATTGTTTTAAGGCTCTTGCCAACTGGTCAGGGCATGAGGTGGGGCGGGCGCCGCAGAGAATACCGTCAGTTCTTTTAATAACTTCGTCGATATCCATTCCTTCTACTAATTTTCCAATCCCCTGTAAGTTACCGTTACAGCCGCCTGCGAATTTTACGTTGGTCAGTTTGTTGTCAACCACTTCAAAAGAAATCTCCCGGGAACATGTACCCTGTGTTTTATAAACCATATGAAATCCTCCTTTTATTGTATGGGGCAAACGCCCGTTTTTTATCAGATTGATTATACATATCCACAAGATATCTTGTCAAGTAAGAAGGCAGGAATGGCAAAAAGAAAGTAACGCAAAAGAAAGTAACTGTCTAGCCGGAAGGCTGAACTGTCACAAAAAAAGCGGCAGCAGGTGCGAACGGCAGCGGCGGCTGACAGGATACCAGTTGATTTTCTTTCACCTTTTCCGTATAATGGGAACTATCACAGACAAGAAAAATAGCAGGAGGAAAATAGAATGCTGGGTATTATTGGTGCGATGGAAGTGGAAGTGGAAAAGCTCCGTGAAATGATGGTGGCTCCGGAGGTCCGGACAGTGGCCGGAATGAGTTTCTGCCAGGGGACTATTAAAGGAAAAGAGGTAGTAGTGGTACGCTCCGGAGTCGGAAAAGTGAATGCAGGACTCTGCAGCCAGATTCTTGTGGATCGGTATCATGTGGATGGAATTATAAATACGGGAATTGCAGGCTCCCTTAGAAATGAAGTAAATGTAGGGGACATTGTACTCTCTACTACTGCGGTGCAGCATGATATGGATGCGTCTGGTTTTGGTTATCAGATTGGAGAAATTCCCCAGCTGGGAATGAAAGAATTTCCGGCGGATGAACACTTGAGAGCGCTGGCAGAAAAATGCTGCCACAGGGCCAATCCTGATATTCAGACTTTTAGCGGACGGGTGGCCAGTGGGGATCAGTTTATTAATGATAAGGAAAAGAAAGCATGGATCCGGGAAAACTTTGATGCATATTGTACAGAGATGGAGGGAGCTGCCATTGCACAGGCTGCTTATTTGAATCAGATTCCATATTTGGTGGTTCGTGCGATTTCTGATAAAGCGGACGACAGCGCCAATGTGGACTATAAAGAGTTTGAGGCAAAAGCAGTGGAACATTCCGTGCGCTTAATCGTGTCCATGCTGGAAGAAATGTAATAAAACGAAAGTCCGGATGGGAGGTTCCTTTCCGGGCTTTTATTGTTTCTGAACCCCTTAAGAATCGAATTTTCCCGCTATTTGACGAACGATTTTTGGCTTCTTAATCTTCTCAAAAAGTTTCTAAGTGGTTATAATGGGAACCATCATCTGGAACGATCTGGACGAAGAAAGGGGAGCTATTTATGTTACAATTTTTACAGACTGGAAAAATGCTGTATGTTCTTGCAGCCGTATGTGCACTGGGAGTTCTCAGCAAGCTTGTGACAAGCAGCCTCTACAAAAGATTAATTAAAGAAACCGGAAACATGGCACTGACGAAAAATAGGAATCTGAAAGCACTGAAGCAAAAAACAGAAAATATGTTTCTTATCAGTCATGGAATCCGAAACACCGGTGTTTACATAGAAAGGCAGATATATGGATTCCGCTTTATGAAAATGTCCCTGGATAGTTGGGACAACCTTTCCGTGCAGGCAATGATTTTATGCTTTTTGATTGGAGGCGTAGCAGCATTTGCCTCGTACTGGTATCGCTGCGATTCCTATTATATTGTACTTTACGGGACCATAGGAATCCTGTCAGGACTGTTTTTGGTGCTCGTTGATAATGGAGCCAATATTGCAGTGAAGAGGCAGCAGCTTGCGGATTGCCTTGCGGATTATGTGGAAAATTCCCCGCATTTTTATAAGAGTGTGGAGAGATCTTCGGAGAGCACAGAACCGGAAAAGAAAAACAGTTCGGCTATCAAATCGTTGAATCCCAGACTGCGTGATTTTGGAAGAAAAGAAGTAAAAGCAGTGCAGGAGATGGCGGTGGCGGATGAGGATGCGACTCTGACAGAAGGAAAAATGGATGTCAGGGAGCCGGAAGGCCGTTTTCACATAGAAAAGGCAGAAAAAGACACCGGAAAAACAGGGAATGCCCAGACAGAACGGCAGGGCGGCAGATTTTCTGTTTTGTCCAGAAAGAAGGAGGGGGGTGTGGAGGAACAGGCCGGGAAAAATTCAGGCGGCGGGAAGGAAGATGCCGCTCCCAAACGGAAGAATGTCCAAAAAGGAGATGAACTTTCCGGAAATATCGAATATCTGAGAGAGAGCCTGGAACAGATTGCGGCCAGCAGAGAACAGACAAAACGAACGCTGCAGGAAATTCTGGCAACGGAAAAACCGGGAACAGAACGGGCCAGGAAAGAGCTGAAAACAGAGGATTTGAAATTGCTGGGGGAACTTCTGCAGGAATATTTGTAACAGTTCAGCCTTGCGGAGATTCCAGATAAAAAATGTTGAAAGCAAGAGGATGTAAGGCTGAACTGTTATAATTTAAGGAAAAAATTCCGGTCGGCATTGTCAATTGTTTAACCAAGTGATATAATGAAAAGCAATATGAGAGATATCTCACACAAGAAAAGGAGAAGGGATTTATGAGCAAAGAATTATTGTTTGATTATTCCAGGGCGTCAGGTTTTATTCGGGAAGAAGAAATCGCAAATATGAAAAGCTCTGTAATGGGCGCAAAGGAAGTTCTCACGGGAAAAACAGGCGCAGGAAATGATTTCCTTGGATGGATTGATCTGCCGGTTGATTATGATAAAGAAGAGTTTGCAAGAATCAAAAAGGCAGCGGAAAAAATCAAAGGCGATTCTGATGTGCTGCTGGTAATCGGAATCGGCGGTTCCTATCTTGGAGCCAGAGCTGCGATTGAATTCTTGTCTCATAGTTTTTATAATGTCCTGCCGAAAGGTGTGAGAAAAACTCCGGAAATTTATTTTGTCGGAAACAGCATCAGCAGCAAATATATTAAAGATCTTCAGGATGTGCTGGAAGGTAAGGACTTTTCCATCAATATTATTTCCAAATCCGGCACAACCACAGAGCCTGCCATTGCCTTCCGTGTGTTCAAGGAAATGTTAATTAAAAAGTATGGCAGAGAAGAAGCCAATAAGAGAATCTATGCAACAACGGATAAGGCAAGAGGCGCATTGAAGAATCTGGCAAATGAAGAGGGATATGAGTCCTTCGTGGTTCCGGATGATGTGGGAGGACGTTTCTCTGTACTGACGGCTGTTGGACTGCTTCCGATCGCAGTGAGCGGTGCAGATATTGATAAGCTGATGGAGGGTGCCGCTTTCGCGAGAAAGAAAGCTCTGGAAGCGGAGTATGAGGCAAATCCGGCTCTGTTGTATGCGGCTGTCCGCAATATTCTGTTAAGAAAAGGAAAACAGGTTGAAATCGTAGCAAATTATGAGCCGAGCCTTCATTATGTTTCTGAATGGTGGAAACAGCTTTATGGCGAAAGCGAAGGGAAAGACCAGAAAGGGATTCTCCCGGCTGCTGTTGATCTGACAACTGATTTACATTCCATGGGTCAGTTCATCCAGGATGGTGCCCGTATCATGTTTGAGACAGTTCTCAGCGTAGAAGAGTCCCCGGCGGAAATTGTTCTGCAGGAGGAAGAAGTGGATACCGACGGCATGAATTACCTGGCCGGACAGACTGTGGATTTTGTAAACAAGAGCGCCATGAATGGAACGATTCTGGCCCATACAGACGGCAGCGTTCCGAATCTTCTGGTTAAGATTCCGTCTCAGGACGAGTACAGCCTTGGCCAGCTGTTCTATTTCTTTGAGTTTGCCTGCGGCATCAGCGGATATATTCTTGGTGTAAATCCGTTTAACCAGCCAGGGGTTGAGAGCTATAAGAAGAATATGTTTGCACTTCTTGGCAAACCCGGCTACGAAGAAGCAAGAGAGGCTCTGTTAAAGAGATTGTAAATAGAAAAGAGACAGTGCACCGAATTGCCACACCGTGTGCTGTCTCTTTTTTGTATGCAGAAAAGACAGGCCTACTCCTCAATTACATGGATTTCCAGATAATCAAAGTCAATAGCTTCAATAAAACTGTCTTTTGTAAAGCGCGTCTTATCATGACGCTTAAAGTCTTTTATATTGGAATCCAGCCAGATGGGCTGGCTCAAATCAAATTTATAACAAATTTCACCCAAAGCCTGAAAGACCATGGATGTGCGGGACATGGAATAATCGCTGTTGCATACCACAGTATCCTCTAACAGGTGATTATCCTTCCAGATTTTTCCCCACATACGGAACATGGACAGTCTCCTTTCTGCTACGATGTTTTATGGCTGACAGCTCCTGCCGCCGATGTAAGGTTCTTTTGCGCCATTATATCAGTAAATATCTAAATTTTAAAGAGGCTTTTTGAAGATTTTACCTTGTGCGGCGAGTCAAGTTGTAGTAATCTATACATAGTACAAAAGCCAGGAGGACAAAAGATGGCACAGCCTATTACGGATTACGCTGCCTTTTTTGCTGGTGCAAAGCAGGCAGTAGAGGAACTGGGACAGTTGAAACAGCAGGAACGACAGTTGGAGGAGACAGAAAAGCAGCTGGAAAAAACGCTGAAGACGAAACAGCAGACCATTGCCGATACAATTTCCCAGACAGTAAAACAAAGGTCTGACGAAATTTCAAAAAGCTATGATATGGAAATTGGGAAGACCCAGGACCGTTTGAAAAAGGTGAAATCAAAGCGGGAGAAGGCAAAAACCCAGGGGATTAAAGAGCGGATTGCGGAGGATACTCAGGAACTGCTAAAAGAAAATGAGGAATGGAAAGGGCGGATTAAAAATCTGTTCCGCGCCAATCATGTACCGACATTTTGTGCCGGCAGGCTGTATTATTCCCTTTATTTTACACGGGGATTCAAAGAAACCCTGGTTATGCTGGCTGTTCTTCTGATTTTCTTTCTTGCTGTACCATGTGGGATTTATTTATTAATTCCTGCCCGGAAAACATGGTATCTGATCGGGATTTATGTAGGGGTTATCGGAGTTTTTGGGGGAATTTATGTAAAAATCGGAAATTCCACTAAGATAAAATATATGGATGTGCTGAAGGAAGGAAGGAACATCCATGACAGGATCAGGGCCAATAAAAAACAGATAAAGGCCATTGTCAGATCGATTCGAAAGGATAAAAATGATAATATATATAATCTTCAGAAGTTTGACGATGAGATTGCCCAGCTGAATCAGGATCTGGCACAAACCAACAAAAAGAAGAAGGATGCGTTAAGCACCTTTGAATCTGTGACGAAAACGATTCTTTCAGATGAAATTATGGGGAATAACAAGGCAGAGCTGGAAAAACTGGAGGCGGAACTTTCCGATACGGTGTCACAGCTTAAGAATACGCAGATTGCCGTGAAGGAAAAGGCCCTGTACATTACAGACCATTTTGAGGTGTTTGTTGGTAAAGAATTTATGACTGCAGAAAGGCTGGAGGCCCTGGAAAAAATTATCGCAGAGGGTGCGGCCGGCAATATCAGTGAGGCGGTCTCTGTATTTAAAAGCAGAGAGTACGACAGGTAAAAAATCAGCAGAATACAAAGGAGCAAAAGGTATGAGAAAACAAATGGTGCGGCTTGTTGTCATGACGGCTGCTATGTCAGCATGTATAACCATAAGTGCATTGGCAGCGGGCTGGAAAACAGACGGTTCGGGACGGTGGTATGAAAACAGTGATGGGAGTTATCCGAGAAATCAGTGGCAGTGGATCGACAATGATGGAGACGGAACATCGGAATGCTATTATTTCGATGAAAACGGATATGTCCTGACAAGTACCACAACCCCGGACGGGTGCGAGGTGAATGGAATCGGCGCATGGGTGAAGGACGGAGAAATCCAGACACAGGCCGGTGGCACAGGCTCCAGTAGTACAGGTTCCGGCAGTACAGACTCCGGCAGTACAGGATGGAATGACTGGAATGACTGGGGTGCCTGGGGCGACTGGGGAAGCGGTTATAACAATGATCCGGAGTGGTATGACCATGTGGAGGGTTTAAGCGAAGGAGACCGGGCGGCTTATCATTATGATGCCAAATATTATAAATGGGATTCCAGAACAGAGGAGTACATAGGAAAGGTGCAGGAGCAGTACAGCCGCATTTACGCGAACCCGACAGCGGCAGCGGCTGCCGCGGAAATGGTATGGGTGGATATTCCTGTATGGCGGCTCAGGAATGGCCAGAAGGTGGCAGATACTACAAGAGTACAGGTTTTAAGCTCCATTGCCGACGAAGTGAAGGAGATTTTCACAGAGATTTATAACGGACCGGAGCAGTTCCCTATCAACAGCATTGGCGGTTACGCATGGCGAAGCAATGGTCTGGGAAGCAATCACAGCGCGGGACTGGCCATTGACATTAACCCGGACCAGAATCCCCAGGTGAGGGAAGACGGGACTGTTCTTGTGGGGAATAAATGGGAGCCCGGCGTAAATCCATATTCCATCGGACGGGACAGTGATGTGGTAAAAGCCTTTGGAAAACATGGCTGGGGCTGGGGCGCAGCCTTTAATACAAAAGATTATATGCACTTTGACTGGTAATAGAACGAAGGTCAGAATTGGCGGGACATCTTTGGGGTGCCCCGCTTTTTTCGTGCTTGGTGGGTACTGTGTTTGGTGGGCACACGTTCTGAGGGGCGATGGTTTTTTAAAATGGGACAGAAGATTTTTTTGTATAAATCCATCAGGGACAGCCTATAATAACGTATAGGAAAGGAAAGAAAAGGAAAAAAGGAAAAAGAAACGGAGACAAAGACAGGCCATGAGATTTCGGAAACGGGAAATATATTATTATGATACAGTTGCAGGGTTTGAAGCAGAGAAGTTTGCCGGCCGGTTTTTGATGATGTTGCTGGATGAAATGCAGGAGTCCGGAAAAAAGGAAGTTGTTTTTTTATGTATTGGCACCGACAGGTCCACAGGAGACAGTCTGGGACCGTTAATCGGGCATAAATTGAAGGAGCAGGGAATCAGAAATGCCAGAGTGTTTGGGACACTGGAAAGCCCGGTTCATGCCATGAACCTGGAGCTCTGCATGGAGGGGCTTCAGAGAAAATTTCCCAATGCTCTGGTGGTGGCGGTTGATGCGTCCGTGGGAAATGTGGAGCATGTGGGATTCGTTACTCTGGGACGGGGGCCCCTTAAGCCGGGGTCTGGAGTAAAAAAGGAGCTGAGAGCGGTAGGAGATATTTTCATTACCGGAATTGTGGGGGCTTCCAGAAACGGAGACCCGCTGATGCTGCAGAGTATCCGGCTTTCGGTAGTGATGCGTCTGGCGGACTGTATCAGCCGCAGTATCTGTCTGGGAATGAATCTCATTGGAAGACGTGTCGAAAACTTTTCCGGAGAGCCATCCCCGTTTTGACAGGTTTTGCAAATGGGACATGCTATACTTTCGCTTGAATAAAAAAGAATGGGCCGGCGCGGGCTTACCTGGCCGGCCTGGTGAAAAATATAGCGAGGTGAGATCATGGGAGATTTATATAATCCATTTCCGAAGCTGCCGAAGAATATCCGCCAGATTGGCGACACGGACCAGGTGGTTCGGTTTTATGTGGAGGATTATGTAAACACCTATCTGAAACGGCTGTACCCTGCGGGAAAGCAGACGCTGCGGGTGGGACTTTTACTGGGAAATGTGGAACAATATGATGGGACTCCATACATATTTGTAGATGGTGCCATGGAAATGGAAGACGTGGAGGTAAACGGGGAAAAGATTAATTTCTCGGACAATGCCTGGAAAAAGGCGTATCAGGCCATTGAGGAGGCATTTCCCAAGAGAACTGTGCAGGGATGGTTTCTGTGCGGCGGACCGGGGAGCCAGCTTAGTCCGCTTAATTATTGGAAACAGCATGGACAGTATTTTGCGGGTAAAAACCAGCTTATGTATTTAAACCATGGTCTGGAAGGCGAAGAGGCGGTTTATGTCACGTCCGATGACGGGTTTTACAGACTGAAGGGATACTGCGTTTATTACGAAAGAAATCAGATGATGCAGGATTATATGATTACCAGAAAGGATGTACATCGGATTGAATCAGGTTCCCATGAGAAGGTAATCAAGGATTTCAGACAGCGTATGATGGTGAAAAAAGAACAGGCAAAGGAACAGAGCCATCGGACAAGCACTCTGGGAATGATTTGCGGAATGCTTTCTGTGGCAGTTCTGGCAGGCGGTGTGGTGCTGGTCAATAACTACACGAAAATGCAGCGAATGGAAAGCGTTCTGACTTCTGTTCTGCCTGCGGGAGTTTCCAACTGGGACGAGTATCAGAAGCAGAAAGCGGAGGAACCGGATTTTGTAATTGAGGAGCTGCCGGGAAATGTACATCCGGTAGAAACGGAAGCCGGGGAAACCGGAGAATCCTATGGAAACGAGACAATGGGGGGCAGTATACCGGAAAAGGAAGAGGCCAAAGCGGAAGACGCGGATTCCACTATGGTGGAAGAGGCGGTGCCGTCTGCGGAAGACGGGAGTGCAGACAGCGGGGGGACGGGCAGTGATCCGGCAACCGGCGAGAATGGCCAGACCGGGGAGGCAGCGCCGCCCGTACAGACGGAACCGGAGAACCAGACAGAACCAAAGGATCAGACCGGTGGTTCCGGCCAGGAAGAGCCATCTTCTCAGAATCTGGTAGGAATGGGGAAGGAAGCCGGCCAGGGAGATATTAAGGAGCCGGAACGTGAACCCATAGATTATGCGGCGGCCGAGGCAAATGGATACCATATATATGAAGTCGGAGAGGGGGAGACCCTGTACGGGATCTGCTGGAAAAATTATGATAATCTGAAACATCTGGCAGAAATCTGCCGCTTGAATAACCTGGAAGACGAGGACCGGATTCTGGCCGGCCAAAAACTGATTTTGCCATAATTAAGAAAGAATTTAATGCGAATCTCCTGGAAATGGTGTATACTGAGAACATATAGGCATTTCCGGGAGATTTATTATATGAGTGGTATGAGTTCCATGGACAGGGAGAAGAAAAAACGACAGCTTCGCAATAACATTGTCCAGACTCCGAAACAGGACCGCCCGCCCTTTTATAAAGAAGAGGAGGACAGTGAGGATACTCTCCGTCAGGCCCTCGGCCAAAGACGAAGGAAGAAAACCTTTATGTTTCTGGTGCTGGCAGTGTTTCTTACGGCAACAGTCTTTTGCTGGTATCAGTACCAGAATGAATATGAATATACAGAATATGATGTGTCCTGGGAGCAGTCCATGCGGTTTTCTGACGGCGTTCAGGGCGGGGGACAGGAGGAAGAAGGCACCCCGGGGAATGAGACAGGTAAGGTGGTCAGCGACAGCAGCTTTGTACAATATGAGTATTTTGGTGACAATATGATTAAATATACCAAGGATGGTGCCTCCTACATAGACGCTTCAGGGAAAACTATCTGGACCCAGGGTTATGAAATGAAAACCCCCATTATCAACGTGAATGGTGACTATGCAGTGATTGCGGACCAGCAGGGAAACCAGGTGTATATCTGCAATCGCGAGGGGTGCACAGGGGTGGCGAAAACCCAGCTTCCCATCACAAAGGCGGCTGTTTCAGCCAGAGGCGTGACCGCCGCCGTGGTGGAGGACAGCACGGCCAGCTATGTTTTTTATTTTAAAAAAGACGGAGAGGAGCTGGGAATCTATATTAAAATGCTGTTGTCCGGTGACGGGTATCCCATTGATCTTGCCCTTTCCCCGGACGGGAAGCAGGTTGTCATGTCGGTGGCCTTTTTGAAAAACGGCGCCCTTAAAAACAAAGTGGTGTTTTATGATTTCTCAGAAATCGGAAAAAATGTAAACAACCGTTTCATAGGTGCCTTCGAGGAGGAATTTGACGGAAAGATGGTTGCACGGGTCCGGTATCTCAATGAAGAAACGGTCTGTGCGTTTTCTGATAAGGGAATGACCTTTATTTCTGTGAAAAATGTGATTCCGGATACGACAGTCGTAACGGTTCCGGTGGAGGAGGAGATTAAAAGTATCTGCTATTCGGGCCGGTATGCCGGGGTGGTGGTGGACAACGCTTCCGGAAGTTCCAGCCGTCTGGATCTTTACAGCACGGATGGAAAGCGGGCCGCAAGTGTTGATTTTGATTACCCATACAGTGGAGTCGAAATTGACGGCGACAAAATTATCCTGTATAATGAGGAGTCGTGCAGGATTTATAATCTGGACGGCCATAAAAAGTTTGACGGGCAGTTTGATTTCCCGGTTTCCTGCGTCCGTGCAGGAAAAAATCATCTGAACAGTCTGATTGTAGCCGGCAGTGATGTGATGAAAGAAATTAAATTAAAATAACAGTTCATCCGTGCGAAGATTCATAGGGCGGACGCCCGGAGCTTCTTGCCCGCGGCATGCGGGTAAGAAGATGCAAGGCTGAACTGTTACATTTAAAGAGGAAATTCACAGGAGGAAGAATCATGAATGCGATCGACAATTTGTCAGTTAATTCCATTAGAGTTTTGTCCGCCGATGCGATCCAGAAAGCTAACTCTGGACATCCGGGACTGCCCCTTGGCTGTGCTCCGGCGGCGTATGAGTTGTGGGCGAACCACATGAACCACAACCCGGCAAATCCGTCCTGGGCAAACCGTGACCGGTTCATTTTGTCCGGAGGACATGGCTCCATGCTGTTATATTCCCTTTTGCACTTATTTGGATATGGGCTGAAGAAAGAGGATATTATGAATTTTCGACAGGTTGGCTCACTGACTCCCGGGCATCCGGAATACGGCCATACCGTTGGAGTGGAAGCAACCACAGGCCCCCTGGGTGCAGGAATGGGCATGGCTGTCGGAATGGCTCTGGCAGAAAAGCATCTGGCCTCCATATTTAATAAGGACAATTATCCGGTGGTGGATCACTATACCTATGTCCTCGGCGGAGACGGCTGCATGATGGAAGGAATTTCCTCTGAGGCCTTTTCTCTGGCGGGAACTCTGGGCCTTGGAAAATTAATCGTTCTTTATGATTCCAATAAGATTTCTATTGAGGGAAGCACAGACATTGCGTTCCGTGAGAATGTGGAGGAAAGAATGCGCGCCTTTGGTTTCCAGACCATTACGGTTGAGGATGGAACCAATACAGATGCCATCGGCTTGGCCATTGAGGCTGCGAAGACAGAAACAGAGAGGCCGTCTTTCATTACCATTAAGACGGAAATTGGTTATGGCTGCCCGGCAAAGCAGGGGAAGGCCAGCGCCCATGGGGAACCGCTGGGCGTTGACAATGTGAAAGCCATGAGGGAGAACTTAAACTGGCCCTATGAAGAGCCGTTCTTTGTACCGGAAGAAGTTTATGAACACTTTGCGAAAATGGCACGGGAAAAGGCGGATGTGGAAGCTGCGTGGAATGTGATGTTTGCCGCATATTGTGAAGAATTCCCGGAGATGGAAGAACTTTGGGAGAAGTATCATGCCAATGTGACCCCGGAGGCTTTGATAAACAATGAGAAATTCTGGCTTGAAAAAGAAAAACCAGAGGCAACCCGTTCTCTTTCTGGAAAAATGCTCAACTTGTTAAAGGATGAAATGCCGAATCTGATTGGCGGATCCGCTGATCTGGGTCCATCCAACAAGACAGAAATGAAGGGCGCGGGCGATTTCTCCGCAGAAACTCCTGAGGGAAGAAATCTGCACTTTGGCGTAAGGGAGTCAGCCATGGCGGCGATCGGAAACGGTATTATGCTTCACGGCGGCCTGCGGGCTTATGTCGCCACATTTTTTGTATTCAGTGATTATGTGAAGCCAATGGCAAGACTGTCCGCTCTTATGAACATTCCGCTGACATATGTATTCACCCATGACAGTATCGGGGTTGGCGAGGACGGCCCGACTCATGAGCCAATTGAGCAGCTTGCCATGCTTCGGGCGATGCCGAATCTGCGCGTATTCCGCCCCTGTGATGCAACAGAGACATCTGCCGCATGGCTGACAGCAGCCACTTCCCAAAAGAATCCTACCGCCCTGGTTCTCACAAGACAGAACTTAACTCCGGTTGCGGGAAGCAGTAAGGAAGCTTTAAAGGGCGGCTATGTGATCGACGACTGTGAGGGGATGCCGGAGGCAATTCTCATTGCCAGTGGTTCTGAGGTAGACCTGGCTGTAAAGGCAAAGGCAGAGCTTGAGGCCGAGGGGAGAAAAGTTCGTGTGGTTTCCATGCCCTGCATGGAGCTGTTCGAAGAACAGAGCGCAGAATACAGGGAGTCCGTGCTGCCGAAGGCTGTCCGCAGGAGAGTGGTTGTGGAAGCTCTTTCTGATTTCGGCTGGGGCAGGTATGTGGGTCTGGATGGCGCATATGTTACTATGAAGGGCTTTGGCGCCAGCGGTCCGGCTGGAAAGCTGTTTGAAAAATTTGGATTTACTGTGGAAAATGTGGTAAATACTGTGAAAGCACTGTAAAAAATAAAGCAAGGCCAGTGGGTCTTGGGGAGGCAGATATGAGCCAAAAGTGTATAGGAATCGACATTGGAGGAACCACAGTAAAAATTGGTGTGTTCCAGGCAAACGGGACTCTTTTGGAAAAATGGGAGATTCCCACAAGGAAGGAAGAGAACGGAAAATATATCCTCGGGGATATTGCAGCTTCCATTAAAGAAAAGGCCGCCGGGTGGAAGATGTCCCTCTCCGATTTTGCCGGGGCGGGCATGGGACTTCCCGGACCCGTTTTGGATAATGGATATGTCGCATTCTGTGTGAATCTGGGCTGGAAGGATATTAACGCTCAGGAAGAGTTAAGCCGCCTTTTAGACGGAATGCCGGTCAGGAGCTCCAATGATGCCAATGTGGCGGCCCTCGGTGAAATATGGCAGGGCGGCGGCAGAGGATACAAGGACATGGTCATGGTGACGCTGGGAACCGGAGTCGGCGGCGGCATTATTTTAAATGGAAAAATTTGGTCAGGCATGCAGGGAACCGGAGGAGAAATCGGCCACATGCATGTGGTAGAGGGCGAAACGGAACAGTGCAACTGCGGCGGTTACGGATGCCTGGAGCAGGTGGCCTCTGCTACGGGGATTGCCAGAGTGGCCACCCGGCTTCTGGCAGCCAATGAGTGCCCCTCGTCCCTGAGAGAGATAAAAAATATAACGGCTAAAAATGTGCTGGATGAGGCGAAAAAGGGAGACCGGCTGGCAACAGAGTCTGTGGAGACTTCCTGTCGTTATCTGGGCTGGGCACTGGCCAGTATCACCATGGTGCTGGATCCGCAGGTTTACTTAATAGGCGGCGGCGTTTCAAAGGCAGGAGAATTTTTAACTGAGAAAATCCAGAAGTATCATGACGAGATGTCCCCGATGGCGGTCGGAAAGGCTAAAGTGTTATTGGCCACCCTGGGAAATGATGCGGGGATTTATGGCGCGGCGAAGCTGATTTTAGAATAAACGAAAAGGGAGAGCTGTACGCGGGCGGATAAGGATACCTGTCCGTATACAGCTCTTTCCATCCATCATAATGCCTGAGTACCTTCGGAAGCTCTCACGCACCGCTATTGCGGCTGATTTTCTGCCGGCACCCGGCTTTTAAAATGAGGAGACCCCGGTCGCGACAACCGGGGCAATTATGAAAAATCTATGTGCAATTTGTCTAATTTAAGAGGCAAAACTCATTTGCTTCTATGCAATTAGTATAAAAAGCACATATGAATAAAATGTGAACACAGTGTAAACAGATTATGAAAGTTACAGTTTGCAGGGCGGGGAAAACCGGACGAAAATAGACGTTAAGCTTGCTTATAAGGCAATTTTCGTCCGGTTTTCCCCATCGGGCGGACGCCCGATGCTTCTTGCCCGTCCCAGGACGGGCAAGAAGATGCCCCGTGAATAGTAAATGCGCCCTATCAAACACACCAGCTTCAGATGTCGAAAAAAAATAAGAGCCATACGGTGAGGAGTATGTTATAATCATAATAGCAACAGCCGGATATTAATATCTCCTGAAAGCGGTTCATAATCGTAACGGTTCAGTATCCTCACCAGTTACTCATAATCAACCATACATAACAGAAAGGAACCTACATATATGCCAAATCAGGAAAAACAGAAAATCTTAGTTTTAGGACATCGAAATCCCGACACAGATTCCATCTGTTCCGCCATATGCTATGCAAACCTGAAACAGCTTTTAAATGGGGAGGAATACGAACCATGCAGGGCAGGAAATATAAATCCCGAAACTCAGTTTGTATTGAAACACTTTAAGGTGGATTCTCCGCGGCTGGTGGAAAATGTAAAAACTCAGGTAAAGGACATAGAAATCAGAAAGACAAAGGGCGTAGACCGCGGCATTTCCCTGAAAAATGCATGGAGCCTTATGCAGGAAAATAATGTGGTTACGCTTCCCGTTGTCGCTGACGGCGGTATTTTAGAGGGAGTTATTACCATTGGCGATATTACAAAATCCTACATGGATTTATATGACAGCAGTATTATCTCCAAAGCACACACCAAGTATGCAAATATTCTGGATACGCTGGAGGGCAGCATCGTTGTGGGCGATTCGGAATGCTATTTTGACAGGGGAAAGGTCCTTATCGCTGCGGCCAATCCTGATCTGATGGAAAATTATATTGAGAAGCATGATCTTGTGATTTTAGGAAACCGCTATGAGTCCCAGCTCTGTGCCATTGAAATGGAAGCGGGCTGCATCATTGTCTGTGAGGGGGCGGGGGTTTCTCTTACCATCCGCAAGCTGGCGCAGGAGCGTGGCTGTACGGTAATCACAACTCCGTATGATACCTATACCACAGCCCGCCTGATAAACCAGTCCATGCCGGTGAGCTATTTTATGACCACGGACCATATTGTGGCTTTTTCTGATGAAGATTATCTGGACGAAATCCGCGAAATCATGGCCAGCAAGCGCCACCGGGATTTCCCGATTTTAAACAGTGATGGGAAGTACCTGGGTATGATTTCCCGCAGGAATTTACTGGGAGCCAAGGGAAAACAGATCATTCTTGTGGATCACAACGAGAAAAACCAGGCAGTGGAAGGCGTGGAAAGCGCCGATATCCGCGAGATTATCGATCATCATCGCTTAAGAACCGTGGAAACCATGTCGCCGGTATTTTTCAGAAATCAGCCTCTGGGCTGTACAGCAACCATTATCTGCCAGATGTACCAGGAAAATGGTGTGAAAATTGATAAAAAGACTGCGGGCCTCCTTTGCAGCGCGATTATTTCTGATACGCTGCTGTTCCGCTCTCCCACCTGTACGTCGATGGATAAGACTGTGGCCCTGATGCTGGCCGACATTGCGGGGATCAATGTGGAGCAATATGCCAGGAAGATGTTTGCGGCCGGAAGCAATTTAAAGGGAAAATCAGATGAAGATATTTTTTATCAGGATTTCAAGCGGTTCTCTGTTGGAAAGTCTGTGTTCGGAATCGGACAGATTACATCTTTAGACTCCGAAGAACTGGAGGTTTTAAAAGAAAGAATGCTCCTATATTCGGAAAAGGCCAGAGAACAGCATCATATTGACATGATGTTCTTTATGCTGACAAACATTCTTACGGAATCCACTGACCTGGTCTGCGTGGGCCAGGGCGCTGAGCAGCTTGTGGCCAGTGCCTTCCATACCTCTGATGAAGATGATGGAAGCGAAGAAAAGCTGGATGGATTTGTCCATCTCCCCGGTGTGGTTTCCAGAAAAAAACAGCTTGCGCCCCAGATTATGATGGCGCTTCAGCAGTAGGGAGGGTACCATGGCAAAACGGCAGTTTAAACCTGGAAACATGCTGTACCCGGTTCCCGCTGTGATGGTGTCGGTGGCAGATAAAGAGGGAAATTCCAATATTCTTACAGTGGCGTGGACCGGGACAGTCTGCACCAACCCGCCGATGCTGTCCATCAGTGTACGTCCGGAGCGATATTCGTACCATATGATACAGGAGACCGGGGAGTTTGTTGTAAACCTTACAACGGAAAAACTAGCTTATGCCACAGACTACTGCGGAGTGAAATCTGGTCGTGATACCGATAAGTGGAAGGCCACAGGCCTTACCCGGGAAATGGCCAGTCAGGTTCTGGCACCACTTATTAAGGAATGCCCGGTGAATCTGGAGTGCAGAGTCAGGCGTGTGGATGAGCTGGGGAGCCATCATATGTTCCTGGGGGAGGTGGTGGCTGTTCATGTGGATGAAGCATATATGGATGAAAAGGACACCTTTCATTTATCAGATGCCAGGCCCCTTGCCTACTCCCATGGGAGATATTATGGTCTGGGGGAGTGTCTGGGGACTTTTGGATACAGTGTGAGAAAGAGAGGGGCGGCGCCAAATGGGAGAAAAAAGTAATATAGTATTGATAGGCATGCCGGCTTCCGGAAAAAGTACGGTCGGAGTTCTGCTGGCCAAACGGCTGGGATATGCCTTTGTGGATGTGGATCTGGTGATACAGGAGCAGCAGGGAAAACTCTTAAAGGAAATCATTGAAGAGCGGGGCTTGGATGGATTTATGGCTGTGGAGGAGGACACCAATGTCGGACTGGAAGTGACAAAGTCCGTGATTGCTCCCGGCGGAAGTGTGATTTATGGTTCAAAAGCTATGGAACATTTACAGAAAATCGGGACAATTGTGTATCTGAAAATTGAGTATGAAGACCTGGAAACACGTCTGGGTGATTTAAAGGACCGGGGTGTGGTCTTAAAAGACGGTATGACCCTGAGAGACCTGTACGCGGAACGTGTTCCATATTATGAACATTATGCAGATGTAACCGTAGAGGAAACCGGAAAAACTTTCGGTGAAATAGTAGACAATTTACGCGCATATTTTGAAAGGAGAACGTAACTTATGGGAAAGATTTATGGGAGTCTGGAGGAATTAGTCGGTCATACCCCGATGGTGGCGCTGCCGAGAATGTGTGAACAGCATCAGACAGTTGCCAAAGTCTATGCAAAAATGGAGATGTTCAATCCCGGAGGGAGCTCTAAGGACAGACTGGCATTGAAGCTTTTGGACGACGCAGAAAAAGCGGGCCTGATTACCCGCGGAAAAAATGTGATTGTGGAGCCCACCAGCGGCAATACCGGCATTGGCCTGGCTTCCATTGCCCGTGCGAGAGAATATCAGGTGATAGTGGTTATGCCCGAGGATGTGAGCGAAGAGAGAAAGAAGCTGCTGGAAGCCCGAGGTGCCGTGGTTGAGCTGACTCCTGCCGGAAAAGGCATGGCCGGAGCCATCGAAAGGGCAAAAGAGATTCTGAAAGAAGATCCGGATGCGTGGATGCCGGATCAGTTCAACAATCCCAGTGGTCCTCAGGCACATTATGAGACCACAGGTCCGGAGATCTGGGAGGACATGGATGGAAAAATTGATGTATTTGTCTGCGGTATCGGTACCGGCGGAACGATCACCGGGGTGGGACGCTATCTGAAGGAAAAGAACCCCGGCATTAAAATTGTCGGTGTGGAACCTAAAGACAGTGCGGTTTTAAACGGCGGAAAGCCGGGCCCCCATATGCTCCAGGGGATTGGAGCCGGATTCATTCCCGGCATTCTGGATAGGAGTATTATTGATGAAGTCATGGACATTGATAAGTATGAAGCATACCTGACCTGTTATGATCTTACTGCGACAGAGGGGTATCTGGTTGGAATTTCCGGCGGAGCAGCTCTTCAGGCAGCAAATTATATTGCAAGGCGTGAGGAGATGGCAGGAAAGAACGTTGTGGTACTTCTGCCTGACAGCGGGGAACGATACCTGAGTACAGAAATGTATGATGCTGGACCAGAGGAATAAGGGAATAAAAGACAGGCCGGCGTTTGATTTCGCCGGCCTGTGTCTGTTTTGATATGAAAAATGCATGTCCGTTTATTTACTGAAGGATAGGGTGATGGTACCGTCTTCATTATATGTAACAGCTTCCCGGTTCAGGTTCAGGCTGTCGATGGCGGCCAGGTATTCCTCTTTGGATTTGAAGTACGGTTTGGCCTCAGCAATTACTTTTTTTGCCCGTGCGGCATCATCAGTCAAAAGTTTTGCTGCCGTAAGAACCAGACACTGCGCCGGATGGAGACAGCCGAGGACCTTATCGGCCACATAGTAGTCTTTTCCGTGTCCGGTTCCGGTGGAACCGCTGGTATGAGGATGAATTGCCGGCATAATGGCGGAAACATCACCCATATCGGTACAGCCGGTGCCCCAGGGGCCGCGAATGACAGTATCCTTTCCTGCGACGGCCTCCATGGCTTCTGTCATGATCTGTGCCAGATTTTCATCGTTATTTAAAGGGAAATATCCCGGATGATCGTCAATTTCTACATTACAGCCCATAGAGGCGGCGGCTCCGGCAAGGGCCTGATTTACTTTTTTATTATATTGATAGATGCTGTCAAAGGAAGCGCCGCGGACATAGGATTCTATTTTTGCAGTTTCCGGTATCGCGTTTACAGCAACTCCTGCCTCGGTAATGATGGGATGGAAGCGGATATGGTCGCTGTCCACAAAGGTTTCGCGGAGGGCATTGACTGCATTTAAGCCGCATGTTGCGGCATACAGCGCATTTTTTCCCCGCTCCGGGGAACCGCCGGCATGAGAGGCAACACCTTTAAAGGTGATGTTTTTTGTAACGCAGCCATTGCAGCCTGCGCCGATGGATAAAGCTTTTCCTTCGGGGAGGCAGCCGGAATGAATCATCATGGCCATATCTACGCCGTCAAAATACCCTCTGTGAATGAACTCCACTTTACCACCGAAATACTTGATAATGCCTTTCTGCCTGAGAGTTTCGCGATAGCCCAGCTCAATCAGTTCCTCAGCCGGAACGGACATAAGGCGGATGGAGCCACAAAGGCCGTCAAGGGCGCCGGGTTCCTTTAAGGCAGCGGCAACTCCCAGAAGGATGGCGGACTGTGCATGATGACCACAGGCATGGACCGCGGAGGTTTCCGGATCTGCATCAGGATGGTTTCCAACAATCAGAGAATCCAATTCGCCTAAAATCGCAATTTTGGGGCCGGGTTTTCCAGTATCCAGATCGGTATAGAAGCCGGGGATATTTCCTGCTTTTGTCAGGGTATAGCCCAGAGATTCAAACTTCTCCTCCAGGTATGCAGAGGTTTTCCACTCTCTGTAACCGGTTTCCGGATGTTTCCAGATATGGTCCGCGGCTTCATTGATCAGTTGTTCCTGTTTTGCTACCATTTCCAACAGCTTATTTGCTTGTTCCATAGATTTGCTCTCCTTTCAGAAATAGGCCTTTCGCATTGCTTTTATTATAACTGAAATGTGTAAAATAGTCTATAAAAACAGAGACATCAAAAAATGACTGGAAAAACGCTATAAATATCTTCTGCATTTTCTTGTTATCTTTCATGGTTTTAGATATAATATGAGAGATGACAGAAGATGCGGGAGTTTTTTATTCGACAAAATGATGTTGGTATCAAAAAATCAATGGCGATACCAGATAGGAGGGATGATTTTGTATATCATTCGTGTGAAAATGCAAAAACCCGGGAAAAAGGGACGGGGGATTGTGGAACCAGTGGAGTTTACCCTGAAGGAGAAGCCGGGGACAGTGAAAGAGCTGATTACAGAGCTTGTGAAGCTCGGCGTGAAGGAATATAATGAGAGAAAAGATACAGGGCAGATTCTCCCATACCTTACAAAAGAGGAGATTACACAAAAGGCCTCCGCAGGGAAGGTATCTTTTGGAGTACGGGGCGGCGAGGATGCCGGGGAGGACCAGGCGGTGAAGAATGCCCTGCAATGCTTTGAAGATGGGATTTTCCGGGTGTTTGCCTCTGATAGAGAACTGGAAAGGCTGGAGCAGGAGATTCCCTGGCAGGAGGAGACTGTGTTTACCTTTGTTCGGCTGGCCATGCTGTCTGGCTGGTAAAATTGCAGCAGTTCACAGATAAAGGAGATATTGATGGACGGAAAGAAAGTATTTACAAGAAAACAGAAATTCCGCCTTTTGGCGTTGATGCCTGTATATTTCATTATAGTTGGGGTAATTTTGCAGCCGCTTCCTGAGATCGTACCAGGGCTGTGGGCTATTATCCGGGAACCAGACTTCCTGATTACAGACTATTTTATCATCGGAGGAGTGGGAACAGCGCTGATTAATGCAGGACTTTTGACGCTTCTTTGTATTTCCATTATTTATTCTCTGGGAATGGAGATGGATGGACATACCATTACCTCCTGCTGCCTGATGTTTGGATTTTCTCTGTTCGGAAAAAATCTTTTAAACATCTGGACGATTCTGTTTGGCGTTTATCTGTATTCAAAATATCACAAGATGCCGCTTTCAAAATATATTTACATTGGATTTTATGGCACCAGTCTGTCTCCGATCATTACGCAGATTATGTATATCTCGCATCTGCCATATGGTCTCAGGCTTTTTATCAGTTTGCTGGTGGGAATTGCCATCGGCTTTGTCCTGCCGCCGCTATCTACCCATGTTCACTATGCCCACAAAGGATATTCCCTTTATAATGTAGGTTTTTCAGCAGGAATTATCGCAACAGTGACAGTATCACTTTTAAAATCATTTGGCGTGACCACAGAATCCAGATTGATATGGTCCTCCGGGAATAACGGGCTGTTTCTTCTGGTGCTGGGAAGTTTTTTCCTGCTTATGGCCATAGGCTCCATTGTCCTGGGGGGACGGGAGATTGCCAGTTCTTACCATGCAATACTAAAAAGCACAGGGATTGCCGGAACCGATTATCTGAAGGAAGAAGGCGGAGCTGCCACATCTTTTAATATGGCAGTAAACGGACTGTTTGCCATGTTGTTTGTGGTCTGTGTTGGCGGAGATCTGAATGGGCCGACCATCGGAGGTATTTTTACCATCGTGGGATTCAGCGCCACCGGGAAACATCTGCGGAATATCGCTCCTATCATGTTCGGGGTTCTGCTTGCAAGTTTTACAAAGCGGTGGAGCATTATGGAGCCATCTCCCATGCTGGCACTTTTGTTTTCCACCACTTTGGCGCCAATTGCAGGGGAATTCGGTATCCTGATGGGAATTTTGGCCGGATTTCTCCATTCCTCAGTGGCTTTGAATGTGGGAATTGTTTATGGGGGAATGAATCTCTATAATAATGGATTTGCCGGAGGAATTGTGGCCATTTTTATGGTTCCGGTGATTCATTCGGTTATGGACCGCAGAGCACGGGCCAGGGGAGAAATTTCCCTTTAAACGATTTATTACGGAGGCTGTTTTGTCATGAAAAAATATCTTGCCTGGCTGCCGGCCCTTTGTATTGCGGCTGCAATTTTCTTTTTTTCCGCCCAGCCTGCGGATGTATCCACAGAAGTCAGCGATGGTGTTACCAGGCTGCTTCTGGCAGTTGCCATGAAGCTTAATCTGATGCAGGCAACGCCGGAACGTCTTTATGAGCTTTGTGTACTCTTAAGTACGCCAGTGCGTAAATGTGCCCATATTACAGAGTTTTCCGTACTCCATGTATCCATTCTTTTTGGTTTGTGGCAGTGGGGATTTTCCGGAAAGAAATGGTTAAGGACGGCCCTTATGGCAACGGTTTTTTATGCATGTACCGATGAATTCCATCAGATTTTTGTTCCGGGAAGGGCCGGGATGATACAGGATGTGATGATTGACAGCATCGGGGCTGTGATTATCACCGTTTTGCTCTGGTATCGCTTTATGAAGATTCCGAGTAAAAAAAGCTTATGAAAACAAGTTTTCATAGGCTTTTTTTACCTGGAATTTTCGCAAGGCTGGTAGCAGTTCAGCCTTGCTTTTTATAAGGAAACATGATATAGTAACCCCCGTACCAAGGTCGCAGACGCTCCATGGTATGGGGGTTTGCATAAACAGACCGGTGAGTTCGAGACCTTCCTCACCTAAAACAAAACTAAAGGAGATAACAGAATATGAAAGACAACAAACAGACAAACAGCCCGTTGTACCAGATTGTGTTCGGAGCCGCTATTGCGGGAATTTATATCGTATTAACGATGCTCTTTCTTCCGATCAGCTTTGGCCCCGTTCAGTTCAGAATTTCGGAGGCGCTCTGCGTACTTCCCTTCTTCACTCCGGCAGCAGTTCCCGGCCTTTTTATCGGATGCCTGCTCTCCAACTTCCTTGGAGGGGCAGCAATGCTGGATGTGATTTTTGGGAGTATTGCAACGCTCATTGGAGCGGTTGGTTCCTGGATGTTTAGGAGAAACCGTTTCATGGTTTCCCTTCCTCCCATTTTGTCCAACACGATCATTATTCCCTGGGTGCTGCGTTACGCCTATGGTTCCGAGGATATGATCTGGTTTGCCATGATTACCGTTGGAATCGGCGAGATCCTGGCAATTGGTGTTCTGGGGCAGATCTTGTTGTCAGCTCTTTCCAGATACCGTACTGTAATTTTTGGCAGAAGAGCGGAAGCTTAAAAATAACCTGGCAGGAGTTGGCTGTTTTGCGAGAAAGAAATTTTGCGAGAAAACAGAAAAGAAGGAACAAAGCAGAGAATCTATGGATTTTCTGCTTTTTTTGTGATATCATTAACGAGAACAGCCGGGACAAAAAGCGGTCCGGGTTATCAGACATATAGTATTATATGAATCCGAGAGGAGCAACGTATGTATCATATAGATTTTAAAAAGCCGAACCATGTTCACTTTATCGGTATTGGCGGTATCAGCATGAGTGGTCTTGCAGAGATACTTTTAGAGCGTGGCTTTACAGTTTCCGGCTCTGATTCCCATGAGTCGGAGCTTACAGAAAAACTAAAAGCCCATGGAGCAAAGATTTTTTATGGCCAGCGGGCAGAAAATATCATAGAAGGAATTGATGTGGCGGTGTATACGGCAGCGGTCCATGCCGACAATCCGGAGCTTGCAGAGGCTGTGAAGCAGGGACTTCCGGTCCTTACCAGAGCTGAGCTTCTTGGACAGATCATGAGAAATTACAGCCAGCCCGTTGCTGTGGCCGGAACTCATGGTAAAACCACAACCACGTCCATGCTGTCAGAAATTCTTATGGATGCGAAATTGGATCCGACTATTTCTGTCGGCGGAATGCTGGATGCAATCGGCGGAAACATCCGGGTGGGTGGTTCTGATCTTTTTGTGACAGAGGCCTGTGAGTACACCAACAGCTTCTTATCGTTTTTTCCTGCCATGGAGATTATTTTGAACATAGAGGCGGATCATCTTGATTTCTTTAAGGATATTAATGAAATTCGTGATTCTTTCCGGCGGTTTGCAGAGATTCTCCCGGCGGACGGAGTGCTGATTATCAACAGCGATATTAAAGACTATGAGGAAATCTTTAAAGGGATTCCATGTCGTGTGATTACCGTGGGGAGCGATGCGAACAGGAGCCATTACAGCGCGGCAGATATCGTCTTCGATCATAATGCCTGCGCTTCCTATACGCTTTTGGTGAATGGAATCGGTACAGACAGAATTACCCTTGGAGTGCCCGGTATTCACAACGTGTATAATTCTCTGGCAGCTATCGCTGCCGCCCATGAGCTGGGCATAGAAAATGAGCAAATCAGGGCAGGCCTTCTGGCGTTTTCCGGAACTCATCGCCGGTTTGAGAAAAAGGGAGAGCTTCGGGGCATTACAATTATTGATGACTACGCCCACCATCCCCAGGAGATTGAGGCAACTCTGTCAACAGCGCAGAATTATCCGCACAGGGAAGTGTGGTGCGTTTTCCAGCCCCATACCTACACAAGGACAAAGGCGCTCATGGACGATTTTGCCAGGACACTTTCCATGGCGGATCATGTGGTTCTCGCTGATATCTATCCGGCCAGGGAGACGGATACTCTGGGGATAAGTTCAGGGATGCTCGCAGAAAAAATAGCCGCCCTGGGCACAGACAGCCATTATTTTCCAAGTTTTGAAGAAATTGAAAAATTTCTTTTGGAAAAATGTGTCAACGGTGATTTGTTGATAACTATGGGGGCCGGAGATATTGTAAAAGTAGGGGAAAAGCTGTTGGAGCAGTAAGTTATCCACATTATCCACATAGTTTTCAACAGTTATCTGGCGAAAACTATGTGGATTTTTTGATTAACATAATTGAAATCCAATAATTGGGAAAAACCCTGGAAATTAAAGGCATTCGACAGGATTCGCCGTGGTTCTGCCCTCTTATGTCACATATTTATCCTCGTTATCCACATTATCCACAATAAGAATTGTGGATAATTCCGGCTATTTCATTTTCTGGAAACCTGTGTTATTATGGGGACAGGAAGGAAATTAAGGTGAGGAAAGATGAATCTGGGGCTGAAAAACAGGATGTCCGTCTGCGTGACAGCCGTATCAAACGAATTTATTGACAATTATATGGCGGCTGCCAATGGGGAATATGTGAAAGTGTTTTTGTATCTTTTACGCCATGAGGGGGAGGAAATTACGGTCTCTTCCATTGCGGATGCCCTGAATCACACGGATGCCGATGTGAAGCGGGCGCTTGCTTATTGGGAGGATGCCGGAATCCTTAAACAGGAACGAGAGGAAGCTTCTTTTGTGGAAACGGCGGCCAGGGAGGCTCTGGCAGCGTCCCAGACGGGACCGGGCGCTCTTGCTTTGGTAATTCCCGAACCAGGTGACAGCTACGAATGTCTGGAGCGGCTCTCAAAGGACGAGGAGTTTTCGGCTCTTCTATATGCGGTGCAGCAGTATCTGGGGAAAACTTTTACCCAGATTGAGTGCGAGAAATTTGCGTATTTTTACGATGGTCTTAAAATGTCTGCTGATCTTCTGGAGTATCTGGCGGAGTATTGTGCGGGCGGCGGCCATGGAAGTATCCGTTATATTGAAAAAGTGGCTTTAAACTGGTATCAGATGGGTATTAAGACCAGGGAGGAGGCCAGAGATTACACCCTGCGCTTTTCCAGAGACGTGTCAGCAGTGATGAAGGCTTTTGGCATTGCCAACCGGAATCCCGGTACTGCCGAGCTGGAGTTTATGAAAAAATGGTTCCGGGAATATGGATTTGACAGCAGCCTGGTTACAGAGGCATGTAACAGGACCATACGTGCCACAGGAGCCGCCAGTTTCCCCTATGCCGATAAAATCTTATCCGGCTGGAGGGAAAACGGTGTGAAGATCCTGCGGGATGTGGAGGAGCTGGACAAACGGAGAAAGGTATCCAGGACCCAGAGCCAGAACAGGGAGACAGGAAAGAAAAACACGTCTCCTAACCGGTTCAGAAATTTTGAGGAGAGATCCTATAATTATGAAGATTATATCTGGGAAGGGATGAGAAAGCGGCAGCAGAAGGGAGGAACCGGAGATGGCACTGAGTAATTCACAGTTTGACGCAATCATGCGGGTGTATAATAAACGCCAGTTCCAGAACAAACGGGAACAGGACAGAAGAATCCGGGAAATCTATGAGAAAATTCCGCAGATTGAGGCTTTAAATGACGAGATTGCCGCGGTCATGGCTGAGGCAGGCAGAAAGAACCTGATGGGCGATACAGAAAGCGCCAGGGCGCTGAAAGAAGAGGCGGCTCTTTTAAGGAAACAGAAAAGTCAGTATCTGGATAGGAACGGGTATCCGGATAATTATATGGACATGCATTATCATTGCAGCCTGTGTAAGGATACAGGACGGGTGGACGGAAGAAAATGCCGCTGTTTTAAGCAGATGGAGATTGAAGTCTTATATGATCAGTCCAATATCAGGGAAATGCTGGAAAGAGAGAATTTTGACACCCTTTCCATGGCATATTATGATAGAGAGAAGATTGATGAGAAAAGTAAAATGACCGTCTATGATTATATGTCCATGGTCATTGAGGAGTGCAGAACATTTGTGGACCGTTTCGGAGAAGAAAAGGGGAGTATTCTGTTCACAGGGAATACGGGATGCGGAAAGACATTTTTGAGCAACTGCATCGCCAGAGAGCTGATACGAAAGTGCTGTTCGGTTATATATCTGACGGCCACGGATATGTTTGATATTCTTTCAGAAAGCCGCTTTAACGGCAGAGATGAGGAGGAAGCAAAGGACAGGGCCGCGTATATTTTAGAATGTGACCTGCTGATTGTGGACGATCTTGGCACGGAGCTTGTCAACACCTTTACGGCGTCCCAGCTTTTTTACTGTATCAATGAACGGCTGAACAGGAAGAAAGGCACCATCATTTCTACCAACCTGAGTTTAAACAGAATGCGTGATGAATTTACGGAGCGCGTTACTTCCCGGATTATGAGTCAGTATAGGATTCTTCCACTTTTAGGTGACGACCTGAGGCTTGTGAAAAAGGGCTTCGGGAAATCAGGTTGACTTGACAGATGGAAGATGTTATAAAGGTAATGCAAGAGGCAGTGACAACCCAATGAGTACTCTCGGAAGCTCCCCTGCCTCCGTCTTTTTGGCTAGTTTTACGCCAGGGGCCCGGGGACAAGAACTTCCTAAGAGCACTTCTAATGCGATATGGAGGAAAAGTATGCTGTATGAAGAGAAACAGATTGAGACAATCCCGGTAGGACCTTTAGGGCTGATTCCCTTAAAGAGCTGTGAAGGCCTGGGAAAGAAAGTTGATACCTGGCTGGCCGGCTGGAGAAAAGAAAGGGAGAGCGAACATAAAACAACCATCGCTTTTGCCGGATACCAGAGAGATTCTTATATTATAGGCTCAAGAACCCCGAGGTTTGGTTCCGGTGAGGCAAAGGGCGAGATTCTGGAATCTGTCCGCGGGGATGACCTGTATATCATGGTTGATGTATGTAATTACAGCCTGACCTATTCTCTGAATGGAATGATAAATCACATGTCACCGGATGACCATTACCAGGATTTAAAGCGTGTGATTGCCGCTGTGGGAGGAAAGGCGAGACGTATCAATGTGATTATGCCGTTCCTTTATGAGAGCCGTCAGCATAAAAGAACAGGAAGAGAATCTCTGGACTGCTCTCTGGTTCTCCGTGAGCTGGTGGGTATGGGAGTGGAAAATATCATTACTTTTGACGCCCATGATCCAAGGGTGCAGAATGCGATTCCGTTAAAGGGATTTGAGACTGTGCAGCCAACCTATCAGTTTATCAAATACCTGCTGATGCATGAAAAGGATCTTCAGATCGACAGTAGCCATATGATGGTTATCAGCCCGGATGAAGGTGGAATGAATAGAGCCGTGTTCTTTGCAAACGTCCTGGGACTGGATTTGGGTATGTTTTATAAGCGTCGTGATTACACAAGGGTAGTCAATGGACGAAATCCCATTGTGGCCCATGAATTTCTGGGAACCAGCGTGGAAGGAAAAGATGTGATCATTGTGGATGATATGATTTCTTCCGGTGAGAGCATGCTGGATACTGCCAAGGAATTAAAGCGGAGAAAGGCGAGAAAGGTATTTGTATGTACGACCTTTGGACTTTTCACCGGCGGGCTTAAGAAGTTTGATGAGTATTATGAAAATGGAATCATTGACCGGGTTCTGACCACCAATCTGGTTTACCAGACACCGGAGCTTTTGTCCAGGCCTTACTATATTGATGTTGACATGAGTAAATATATTGCCCTGATTATTGATAATCTGAACCATGATTCTTCCTTAAGCGAGCTTTTGAACCCAACCGGGCGTATTAATCGCCTGCTGGAGAAGTATCGTGCCGGAGAACGGTAAAACTGTTGATATTCACGGGGGCATATGGAAAACCGGATAAAAATCCGGATGAAAATTCGCCCCGTGGACAGTAACATAAAACCAGTACACTAGGGCAGGGGGAATTTTTTTGGAAATGAAAGCGGAACTTTCCCTTCAGGCAAAACAGGTCTTATCACAGGTGCAGATGCAGTCGCTGAATATTCTTAGCATGTCCATGACAGAGCTTCGTGAATTTTTACAGAATGAAGAGATCGAAAATCCTTTGATGGAATATTCAGCGGAAAGGCAGGGGATGGATATCCCGGTTACTTACCGGGAGTATGACCGTTTTTATAACCGGGGGGCAAGAGATGATTATAACGGCGAGGGTGAGCTTTACCAGGTGGAGAATGGCCCGCCTTCGGTTGAAGAAATGATAAATATGCAGATATCCTGGGATTGCTTTGGAGAAAAGGAAAAACAGATTGTGAATTTCTGCATCCATTCTCTGGAACAGAGCGGATATCTGCCGATCCCGGCAAAAGAAATTGCCGTGGCGCTGGGGACGGAACTTTCTATTGTGGAGGGTGTACTCTCAGAGCTTAAGACCCTGGAGCCCAGGGGCATTTTTGCCTCTGGGCTGGAAGAATGCCTTTTACTTCAAATTAAAGGAATGGAGCAAGAGAAGGATCTGGAGAAGATCATCCGTTTTCATTTAAACGATGTGGCAGAGGGAAAGATAAGCAATATTTCCAGAAAGACGAAGCTCTCTTCCATGGAAGTAAGAAAGTTGATCCATATTATTAAAGAATTAAATCCGCGGCCCCTAAACGGCTATGGCGGGGACAGGGCTCAGTATGTTCTGCCGGATATCATTATAGACTATCAGGACGGACAATGGGCCATCAGTCTTAATGATAAATGGACCGGAAATATCGGAGTTAACGAATTTTATGTCCATATGATGGAAACGGCGCAGGATGAAGAGCTTCGGGTATATTTTGAAGAGAAGCTGCGCCGTGCCCGGTTTATTGTGAGTGCGGTGGAACAACGCCGGAAGACTCTGGAGGGAATTGCCGAGGGAATTTTAAGAAGACAGGCCGGTTATTTCCTGGGGAAGGAGCCCCTAAAGCCCATGACCCTGGAGGAAATTGCCAAAGAGCAGGAAATACATAAATCAACAGTAAGCCGTGCAATCCGCGATAAATATGTTTTAGTGCCTGCGGGCTGTCTTTTGATTCGTGACTTATTTACCACAGGGATTGGATCCGGTGAGGGCGATAATGAGGATGTGAGCCGGAATACTGTAAAGGCTCATCTGAAAAAGCTTGTGGATCAGGAAAATAAGCAGAAACCGTTCAGCGATGAACAACTTGCAGGGCTGCTTGGAGAAAGTGGTATGCAAATATCCCGGAGGACTGTCGCAAAATACAGAATGGAAATGGGAATTGGAAGTGCTTTCCAGAGACGGGATAGCAGCATATAAATTACAAAATTTAATTGGCCGGAGGTTTTTCATGTCATTTGTTTATAAAAGTCTCCTGCCGACACCGGAGGAAATTAAAGCGGAGTTCCCGCTGGCTCCTGAGTTCGTGCAGGCGAAGACAGAAAAAGATAAGGAAATTGCAGATGTTTTTATGGGGAAGAGCACTAAATTTCTGGTGATTATCGGACCATGTTCGGCGGATCGGGAGGACGCTGTCTGTGAGTATATAGGACGGCTCGCCAGGGTGAATGAGCAGGTAAAAGACAAGCTGATACTGATACCGCGGGTATATACGAACAAGCCACGAACCACCGGGGGCGGTTACAAAGGAATGCTGCATCAGCCGGATCCGGAAAAAAAGCCCAATATGTACGAAGGACTGGTGGCCATTCGGAAACTTCATATGAAGGTGATTCAGGATTACGGCTTTACCACGGCTGATGAAATGCTGTATCCGGAAAACTTAAGCTATCTGTCGGATGTGCTTTCTTATATTGCCATCGGCGCCCGCTCTGTGGAGAATCAGCAGCATCGCCTGGCCTCCAGCGGTGTGGATGTCCCTGTGGGAATGAAGAATCCTACCAGTGGAGATTTGAGTGTAATGCTAAACGCTGTTTATGCAGCGCAGCATGGACATGACTTTATTTTCCGAACCTGGGAGGTTGAGACCAAAGGAAATCCTCTGACCCATACCATTCTCCGTGGTGCGGTCAGTAAGCATGGACAGTGCCTGCCAAACTATCATTATGAAGATCTGGAGCTGCTTTACAGCCTGTATCAGGAGAGGGAACTTCTGAATCCGGCCTGCATTGTGGATGCAAACCATTCCAATTCCAATAAAAGGTATGAGGAGCAGGTCCGAATTGTGAAAGAGGTACTTCACAGCCGACGTCATTCGGCGGATATCCATGATTTTATTAAGGGAGTTATGGTAGAAAGTTATCTGGAACCGGGCTGTCAGAAAATCGGAGAGCATATTTACGGAAAATCCATCACGGACCCGTGTCTGGGCTGGGAAGAGTCTGAGCAGCTGATTTATGACATTGCCGAGTCCGTATAGGTCTTGACAGAACCAGAGGATTCTGTTAGGATAACGATGGTAACGGGTGTTAAAAGTAAGGATACCAAAATAAAAAAGAAAACGGAGGGAAAAGATGTACAATACATTTTCTTGCTAATTGAGAGGAGCATACTGGAGAAATCGTAACAGTTCAGGCTATCCGAACTGATACGGGAAAGCAAGGGGGACTACCCTGTTTTTTGGTATGCTCGCACGCAGGAAAATGTTTAAGTCTTTTGCCGATGTTGTATATAGGAAAGATACGAAAAGAATGTCGTGTCATACTATGAGTTTGTACAAAAAGGCCGCAGGGGTTAAGCATTCCTGCGGCCTTTTTGTGCAGCGGGAAGGTATGTTCTGCCGCGTAAAAATGCTCTGTAATTCTTTATTCAAAGAACAGGAGGTATGAGCATGGCATTTATTAATATTGTTGATTTGTCGTTTTCCTATGAGGGAAGCAGCGACATGGTATTTGAGCATGTATCTTTTCGGATGGATACGGACTGGAGACTTGGCTTCACCGGAAGAAACGGAAGAGGAAAAACCACATTTATGCGTCTTCTATGGGATTTTGGACGGCGGGAGGAGGACCGCAGATATGAATACAGCGGAACCATAACCGCTCCGGTGGGATTTGAATATTTTCCCTATGAGATTATGGATCAGGAGCGGTTTACACTGGAGATTGCAGAGGAACTTTTACCCGGTTCCACAGCGCCGGGAGAAATCTGGAAAATATTTCGGGAATTTTCCAACCTTGAACTGGGGGAGGATGTGCTGTACCGCCCCTTTTCCACTTTAAGTTACGGAGAGCGGACAAAGGCTCTTCTGGCGCTTCTTTTTCTGCGCGATGATAAATTTTTGCTGATTGACGAGCCTACCAATCACCTGGATATGAGGGCAAGGGAGATTTTGGGGGAATATCTCAGGAAAAAATCGGGATTTCTTCTGGTATCCCATGACAGAAGGCTCCTGGACACCTGCACGGACCACACCCTGTCTATCAATAAAACAAATATTGAAATCCAGAAAGGAAACTTTTCTTCCTGGTGGGAGAATAAACGGCGCCAGGATGCCTGTGAACTGGCGGAAAATGAAAAACTTAAGAAGGATATCGGACGTTTAAAGATGGCGGCCAGACAGTCCGGGGAATGGGCAGATCAGGTGGAGGCAACGAAAATCGGCCGTAAAAATGCAGAAAAATTTTCCACAACTGGAAGAATAGATACCCGGGCTTATATTGGAGAAAAATCCAGGCGGATGCAGATGCGGAGAAAGAATCTGGAGCGGCGTCAGGAACGAGCCATAGAGGAAAAATCAGCGCTTTTGAAGAACCTGGAAGAGGTCAGGGACTTAAAACTCTTTCCTATGGAGTACCGGTCAGAACAGCTTGCAGAGTTTCGGGATGTCTCCATTGGATATGGAGAAAAAATGGTGATGGGAGGAGTCCGCTTCCAGATTTGCCGCGGGGACAGGATTGCCCTGACGGGAAGAAACGGGTGCGGAAAAAGCAGTATCATAAAACTTTTGCTTTCCTGCCTGGGTTCTCGTCCGGGGGAGGGGGCAGTGGGCTTTGAAAATATTGTGCACAAGAGCGCAGATGTGACGGTACTGACGTACAGTGGAAAGCTTGATATCGGAAGCCGGCTTGTGATTTCCTACGTACCCCAGGATGCAGGATTCCTGAAGGGAAAACTTACGGACTATGCAAAAGAGAAGGAAATTGATCCTGTACTTTTAAATGTGCTCCTGCGGAAAATGGATTTTTCACGGACGCAGCTTGAAAAGAGTATGGAAGATTTCAGTGAGGGGCAGAAGAAGAAGGTGCTCCTTGCTGCCAGTCTGGCAACACAGGCGCACCTTTATATCTGGGATGAACCTCTTAACTATATTGATGTATTTTCACGCATGCAGATAGAAGACCTGATTTTAAAGTATAAGCCGACGCTGATGTTTGTGGAACATGACAGAGAATTTGTGGAACGAATTTCCACAAAAACGCTGAACTGTGACGAATTCAGCCATTTTATAGGTTCGTAGCTTTCGGCAGAGTGAAGATAAATTCGGAACCAACTCCCACCGTGCTGACTACATCAATGTTCTCGCCATGGGCCTGGATAATCTCCTTTACAATGGAGAGTCCCAGGCCCGTGCCCTTTTTGTCACGCCCCCTGGAAATATCGGTTTTGTAAAAACGGTCCCAGATTTTTTTGATGCTGTCCTTGGGAATGCCTGCCCCGGTGTCCTTGACGGAAACGAAGACTTTTTCATATTTGATCAGGGTCTGGATATAAATAACAGAATCGTCGCGGCTGAATTTGATGGCATTGTCGATCAGGTTATATAAGACCTGCTGTATTTTTCCAAGGTCGGCATAAACCATCAGTACATCCGTGGTGAAAGTCAGATCCAAAACAATATTTTTGGCATTGCAGATTCCCTCGAAGGCGGCTGCTGTGTCCTTGATCACCCGATTAATGTCAAAGTTGCTGCGGGAGAGAAAGCCTTTGCTGTCTAAGGAATTCAGTGTGAGCATTCCCTCAGTCAGTTTATTCAGGCGTTCCGTCTCCGAAATTACAATGTTAAAATATTTGCTGTAAAGCTCCTGGGGAATGGTTCCGTCTAAAATCGCTTCCAGATACCCTTTAATAGAGGTCAGAGGAGAACGGAAATCATGGGATACATTGGCAATGAAGGATTTCTGATATTCTTCCATCTTGTTAAGCTCACTGGACATATAATTTAATGTGTTAGCCAGGTATCCCATTTCATCGGAGGTTTCCAGTTTAATCGAGTATGCCAGATTTCCGTCGGCGTATTCCATAGCTCCGGCCGTGATCTTTTTTAATGGAAAGAAAACCGTATTTGTGAACACCAGAAGAATAATCAGGGACAGGATAAAAAGAACTCCTGAAGTCACATAGACAATATTTAAGATCTGGTCCCGCTCTCTCTGCACCTGGGACATGGGCATATGAAGGACCACGTAGCCGTATGTGTTGAAATTTCCGGTGATGGGGGCCAGGACAGACAGGGTATTTTCTCCAAACATATTGAAAAATTTTCCCACCATATAAGAATGGTTCCCGGCAGCTGTGGGGTCAAAACCGCTTACAACAGTTCCCACATGGGAGCCCGGAGAAGTTTCTGCCACCACAGAGCCCCGGTTATCCAGCACCCAGGCGCTGGCATCCAGATAGGTAGCTACTGCCTGAAGCTGTGGATTGGCTGTGGAGAAATTTACATTTTTCCCCTGGTAGATGTCACTGTAAGAGGAGGCCAGAAGATTGGCCTCATCATACATGGCATCAGATTTTTCCTCGATCAGGTACTGATAGGTCATCTGGGACGAGAGGGTGGCGATGGTGATAAAGCCCAGAAGTCCGAACAGAAGATAACCCAGGATAAATTTACTGTAAAGGGAGTGGGTCATCGTTTTACCTCAAATTTATAGCCAATTCCCCACACAGTGGAAATTGCCCAGTTATCATTGTCTTTGATTTTTTCCCGGAGTCTCTTGATGTGTACATCTACGGTTCTCGTATCTCCGATATATTCATAGCCCCAGATATGATCCAGAAGCTGCTCCCTTGTGAATACCTGATTGGGAGAGGATGCAAGGAAGTAAAGGAGCTCCAGTTCCTTTGGGGGCATATCCACCGAGCGCCCTTTATAGAGCACGGAATAGTTGGTCAGATTTACAATCAGGTCAGGATATTCCACAAACTCGCCCTGCTGTTTTCCAGAAGCAGCGAGAGATGAGGAACCTGTCTGATAGCGGCGCAGTACCGCCTTTACGCGGGCCACCAGCTCCTTGGAATCAAAAGGCTTTATCATGTAATCATCGGCGCCCAGCTCCAGGCCCAGGACTTTATCGAAGATTTCGCCCTTGGCTGACAACATGATAATAGGAACCTGTGAAGAGGTGCGAAGTTCCCTGCACACCTGATAGCCGTCCATACCTGGCAGCATCAGGTCCAGGAGTACCAGATTTGGTTTAAAAACCGGAAACTCCCGGAGTGCTGATTCTCCGTCCCCCACAATTTTTGTCTCGTAACACTCTTTCATTAAATACAGAGAAATCAATTCAGCAATATTATCATCATCATCCACAATCAAGATTCTCTGCTTATCAACCATGGAACTTCCTCCTCTTATTTAAATGTAACAATGGTCACGCCGGTATCACCTTCCCCAAAGTCTCCCAACCGGAATTCCCGCACATACTTTAATTTCTTTAAATGCCTGTGAACGCCGGCTTTCAGGGCTCCGGTTCCGCGGCCATGGACCACGCGGACAGATGGGAGGTGAGCCAGGTAGGCGTCGTCAAGGTATTTATCCAGAACCGGAATGGCCTCATCCACAGTCATTCCGATCAGATTGATTTCCGGGGAAATCGCGAAAGACTTGGACATTTTTATTTTTCCGCTTCCTGTGTTGTTTTGCTTCATGGAATCCAGTCCCGGCCCGGAAACGGACGGTTCATCCAGAAGCTCCAGATCTTTAATATTAACCAGGGAACGAAGAATTCCCATCTGAACGTAAAGATCGCCTTTGGCATTGGGGAGGGAACTTACAGTGCCTTTTAAGTTCATGGTGAGCACCTTTACTCCGTCTCCAATTTTAATTTTCTTTGGAGAAACCGTCTTTTTCGGCCCTTTTTCATTTTTTATGGAAAGGTTTTTATCCACTTTATCCAGTTTTTCACGGAGTCTGGCCCGCTCTGCCTCCAGTTCCTTCCCGACTCCGGAGGATTGAGCCAGCTTATTGATCTGCCGGATGGTCTGGTCTGCCGTTTCTTTTGCCTCCCGGAGGATCCGCTGGGCTTCCTCATTGGCATTGTGGATCAGTCTTTCTTTCCGCTCGTCCAGCCGTTCTTCTTTCTGTTCCAGATTTTTCTTTAAGCGGGTGATTTCTGCCTTATATTGAACGATCTCCTCCCGTTCTTTTTCTATGGTGACACGGCTGGATTCCAGATTTGCCAACAGGTCCTCAAACGCCTCATCATTGGATTCCAGATGTGTTTTGGCATCGTCGATGATGTAATCAGGCAGGCCCAGCTTTTTAGAGATGGCAAAGGCATTGCTTTTGCCAGGTATGCCGATCAGAAGGCGGTAGGTGGGCCGCAGGGTTTCCACATCAAACTCACAGCATGCGTTTTCCACGCCGGCGGTGGTAAGTGCGTAGACTTTCAGCTCACTGTAATGGGTGGTGGCCATGGTGCGGCACTTCATGTTGTGGAGGAAGGACAGGATGGCAATGGCCAGCGCGGCGCCCTCTGTGGGGTCTGTTCCTGCCCCAAGCTCATCGAACAGACATAAAGAGCGGCTGTCCGCCTGACTTAAAATGGATACAATGTTGGTCATATGGGCAGAAAAAGTGCTCAGGCTCTGTTCAATGCTTTGTTCGTCGCCGATATCCGCAAAAACCTCATCAAAAACCGAGAGCTCAGAACCGTCAAAGGCGGGAATCTGAAGGCCGGACTGTCCCATAAGGGTGAAAAGTCCCACCGTTTTTAAGGACACAGTTTTACCGCCGGTATTGGGGCCGGTGACGATTAAAAGATCAAAATCCCGTCCAAGGTACACGTTTATGGGGACTACCTTTTTGGGGTCTAAAAGCGGATGACGTCCGTCTTTTATATGGATGTAACCATGACGGTTAAATTTTGGCATAGTGCAGTTATAGTGTCTGGCAAGAGCGGCCCTGGCAAAGATAAAATCCAGTTTAGACAGAATCGTGAAATCTGTTGCGAGCGGCTCCGTATAAGGGGCAAGCCCCAGGCTTAAGGAGGCCAGAACCATTTCAATTTCCTTCTGTTCCCGGATTTCCAGTTCCCGCAGCTCGTTATTGAGCTTTATGACGGCCATGGGCTCGATGAACAGAGTAGAGCCTGTGGCAGACTGGTCATGGACCATTCCCTGGAACTGCCCTTTATATTCTGACTTTACCGGAAGGCAGTAACGGCCGTCCCGCATGGTGATTACGGCATCCTGAAGCATGGTCCGGCTGGAATTCAGAATGGAGTTTAACTGGGTATGAACGCGGTCATTGGTAATCCTCATCTGACGCCGGACAGACTTGAGTCCCGGACTTGCATCATCAGCCACTTCATCTTCGGAGAGAATGCAGCGGGTAATTTCATTGTTGATGGTGGTGAGGGGATCAAGGGTCCGGAACATTTCATCCAGGGAGTCGTCCGGAAGCTCCGATTCCGGGTGGCGTCCATAATTTTTAGCTCTGGACGCGCAGGTTAAAAGCGCACTGATGGAGAGCAGCTCATGGATACTTAAGGAACTCCCGATTTCCAGGCGCTTTAAAGAGTCTCTGATATCAGACACACCGGAAAAGGACAGGTTTCCTTTCTGGCGGACGCGGGTCACAGCATCTGCGGTTTCCGTCTGGCTCTGAACGATTTCATGAAAGTCGGAGGACGGAATAAGTTCGCGGCAAAGCTTTTTGCCGGGTTCTGATGCGGCGTAGTCTGTCAGCTTTTCTATGATTTTGTAATATTCCAGGGTTCGCAGTACTTTCTGGTTCATATGAATAATCCTTTCGTAACTGTTTCGTATCTTCACAGTTACTAATCCTTTCTACATATGAAGTATAACACAAAGCTTTGGAATATCCTAGAGATATTTTTGTTGCATAATAGTGGTAAAAAAACTATAATGAGGGGGAGAGGAGATTTTGGATTTATGACCGATTCGCCAAATGAAAAGAGATTCATGAGGGAAAAGATAGTAAAGCCGCCAATGAGCAGGAGGCAGGTGATCCGCCGGATTTTCTGCTTTCTTTTGGTTGCAGTCATTTTCGGCGTTGTGGCTGCAGTGAGCTTTGTGATTTCCAGACCAATGGCGGAAAAGCTCCTGGGAAAGGAAACCGAATCGCTTCCCATCCCCATCACCATTGAACGGGATGATGAGCCAGGTATTACAACGACCCAGATAGAAACGATGGAGGAGACTCCGCCGGCGGAAAGTCAGGTTGAAGTGGCCAGGGAAGATGTGGAGGAGATTGTCAAAAAGGAAATGGAGAATTTCCCATGGACACCGGAAAAAATTGAAGAATATAATCAGGTACTGCGTGAAATCGGCCAGAGCGCTGATAAGAGTATTGTAACGGTATCCTCTGTGAAGCATCAGATGGACTGGTTTGATAATCCTGTGGAAAGCACTGGTCAATATGCCGGAATGATTCTGGCCGCCAATGCCAGTGAGGTTGTGATTCTGGCAGGGGAAGAGGCAGTGGAAAATGCGGATTCTCTACGGATTGTGTTTGGTGACGGAGGTATTGCGCCGGGGGCGTTAAAGGAGCAGGATATGGTCTGCGGTATGGTGGCTCTGACCGTGAACACAGCTGAGCTTTCAGAGACAACCAAAGACTGGATTCAGGCCATTGATCTCGGAAATTCCTATACGGTCCGCGCCGGAGATATGATGATTGCCGTGGGAAGTCCGGCAGGACGCGTTCATTCTGTGAAACGTGGTATTGTATCTTATGTGGCCCGGGGAGTCCAGATAGCCGATGGAAATACCAGAGTATTGTATACTGACTTCGACTGTGATACAGAAAAGGGTACGTTTTTTTTGAATTTATCAGGTCAGCTTGTGGGCTGGGCCACAGACCTTTTTGAGACTGAAAAGATGAGCGGTGTGACCATGGTTATGCCGATTTCCGAATACAAGGATTGCCTCCAGAGACTCAGCAACGGAATTCCCATTCCCTATATGGGGATCAAGGGACAGGACGTAACCGAATCCATGCAGGAGGAGGGGGTTCCTCAGGGGGTTTATATCACCGAGTCCATTGCAGAAGGCCCGGCTTACCTTTCAGGGATTCAGAATGGTGATATCCTGACAAAAATTCAGGGAAAAGAGATCGCCTCTTTCCGCGATTTTCAAAGCCTGCTTGAAAGTATGAACACCGGGGAGCAGGTTACGGTTGTGATACAGCGAAAGGGAATTGATGAATATAAAGAAATTGAATACAGTGTATCAATAGGAGCCAGGTAATTCGCCTGGCTCGGCGCTTGAAGGGAGATAAGAATCCATATGAAATTTATTGAAACATTTCGGGAAGGAATGCATGTATCAGAAGTTTTTCTTTGCAAGACAAAACAGATTGCCCTTACAAAAAACGGGAAAGAATACGGTTCCATTACGCTGCAGGATAAAACAGGCACAGTAGACGCAAAGATCTGGGAATTAAATTCTCCCGGTATCAGTGAATTTGCGGCCATGGACTATGTGTTTGTGGATGCGGATATTACCGTATTTCAGGGGGCCTTCCAGCTTAATGTAAAACGAATTCGAAGGGCGGATGAGGGAGAGTACCATCCGGGAGATTACCTTCCGGTGACGTCAAAGGATGTAAAGGCCATGCACCGTGAGCTGACCCAGTATATTACCACCATCCGGAATGAATATTTAAGAAAGCTGGCAGCAGGATTTTTTGTCAGTGACGCGGCGTTTATTAAAGTGTTCTGTTCCCATTCTGCGGCCAAGAGCGTGCATCATGGTTTTGTAGGCGGCCTTTTGGAGCATACTTTAAGTGTGGTAAAAATGTGCGATTATTTCAGCAGGCAGTATCCGGCATTAAACAGAGATCTTCTTTTAACAGCTGCCATGTTCCACGATATTGGAAAGACAAAAGAGCTTTCCTCATTCCCGGAAAATGATTATACAGATGAGGGACAGCTAATCGGACATATTATAATTGGCGCCCAGATGGTGCAGGCGAAAATTGCTTCTGTGCCGGGATTTCCGAAAAAGCTGGAAAACGAACTGATTCATTGCATCCTGGCCCATCATGGAGAGCTGGAATATGGCTCACCTAAGAAACCTGCATTGATTGAGGCCCTGGCGCTGAATCTTGCGGATAATGCAGACGCAAAGCTGGAGACTATGACAGAGATTCTCAAAGGGGCTGGAGACAATATGGGGTGGCTTGGTTATAACAGGTTTATGGAAAGTAATGTGAGACGGACCGGAGATAACTAGAAATTCACCTGCGGGGACCATAGTGGTATCGTTGACTGATGACAACGCAGCGCTGGCGCAAAGAGCAGGTGCTGAATTCATCGGAACTTTTGCGAGGCAGTATTAGCCGCTTGTTGACCATGGAAAAGGGAAAGAATCATCTATGGAAATAAAAAAGAATGATAAATTTATAGTGACCATCGAAGATATGGGAGAAGATGGTTCTGGAATCGGAAAAATCGACGGATATATCTGGTTTGTAAAAGATGGGCTCATAGGAGACGTGATTGAGGCGTCCGCAATGAAAATGAAGAAAAATTACGGATTTGCCAGGCTGGTCCGGGTGATTGAGCCGGCTCCGGGACGTGTGGAAGCCAGATGTCCCGTGGCCCGGTCCTGCGGCGGGTGCCAAATGCAGGAACTTTCTTATGAAGAGCAGCTAAAGTTCAAAGAAAAAAAGGTATATAACCATTTAAAACGAATTGGAGGACTGGAATATCTGTTTTTGCCGGGCCAGGAGAAGGAGGCAGAGGCTGTGGACGGGGCTGTTGTGATGGAGCCCATTATTGGTATGGAACAGCCCTGGAGATACCGGAATAAAGCTCAGTATCCCATTGGCCCGGGAAAGGACGGACTTCCCACAGCTGGTTTTTATGCCGGGCGCACCCATGCACTGGTTCCCATACCGGAGCTTGACTGTGTACTGGGGTGCGAGGAAAATCAGAGGCTTTTAAAAGTGGTGCTGGATTTTATGGCGGAGTATCATTTGAAACCGTATATGGAAGAGAGCCACAGAGGACTGGTGCGGCATGTGCTCTTACGAAAGGGATATGCAAGCGGGGAACTGATGGTATGTCTGGTGATAAATGGGGATCAGCTCCCCCATGCAGACGTGCTTACAAAGCGTCTGGAGAAAGCGGGGGTCTCCAGTGTTTCTCTTTCCGTGAACAAAGAAAAAACCAATGTGATTATGGGGGATAAAATTATTAATCTCCATGGGCCGGGATATATCACAGACTGCATTGGCGGTATCGAATACAGAATTTCTCCTCTTTCGTTTTATCAGGTAAATCCGGTGCAGACGGAGCGGCTTTATCATACGGCGCTGGAGTTTGCGGATCTTCACGGGGACGAGACAGTCTGGGATTTGTATTGTGGAATCGGCACGATTTCTTCTTTTCTTGCGAAAAAGGCCAGGAAGGTGTATGGGGTCGAAATAATCCCCCAGGCCATCGAGGATGCCAGAGAGAATGCAAAGAGGAATGGAATTGAAAATGTGGAGTTCTTTGTTGGAAAGGCTGAGGAAGTACTGCCGGAGCAGTATGAGAAGAATCATGTCCATGCGGATGTTATCGTAGTGGATCCGCCAAGAAAGGGCTGTGATGCGGTCTGCCTTGACACAATCATAAAGATGAAGCCGAAAAAAGTGGTTTATGTGAGCTGCGATTCATCCACGCTGGCGCGGGACGTGAAGGTTCTTGGGGAACACGGATATATGGTGGAGCGTGTGAGGGCGGTGGACATGTTTCCGATGTCGGGGCATGTTGAAACCGTGGTTCTTCTCGTTAAGAAACGTTGATTTTTCGGGTCTTTTGGGCATTTTCGAGAAAAATGGACTTGTGTTTTTACGTGGAAAACAGATGTGAATTGAAAATTTTACTCAAGGTGGGGGAAGTAGAAAACAGGGTTTTGTTCCGTGATATCCGGGCGAATGGATACCACAGAACGAACCCCTGTATTTTTTGGCAAAAATCTATACTCTGTGGCGAAAGTGAGAACCACGGGACGAAAGTTGAAGGGGAATATATTTTAACGCAGAAAAAAACTTAATTTTCAAAAATCTTTTTTGACACGGAAACGGCATTCAGGACTTTGGGGAAGCCAGTATATGGGATGCACTGCAGGAATATCTCAATGATTTTTTCGGGAGCGATTCCTACATTTAAAGCTCCATTGATATGGACTTCAAGTTGTGGTTCACATCCTCCGGCAGTGAGAAGGCTGGCTAATGTAATCATTTCCCGCTCCTGCAAGGAGAGACCACTACGTTCATAGATATCCCCGAATGCAAATTCAACAATATATCTCCCAAGATCAGGGGAGATTGTTTCCAGTGACCGGATGACTGCTTCGCCGCCTTTCCCATCGATTTTCTTTAAATTTTCCATACCTGTATGAAATCTCGTTTTCTCCATTTCTTTTCTTCTCCTTGTCTGGTAAAATGGTCTTATGGAACAATTACTGTTCGATAAGGTATCAATAGATGCTACAAAAAGGATAGCTCTTAAACCATAGTCTAAGTCAAGACTTTTTTGAAAAGAGGTTTGTTATGACCATTGGTGAGTTTTCTGTGATAACTGGAATCAGCGCGTATACACTACGCTATTACGAGAAGAAGGGACTGCTTCGGGTAAACAGGGACAGTGGCGGGAGACGTGATTACAGTGAAGATGATATAGAATGGGTAGAATTTATCCAGCGTCTGAAAGATACCGGGATGCTGCTCCGGGATATTAAGCATTATTCTGATCTGCGGTATCAGGGAGACGACACGATGGCGGAGCGGATGAAACTGCTGATACAGCACAGAGAATCTGTGGTAGAAGAGAAAAGAAAGTGGGAAGAATACCTGCGGAATCTGGATGTGAAAATAGGCATATACCAGGATAGAATAAGCGAAAGTGAAAAAAATGATGGATAACTGGTTTACAGTTGGGCAAATTGACAAAGATACATGGATGCTCAGTGAATATCGCCACCCGGGAGAAACACATTGTTATCTTTTAAATGATTCCGGACGCAGCCTGCTAATTGATACAGGATTAGGAATCTGCAATATATATGATGAAATGAGAAAACTGACGGATAATCCGGTCACTGCGGTTGCTACGCATATTCAGTGTGATCTGCCGGAGAATTACGACATTGATACATATACTGTTTTTCAGGGGATGTCGACAAGGGTTTTAAATGACGGGGATATCATTGATATCGGAGGGCGCAGGATTCAGGTACTGCACACGCCGGGACATTCCCCCGGACATATGTGTTTTTGGGAGAAAGAAAAGGGATATCTTTTTACAGGGCATCATTCCCTTGATATCCAGCCGGAAATTTTGATTAGAATGAGGAATGCCTTTAGGCGGCTGGAGGAAGAAGGAAAACTGCAGCATGGCAGCGGTACTTTTGATTATGAAGATTGGGCGGTTTGGCTGTAAGTATTGTGATAGTCGAGGGCATAAGGAGGTTTGTATGGGTATAGAATACAGGAAGTTATCTATGAAGGAATTGGATGTATTTATTGATATGAGGATAAATCAGTTACGGGAAGAAGGAGCAGATGAGGACATTGATCTGAAACCTGCTTTGAGGGATTACTATGAACACCACATGGCAGACGGAACACCGAATGGCAAGATTCACGTTCTTTCAAACCATGGGAAAACCATTTTACGGAGGGACTGTATCTGGCGGGCGTAGAGGTTGCAGATGAAGCGGAACCCCCGGCAGGATGGGTAAAATGGATAATTCCAGGATATGAATATTTGTATGTGAAATGTACGGAACAGGATATATTTGTGAAGGTGCTGGAATATATGGAAGAACAGGGGATAGAACTGGCAGGGGCGGTCCATGATTTTAATTGTCCGAAGGAAAATGGACAGGGATATATGTTTTTCCCAATTCGGAGGTTATAAATGAAAAGTTTGGATATGGAGTTGATACTGACAGATAATCCTGCCGTTGTATCAGGGATAGTAGAAAAAACGATACAAAAAGTATACCCTCACTATTATCCGTTAGGTGGAGTGCAGTTTTTTCTTGATCTGCACAGTGAAGCAAGGATTGAAGAAGTGATGTCCTACGAAGAAATCTATCTTGTGGTGGTACAGGGAAACGTCGTAGGAACCGGAAGCATTCGGAAAAATGAGATTTGCAGATTGTTTATTTTGCCGGGATATCAGGGGAAGGGATATGGAAGCAGATTGATGGATTTACTGGAAGCGCGGATTTTTGAAAATTATCCCAAGGTTCATGTGGATGCATCCTTTCCGGCAGAGAGTATGTATCTGAAACGAGGGTACCAGATTACTTCGTATGAAAAAATTGAAACAGAAAACGGAGATTTCCTCTGCTACCATACTATGGAAAAAGAGAGAGGCAGGAATTCTGCTGTATTGGGAACTGGGATTTCAGGTATTAAGGAAGCAGAATGAAGACTACCTGATGGTATTGGAATTGCAGGAATAAGAAGACCATGAAAAATGTTTACTTAATAGGCGGAACGATGGGAGTTGGAAAAACTATTACCTGCCAGAACTTGAAAAATAAACTGCCGAACTGTGTTTTTCTTGACGGGTATTGGTGCTGGGATATGCATCCCTTTCAGGTAACACCGGAAACAAAGAAAATGGTAATGGAGAATATCTGTTTCCTGCTGAATCAGTTTATTCGTTG
>ERZ808044.186-NODE-186-length-85328-cov-7.041055_pt1 | contig 85328 bp, 70 predicted proteins | sample MGYA00380195_ERZ808044 | MGnify/ENA primary metagenome ERZ808044 (study PRJEB31490, sample SAMN06133423) | mouse gut metagenome | isolation source: Z7_2 | host: mice | place: China: Chengdu | collected 2015-05 ...
CTTTCCCGCGCGTTCTTTGTTTCCCATACATTCTCCTTTCCAGGAGTCATATGAGAACCTACCTCCATTATAATTTATTTTCCTTCCCCAGACAATGGCTTCCTGTACCTGTATTCCTGTTACAATTGATTACAAAACGGATTTGATGCCCGATTTCGGGCTGAAAATCTGGATTCTGTAAATTTCCTTAGAATGAAAAAAACAGATAAATGATTTGTTTTTCAATGATTTGATTTGTTTTTCATGGCGATAGCTTCCCATATAACACCATGTCTGGCAGAAAATATCATATCACACCTTTTCTTCCTGTGCAACTTAATGTTTCTATTCATGGGCATCTTCTTGTCCGTTTTAAGACGGACAAGAAGCATCGGGCATTCGCCCGATGTGGAAAACCGGACAAAAACTGCCTTACAAGCAAGCTTGACATCTGTTTTCGTCCGGTTTTCCCCGTCCTGTGAACTATAACCCATATTTCAAACCCATATTTTACAAATAAAAGTACTTGACAGATACATACTCTTCGATTATACTCTTTAGCATGTTATCAATTTACCATGGTAAATTGATAATTCAGAAAAATATAAGAAGAAGGAGGAAATTTCCATGAGAAAAACAAACTTACTCATCACACTCACCACTACTCTCACACTTTCCATGGCCGCTTTGACAGCCTGCACCGTTGCCGAGGCTTCTACTCATGCTGAAACAGACATCACAGCAGCAGAAACAACAGAAGCTATGACAACAACCGCCGGTGATAAAGAGCATTCCTCCAACCGTCTGGAAGATATTTTAAAGCGCGGATACCTTGAGGTAGCGACAGAACCGTCCTTTGCCCCCAATGAATTTATTGATCCATCAAAAACAGGCGATGACCGGTATGTGGGCTCTGACATTGAACTTGCGAAATACATTGCAAAAGAACTGGGTGTGGAGCTCAGACTGAAACCCATGGATTTCACCAGTGTGCTGGGCAGCATCACTGCGAAAAAATATGATATGGCCATTTCCGCTCTCGCCTATACGCCGGCCCGCGCCGAAACCATGAATCTTTCCAAAGGATATTATTTCGGCAGTGAGGATCCGCAGAAAGCGTACGGAATCCTGATACGCAAAGAAGATGCAAAAAGAATCAAATCCATTGAAGATCTGGCAGAACTTACCATTGCCGCCCAGAATGGCTCTCTTCAGGAAATGTTCGTAAAAGAGCAGATTCCGGCTTATAAAAAACTCAATCTGGTTTCTTCCACCAACGATGCTTTCCTCATGGTCCAGACAAAACGGGCGGATGCCATGGCGGCCGCCCTCAAAATGGCCCAGCTTTATTTAGACTCCAATCCTGAAAGCGGCCTTATGATTCTCCCCAATTTTTACTTCACTGTTGATGAAGACACACAGGGCACCAGAATCGGGATTCCCAAAGGAGAGGATGAACTGACAGACCGTATCAATGAAATCATTGATGAGATTATAGAACAGGATCTGTACAACCAGTGGTATGAAGAGTACAGGGAATATGCCAAAACCATAGGGATTGAATAATCCTGTTTCTTATTTTTGCAGCCGCTGCGGATTTATTTCTCAGCGGTTTTCCCCGTCCCGTGAACTGTTGTAGCAGTTCAGATAGCCTGAACCGTTACCTCTGCCTGTTTTTTCCTCTTCAAAACCGGTTGCCTGCAAAAAAGCAATGTGCTACAATAAGATATTATTTTGTAACTGCTTTTGCAGGTCCGCGCAGAGCCTGCCCTGGTGAAACAAGGGTATGAAACAATGCTCACATCAGTTCAGGGATATCTGAACGGTTACCGGCTATCAGCAAAGAAAGGTAGAATCAGAATGAAAACCATTGATTGTCAGACATGGAAACAGGATCTTCAGGAATTTAAAGAAAAGACAGAGGCCTTTTACGCCGGAGAACTGGATAAGATGGCATATAAAGGATTTTCCGGATATTATGGCAGCTATGCCCAGAAAGGCGGAAAAGCCAGCATGCTGCGTCTCAGAATGACAGCCGGACGTGTAACAAAAGAAAAAATGGCTTTTACAGCCAAAGCCATCCGTGAACATGCCATAAACCGCATTCATTTTACCACCTGCCAGACGATTCAGCTCCATGATCTTACAAAAGAAACCGTATTCGATATCATGGAAAAAGCCCTGGACTTCGGAATCGTCACCATGGGCGGCGGTGGAGATTTCCCGAGAAATGTCATGTGCTCCCCCTTAACCGGGGTGGAAAAGGGAGAATATTTTGATGTTCTGCCCTATGCAGAGGCAGCGTCAGACTATCTTATGAACTTCATCAAGGCAGAAAAAATGCCGCGAAAATTAAAGGTATGCTTTTCAAATTCCCCGGCCAATATTCCCCACGCTACCTACCGTGACCTGGGATTTGCCGCCCGGGAGGATGGAACTTTTGATGTATACGGTGCCGGGGGGCTTGGAAATAACCCGAAATTTGGCGTAAAGGTGGCAGAATCCGTTGCGCCTGAAAAAATCCTTTACTATATAAAAGCCATGTGGCTCACCTTCCGCGCCTATGGAAACTATGAAAACCGCGGAAAAGCCCGTACCCGCTATATGCAGGATGCTTTGGGCGGAGCGGAAAATTTTGCAAAGGCATTCCAGGAAAAATTAAACGGGGTGCTGGAATCCGGAGAAAATCTGGACCTTTCCGTATCCGGATTTTCCTGCCCCAAAAAGGGAGACGGTTTTGCTGCGACTGGCAGACGTGTCATGGAACAGAAACAGGATGGTCTTTATACTGTTTCCTGGCATCCCCTTGGGGGACAGCCCTCTGCCAGTACCTTCTGTGCCCTGAGCGATCTTTTGCAGACAATGGACGGTGTGGAAATGCGCCTTGCTCCCGATGAAACCGCCTACATCATAAATCTCACAGGCAATGAGGCAAAAAAAGTTCTGGAAGTAACCTCTGATGGCGCCGCAAGCCTGTTTGAAACTTCTGTAAGCTGTATCGGGGCAAGTATCTGCCAGGTTGGCGTCCGGGACTCCCAGGCTCTTTTAGCTTCCTGCATTGAGGCTGTGAGAAAAGCAGAGCTTCCCGACGGTGCCCTTCCACAGATTCATATTTCTGGCTGTCCGTCCTCCTGCGGTACCCACCAGACCGGAGCCATCGGCTTCCGCGGCGGCGTCAAGATGGTTGACAAAAAACCAAACTCCGCCTTCGTCCTTTATGTAAATGGACAGAGCCTCCAGGGGAAGGAGACCATGGGCCGCGAACTGGGAACCATTCTGGAAACAGAAATCCCGTCTTTTCTGGTGGAGCTTGGAAAGACCGTGGCAGAAAGCCATATGACCTTCGAAGAATGGAATGCGAAAGATGCTGAAGCCATTGACCGTGTCGCCGCTCCCTATGTAAACGGACATGCATAAAAGCCCGTTCCATATCCGTGAACGCGCTCAGATAATTAACGGGGAGGTACTGCATCCTTACAGTATCTCCCCGTTTTCCGGGTCAGATTTTTTGTCTTTTATATTATCCTTTCTGTCTGTTTTCTCTTGGAATCCACATATTTTTTAATGTTGGATGCGTTGACAAACTTCCGGATCTCTCCATTTTTTACCAGCACCAGCGTGGGAGCCTGCATAATCCCGTATGCATCAGAAAGCTCCGGATTCTCCTCCGCGTCCACTGTCTGATAAGTCTCACCCTTTAAAAATTCCCTGGCAATTTTGCAGTTGGGGCAGGTTTTGGTGGTGAAAAGGAAAGCTCCGTCTTTGGCGGACTCTTTCGCTTTCTTTGGCGCCTGATTCTCCGGCACGTCATAGGAGTCTTCCGACTTCCGTTTCAGTACAGAATGTCCCACATCATACAGCTTTCTTTCTTTATATTCCTGAGCCTTCCCGTCATTCCAGTTTTGAACCGGACGGTAGTATCCCGTAATCCGACTGTAAACCTCCGCGCTCTCACCGCAAACCGGACATTTAAAATGCTCGCCGATTAAATAGCCGTGTTCTTTGCAGATAGAATAGGTGGGAGACAGAGTATAATAGGGAAGCTTGTAATTTTCTGCAATGGTGCGGACCAGCTTGGCCGCTGCCTTCCAGTCCGGAAGCTTTTCTCCCAGGAATGCATGGAATACAGTTCCCGAGGTATACAGAGTCTGAAGCTCATCCTGAATATCCAGGGCATCAAACACATCCGCCGTATAGGAAACCGGAAGATGAGAGCTGTTGGTATAATAGGGAGTTTTATCCGCTTCGCATCCGGCTGTAATAATATCCGGGTACTTTGCCCTGTCATGTTTGGCAAGACGATAGGTGGTGGATTCCGCAGGAGTTGCCTCCAGGTTGTAGAGATCTCCATATTCTTCCTGATAGGAAATCAGGCGGTTTCTCATGTGGTTTAACACATCCTTGGTAAATTTCTGTGCCTTCTCGCCCGCCAGATCCTCGCGGATCCATTTCGCATTGAGACATGCCTCATTCATTCCGATTAAACCGATGGTGGAAAAATGGTTATCGAAAGTTCCCAGATACCGCTTGGTGTAAGGATACAGGCCGCCGTCCAAAAGCTTTGTAATAACCTCACGCTTAATCTTTAAGGAACGGGCCGCAATGTCCATCATATGATCCAGTCTTCCGTAGAAATCCTCTTCGTCCTCAGAAAGATAAGCAATTCTCGGGATGTTGATAGTCACAACGCCCACAGAGCCGGTGCTCTCACCGGAACCGAAGAAGCCTCCGGTCTTCTTTCTCAGTTCACGGAGATCCAGCCGGAGACGGCAGCACATGCTGCGGACATCGCTGGGCTCCATATCACTGTTGATATAGTTGGAGAAATACGGAGTTCCGTATTTGGATGTCATTTCAAACAGGAGACGGTTATTTTCCGTATCGGACCAGTCGAAATCCCTGGTGATGGAGTAAGTGGGAATCGGATACTGGAACCCGCGCCCGTTGGCATCCCCCTCCACCATGGTCTCAATGAAAGCCTTGTTAATCATATCCATCTCCGCTTTGCAGTCGCCGTAGGTGAAATCCATATTTTTTCCGCCCACGATCGCCGGCATGTTTGCCATATCCGACGGAACCGTCCAGTCCAGAGTGATGTTGGAAAACGGCGCCTGAGTTCCCCAGCGGCTGGGGGTATTGACACCATAAATAAAGGATTCAATGCACTTCTTTACGGACGGATAGTCCAGATGATCCGCCTTTACAAAGGGAGCCAGGTATGTGTCAAAGGAAGAAAATGCCTGGGCTCCGGCCCACTCGTTCTGCATGATTCCCAAAAAATTTACCATCTGGTTACAGAGAACAGAAAGATGCTTTGCGGGGGAGGAGGTAATCTTTCCCGGAATTCCGCCCAGGCCCTCCTGGATTAACTGCTTTAAGGACCAGCCTGCACAGTATCCAGTCAGCATGGACAGGTCATGGAGGTGGATATCACAGTTTCTGTGAGCCTCCGCAATCTCCGTATCATAGATTTCCGACAGCCAGTAGTTGGCTGTGATGGCACCGGAGTTGCTTAAAATCAGTCCGCCCACCGAATAGGTGACTGTGGAATTTTCCTTTACCCGCCAGTCCTCCACCTTCACATAGCCGTTGACCACATCCTTGTAGTCCAGAATGGTGTTTTTCATATTGCGGATTCTTTCCCGCTGCTTTCTATATAAAATATAAGCCTTGGCCACATCCGTATATCCGGTTTCTTCCAGTACATGCTCCACACTGTCCTGAATCTGCTCCACGGAAATCTTTCCGTTTTCCATCTTCCCCTGAAAATCCGCCGTCACACGGAGGGAAAGAAGCTCCAGGATCTCACTGTTATAATCCTTCTTTGTGGCCTTAAAGGCTTTCTTAATCGCTTCCGTAATTTTGCTTAAATTAAACTCCGCGACCTCTCCGTCGCGCTTAATGACCTGAATCATTCCAATTCCCCTTTCTTTTCTGCCCGCTTAGGTGACATGTCCCATTATAGCAGAGTCAAAAAGAAAACACAATATCTGGTTTCTTAATTTTTAAAAAATCCAGATATTGTGTTTCCAGTTCACAGGGCGGGGAAAACCGGACGAAAACAGACGTCAAGCCCGCTTGTAAGGCAGTTTTCGTCCGGTTTTCCCCATCGGGCGAACGCCCGATGCTTCTTGTACGCGGTACGCGGGCAAGAAGATGCCCCCACCAGTAGTAACTATTGCGTTATTTTTACATCAAAACAATTTACCCGCTGACTGATCCATGGAAGGGAATTTTAAAAACTGCAAAAGCAGCTCTGCATTTAACAGGCTGATCCGCTGATCCCAGTCTATATCTAAAAGTTCGTGGGCCCTTTCAATCCTCTTTCGCACCGTATTAATATGAACATACATCTTCTCCGCTGTCACGCTGTAATTCATATTGCTTTCCAAATACACCTTAAGAGTCTTAAGCATTTCCACATTCTTTTCATCCTTCAAAAGCTCCTGGTATTTCCGGAGATTTTTTTCCAGTTCATCCTCCGGAATCTGAAGCCAGGCCAGTGCCCCAAAGGAACTGTACTCCCAGACCTTTTTCCCCGGTTCCATTTTTCTTCCCAGCTCCATGGCCTTCCGGCACTTTTCGATGCAAAGCCGGATTTCCGCCAGAGAACGGCCCTCCCGATAACTTCCAAATTCCAGTCCCATATTGGGAAACCGTTCTTTCACCCGCTTTTCAAACCGCTCCAGAAGCTTTTCCATATCAGTCTGGCTGTGAATCGCCGGGTCGCTGGCTTCCAGAATCAATGCTCCCTCATTTTCCTTTAAAAATACAAGCCGTCCGCTGCCGGACATGTTTCCTGACTGGAATATTTCCACGAACTGCTTTCGTTCACTCCGGGCACTGGATTCGGCATGAAGCTGCTCAAAAACCACACACACATATTTTGTGCTCATGCTGATTCCCTGGACACTGGCCTGGGCCGCCAGCTTTTCCCTGTCGTCAGCATCTGAATTTAAAGCATACAAAATGAAGTTCTCAAATCCAATGTTTTCCGCGTTCTGGGCCACCATGATCTGCTCATAAACTCCCTGCAGCATCAGAACCGCGATGCGGATGGCATACTCATCATAATAATCCAGGAACTCTCTGGATTCCATCACGATGAAATAAGCCTGGACAGCACCATTCATGGTAATGGGAATCTGAATCCAGCTCACTAACGGCCCGCTGGGGTTTTCCTGTTCCATCAGCCGGATTCTCTTCATCTGCAGGTAATCGCAAAGAGTATACACCGTATGGGGATGGGAGGGAGCCCAATAGTCCTCTTCCTTTAAGCCAAACGCTTCCGTAATCCTGCGGAAATTGGCTGAACTGTAATAGCCCTTTTTCTCATTGATATCATAAAGAAATGCCGGAAAATTCATTTCCACTTCCACAGCCTGAAGAATCCTCTGGATTTTCTGTACCTTATAAGTCTGCTGCGATGCCTGAAGGGCATCACATTTCTGAATCCGGAACCTCCGGATGGTACGGTTAATCACCGCCACATTAATCTGGCTCATAATTTCCATCCAGGGCACGGAAAAAGGAATGCTGATTAACGGAACGCCGTACTCATTGTGAATCGCAATGATGTCCTCCGGTATCTGCGCCAGATACCGTTCCCGCTTTATCATCATGGCCGCCGTTTTTTGAAAGCCTCCCTCCTCAAACGCACGGCGGATGCAGTCCGGATCCTGGGAAATTGCATATCCGGAGGAAAGAACAAGCTCCTTTCCCACTGTCCACCGGAAACCATCCGGAGCCTCCAGAATTGTCACACCCTGAATTTCCCGGTCCAGCCCCTGTTTCCCTGCGACCACATAAAAATCCTTAAAATATTCCAACGCCAGAAGCTCTTTTACTGCAATTCCCATTTCATCCCCCAAACTAAACGGACACGCCTGCTGACACAGGCACCACAATCCATGAAAGCCGACTGCCAGATATCTGAAGATAGTTTAACATCCGGCTGTTTTTATGTCAAGCGGCCGGGGGCTTAACTTCTTTTTTCAAACTCCTTCTGAAATGCCGCCAGATCCTGCCCCTTAAATGCCCGCTCAAGAAGCTGCGGCAGCATCTGAGGCGTACAGGCAAAGCAGGGAATTCCCAGCCCCGCAATTTTCTGAGCCATCTGGGCATCATAATACGGTTTCCCGCCATCCGCCAGCGCCAGAAGACAGATGACCGTAACACCGGACTCCTTCATCTCTGCCATTCTCCTTAAGAATGCCGCCCGGTTTCCCCCCTCTTCCAGGTCAGAGATCAGGAAAAATAATGTCCTGGACGGATTCTCGATGAGCTTCTGGCAGTATGCCACTGACTGGTCAATATTGGTTCCTCCGCCTAACTGGAACCCGAACAGCAGATCCACCGGATCCTCGCACTTTTCAGTCAGATCCACAATATTCGTATCAAAGGCCACCACATGGGTACTCAAACTGGACATGCTGGCCAAAATACAGCTCATGATGGAAGAATAGATCACAGACACCCCCATGGAACCGCTCTGGTCAACGTCCAGAATCACCTTCCACTTATTGGCTGCTGTGATACTGGTTCTGTCAAAAAAATAAAAATGCTCCGGCACGATGGTCTTAAGCTTTGGATCATAATGTTTGAGATTTCTGGAAATCGTCATTTTATAGTCCAGTGCCGCAGCCGATGGGATCGGAGAATGCTTCCGGTGGTTGACCGCCGCTGTCACGGCCCGCCTGATATCCTGTTCCAAAAGCTTATTGATCTCATCCACGATTTTCTTTATGAAGATCCGGACACTCTCCTTGGAGCGCTTCGGGATCTGGTCCTTCAATAAAAGGATTGTCGATGCCAGGCTCACATCCGGCTCCAGGTTCTCCAGAAGCTCCGGCTCAAAAATCAACTGCTTCAGGCCGCATCTGGTCATGGCGTCTCCCTGGATTACCGTCACCAGCTCCTTATCAAACAAGCTCCGTACATCTCCCAGCCACCGGCTGATCTGCGGATTGGAAGGCCCGCTTCCGCCGCCCCGGGATCCGCCGTTTCCGCCCGGATTTCCAAATCCCCCGTTTTCTGCCCGGTTATAAATAGCCGCCAGCGCCTGATCCATCAGATCCATCTCCCCGGTCAGGGGCAGGCCGCCCATTTTCCCGAACCGCTCCTGGCTCTCCTGGCCGAGAATCAGTCTCCATCTGCTGATACGAGTTTCTGCATCCATACACTCTCTTCCCCTTCTCAGATGTCTATATCAAAGTCAAAATCCTCCAGGCCTTCCAGCAGCTTTCCTTCCTCTTTGGTCACTGCCGCATTGACCGCCTCGCTGACCTGCTGCCCGTTTAGTCCCCAGATTTCGCCGAGATTTTCCGCAATTCCGTCCTTCTCCGCAGCAGAAAAGTCCGCAAACGCCCGCCGGAGAAATACCAGCGCCCGCTTGAACTCTTCCTCATCCAGCGTATCCAGATACCCGTCCAGGCTCTCCCAGAGGGAAAGTCTGGCAATAAGCGCGTACCGGTTCTTCATGGCCAGTCCCTCAAACCAGCCGGCCCCCAGATCCGCGGGAACACCTTTGGACAGCCGCCTTTTCACCTCCAGCTTTAAGCTTTCCGAGTCCATTTCCCCCCGTTCCAGAAGAATGGCCGCCGAAAAACCAGACAGCTTTGTATTCAGATCATCCCTTCCGGCAATCTCTTTCAGTGCCCCAAGCCACGCTTCCCCATCCACGAAATCATGGGCCAGAGATACTGCATTCAGACTTTCCATCGCTTCCGCCATGACCCTGCTTCCATTGTCGTCGCAGACACAGGACTGGGGCAGGAGCAGACAGGCCCGGTAAAAGATCTGGCTTAAAATCGGAACTAACGGGGACGAATCCAGCCTCCGGATACTCCCATACTGGATCACCACCGACAGCCGGCGGGCCGCAGCCGCCAGCTCATCCATCGCCGCCGCGTCCACCGCCATCGCCTGCAGCGCAGCCGTAGCATACTGCACGGCCCCCGCCATCCCGCAGGTGAAAGCGTCTTCAATGACTTTCGTGATTTCCCCCATACCGGGAGCGTTCTCCACCTGCTCTTTCATGGAGAAAGAAGCCGCCTGCGCGACCGTATCACCTTTTAAAGCCGCCTCCACAAGCTCGATTTCCGCTTCCGGCGTCCACCGGATCACCCATTTTTCCGACCAGGTGGCATTATCCTGGCTGACAGTCAGCGGTTTTGCGAAGTTTACATTTAACACACGCAGCCGGTGCAGAAAAAAGGAACGGGACAGATCCAGGAATGCCGCCTTCTCCGACTTCACATTTCTGTTCTCTCTTAAGTCCAGCGCCAGATCCTGTGCCGTCATATCCCGGTATTTTTCCAGTTTCAGCTCTTTTAGCTGGCGGTAAAAGTCTTCCTGGATACTGGTACGGCTGACGCCGTCCGGCAGTGCCCCGATCTCTGTTCCGATTTCCGTATCAGCCACCGCCAGACTGACGGCGGAAAGACTTCCCCCGCCCATCAGGGTAACTGCGGCATCCCGCAGGTCCCGGAGCGCCGGTACGGTACCGCCCCGCAGTCCTGCCAGAGAATCAGCCAGGCGCACGGCCTCAATGGTTTCCGCAGAGGAGACCGGAGTCCCGTTTTTTCTCTGATAGCCTGCGATTCTTGATAAATAACTGTATGCCGCCCGGAGCGGCTCTCCCATTTCCAGTGACTCCCATAAAAGCGCATAATAAGCCGGAGCCTTATTCCCGGCACCATATCCGGCTCTTGTGGACAGGCGGTAATAGGAGTACGGCATTAAGGTGTGGGCCGCCTCCACCCGCGGGAGTGCGGCAAGTTCTTCCTCAGACATAGGACCGTGATCTGCCACATGCACAGTATTTTTTCCACCAGATGTCCAATCCGTACCGCTTTTGCCCTCCCAGCTTCTAAGTCCTTCCACGTGATAGGCCCCGGTCACCACAACAATTTCTTCTGGTTCAAATCCCTCTTTAACCGCCTCCCAAATCTGGCGGCGCATATACGCTTCCCGGACTACCGTTTCCGCCCAGTCTGCCTCTTTTCCCTCCGTCAGTCCCCGGAGATTTGCGCCGAATTCCCCGGCACCTTTCCGATATCCTTCTGCGCTGTCCGTATGTTCCATGACCCGCTCCCAGAACGTCTCATGCCCATCCTCCCCGGCCTGTTCATCCAGCTTCTCATAAACATTCATCCGGCCTTCCTCGCCGGCATCGGCCTTTATGCCATGCTCCGAAGGAAAAGCCAGAAATACCTCCGACGGCAGATCCATAAATCTGCATTTTATCCCGTTCTCATGGCACCACAAGATTGCCTGATATTCCGGGGAATATTCGGCAAAAGGATATAAAATCGTGCGGACCGGAGCCTCCTTCGTATAGGCGAGGATCGCAATCGGCGGCTTCGTCTCCGGTCTCACCATATTTTCCAGCTGGTCATTCAGATCACTTGGTCCTTCCACCAGAACCAGCTTTGGCCTTACCTCCTCCAAAAACCGTCGAAGATAAAACGCACCGGCCGGAGACAGATGACGAATTCCAAAGAAATGTACTCCGACATCAGCTCCTTTTGCTTCATACAGCTGTCCCATCAGCAATTCAACTCCTTGCAGGCCCGGTACAGTCCCATCCAGCGGCTGCCCCGCTTCTTCATCACATTATCCAGATACTCCTTCCAGGCAACCGTGTCTTTTTCTTCCTCTTTCACCACGGCCCCCTGAAGTCCTGCTGCCAGGTCTTCGTCGGTAATATCCCCGTTTCCAAAGCTCCCGGCCAGCGCCATACTGTTGCATAACAGGGAAATTGCCTCAGCAGTAGACAATACGCCCGTGGGGGCTTTCACCTTCTGGCTGCGGTCCAGCGTCTCCCCGTTCCGCAGTTCCCGGAAGATCGTGCAGACCTTCTCCACAGTCTCGCTCTCCGGCAGCGCCGCGTTAAGATCCAGGTTCCCGGCAAGCTGCTTCACTCTCGTTCTTACAATCTCCATCTCCGAATCCAGATCTGCCGGGGCCGGCAGCACCACAATGTTGAACCGTCGTTTTAAAGCCGCCGACATCTCATTCACACCTTTGTCTCTGGTATTTGCCGTTGCGATAATGGAAAATCCCTTCTGGGCCGGCACTTCCATGGAAAGCTCCGGCACGGAAATACGCTTTTCCGAAAGAATGGAAATCAATGCGTCCTGCACCTCAGAGGCACAGCGGGAAATTTCCTCCACCCGGGCAATGGTCCCTGTCTCCATGGCATGGAACACCGGGCTTTTTAACATCGCATCCAGAGACGGACCATTGGCAATCAGCATCGCATAGTTCCATGAATAACGGATCTGCTCCTCAGTCGTACCGGCAGTTCCCTGTACTACCTTCGTGGAATCTCCGTTGATGGCCGCCGTCAGATGTTCGGAAAGCCAGCTCTTTGCCGTCCCCGGCTCCCCGATCAGAAGCAGCGCCCTGTCTGTCACAAGAGTCGCAATGGCAATTTCCACCAGGCGCTCATGACCGATATATTTCGGTGTGATCACCGTATTTCCAACTCTGCCGCCGCAGATATACGTCCGCACGGATCTCGGCGACATCCGCCACCCGACAGGGATCGGGTCCTTCTCCGCAGCGATCAGCGCATCGATCTCCTTCTGAAAAAGCTGCTCCGCCGGCAGCCTTAATACCTGCTGTTTCATATCCTTATCCTCTCTCCTCTGTCCGCCTTATGAAGACTCCGGGTGAAAAATTTCTGACCCCATTTGGGATCTGGCCAGATCCATAAATTCTTCCAGGCGCTCCTTAAGACTCAATCCCTTTATCTGCTTTTTATCCACAAGCTCATACAGCTCTTCTGCTTCCTTAAGCTTCGCTTCCCAGGTTCCCGGCATACGGTTTAAATAATTCCAGGCATCCCATCCATAAATCTGGTTTTTGCTCTTAAAATATTTCATCGCAAGTCCGCTGCACTCTTTCAGGCCAAGCTTTCTTAACGGTTCCAGATACATCCGGTTATCCGGCACAGTCCTCGCCCGGTTGTAGAAATAATTTTTTAGCTTCTCACAGTACTCCCGGTTATCCGGCTGAATCCACCGTGCCAGGTAACTATCCAGCTTCGAATGCCGGCATTCCATAAACAGATCCGTAAAATACCCGTCAAACCGATTAGAAACCGGCTGGCAAAATTCATGGCGCTGCTCATCCGCCTCGCTGTACAGTGAAATCCGCAGCACATACGACCTGCTCCTCTCATCCCAGAAAACGTTTTCAAAAATCAGGCACAGATCCTCAATCGCGTCTCTGTTTAATTTCATTCCAAGAAGGGACTTTTTATGCATCTTCCTGTCTATCCACTTTGTAAAATCGTCCTGCGGTGCAAACAGCATTTTCGCCACACCTGCAGCCGGGAAATAGTCATCTCCCAGCTCTTCATAGAGGGAGACTGCCAGTTTTCCCAGCCCCTCATCCGGCTTTATATAAAACATATACCGCAAAAGATTGGGAATTGCCTTCTGGAACGAAATGCTTTTGTACCCCTGGCAGCCGGGAAGTCCGGAGAGATTCCACACAGCCTTTTCTCCCTCTGGCTTTCTGTCCAGATTTCCCTTAAGTCCTGCTGCCATCCGAAAGCACTCTTCCACCGCCGGCCCTGTCTTACCGGGAAGCGCCCGCAGGTGAGCATACAGGAGGCCCGCCTGCTCTTTCGTAAGCTCCTGCCTGCTTTCCGCCACTCCCGAATCGTGGACCCATGGGGAAAGAAGCTCCTTTAAACTCTCCGCCACCAGATAGGAGGCCCATCCTGTGCAGGATTCCGCCAGATAAGAAGCCGCCTCACCCGGCTTTTTCTTCATATACGCTTTCCAGAATGTTTCCACAGCCTCGCCGCTCATGGACACCAGTGCCCACAAAGCCATTTTTTTATTGTTTCCCTTCTCCGTCTTTGAAAGCTCCATGAGGAAATCGGAATTCTCAGGATCGTGACGCAGAGCGTAAATCAATGCTCCCCGTACCTCTTTTTCTGCCTCCGGCAGCTTTTCCAGATAAAAGTCATTGGCCTTCTCTCCCGCAATCGCATCAATGACCTGAACGCGCCGCACCATTTCCTTTTTCCCCTTCGGGTCAAAGTCTTTATAGAGCAGAGGAAGAATCTGGTCCCCTCCCCCCTTTAACCACCGGGCTGCCTGCTCTGCCAGCTCCGCATAGGATGCGCCCAGCGCCCGGACAAGTGCAGGCTTTACCCGATAATCCTCAAACAGCTCCGGATGATTCTCATGGGTCTCCATCACCAATGCATACCGCCCGCCGCCGGAAGTTGCCAGCGCATCCAGAAGTGTGTGGAGAACCGAATACGGAGCATTGGTCACTGCGCTGCCCCATGGGGCCGTCTCAATCTCCCTTACCTCTCCGGGAACGTTCACCGCCCCCTGGGTACAGCAGACTGCGTCCACCAGAGTCATTGTATCCAGAAGCACACCGGAACGGTCCCTGCAATCCTCTGACAGAAGCATGCCGAGGAGCTGGCCGATTTTAGCAAAAACCGGTGATGCCGCTTCCAACGGTTTCATGGCCCCGGCCGCCCGTTTCAGCCGGAAGTCCTCTTCCATCAGGCCGCAGCCCGAAATCATTGCATTCTTCAGCCGGAGCCGGAGTTCATATAACGGGGAAATATCCATAATCCTGTCCCTTCCTTTCCCAGGTAGAGTGCTCCCGGCGGAAAATCAGCCGCAAAGATGGATATCGTGAAGTTTCCGGGAGTACACAAACAGTAAACCTGCATTCAGTCTCTAATATAACAATCTGACAATATCCGACTCTGTCACAATGCTGAGCGGCTGCAGCTTTAATCTTCTGGCCTCCGGGTCATAATAGAAAGCCCCGAGAAGAACCTGATTTTTTAGCAGCCCTCCGTCCGGAAGCAGAGAAAGTCTCTGTGTTGTCGGCTCCATTCCCGGCATATCATCCAGCAAAATTGTGCCTTTGTCCGCCGTGCAGAGAACGAAGCCCAGATCTGTCTCCCCGATCTGCTCGTAAGCGATCAGCCGGATCAGCTTAGGATCCGACAGGGCGTTTTTTAACAGGTTCTTTGCCGCTTTCGTCTCTGCGGCCAGGGAAACTGCTCCGAAGGAACGCAGCTTTCTTACGTCTTCCTTTTCCACGGACCGCACCATGCCGCCATCCCAGCGGACGCGAAGGTTCCCGTCCCCCGGATAATAGACCGCCTCCGGCACCTTTACAACACCGAACAGAGTATCCTCCTGCTTCACATACTTTAAAGCTTTTAACGGCCGGTAATTGCAGGTCAGGCTGATTTCCCCGCTCTCAAGATCCACATAGCACCCTGTATCAATATATTCCTTTCTGGCCTCATCATAATCCACCCAGAATGCAGCCTGGATCAATTCCCTGTTTTCTCTGCCCCGTCCCAGCGCGGACAGCTCTGAAAGTTTCCAGATCCCGCCCAGTTCTTCATAGAGCACGGTGTCTTCCTGATCCACATTGCCGCTCTCCAGCTTGTCAGCCAGATATTTTTGGGACTTCTTAATCAGGCTCCAAAACTTTTCCAGAATATCGATGGCGGCTTCGTAATGAATCTCTTTTCCATCCTTCTGGAATGCCTCAATTTCCAGGATCAGACGGTTTAACATCCTCTGCGGCCCCGGCAGGTAGTAATCGCCTAACTGCTTTGCAAGCTGTTTATATGTACTGATTGCTGTCCCTCCCATGGTGCCGAGACCAGCCTTTACCAGATCGGAAACAAGCTTTGCTGCCAGGTCCAGCCCTTCCAGCTGCTTTTTCATTTTCTTTGTCTTTGCGGCCTTTCCCGCCTTTGCAGTCTTTCCCGACTTTGGCGCAGGCGTCTGCAATTCATCCGTCCCGGCTTCCTTATCTTTCGCCTTTCCATCCCTGGCCTGTTTCTTCTCTCTTTTCTTTATAATATCCTCCGGAATCTCACATGTCCCAAAAGGCTTTTTTGCCATGATCTCATACAGCAGCGCCAGGCTGTGCTTGCACGGAAACTGCCGGCTCGGGCAGGAACACCGGAAAACCGGAGATTCGGGTGCAATAAAATCCGCCGTAGTAATATAATTACTCTTCCCGCTCCCGGTACACTCCCCCAGATAAAAAGTATCATCCGCAGAGCATTCCAGACGCACAAACCCGCCCTTCTGTGATATCTTCCGCCCGTTGGAAGCGGCCGCAGGGTTCGGCGCCAGGGCAAGGATCTGCTGTTCCGTAATCTGTCTCAAAAAATTCACTCCTTCCATACTGAATTATACTCACCGGCCGGACCGCAAAATACCTTTTGGCCCCGGCATCATAACATCATTGTATCATATTTTTTAAAAACTGCTATATTTTATTTTTTCTTTGTCATAAAGGCTAAAGCAAAGCCTGCCTCTGCACATCGTGTGCATCCCCACAGAGCGTTTTGTCTTACAGGAAAAAGGAGCTGCTGCACGCCTTTCGTGCAACAGCCCCGCACAAATGCAACAGCCAAGCCTTGCATCTTCTTGCCCGCCTACTGCGGACAAGAAGCGCCGGACTGAACTGCTGCCACAAATCGAAAATGTCTGTCATAGTCACTTTACTACACGAGCCCGGGAAGAAATAGAGATATCCGTCTTTCTTTCCGCCTGCCTGGGCTTGGAGGCATACGTCCATGCCTTCTTCGCCTTGCCGGAATCCTCTTTTAAGAAATCGTTCACATTCACACTTTTCTTTTCCTCCGACTCGAACATGGATTTGACTCCCTCCATCCGGGTCATATACTGCCGCCTTTCCCTCTGGTCCTCCTTGGCCTGCTCTGCCTTCATGCGCTCGGCATAGTCCACCTTATCCTGCTCATACTGGACTGCCGCCTCCTTGTCGGCCTCCTCAAACATACTCTCAACCGCATCCAGGCCTTTTTTATACTCCTCACGTTCCTTTTCCACATCTTTTACGTGATCCTCCACCCGTTTTTTGGCCTTTCCTATAATATTCATAGACCATGGATATTTTTTTGCGGGATCAATCCGGTCCTTCAGACTTTCCGCCGCCTTTACAAACTTCTGTGCCTCCGGGCTGGGATCATCCTTGCTGTACTGATCCAGATTCCACCCATCTTCCTTTACCTTAAACATCTGGGACTGGATCAGTTCTTTCATCTTTTCCGTGCGGGTCACAAGGCCATCCATTTCTTCTTTTGTTATAATATCTCCTACGGCATATTCCAGCTTTTCACGGTTCAGAGCCATGATCCGATCTGCCATATCCTCACTGATAAAATTCATGTATTCTGTTTCATTTGTCTGGCCGTTGGACTGCAGTCTTCCGTCTTTATCCATCTTCACCGTAGGTGAAAATGCCATATCGTTATCGATTCCCATAAGTCCTAACAGAGGACGGGTTCCGTCCGGTCCCATCTCTCCGATTTTGTAAAAAGCATTGGCGTCATGGCGGTCAACCTGCCCGCAGATGACATCAAAAACATCAAGATCACTCTGATCCCGAACCATAGCCGGTGAACCCCAGTCCTTCACCTCCCTGAATTTCTGGATCACGTCAATGTCCGCGGAGGCGGCGTCATAGCCTTGTGCCATCTCCATAAAGCTTCCTTTTACCACCCGGTCCCCTAACTTTACCTCCACCGTCTCCGAATGGGCGATAAGCCTTTCCACCCCCAGAAGTTCTGCCATGCGGGTGGTCGCCACATTCCGCAGAGAAACCTTGTCACCCTGCTGAAGACTGGCATTGCCGATGGCCATGGAAGCAGTTTTAGCTTCCTTATACATCTCCCCGATGCACCGCATCATCCGCCCATCTTTTCTGAGCCCCTCTTTTTCACCAGTAAACTGATTTCTGGCAATCTCTATGCACCGGCCAAGGGTTGCTCCGTCACTTACCAATTGGCCGATACCGTTTTCTTTATCATTCCCGACGGCATTCACGATGATATCCTTGTTTTCCAGCAGCTTTTTCTTCAGATCGGCATTTTCCAGGTTGTTCAGATAGCGGTCAAACACCACATTGATATCTGCATAACTGTCCCTGGCTTCCGTAAAAAACCCCGGCCGTCCTTTTTCAATCTCGATCTTCATTCGGACGCTGGCATTGGCTCCCACCGTCTGGACCGGTCCCGTTGGTTCAATCCGGGGTATGGGAATCTCCTTAACCTCCTGCCACTGCTTCCCCTCATGCTCCTGCAGCTTTTTCATATCCCGCAGGGCATTTAAGTTCCTCTCCTCAAGCCCTTTCAGAATGTTTTCGACTTCCCTGTCTCCTGAATTTACCCGGGACTCTCTCTCCATGTACTCCTGGCAGCTGCGGATGATTTCCTGGTTTGCCTTCAGCATCCTGGGAGCCGTCTCCATGGAAATCGTCTCCTCCTCCAGCCTGGCCATCTCCTGCTGTCTCTCCTCGATCTCCTGCTTTAACCGGCTCATGGCTTTCTGATCTGCCTGCCGGTCCCTGGCCTGTTCCCAGGTCATCCCGTCATATTCCCGGTTTGCGATGGCATCCCGGCTTGTCTCTATCAGATAATTTTTATCCAGATATCCATTATAGAGTCTCTCGATCTCCTCATACCGCTCCTGGCCCCGGTCCGTTCTGGCCCCTTCCTTCTTGGCCAGATAATCCAGGCAGGCCTTGCGGAAAGTTGCCATGGCCTCCTCCATGTTCCTGGCTCCATCCGGGGTGACCGGAGATTTTTCCAGCCTGTCAAGAACCTGATAGCTGTTGTATACCGCCCGGTACAGTTTTGAATCAAATCTGCCTTTTTCCATATTCATACCTCCGATTAACTGGCAATGTCAACTACCTGTTTTTATCTGTTTATGCCTGCTTTCACCGATTATACATAATGATACAATATCATACGGCTGATTCTGTTGACAATAAACTCCTCACCAACTGACTTTTTTTCGCACGAATAATAACCCGGGACAGCTTTTTTCGGATTCCGTCAGACAAAAGCTGCCGGACCTCAAAAGGATCCGGCAGCTTTCACAAAACATCTGTATGCAGTTTAACTGTTACTGTTTTTACTCCTCGTACATCGGCTCATAGGAACCGTCACTGGTCTCTTTAAACTCAGCCTTCACTTTCTCCAGGCACTCCGGCTTTGTAAACAGGTCGTAGGCAATTCCAGCCAGAACCCTGGCTGCATAAAGAGCTCCCTTTTCTCCCAGGCTGCTTCCTGTGGAGGCCGTTGCCTGCCAGGTATGGGGCGCAACCCCCACCGGCCAGCACGCGGTGTTTACGGCACACATGGGCATCATATAGCTCACATCACCGCAGTCAGAAGATGCCGTAAGGGGAATCTTCTTCCAGAGCTCTCTTGGCGATACCTTCGCCTGCATTCCGGCACCGGCGGCTTCCAGAACCTTTTCGTCCTTTGCAAGCACTGCCGGATCCAGGGTCGCCTGCAGCTCCTTTGCGAAACGGATCTCTTCCTCCGTATACGTAAGCCCCGGCGCTTCCTTAAGATTCTCATAAGCCAGATCCGCAAAGCTGTGGCCCGGGAACATTTCACAGCAGCCGTACTCCACTTTCATGGTCACTTCCGTCTCTGTCATCATGGCCGCGCCCATGGCTACTTTATGGATCCGCTCAAGGATTTCCTTCACATCCGCAATATGGGGCGCGCGCACACAGTACCAGGCGCTGGCTTTATCCGGAACGATATTGGGCGGAAATCCGCCGCTGTCCGTGGTATAATGGATTCTTGAAAAATCCATGGTATGTTCTCTTAAATAATTGCTGCCCACATTCATAAGTTCCACTGCGTCCAGGGCGCTGCGTCCGCGCTCCGGGGCAAAGGCGGCATGGGAGGTTTTTCCCTTAAAATAGAACCTGGCAGAAGCGCTGGCAAGATACCCTTCATCATATACCAGATTCGCACTCATGGGATGCCAGCTTAAGGCGGCGTCACAGCCGTCAAACATATGGTAGTAAGCCATCTTCACCTTGCCGCTCAAAAGCTCTTCCTCCGGACATCCATAGAACCGCACCGTACCGCCGGTTCCTCCGGCTTCCAGAAACCGTTTTACCGCAATGGCAGCCGTCGCGGCCGCCGAGCCTAAAAGATTGTGCCCGCAGCCATGGCCGGGTCCCCCGGGGCTTACCGGATTTTTTTCGGCTTCCGTTTTCTGGGACAGACCAGGAAGAGCATCGTATTCCCCAAGAATGGCAATCACCGGAGACCCGCTCCCATACTCGGCATAAAAAGCATGCTCCAGCTTTTCCTCATTTACAATCCTGAATCCTTCGGATTTCAGAAGATTCCTCATATAATCAGCGGATTCCTTCTCATTTCCGCCGGTTTCCGGATGATTCCACAAAAAGCCGCAGGACTCTCTGCAAACCGCTTCCAGTTTTTGAACCTCTTCATATACAAACTGCTTTGTCATTTTGCTTCCTCCTGTAACACATGGTTTTTCGTAACGGTTCCGCTCTTATTTATCAGCCGGCTTTTTCCCATATGTAAACAGAGTAATGGCAATGGCCACAAACACGCTGGACAGGGTTCCGAGATAATTGGAAGCCCCCGGAAGCCAGTTGAACACACCCGCCTTAAGAGCAATACATACCAGAATGGAGAATACCAGCATGGTGCCTGCAAGGCTCTTCTGTTTTAAACCAAACTGCATCAGCAGAGCGCCGAATAATGCCGGAAGCAGGTAGTTGAGGGCTTCTGTCACAGAAGCCGGAAGCATGGAAAGAACAGAGCTTCCCAGAATTACACCGATGGTAAGAACCGATACATTGATTACGATAGAGATTGCCATACCAATGGTTGCGATTATGGAACCCTCATCGCTTCCCGGCTCCACGCCTGCGGAGATCTGTGCCATGCTGGCGCAGGGAACACGCATGTTGGAAATATTTCCGGACAAAAAGGCCATATAGGTTCCCACCGGTCCAAGTACTGTAAAATAGGAAATCGGTTCTACCACCCACAAAAATCCAAAAGCACTGGCGGCTGCGATAAACGCAGTCAGAAGAGCCGCCGGATTGGGAAGAAGTCCGTATACCACTGCCAGAACAGCGGCCGGAGCAAAAGATAACGCAACGCCAAGGAATCCCGTAAGCTTTCCAATTCGGTGCATCTGCGGCATATATTCATTCTCAAAATAATCTTTGTTCATGTCCTGTCCCTCCTAAATCAATGCGGTAATAATCATGGCGCCAAGAATCGCGATAGTAAGATTCCATTCCTTCAGCCACTTAATATTTTTCTTTTCAGATACGGTAATCAGAGTTCCCATAATAGCAGCACCGAGAACACAGGATAACGCGTGTTTGTTCACCTTCACCAGGTGAGATGCCGACATGGCACTGAAAGCACCAATGATGGCGGCTCCTGAAATCGCTGTGAGCTTTGCCGGATCTCCGCCGGAAATTTTATGCTGTACCTTGTCCATGCGGCTGGCGGAAAAGGTTGCAAAAATCACCCAGCCGATGGAACCTAAAATCATGGTCCATACAGCCATATCAAGGGCCAGAGGAGTCAGCTCATCTGCGCCAAGCTGCACACCCACAGCAGAAGTTCCGAATCCGGCAGCAATGGACTCAAACATAACGGAACCGATGAGGGACAGACGCATCCAGGCCATGGGCCCTCCCACGGTAATAAGTAACGACAGCATTCCGCTTAAAATAACGATGGACGGTCCTATGGATGTGATGGCGCTGCTCTTGATCGCCCCCTTCATCTGTGTTTCGGTAAGACCGATCTTCTTTCCGGCGCCATATGCGTTTTTCGCAAAAATAAGCGCCTGTGCAACGACCAGTGCCACCGCCGCACCACAGGCAATCCACATCGGCAGACTGTTTGCAATTTTCATAGCATCCATTTCTTGTTCCTCCTTTTAGTACGCGCTTATAGTGAACAGCACAAATTGATATGGTCAATTTAACTAATTTTGGCAAAAAGAACAAGAAAAAAATCTTCACATTTTACAAAAATAAATTCATAAGTGAAGATTTTTTCTATTTTAATGCTATAATTTGATAAATTTTTTCTATGACAATTCCGGCCTGCAAAGATTCAGGGCAAAAATACCCTACTGGTATAACTCCCCAAACAGCTCCACAGGCACATAGGCTTTCACATGGATGCCATCCTCTTTATACTCCTCGGAAAGAAGCCGGCCGTTCTTTCTGACCCTCTGAATCCGTCCTGCCTCCCCGTAAGAAAACACCTTTTCAAAATAAATTCTGCGGCTTCTTAAGATCTTTTCAAGGATTCCCAAAAGCTCATCCATGCCTTCCCCTGTCTTTGCGGAAAGCCTCACCCGGTAATCGGAGGCCACATCGCGGCAGGCGGTATCTGCCCCGGCCCTGTCAATCTTATTAAAGACCGTAACCACCTCTTTTCCTGTCACCTGAAGCTCCCGAAGCGTCTCATACACCACATGCATCTGCATATCCATCCGGGGATTGGAGCAGTCCACCACGTGAAGAATCACATCGCTGTACTTTGCCTCTTCCAGAGTACTCTTGAAAGCTTCAATCAGGTGATGGGGCAGTTTTCGTATGAAGCCGACCGTATCTGTCAGAAGAACAGCCTCGCCTCCCGGAAGCGTAAGGGCCCTGGTGGTGGGATCCAGCGTTGCAAACAATTTATCCTCCGCAAGGATATCCGACCGGGTCAGGCGGTTTAACAATGTGGATTTTCCTGCATTGGTATATCCCACAATGGCGACACTCAAAGCTCCTCCCTGCTCCCTTTTTTTTCTAATTACATCCCGGTGGCGCTTCACATCCTGAAGCTCCGCTTTTAGCTGTCCGATTCTTTCATGAATCAGACGGCGGTCCATTTCCAGCTTCTTTTCTCCGGGACCTCTGGTACCGATGCCGCCTCCCAGTCTGGAAAGAGATGCGCGAAGGCCCACAAGCCGCACGGCCCGGTATTTTAACTGGGCCAGCTCCACCTGTATTTTTCCTTCCCTTGTCCTGGCCCGGGATGCAAAAATATCCAGAATCACCATGGTCCTGTCCATGACCTTCGTATCCAGGGCATCCTCTAAATTTTTAAGCTGGGCCGGAGAAAGCTCATCATCACAGATAATTCCTGTGGCTTCTGTCTCCCAGATAAGTTCCTTCACCTCTTCGATTTTTCCCTTTCCCAGATAAGTGCCGGGATGCACACTCTCCCGGTTCTGGATCACTCTTCCCACGGTTATGGCTCCGGCCGTTTTGGCCAGCTCCGAAAGCTCCTCCACGGAGGCCTCCGTATCGTCCTCGTCACCGGTATTTGCCGCCACCAGGATTACCTTCTCCTTTTCTTCCTTCAACTCAATCAATTCTGCCATAATTTCCTTTACCTTGGTAACAGTTCGGCCTTCCGGCTAAACTGTTACTTACCTTGTTTCAAGAAAGGTGATTTCGTGCTCCACCCTCTCCTCGCTGCCATAGCTTTCCGTATATGCCTGAAACAGCGACAGGGCCCTTTCATACTGGCCCAGATACTCATAACAGACCGCTTCGTTGAACCGAAGCTCCTTTCGGGCCTTGTCATCGGAAAGAGCCTGCCCCAGGCCGGAAAACTGCAGGGCTTCCTCATAGTTTCCCTGTTCCATTTCCGCTATCATAAGGCGGTTATAAATTTCTGTGTCGGCCTTCCCTGAGGCAACCAGTTCTTTATAGATTCCGTCTGCCGCTTCCTTATCCCCTGCCAGAGTATACGCCTCACCCAAAGCCGCCATAGCATTTCCGTAGCCCGGCTTTTCCAGGGCCCCATCCAGGGCCTTTCCCTCCTCCAGACGTGCGGCGGCCTCCGTAAGCGCCCCGGCTTTTGCCAGGGAAAGGGCGCCCAGATAACAATACTCTGCTGATTTTTCATCTACCTGACTTAAGGTTGCATAGGTATGGGCGGCCGCCTGATAGTCCTTTAAACCATATTCCGCCTCGGCTCTGTATTTTAAAACGTCAATTTCAAAAGAAGTCACCTTCCTGGCCTGTCCGATAATGGATTCAAACTGGCCGATGGCGCCTTCATAATCCCCTGCCTCCAGAAGAGCAATTCCGTTTTCCCTGGATGCGGCGGCCTCCTTTGATACTTTTTGGCATCCGCTCAAAAGGCACGGAATCAGGATAAAAACAGCCGCTTTCTTTTTCCACTGCTTCATGGACCTTTATTCTCCCTGCTACATTTTCTGCGCCGGATATTACGCCTGTGTGGTACTTCCGAACCCGCCGTTTCGCACATCGGTGACTTCATCGTCCACGGTAATTCCGTATTCCACAAAAATCCCCTGAGAAAATCCCGTTCCCGCTTCCACCGTCACGGACTTTCCCTCCCGGCTGTCGTTGGTAATCTTTGCCTGAATGTGTCCTTCATTGTCAGAATCATAATAATCACTGTCAATGATGCCCACGGTGTTGTTAAACTGCATCCTGTATTTAAATCCCAGGCCGCTTCTGGGGTACAGCTTAAGAACCCATCCGTCCTCCATCCGCACCCGGATGCCCGTGAGAATTTTCCTTGTTTCTCCCGGATTTAAAGAAAAAGTTTCGGGAGCAAAAAAATCATACCCGGCAGAGCCTTTGGTGGCGCGTCTGGGAAGCTTAATCCCCTCATAAATTTTTCTTATTGTCTCCTCCGGAGTCCGGGGATATTCGCTCTTCCAGTCCTTTTTAAACTGTTCGAAGCTTACCTTTTCAAATTTCGCAATTTTCTGCATGAGAGTTCTCCTGTATCATCAGCTCTTATGGAGCACAATTTCACCTTTTTCTCTGGTTTTTTTCACATCAATGACCTTTTGGTTTGAGCTGCCCTTCCAGTGGAGGTTTAAATCCTTTAACCCCTCCACAAACTTCCCGTCCACCAGCACATCAACATACCTCATACAGGGCAGGTCCTCCACCTCCTCCCACTGGTATCCCGTATAGACCCAGATGGTTTTATCCGGAAACCTCTCATGGATTTCCTTTATCAGAGCCCCTGTCTCCTTACGGTTTTTCACATGAAGCGGATCGCCGCCGCTCATGGTGATTCCTGAAATATAGGGTTTTTCCAGTTCCGCAAAAAGCTCTTTCTTCGCCGCTTCATCAAAAGGAAGGCCGCCGTTTATATCCCAGGTGATGGGATTCTGGCAGTTTTTGCAGCCATGGCTGCACCCGGCCACCCAGAGGACGGTTCTTAATCCGTCCCCGTTTAACATGTCATCTTTGGTGATGTTATGATAGCGCATGGCTCTTTTACATACTCCTTCTCTCCTTGATTTCCGCCATTTTGGCGTCATTTAACCTGGTGTCCCCTTTCACCCTGGAATAGCTTAAATATCCGTTCATACGGTCGATCTTTGTCAGGTTTTTGCTGCCGCAGACCGGGCACACATCCATGTCAAGCTCCTCATGGCCGCAGTCGTCACAGTAAGACAAAGACAGGTTCACACCCTCGTAAAAGCCCATCTCCATGGCCCGGCGGACCAGAGACTTGATGGCCTCTTTATTATAGGAAATCGGATACTTCACATACTGGATCTTTCCGCCGTTGCTGAGTTCCCAGAACCGGTATTCCAGATCCTGTTTCTGAATCGGGGTAATATCTTCCGTCACATGACAGTGGAAGCCGTTGCTCACATACTCCCTGTCAGACACATTTTCCACAATTCCGTATTTCTTTCTGAACTGCTTTACCTGAAGACCACAGAGGTTTTCCGCCGGAGTGGCATAGATGGCGTAAAGGTTTCCATCCGCCTTCTTAAACTCATTGACCTTATCGTTAATGTGCCGCAGCACCTCCAAAGCGAACTGGCCGTCTTCCACAAGGGACTTTCCATTATAAAGCTGCTGTAATTCATTAAACGCCGTAATTCCGAAGGAAGCCGTGGCAGTTTTTAATAACGGTTTGATCTTATCATGAAGCCCCAGATGACCGCCATAGAAACCGCCCTCGCAGTAAGCCAGAGGGTTGGTGGAAGCGCGCATTTCACCCAGGTACGCATAGGTGCGGATATGGATCTTCCGAATCAGCTCCAGATAGTAATCCAGGACCTCATAGAAATCCCGGCTCTCCTGTCTCGATTTCGCCAGAATCATCGGAAGATGCAGGCTCACTACGCCGATATTGAACCGTCCCACGAATACCGGGCTGTCATTTTCATCCGCCGGTTCCATGCCTCCTCTTTCATACCAGGGAGAAAGAAACGCACGGCAGCCCATGGGACTTATGATCTTTCCGTATTTTTTATACATGCCGGCAATATATCCTTCCCCTGTTAAGGACAGCCAGTCCGGATACATAGTCTTAGAAGAGCACTCGATTCCCGCCTCAAACACATCCTCCAGTTCCTTTCCCGGTCCGTGGAGGTTTTCATCATACAGGAACACGATCTTGGGGAACAGCACCGGCTTTTTATGACCGGCCTTTCCCTGTCCCTTCCTTCTCACATTTAACATGGTGATGGTGGCCATTTTGGCAAAACGCCCGGTTCCCGTTCCGGCCGTCATGGTGATAAAAGGATAATCTCCGCGGCTGGAGGAAACGGAGTTAAACTTATATTCCCAGCCCTGGAAGCCCTGTTCCATGTCACGCTGCACATCGTTCCATGCCACTTCCCTGGCCTTTTCCTCCTCCAGTCCCAGATCAATATATTTATTGATATACTTTGTATAGGATTTTTCCGCATAGGGCTCCAGAATGTTTTCCACGCTGGGAACCGTAAACCCGCCGTACTGCTGGCTGGCAGCGCTTAACACAATATCGCCGATCACATCAAAGGCCACATCCAGGGTTTTCGGCTCGTTGTACCATAAATTGCCCATCTCAAAACCACCCGTAAGAACATTCTCCACGTCAAACAGGCAGCAGTTCATGGTGTCGCGTCTGGCGGACATGTCATGGATATACAGATATCCGTCACGGCAGGCCTGGAGCTCCTCCACAGTCATAAAAAACTTCTGGTACAGAGATTTGTTGAGCTCATTAAAAATCAGGCTCCGCTTGGTGGAAACCAGAGCGCTGTCGGTGTTGCTGTTTTCTTTATCCCCGATATACATGATAGACTGGCTCTTTTTATATACCTCGTCTAACATCCGGACGAAATCCTGCTTATAATTGCGGTAGTCCCGGTAGCTTTTTGCCACCTGGGGATTCACACGCTCCAGGGCGCCTTCCACAATGTTATGCATCTGGGCGATGGGGATTTCCGCAACATCCATACGCTCCGCCATCTCCTCCACAAACTGGCAGATGAAATTAGTCTCCGCTCTGGAAAATGTAATCATAGCCCGGTTGGCCGATTTATTCACGGCAACGACTACTTTCTGCACGTTAAAATCTTCTCTTGTGCCATCCTTTTTAATCACTTTGATTTCACTGCATTTCATGGTTTTCTTCCTCCTCAATTTCACCCGGCGCAGCTGCTGCTTCCTGCTCTATGGGTCTTCCGTCCCCGTCCAGCTTAAGGTTTAACTCCTCCTCCACAGCAGTGCGGATTTCCTCTTTCTGTTCCATATCCATTGTTGGAAGCTCCCCTGTGGAGCTTACCCCAAATCTCCTCAAAAAATCCTCGGTAGTTGCAAACAGCGCCGGCCGGCCCGGCGCATCCAGTCTTCCGGCCTCATAGACCAGGTTATATTCAATCAGGCGGTTCACCGCATGATCCGATTTCACGCCCCGTATTTTCTCAATCTCCGCTTTGGTCACCGGCTGCTTGTAGGCGATGATGGCCAAGGTTTCCATAACCACATCGGTGAGTACCTGCTTTTTCGGCGTGGCGGCCACCCGGATCAGATTCTCATAATATCCGGTACTGGTACACATCTGATAGCTGTCCTCCAGACGCACGATCTGCATACCGCAGACAGACTCCCCATACCTCTTTTTCAGACGCTCGGCCGCTTCCTCCGCCTCTTTTTCCCCCGTTTCCAGGGCGGCAGCCAATTGTCTTATTTCCACAGACTGGCCCATGGTGAACAAAACGGCTTCCACCACAGCCTCCTGTTCCTTAAGATCCTCCACTTTCATCAAATCTCCTCCACCTGAATTTCCGGTTCCTCCTCTTCCCCCTCCGGTTCCAGGGTCTCAATCATCATATCGTCAAAAAGATGTTCCTGGGTCAGGTGAATTTTTCCCACCTTCATGAGTTCCAGAAGGGCAAGGAATGTAACCACCACCTCAGTCTTGTCCTTCTGTCTGCTTAACATCCCCCGGAAGCTGAATTTCCGGTGCTTCCTTGCGTATCCCAGGACAGAGGCGATTTTTTCCTCCAGACTCACCGGCTCCTTTTTAATGGTGCCGAAGGTACTGCGGACCGGGTCAATTTTATCCTGCTGCCGTTTCATTACCGATTCAAAAATTTTCCGGAGCTTTCCCAGTGTCACGCCGGCTAACAGCGCGTCCAGATCCACCGGCTGCTCGTACCGTTCCACCTCCTTCGGAACCGTAGGCGCCTTGTAAAAGACCTTATCTGCATCCAGCTCCATATCCTTTAACTCCATGGACATGTACTTATAAGTTTTGTACTCCAAAAGCCTTGCCACCAGCTCCGCTCTTGGGTCCTCCTCTTCCCCATCCTCATTGACCTCCTTAGGGAGCAGCATCCGTGCCTTGATATCCAGAAGCGTCGCCGCCATCACAAGAAATTCACTGACCACATCCAGGGATTCCTCCTCCATATGATTTACATAATCCAGGTACTGGTCTGTGATCTCGGCAATGGGAATGTCATAAATATTAACTTTGTTTTTTTCGATCAGATGGAGAAGCAGGTCCAGCGGCCCTTCAAATGTCTCCAGTCTATAAGAAAGCTCCATGTGTCTCAAGTCTCCCTCACCGGGCAAAGATCCGGCATAAATCGGTTGAAACAGTTCAGGTGTCAGCGGAATTGTTACGAAAAAAGAGCCCCGCACATGGGACTCTTCATAACAGTTTTAGTATCCCCGAAAGCTGCCAGGACTTTCCATCCTCGACACCGCCCCATCAGTATATCAGACTTTCCTGCCGCTGTAAATAGCTTTTCCAAATATTCGTCATCAAAATATTGATGAACTTTCAATTTTAACCACTACAACTTGTGGTTTATCATTAAAGCGGATGTTAATGGAATGAGTTCCCAGGCCCCGTCCCACAATCATTCTGTGATCCCCGTCCCGGGAAAAAATCCCGGCACACCAGGGATAAAAGAACTGGTACTGGGGCGTCATAAGACCGCCAAGAAAGGGAAGCCGTATGGTACCGCCATGAAAATGTCCGGCCAGGGTAAGATCCGCGCCCCAGCAGGCATACTCTTCAAAAAACACCGGAGAATGGGCCAGGAGCAGATGAAACTTCTCCGGCTCCGGCCGTCCCAGGACCCGTTCCAGAAATCCCGGCTCCATTTTGGGAGTTCCGTGTGTGTAATGCTGAGGCAAAAGATCCACGCCGTAAAGGACAATGTCCTCCGACAGGCGGACATGGGCGTCGGAAAGATAAGTCACCCCCATTTGTGCAAGCTTTCTGCGGTATTCCCGGTAAGCGGTTCCATACACTCCGGTTTCGCGCCTGAGCCTTCCCTCATGGTTTCCATTTCCGCAGTACACCGGGTACTTTTCCGCCAGGGCAGATAGAAGTTTTAAAACTGTGGAGGTATCTCCCTTTGTTTTGGCCACAATCATATCTCCTCCCACCAAAACTGCATCCGGCTGTTCTTCCTCAATGGCCCTTATGAGCCTTTCATTGTTTTTCCCGAACTCCTTATCATGAAGATCCGTGAGAAATACTACCGTCATTTTACCACTCTTTATTTTTGGAGACCGAATCACGTAACGGTCCGTTACCAGACAATCTCTTTCATATTCCGACCGCAGGAAGAAAACGCCTGCGCCCACAGCCCCAAGGGCCATCAGTCCGCGGAATCCTTTCAAGGAACTTCCCTCCTCTTTCTCCTCTACTGCTGCACCCAGATTCCATCCGCGCCCACATAATAGGTATTGTCAATCCATGCATTCCGTACCATGGCTCCATCGGAACCCAGATAAAACCACTTTCCGGAATCCTGACGCCATTCATTTTTCACCACGGCCCCGTTTTCACCCAGATAGAACCACTTATCGCCATCCTTTTCCCATCCGTTCTTCACCATGGCCCCGTTCTCCTTAAAGCAGTACCAGGTATCTCCGGATTTCTGCCATCCGGTCAGCATAATTCCTTCTGTATTAAATGCATATTCTGCACCGTCAATGGTCACCAGACAGTTGGAAAGCCGGCTGCCATCCGCCAGTTCAAACCTCCAGCTGGTTCCGTCCTGAATCCACTTATGCCAGGAAACGTTTCCTGTTCCCGCCGACAGGCTGTTTTCATTTCCCGCCGCCACACTGGCCGTATCCGCCGCCGCTTTTTCAAAGCCGTAATCCAGAAGCGCCTTCGTATCTGTGTACTGGGTGCTCTTTGCCTTCATCACCACGGCGATGATCCGCACGCCATTCTTTTCCACACAGGTGACCAGGGTATTCCCGGCAAGAGAAGTGTATCCGGTCTTCCCTCCTACAATTCCTTCATAATATCTGGAATCGGAGGGATACAGCATTTTATGGCCGGGAGTGATGGTACGGGCGGCCGCATTCTTTGTGGCCGGAAACTCATAACTTAAGGTGCCCCCGATTTTACAAAGGGTTTCATTGGCAAAGGCAGCCGCCGCAATCTTTGCCATGTCCCGGCAGGTGGTATAATGATTCGGGTCATTGAGTCCGTTGGGATTTACAAAATTTGTTCCCGTGCATCCAAGCTCCTTAGCCTTTTTATTCATCATATCCGCAAAACCGGAAATACTGCCCCCCACATGTTCCGCCAGCCCGTTTGCCACCTCATTGGCCGACTTTAGCAAAAGGCCATATAGGCAATCCTTCACAGAAACCCTGTCTCCTTCTGCGAGTTTCAGGGTCACTGCCCCCGATTCCAGGTTGGTAACCGCCGTCTTTGAAAAGGTCACAGTGCTGTTTAAATCTGCATTCTCCAGTACCAGAAGCGCCGTCATAAGCTTTGTGGTACTGGCGGGATACAGCCTTGTATCCGCCTCCTTTTCATATAAAATCTTTCCGTGGGTCACATCATAGACGACGGCCGCCTGAGCGGAAATTTCCGGCGTCTGCAAAATCACATCCGTGGCCATAGCCGTTCCCGCAGTTCCTCCTGGTGCGGCTCCTGCCGCTGCTCCTGCGGTTCCTGCCGCCGTCCCTGTCCCTGCGGTCCCTCCCGGTGCGGTCCCTGCTGCTGTCCCCGTCCCTGCGGTCCCTCCCGGTGCGGCTCCTGCGGTTCCTCCCGGCGCGGCTTTTGCCGCTGTCCCTGTACTGCCGCCGGGCCCGTCATTGGCTCCGATGGAAAGGCCGGCCTGTCCGCCTGCATTCAGTGAGGATACGTCCGGTCCCTGTTTCATAACACTGCCTTTTGCGCCATTGGAGGTATTTAATGACACCGGCTCCTTTGTACTGTAACTGGCGGAAGGAGTCAGCGTTCCCGTCTGCGTTCCCGGCATGGCATCTGTTCTGCTCCCGGATTGCACCGGATTCTGGGACTGCGCCCCCGCGTTCATTCCTGTCCGGGGCTGCACCTGATCAGGAGACTGCGCCCCCGCATTCATTCCTGTCTGAGACTGCACCTGGCTCTCCTGCCCTGCGGGCCGGGATGTTCCCAGGGGGCTGATTGTAATATCCGCCCAGGCTGCCTGCGTTGTAAAAAGCGCCATGGCAAGCCCAAGACTTAAAATCTTTGTTCTCTTAAACATTTGTACTCAAACCTCAATTCCTGATAAATTCGTAACTGTCCTGCACCTTCCCCTATCCTACCACACTTTCCAGTAAAAAACCTTAAAATTTCATAACGATTTTTCCGCAATTATTCGGCAAGAATATCCAGCAAATCATCTTTTGAAAGACCCGAAAAGCCCCCCGTTCCTTCCATCACCACCGTCTCCGCCAGATGCTTTTTCATCTCCTGAAGCTTTAAAATATTTTCCTCTACCGTATGTCTGGTAATCAGTTTATACACGGTCACCCGGTTTTCCTGACCAATCCGGTGAGCGCGGTCCGTGGCCTGATTCTGCGCCGCCACATTCCACCAGGGGTCATAATGAATCACCATGTCCGCCGCTGTCAGATTAAGGCCTGTCCCCCCGGCCTTTAAGGAGATTAAAAATACCTGCACCTGATCCTTGTGGAATGCCGATACCATCTGCATCCTCTCTTTTTTAGGTGTTGCTCCGGTCAGCATGTAATACTCTATTTTTTCTTTCCTCAATCGTTTCGCAATTACATCCAGCATGGAGGTAAACTGAGAAAACAAAAGAATTTTATGGCCTGACCGGGTTCCGTTTTCCAGAAGTTCCATACAGGTTTCAAGTTTTGCCGAGCCGCTTTTATATCCGGAATAGCACAGGGACGGCTCACAGCAAATCTGTCTTAACTTCATAAGCTCCGCCAGAATCTGCATTCGCTCCTTCCCGTACTCCCCCTCAGACCCGGACAGAAGCCGTTCCCTTAACAGGGAGGCATTGGCATCATAAAGCCGCTTCTGCTCCCCCTCCATCCTGGAATACAGCACCGTCTCCATCTTGGCCGGAAGTTCTTTTAACACATCCTTTTTCAGTCTCCGCATAAGAAACGGACCTGTCATTTTCTGAAGCCGCAAAAGCGCCTCCTCATCCCCATCCCTCACAATGGGAGTTTCAAACAGTTTTTTAAATTTCGGCGCTGTAAAAAGAAATCCCGGCATCAGAAAATCGAAAATACTCCACAGCTCTCCCAGCTGATTTTCAATGGGGGTTCCCGTCAGGGCAAATCTGGTTCTGGCTTTTATGGACTTCACCGCTTTGGCCGCCTGGGTGGACGCATTCTTTATATACTGAGCCTCGTCAACGATCTGGAAACGGAATTCTTCTTCCAGATAAAAGCAAAGATCGCGTTTCAAAAGATCATAGGAAGTAATGATCACATCCGCCCTGCCGAAATTTTCTTCTTTCAGTTTTGCAAGGAGATACTCGCGCTCCGTCTGCGCTCCTGCGGCCGTGACCACGGAAAGCTCCGGCGCAAAAGTCATAATTTCATGTTCCCAGTTATACACAAGGGATGCCGGGCACACAATCAGGGAAACACTTTTTCCCCTATTTTTCTCATCCAGCAAAAGCGCAATCACCTGGAGCGTCTTGCCAAGCCCCATCTCATCTGCCAGAATTCCTCCGAACCCATAAGCATCCAGGCATTTAAACCACCGGAATCCCATTTTCTGGTATCCGCGCAGCACAGGAGCCAGGGACTTTGGAATTTCATACTCACTATCCTCCACATTTTTCATGCCGCGGACCACTGCTTTAAATAGCTGGTCTCTGTAAAACCCCACACTCCGGTCCGCTTTTAACGCCGAATCCAGAAACATGGCCCGGTACATGGGAAGGCGCATGGTCTTTGCCCCTGCGAATTCCTTTTCCACCCCCAGGGTTTTTGCCATCTTCGACACAGTTAAAAGTCCGCCGTCCCCCAGGGTCAGAAAATCTCCGTTTTTCATCCGGTAAAACTTCTTTTTCTCTGCATATGCGGAAAGGATGGAGCTCAGCTCCTCTTTCGGAATATCGCCTGTATCTGCTTCCAGCTCCAGCCAGTTTCCCAGGACCTTCACATGGACAGCCGCCTTTGCCGGAGGCAGTACTCTGATTTTCTTAAAAGACTCCGATACAAAAACCTCGCCCAGCTCCATGAACTGTGCCATTCCCCGGGATACCAGCCGGTAAATGGCGGCATCATCCCCCCGTATTACCAGATTCCCGGTCCCGTCCTCTGTATATTTAAAATATCTGGTAATCACCTGACTTACCTTAAATTCTCCCGGCACATCCCGGCAGATTTCCCGGGGCACCTTCTCATCCTCCAGCGGATGGAAGGAAAAATCCCCATAAGACAGCACAGGACTTAAAGTAACCTCTTCCATGCCGGTACTGTCAAAGTAAAACTTTGTCTTAAGCTCCTTCGGCCGGTATCTCTCCAAATCCACATGTTTTACGGCCACCAGCTTCAAAGCATCCAGTCTTTTCAGAACACGCTCATAAAAAAGCGGCATATCCCGGTCATTGACCTGACATTCCCGTTGTGGATCCTGTCCCATGACCATGTATTCCATAAGAACTCCAAGGGCCCGGGTATATTCTTCATCACAGCAGTAAATGGCTTCCCTGTCAGCCACAAACAGGCCCTTTTCTCCCAAAAAGGCCATGATCTCTCCGGGGACAGAAACTCTTACGCCGTCCCTTCCCGCCGGCTCCACCAAAATCTGAAAGCCGGGATTCCCTCTTTTCACCGAGAGCACGCGTTTTTCTTTCCGGAAATCCTCACATTCCACCGTTCGGCCCTCCATCAGAGAAAAAAACCTTTCCCTTGCCGGCTTCCCAAGGATCAGTTCCTTAAGAACCGGCTCTGATTCCCAAGGGCCTCTTCGGAGCTGGGCATAATATTCCCTGTAAGCTCCGACCATTTCCAGAAGAAAAAGCACAAGAGGCCGATCCGCCTCCTCAAAGGCCGTAAGGCTATGGTGGAAGGAAAGCCCTTTTCCATATTCCATAAACCGGCCGAATTCCACTGCCTGGGAAAAAGTCACCAGCTCTTTTACCTCATGTAGTTTTTCCTTCCCCACAAAAAAACGGATCCGGATCTGGTCTCCGGACAGAAGGAGCCTGGGAACCAGGTGAATCTGCCCCTCTTCCCCGGCTCCCATAATCCGGCTCACCTCCCGGTTCGTGTACTCTCTCACCATAAAGCGGATTTTCTGGGAAGTAGATACAGGCTTCATAAGGGCCCTGGCCTCCTTACTGCGCCAGGCCATAAGTACCGCCCGCCCGTGGTCGCAAAGCTCCTCTTCCCCGGATACATTGCCGCATTTCACAAGGCATTGCCCCAGTTTTTTCCCATCTTTGTCCACATGTGAACAAGAGTAGTCAAAAATCTGACTACCCTTGCGTAAAATACGGACCCGGTACTGTTCCCCTTCATCCGTTACGGTTCCTCTGATTTCTGTTTCGCCTTTCCAAAAAGCTTCCGCCGAAAAATCAGTTACTTCCATGAACGCCTCCGCATCCTTCGCTGTTCCGGAAACCCTTACATTCTTTCCGGTGCCTCAAATCCCAAAAGGTCAATACAGGTGGTAAGTACACTTCTTGTCAGAGTTACAAGACCCACATAACCTGCCCGTTTCTTCTCATCTTCCTCCGTAATGATCTTTGTCTCATGGTAAAAATGATTCAGTGCATTGGAGAGCTCGTAAATATAAGCACAGATCTTATGGGGCGCCAGCTCCTCAAAGCTTCCATGCATCACTTCGCTGAATCTGGAGAGAACCAGCATCAATGTCTTCTCAGGCTCCTCACCGGGCGGTAAAATAGTTACATCCTCTGTGGCCCCTAAAGCCGCCTCGTACTTTTTAAGAACAGAGTTGATTCTCGCTATGGTATAAAGAACATAGGGACCTGTATTTCCTTCAAAGGAAGTGAAGCGGTCAATGTCAAAAACATAATCTTTAGTGGCCTGGTTGGATAAATCACCATATTTTAAAGCAGCAAGACCCACTGTCTTCGCTGTCTCCCGGGCCTCTTCCTCCGAAACGGTGCGGTTTTCCATAATCCTTGTGTAGGCAGCCTCGCTGATTTCCGCAATCAGGTTTTCCAGACGCATGACACCGCCCTCTCTGGTCTTAAAAGGCTTTCCGTCCCTGCCATTCATGGTTCCAAAGCCCACAAAATCCATTTTTCTCTCTTCCGGCACGATCCCGGCCTTCTTTGCCACACGGAACACCTGCGTGAAATGAAGCTCCTGACGCTTGTCCACAACATAAATATAGTGGTCCGGTTTAAAGTCCTTTTCCCTCTCCACAATCGTGGCCAGATCAGAGGTGGCGTATAAAGCGGCTCCGTCAGATTTTCTGATGATGCAGGGCGGCAGCTCCTTGGAATCGGTCTCCATGGCAATATCCACCACCAGGGCTCCCTGGCTTTCGTATGCCAGTCCCTGTCTGATCAGATCATCAATCATATCTGGAATATAAGGCTGGGCGTCACTTTCTCCCTTCCAAAGGTCAAACTCCACATTCAGATTAGAATAATTCTTCTTCAAATCCTCTAAGGACACATTCATAATATGATTCCAGACGGCACGGTAGGGAGCATAGCCATTCTGAAGCTTAAAGGTTGCGTCCTGCGCTCTCTCCTTAAATGCCTCATCTTCCCTGGACCTGGCGCTGGCGGCCGGATAAATTTCTTCCAGCTCAGAAATCGTAAAAGGCGCCTCCTTTGGATATTCCCCTGTAAAGGTTTCGTCAAAATAGGGAAGGTCCGGCTGTCTGTCCTTCAATTCTTCGATAATCAGGCCCATCTGGAGTCCCCAGTCCCCCAGATGTACGTCGCCAATGACCCTGTGACCCACAAAACGGCCCATGCGTTTAATCGCCTCACCGATAACTGCCGCCCGTAAATGGCCCACATGGAGAGGCTTTGCCACATTGGCCCCGCCATAGTCCACAATCACAGTTTCCGGCTTTTCCACCTCATCCATTCCAAGCTTTCTGGCGCTTCTCATTCCGTTCATGTACCGGGCCAGAAATTCATTACCGATTTTCAGATTAATAAAACCGGGCATCACTGCACCGACTTCCTCAAACACCCGGTTTCCCTGTAACTTTTCCACCACATCGCCTGCAATGTCCATGGGTTTCTTTTTATATGCTTTTGCCGCCGCCATGGCTCCATTGCACTGGTATTCGCAAAGGTCCGGGCGGTTAGACAATGTAACCTTTGCATAGGACGCATCATACCCGCAGCTCTCAAAGGCATGCCTCATCTCTTCCGTAATATGATCCAGAATCTTTTTCATTCGATCTTCTCCTTCATAATTGCTAGTGTGTAATTATACCTCATACCGGAAAAAAAATCCAGTGTTTCTAATCCGCTTTGTTTACAAGAATTACAATGGAAATCAGCTCTGCCTCTCCTGGCGCTTTCTTTGATGTGTATTTCTTCTTAGCATCTTTCAAATTCCATATCCCATGGTTTTTTATAAAACTCTGGTAGGTTCTTGTATCATTTCCTGCACCATATATTTCATTATAAAATTTAAAATTTTGCTGACCTGACTTATCTGTGCCTGCCGCGTGAAATGCAACATAATGTGCAGAAAGAGATTTCCTTATATATAATGTAACTGCTGCATCCGCTTCTGATGCCAGTTCACTGATTTTATCTGCGTTTTTGAAAAAGCAAAACTTCGTTTTATATCCCATGCCATTAAGTGTGTTTGTAATTCCCCAGGGAGCAATACCCAATGCGTTATTTAGTATGCCATATGGTTCTGTCCAATATATGATTTGCGGAAAAGTGACTTCTGAATCAGGGTCTAAAATCTTAATCGTATTATAAAGCGCTATCGCCCCACACCCTCCATATGCAACACTGTACCTGTTCATTACAAAAAATGTCATGGCTCCCTGATTAATAATCAATCCATTCCCATCAACCATATCAGGTGTCAGTTCCTGTGCCATATTATGTGCATAATTTTGCCATCTTTCTTCTTCTGAAATATAGATCAGGTCCCGAAGAGATACTTCCCCAAAAGCCCGGGCGATTCCATTATCCAATTTACAGCTGTGTGAAGTCTTTGCCGACATCTGTATCCCCGCTCTGCGTTTTCTTGTAAATTCCTGCATTTCCCTTACTGCTATTATAATTCATCCTGCCTGTTCCTGCAATTTATTTCGTAACAGTTCGCAGGGCGGGGAAAACCGAACGAAAACAGGCGTCAAGCTTGCTTGTAAGACAGTTTTCGTCCGGTTTTCCACATCGGGCGGACGCCCGATGCTTCTTGTCTGCGGTACGCGGGCAAGAAGATACCCCCCGCGAATGCGATTAAATTACCGTTCACCAGCCAGAGAAAGGCGCCGCTGCTCCACAAACGATTTTACATCTGTGAAGCAATGGCGCCTCCCCTATCCTTTTTTCTTTATATATTGTTCCAGAAACGTGTCATACAGCCTTGTCTCAGCTGTAAGCCTCGCCTCCACAGCATCCTCAAAGCTCTCAAAAGAGCCAAGGTAATACACCTTCCCCTGGAATCCGATGTATGCCCTCCACCGGTTATTTTCCCTCCGGTAAACGCCCCTGTGTCCGGTCGTATTATTTACAAATGTTTTCCGGCTGGCAATCCGCTCCACACAGGTCCCGTCAACGAAATGGATGGCCTTATTCATGTTTTCCTTCCGCTGTTCTTTCTGAAGACACCCGCAGCTTTTTGTGACTCCCGATGTAAGACTGGCGGACTTGCAGATACACTGCTTCCCGCAGTCACACCGGCATTTCCAGCCTGTCAGGCATCCATCTCCATCCCGAACCGCCTCCAGAACCAGAAGCCGCCCGAAACGTTGGCCGGTCAGATCCCGGTACCGCTTTTTCTGTGCCGTTCTGCGATAGCAGCCGCAGCTCTTTGTATGTCCGTTTTTTAAGTGCGACTCCTCCACAACGGTTTCCTTTCCGCACTGGCATCTGCAGAGCCAGTAGCGCTTTGAGCTGTTCTCCCGCTTCACTTCCCGGAGTACTGTAAGCATTCCGAACTGCTTTCCCGACATTTCATTCTTCATATGCAAAATTGTTCATGACACGATGCTGGGGGGCAAAAGGTATTTTGACCCCTGCGATACCACGGATTGCTTCGCACTGCGTACCCCTGCTTGACCCTGGTATCGTGACATAAGATGTAACAGTTCAGCCTTGCATCTTCTTGCCCGCGTACCACAGACAAGAAGCTCCGGGTGTCCGCCCTATGAAGATTCAGAGCAAAAAACGTTTATGAAACCATGTTTTTTGCTCTGAATCTTCGCACGGCTGAGCTGTTACCATAATATTTATTATGTCATGGAACGCCACTTTACTTTTATATAAAAGCAGCCGTTCCCTCCATTTTTTTAAAACTTCTGAAGAAATCTATTGAAAAATGCAGATAACAATGCTAAAATAAACCTATATGTAGGAGAAACAGGAGGCTTTTTACATGACATAATAAATATTATGTCATGTAAGGCCTTTTTGTGGTGTAAAAATGAGATGTCCCGGTTTCAGATATCCCATAAAAAACAGACTCTCTGATGCATATTGGCGTCAAAGCATCATTAGTTTAAATAGTCCAGAATATACTGCACCATCACAGCCGCTCCGGTGGGAATCCCGCGCTCGTCAAAGCGGTTCCCTCCGTTATGCAGCCCCACATGAGTCATCGGATCATCATTGCCGGTTCCCATCCGGAATAAAATTCCCGGCACCTGCTCCAGATAGAATGCAAAGTCATCGGAACCGGGAGACGCTGTCTGAAGACGTTTAACATGATCCGGCCCCAATATCTTTTCAGCGCTTACAGCCAGCTTCTCAATCATCTCCGTATCATTGACAAGGGGAGGCATTCCTTCCTTAACTGTAACCTCCGCCTCTGCTCTCATGGCCAGACAGCATTCCTCGCTGACGCGCCTGACAGAAGCCAAAAGCTTCTCCCTCCAGTCCGCATTCAGACAGCGAAACGTCCCCTGCAGCTTAACCTCATCCGGAATCACGTTGGCAGCCGTTCCGCCATGGATGGTTCCAAAGGTAAGGACCGCCGATTCTGTCATGGGCAGTTCCCTGGAAATCAGAGTCTGAAGCTGGGTAAGCAGATAAGCGCTTGCCATAATCGGATCCACACAGCGGTAAGGATGTGCGCCATGACCTCCTTTTCCCCTGACCAGAATTGTAATGGTATCCGATGACGCATGGGAGGGACCTGGCTTCACCCCAATCATCCCCGCCGGGGTATCCGGCCAGGTATGAATTCCCAGAACCGCGTCCGGCTTCGGATTCTCAAGGGCCCCGTGGGCGATCATCGCCCTGGCGCCGTCACCCTTCTCCTCCGCAGGCTGGAACATAAGCCGCACAGTCCCACAGAAATCATCCTCCATTTCTTTAAGTACCCGGGCCGCCAACAAAAGGGCCGCCGTATGCATATCATGGCCGCAGGCATGGCTGATGCCCGGAACGGAGGAGGCAAATTCCTCGCCGGTCTTTTCCTGCACCGGGAGAGCGTCAATATCGGCACGAACCGCAATTGTTCGCCCGTTTCCCGGCTTCTTCCCTCTGATATCGGCAATCACCCCCGTTTCCAGCCCCGACTCCCGCACCTGGATCCCGTACTGCTCCAGTTCTCTGCGAATCAGCTTTGTAGTATTATACTCATTTCCGCTAAGCTCCGGGCTGCGGTGGATTTCCCGCCGCAGCTTAATGGCATAATCGGTATACCGTTCGATTGCTTTCATGATTTCCATATAAAATTCTACTCCTCTGCGATAGACTTAATGACAGCGTAACCATCCTCACCCCAGGTTTTCACTCCAAGCTCATCACGAACGCCCTGAGTCGCCTCCTTAAATTCCTCCAGATCCGGCTCGCAGACAGTCATCCCTGCATCAACACAGGTCTTAAGATCCTTCTCCATGGCAGAATCCATATATTCCGTTGCATATTCACGTGCCTCTGTACAGGCATCCAGAATCAGCTTCTGATGCTCTTCGGACAGGCCGTTGAAGAAATCATTGTTAATCATAACGAATGCCGGTTTGATAATGTGATTGGACATTACCAGATAATCGTTTACATTCTGAAAGCCATAGGAAACAATGGTCTCAATGGGGTTCTCCTGACCGTCTACAACGCCGGTCTGCATTGCAGAATAAACTTCACCCATGTCCATCGGAGTCGGGTTCGCTCCAAGTGCCTTAAAGGTTTCTACATAGTAGTCACGCTCCGGAACACGGATCTTCATATTCTTCATATCCGCCAGACTGTTAATCTCAATATTGCTGGAGATGATACGCGGGCTTCTCGGAAGAGTATCTATAATTTTACAGTTTCTTTCGTTAATACTCTTCTGAACATAGGTCTGTCCAAGATCCGTAGCCATGAATTCCGTATACTGGTCAAGACTGGTCAGCAGATACGGAAGACATAAATATTCAAGCTCTACAATTCCCGGATCACCGCTGCACATCATCTGAAGCTGGTTCATGGACACCTGCTCCACCTGTTCATTGGTGGACCCGGCCTGATTGGAGGGATACAGATCCACGGCAATCTCTCCGTTTGAGCCCTCCTCAACGATCTCCTTAAATTTCTTCATGCCTTCATAAGCGGCCTCGCCGTCATTGGCCCAGGTGGCATATTTAATAGTAATGCTGGCCTTCGCCGCCGCTTCTGTTTTGGCTGCCGCCTCCGTTTTGGAAGCTGCATCTGCGTTGGCAGCTGCCGTTGTTGCGGCAGCGTCAGAGGAATTGCTCTGGCATCCTGTCATTGTGAAGGCGGTTGCCGCTGCCAGTATCATTGCTAATACATGTTTCAGTTTCATAATAGTCTCTCCTTTTCTTACATTTTTTCATTTCATTATTTCATAACCAGATTCGGAAGGAACAGGCTGACCTGCGGGATAAATGTGATAATCAGAATCGAAATGATTAACGGAAGATATAACGGCATCATTGCCTTTGTCAATCTGGCAAAGCCCATCTTCGTAATGCTGTTTATAACAAACAGCATACTTCCTACCGGCGGAGTGCAGCCGCCAAAGGTCAGGGTAACCACCATAATCAGGCCAAAATGTACCGGATCGATTCCAACCGCCTGTGCAACCGGAAGAAGAATCGGCGCCAGAACCACCAGTGCCTGGGAAGCCTGCATAAAAAATCCGATAAAAATAAGAAGCGCCAGAATCAGTAATGTAAGCACTGTTTTACTGCTGCTGATTCCCAGCATCGCCTTTACCAGCATATCCGGAGCCTTCGACATGGTCAGTACCCAGGAGAAGCAGCTGGCGGCCGCCAGAATCAGCATATTGTTCATACTGTTTACTCCCACCTTCTTAAGGGACTCAAAGAACGACGGCAGCGTAATGTTCCGGTATACGAAAAATCCGATAATGATGCCGTACAGAACAGCGATGGCGGCGCTTTCCGTCGGTGTAAATACCCCGGACATGGTTCCGCCGATGATGATGATTGGCATCATCAGAGCGCTGAAGCCTTTGAAAACGGCATGTCCCATCTCTTTGGGGGTTGCCTTTGGATAACTGGGATAATCCATCTTTACAGCATAAAAATGTGTATACAGCATTTGCGTTCCCGCGACAATAAGTCCCGGCACAATGCCGGCAATCAGAAGCCGTCCCACATCAGTTCCTGTCAGAATTCCGTAAAGCACCAGTGTAATGCTGGGCGGAATAATCGGTCCCACGCAGGAGGAGGCGACGGTGATGGCTGCTGAGAAGTCCAGGTCATAGCCCTCTTTTACCATGGCCGGAATCAGCGATGAGCCTAAAGCCGCGGTATCTGCCGTTGCCGATCCGGATACTCCTGCAAAAAACACACTGGCAACAATATTTACCTGGGCCAGGCCGCCCTTCATATGACCCACCAGAGCCTTGGCAAGTTCAATGATCTTATCCGTTACGCCGCTGATGTTCATCAGCTCACCCGCCATGAAGAAAAACGGAATCGCTAACATGGTAAAGCTGTTGGCGCCGTTCACCATGCGCTGCGCGATCATTGCCAGAGATGTGCCCGTAGCCAGCATATATCCGGCGGAAGCAATTCCCAGGGAAAATGCAACCGGCACGCCAAGCAGCATCATAACGATCAGTGACAAAAAGAACACTCCTAACATCATACTTATCTGCCCTCCTTTGCTGTTTCGCTCACAGCCGCGTTTCCTTCATTCTCCTCGGCCACTTCTGTATCGGCGTCCTTTAAGCAAAATTCTCCATTTTGTAACCTTCTGAAATCATAAATCCACCGCGCCAGAGTCATGACTGCCATAACCGCCAGGCCCACAGTCCCGGCCATACGCCAGGCATAGCCAGGAATCGGCAGAGCCCCCAGCTGATTTTTTCCCGCTGCCTTTAGAAGCGGCAGGCTGGCATAAGAACAAACAGCGCAGAATACGAAAATCATGATCTGGCGGACTGTATATATAGCAAACTGTACCGGCCTTTTGAACTTTTCTACGATAATATTGATTGTCATGTGATCATCGTCAAAATTCGACACTGCTGAGCCCACCATACACATCCATACCACCAGAAAGCGGACCAGCTCCTCGCTCCACACCAGAGAACGGTTAAACACATACCGGCTGATTACCTGAATACATGTCACCGCAATGATAATAAAAAACGTAACACCCACAAGCTGACGAAGCGGGTATGCAAAATCCATTTTCTTTTTCATATACCTTTCTCCTTTTCGGCTGATCAGAAAGCATTATTTATGTAAGACAGGATTCGTTCCATACATGCGTCTACAATTGCCTTTCCTTTTTCGGCTGTCGCCACGGTTGCGTCTCCGATACATCCGTTGGATGTTTTCTCTGTAAAAGGCTCATACTGAAGAATATCCGGGTAATCGTTGGGGATATTCTCCACACAGGTAATCTCGTCATGATCCACCAGCTCAGGATACAGATACATCATAACGCTGGTTCCGCATTCGCTGGCATGTCCATGAGCCATGGGGCCTGTGTAGTCCAGAATGTCCCTGCTGTTGGGCTGGGTAAACCTCCACCAGTCAATCTGAAACGCCTTAATTCCATCCTTCAGATGTTTTTTAATAATGTAGCTTATGGTATCCACATTACCTGCATGTCCGGTGATAAAGATAAATTTCCTGGCCCCGTCCTGAATCAGCTTGGAAACCAGAAATTCCAGATAATCCTCAAGAATTTTCCGCGGCATTGGAAATGTACACGGGAATGCCTCCAGGGCGCTGGACTCTCCTGTCTCAATTGTCGGCGCGACCATTGCACCGGTTTTCTCCGCAAGAATTTCCGCAATCCTCTGAGCCACAAGAAGATCGGTTCCCATCGGCAGCTGAGGACCATATACCTCACAGGCGCCTGTGGGAATGATAACCACAGGATTCTCTGCGAGACGGGCCAGATATTTTTTGCCGCTCATTTTGCGAATACAGTTTTCCATTGATAGATTCCTCCTTCGAAAAATATTATGTATTGAAATTATATCATGTTTTCAGTACAATATTATTGATACTTTTCAATCCTGTTATGTAAAAGTATCATAAACGACAAAATAAGACGTATAATTTCGTCTTTTCAGTGTATTTTTTCATTTTCTTTTTTTGACCTGTAACAGGCACAATTATTGTAACAGTTCAGCCCTGCATCTTCTTGTCCACGGCACACGGGCAAGAAGATGCAAGGCTGAACTGTTACTAATTATTTCAAATGGGAGGCGCCTATGACAATAGAAAATCTTCGCTGCTTTCTCCTTCTCGCCGATGAGCTCAGCTTCACAAAAGCAGCCAGGAAAGCCCACATTACTCAGGCAACCATGAGCCGGAAAATTAATACGATCGAGAGCGAACTGGGAATTCAATTATTAAGCCGCAGTCGCCATTCGGTTTCCCTGACCCCCATCGGCCGGGAACTGTCCGAGCTGATCCGTCCGATCCTTGTGGACTATGACAGGGCAGTCGCCAGAGTACAGAACCTTTCTAAAGGTGTATCAGATTTCGTGAGAGTCGGAATTGGTCTCTATGAGCACCAGCTTTTCTTTCCGGTCATGCAGAAATTTCTCAGGAAAGAGGCAATTTCACAGATCAATTTTGTTCAGTTTAAATACAGGGAGCTTGTGGAAGAATTCAATCACGGCCATCTGGATATGATCGTTTCCAGTGACCAGTTTTTTGATCTGATCACCGTAGATGATGCAGAAAAGATTCTTCTCCACAACCGTCCATGGGTTCTGGCCATAAACAGGAACAATCCGCTGGCCAAAAATGAGATCATCGACCTTTCCTCCTTGCAGGCCCAGAACATTATTACCATGAACGCCAACTCTCTGCTGACCCTTGTCAACTGCTTTAAGGGGCATTTCCGTCCTGCCTCGGCTGACTATGTTAATTCCCATGAAACAAAGCTTCTGCTGATCAATGCAGACCGCGGTGTCGGTTTTCTCCCCGAATTCGTTGATGTGGGCACCTATCCCGATATCGTTACCCGTCCCCTCATGCCAATCTACCGTCCCAGGCTGTTTTATGCGGTATACAGAAAAAGTAACCCCAATCAGTACGCACACCGCCTTGCAAAAATTCTGCATGAATATTATTTACCGATGCTTTAATGCTGTAACCGTCCGGTCCCATGAAACAGGCGTGGCTGTTTTTTCATCATCCGCTAGAATGTTGTCCACCGGACACATTAAAAAACATCCACCGGACGTTTTTGTCGCATGCCTGGCAACGTAAAAGGCCCTCCGCAGATACTGCGGAGGACCTTTTATTAAGGGGGGGTCATATAACAGGACTCTGTTGTTACTTTTTAAACTTAGTCAGAGAAAGTACCAGTCCGGCACATCCGATCAAACCAATAACGTTGGGAAGTACCATGAGCTGGTTGAACATATCGGAAAGCTCCCAAACCAGATCAGAAGAAGTCAGGGTTCCAAGGAAAATAAATACCAGAGAAATAATGGTATAAACTGTAACGCCTTTCTTTCCGAACAGGTATTCTGTATTAATCTTACCAAACATGTTCCAGCTTAAAATTGTAGAGAATGCAAAGAAGAACAGTGCAATAGCAACAAATTTAGCTCCAAGGCTTGCGCCGAAAACCGCTCCAAAAGCAGTCTGAGCCAGGTTGGTCTTATTGATTGTTTCTGTAACGGCGCCTGTGTATCCTCCAGCCAGAGGACCGTCAGCGGTATAAAGAGTACAGATAATAACCAGTGCGTTTAAGGACAGAACTACGAATGTGTCGATGAAAACGCCGATCATGGCCACACAGCCCTGCTCATGAGGCTCACTTACGTTAGCCAGCGCATGTGCATGAGGAGTGGAACCCATACCAGCTTCATTGGAGAACAGGCCGCGCTTTACGCCCTGGCTTACAGCAGCCTTAAGAGCCATACCAAAGGCACCGCCGACAATAGCCTGAGGCTGGAACGCATACTTAAAGATCATTCCGATGGTAGCCGGAATGTACTGAATCCGCATTACCAGAACAAGTACTCCGCCAAGCAGGAATAAAGCTGCCATAACCGGAACAACTTTTTCTGTAACAGAGGCCAGACGCTGAACGCCGCCTACAAAAATAAATCCACAAACTGCGACAAGAATCACACCGATAATCCAGGACGGAATCCCAAAAGCTGTACTGAAGGTGGAACCGATGGAGTTGGACTGAACCATACATCCGGTGAAACCTAAAGCCAGGATAATTGCCACAGCAAAGAAGCCTGCAAGGAACTTGCCGAAACCGCCTTTGAAAGCAGTCTGAATGTAATAAACCGGACCGCCGAGAATTTCACCTGCGGCGTTTTTAATACGGGTCTTCTGAGCCAGAACCGCCTCGGCATAGATCGTTGCCATACCGAAGAATGCGATCACCCACATCCAGAAAATGGCTCCGGGACCTCCGGTTAAGATAGCGCCGGAAGCACCAACGATATTTCCTGTACCTACCTGAGCCGCGATGGCGGTGGCAAGAGCCTGGAAGGAACTCATACCGCTCTCCTGTTTCTTTCCGGACAATGTGAGATTTCCAAATACCTTTTTCATACCCTCGCCGAAGCAGCGTACCTGAACAAATTTTGTTTTAAAGCTGAAGAACAGACCGGCTCCCAGCAGTAAAATGATCAGAACGTAGTCCGACAGATACCCATTGATTGTCTGCACAATGGGAAGCAGTGTTTCGTTTAATGCCTGCATTGATTTTCCTCCTATTTTTCATATCCCGGTTCCCGTTTTAAAGAACCTTCAACAGAGACTAGGGGGGTATATGTAAGCAATAAAATCTCTGTTTTCCCCCTCCTGGCATACAGCAAAAATCCCAATACCTTACCCCATAGGTATTTTCTTTATCAATATTTTTTGTATGCCTTCATAGATTTTATCTATTACCTTTACAATATACCACATTGACAAATAGGTGTCAATCAATTAAATATATTCCATGGCAAATCTCACCGAGTCCATGGCATCCCTGCAATAGCCGTCGGCCCCGATGGAATCTGCGTATTCTCTGGTGAGAACGGCTCCGCCCACCATAATTTTTACCCAAGGGGCCCTTATTTTCAGCTGCCGGATGGTCTCTTCCATGGAAGGAACCGTCGTGGTCATAAGAGCGCTTAATCCCACTACGGGAGCATGTTCCCTCACGGCACAGTCCACCACGATCTCCGGCGCCACATCCCGGCCCAGATCCAGAACCTGAAATCCGTAATTTTCCAAAAGCACTTTTACAATATTTTTTCCGATATCATGGATATCGCCCTTTACTGTGGCCAAAATCACGGTTCCCTTCTTTTTTACCGGCGCACCGTCCGCAGCCATCCTTTCTTTCATCACGGCAAAAGCTGCCCTGGCAGCCTCAGCGCTCATGAGAAGCTGAGGAAGGAATACGGTTCCGGCCTCAAATCCCTTCCCCACTTCATCCAGGGCCGGAATCAGATCGCTGTTTATGACTGACAGGGCCTCCCTGGTTTTAAGGGCTTCCCTGGCAGCCTCCCTGGCGCCGTCTGCCATTCCCCTTAAAATATATTTTTTCAAAGGGGAAACCTCTTCTGCCAAACCTTTATCCGAATTTCTTCCTGCTTCTGTTCCTTCCTTTCCGCCCTTCCCCGCTCCTTTTATTCCGGCGTTCTCCTTTTTTTCCCGCTCCTTCGCCTTCTTTTTTTCTTCCTCCTCTGGTCCATAAACACTGATATACCGCCCGCAGTTTTCATCCTGCGCTGTCAGAACCAGAAAGCTGTCATAAACGGACATCATGGCCCCGGAATTGGGATTGATGATTCCCGCCGAAAGTCCGTTTTTCAATGCCATCAGGAAAAAGGCAGCATTGATGTGTTCCCGCATGGGAAGGCCAAAGGACACATTGGACACCCCCAGAACGGTTTTTCCTCCATACTCCTCTGTAATCCGCCGCACCGTTTCCAGGGTAGTGAGGGCCCCGTTTTTGTCAGAGCTCACCGCCATACAGAGGGCATCCACCAGAATGTCTTCCCTTCCGATTCCGTAGGAGGCCGCTGTTTCATAGATTTTTTCCGCCACTGCGATTCGCCCGTCAGCCGTTTCGGGGATACCGTCCTCATCCAGACAGAGGGCCACCACCACGCCGCCATAATGCTTCACCAGCGGAAATACCGCCTCCATTACCTCCCGTTTTCCATTCACTGAATTAACCAGAGGCTTTCCGTTATACAGGCGCATGGCCCGCTCCATGGCGCTTATGCTGGAAGTGTCAATCTGAAGAGGAAGATTCACCACACTCTGAAGTTCCCTCACCACATCCTCCATCATCTTTGTCTCATCAATTCCCGGAAGGCCCACATTCACATCCAGAACATCCGCCCGGCTCTCCTGCTGGGCGGCCGCCACATTCAGAATATAGTTCAGGTCATGCTCTTTTAAGGCCTGCTTAAACCGCGGCTTTCCGGTGGGATTGATGCGTTCTCCGATAATCACCGGGCGGCCGCCGAATTCCACCGCATGGGAATAGGAGGAAATCACGGTCCTTTGTTTCTTTTCCACCGCCGGGAGAGGCAGGGAAAGGCAAAGCTCCCTGGTCTTTTTTATATGCTCCGGCGTGGTTCCGCAGCATCCGCCTAAAATAGAAGCCCCGCTTTCGGCCATTTCCTTCATGGCCCTTGCAAAGGTATCGGAATCAATGTCATATACGGTGGTATTCCCCTCGGTCCTCGGAAGTCCCGCATTGGGATTCACGAGAATGGGAGTGGAGGAAACCGCGTACATACGCTTTAAAAACGGGAGAAGCTGGATGGGCCCCAGGCCGCAGTTTAAGCCGATTGCATCCGCCCCAAGTCCCTCCAAAAGAGCAGTCACCGATTCCACATTACCTCCGGTCAGCATTTTTCCCTTCTCATCCAGGGTCACTGTGGCAAAAACAGGCAGAGTCCCGGCCTCCTTTGCCGCCAGCACCGCGGCTTTAAGCTCGTAGCTGTCCCCCATGGTTTCGATGATTACAAGATCAGCTCCGGCCCTCTCTCCTGCCTCCACCACCTCTTTATAAGCCTCACAGGCATCCTCAAATTCCAGACTTCCATAAGGAGCCAGAAGCTTTCCCGTAGGGCCCAGATCCAGAGCCACATAGCCGCATCCCGCAGCTTTTACCGCCCGCCTTGCGTGGCTTACGGCCGCAGCCACCATCTCCTTTACAGAATACCCGTCCTCTTCCTTAAATTTAAACCTGTTAAGGCCAAAGGTATTGGCAGTCACCACATCAGCCCCGGCCTCCAGATATTCCCTGTGGATACGTTCAATCTGGTCAGGATGCGAAAGGTTCCAGATTTCCGGAAGCTCTCCCGGCTTTAAGCCTCTGGCCTGTAAAAGGCTCCCCATTCCTCCGTCAAAAAACAGCCGTCTTTTTCTTATTTCTTCACATATTCCCATACCTGGCCTCCATTCTTTTCATAAGAATACCCTCATAGAGTGTTCTCATAACATTTATCTTCGATAAAGGCAGTCCGACTTCGTGCAGGCTTCACAGCCCTCCACAGGGCAGAGTTCCCTGTGGGCGCTGACCCCGATCACGGCGGTTACCGATTTGGTGGGCATCATAAGGCCCCCCTCCGTCAGCGTGATTCCAAGCCGTTTCCCCGCCTCCAGTCCATTTAAAATCTGTTCCTGACAGGAAAGGGAAAAATCTCCGTAGCCGGGGGAAAATCTTGGTCGCAGATACAATCCCCTGGCCTCATATTCCTGTTTCCATTCTGTACAGACCTCATTGCACCAGGCCTCCACCATGGCTGAGGCCGCCGCCTGCATCACGACGGCCCTGGCCACAGAAAGCTTTCCATAGCGGAGCAAAAGGCGGTCCACAGAAGCCCCCAGGGTCACTGCCATCACAAGGACCCTGTCGCAGCCGCTCAGATTCTTTAAAAGATTCCTGCTTCTTGTGCGAAAACAGCCGCCGTCAATGAGACCGTCCCCGGTTATGTTCAAAGGGAACTCCCGCATTACCGCCCTGTGCGTTTCTGCCTGTTCCAGTTCTTCCATACATGTTTCCACCAGCCTTCTGGTTTCTTCATCCACCGGATGAATGCCATAACCCAGATAGCGATATATCTCTCTTCTGTCAGTCTCCATGAAATCACCCTTTTAAACAATAATTTCTGACAGGCTCTTTTTAATCTGCTCCGCCACGTCCGGCCTGTTCATGGAATAAATATGAATCGCGTGAACATCATTTGCCACCAGATCAATAATCTGCTCCGTAGTATATGCGATTCCCGCCTGCTTCATGGCGGCCGGATTGTCGCCGAATTTGTCTAACAGCATCTTAAACCGCATGGGAAGGTAAGTTTCAGACATGGAAAGAATCCGCCTGATCTGTTTGGCATTGGTCACCGGCATAATTCCCGCCACAACAGGAACCCTGATTCCCTTGTCCCGGATCCGGTAAAGGAAATTGTAAAACAGGTTATTGTCAAAAAACATCTGGGTGGTAAGGAAATCGCAGCCGGCATCTACCTTTTCCTTCAGATGGAGAATATCCTCCTCCTTGTTTTTAGACTCCGGATGGCCTTCCGGATAACAGGCCCCTCCGATGCAGAAGTCTCCCATATGCTTAAGTTCCAGAACCAGCTCACTGGCATAGCGGTAATCCTTCTCCACATGGCCGTCCGCTGGAATATCCCCGCGGAGAGCCAGAATATTCTCAATTCCGTTTTCCTTAAACTGCTCCACCATGTTTCTTACATGCTCTCTGGTAGAGGAAACACAGGATAAATGGGCCATGGAAGTGACCCCGTAATGTTTTGCCAGGCCGGCCGCAATGTCCACTGTATGTTTACTTGTTCCGCCGCCGGCCCCATAAGTTACACTCATAAAAGAGGGAGAAAGTTTTGCTATTTCGGAAGCCGCCTTCTCCACCACCTCATAGGCATCATCTCTTTTTGGCGGAAACACTTCAAAAGAAAGCACAGGCTTTTCCTGCGCCAAAATATCTCTGATTTTCATAATCTGCCTTTCTGTATAATTGAAATTGGTAACTGTTCAGATATTTCCCTGAACAGCTCTGTCATGTTACGATTTAAAATAGCACAAAATGCCTTAAAAATCCATAAAAACATATTTTACCCAAAAAAATCCTGTAACAGTTCAGCCGTGCGAAGATTCAGAGCAAAAAACATGTTGAAAACTTGTTTTCATAAACGTTTTTTGCTCTGAATCTTCATAGGGCGGACGCCCGGCGCTTCTTGTCCGCGGTACGCGGGCAAGAAGATGCAGGGCTGAACTGTTACGAAAACATCTGGAAAAAGCATCTGGAAAAAAAAGAGAATTGTTGGAAAAGCTCAGAAAATGTGTTATGATGGAACTACTGGTAACTTGAATAAACAGGAGGGATATCTATGAGCAAAGTAATCACTATCAGCCGGGAATTTGGAAGCGGCGGACGTGAGATCGGATTCCGGCTTGCAAAAAAACTGGGAATCCCGTTTTACGACAAAGAACTGATTTCCATGGCTTCCGAGGACAGCAGTATCGCAGAAGAAATCTTCCATGCCAATGATGAATTCATTGGAAACCGGGAACGGATCGACTACAAGTACGCCGCCATTGATCCCTTCTCAAGCCACTATGAAATTCCTGTTTCCGACCAGCTTTTCGTCATCCAGTCAAAAATCATTAAAAAGCTGGCCCAGGACGGTCCCTGTGTTCTCATCGGACGCTGCTCTGATGTAATTGCCGATGATCCCTTTTCTGTTTTCATCTGTTCCAGCCTGAAAAAGCGGATAGAACGGCTGCTGTCCCTTGAGCGGGAGGCAGACGCGGACGCAAGAAAAATGGAATCCAGAATCAGGGCTATTGACAAAAAACGCCTGGAATACTACCAGTATTACAGCGGCAATGAATGGGGTAAGCCTAAAAATTATGACCTGTGCTTAAACAGCGGGAAACTTGGCATTGAAACCTGTGTGGAAATCATTGCCTCCACAGTTACGCTTTAAATTATTAAACTTTTTTATTGACAAACGCTCCCGTTGGCGTTATGATGTTCACAGTAACCCCCCATGCCCTGCCTAAGGCATCACCATGAATGAAAGGGGGTTCCTGTGAACCCTCCGGGGGATGTGCAGAAAACGGGAGTGAAAGACGTCACTTCGTGACCCCGTTTTCGCACAGCTCAGCGTTGGAGCGGTCATGGCTGTTTGGCAGAATCCGGACAGTCACAAAAATTCAGAAAGGACACGGCATCCATGAAGAATCTGACATCCAGTACATCTTATTTCTTCTATTATTTTCCGGGCTATTTTACCAGCGCGGACTGCTTTTGCTGTGTGAATCAATCCTCTCCGAATTTCCACCAATAACAGGAACCAAACGGAGCCGGTGTTTGCACGCAGCAGACACCGTTTTTTTATGCAGCAATTCAGACAGTTTCTGAACTGTTATCGCTTACGGCCATCCGGAATCGCTTTTCCATGAGCCGGCCGTATGCCCTGACTCACTTTTATGATCATGAGGAGGAAATGTATTATGATTATTATTTTAAAGCGCGGCGCCAATCCGCAGAAAGTAGAGGAGTTAAAAACCAGACTCACAGACCAGGGGTTTAAGCTTCATCTCTCAGAGGGCACAGAAGCATCCTTAATCGGCCTCATTGGCGATACCACTGCCATTCACGAAGACTGGCTCCGGGCCATGGATGTGGTGGAAGATGTCCGCCGGATCCGGGAACCCTATAAAAAAGCGAATCTTTCCATGCATCCGGAACGGACCGTCATAGACATCGCCGGAAAAAAAATCGGCGGCGGCCATTTCCAGGTAATTGCAGGACCCTGCTCCATTGAGACAAAGGAGCAGATCATTGAAGTAGCAGAGGATGTGAAGCGGTCCGGCGCCCATCTGCTCCGCGGCGGCGCCTTTAAACCCAGAACCTCCCCCTATGCATTCCAGGGCCTCCACGAACAGGGACTGGATCTCCTTCTGGAAGCCAAAAAAGCCACAGGGCTTCCGGTTGTCACCGAAATCATGAGCCCGGAGCATCTGTCCCTTTTTCACGATGTGGACGTGATTCAGGTGGGCGCCCGCAACATGCAAAATTTTGAACTTCTGAAAGAACTGGGGAAAATCAAGAAGCCTGTCCTGTTAAAACGCGGCCTTGCCAACACTCTGGATGAATTGTTAATGAGTGCCGAATACATTATGGCCGGAGGAAACGAAAACGTAATTCTCTGTGAGCGCGGAATCCGTACTTTTGAGACCTCCATGAGGAATACCCTGGATATCTCCGCTGTTCCCATGTTAAAGTCAAAAACCCATCTTCCCGTAATCATCGACCCCAGCCATGCTGCCGGAATCCGGTTTATGGTAGAGCCTCTCGCCCTGGCAGCCATTGCAGCCGGAGCTGACGGCTTAATGATTGAGGTACACAACAACCCGGAGAAGGCCCTCTGTGACGGAGCACAGTCTCTGACTCCCGGGATGTTTGAGGATCTGATGAAGAAAATCAACCGTTCCGTAGATTTTTTCCGGATTTTAAATTCTTAAGATATTGAAAAAAGAATATCCTGTGGAGTCCATACTTTTCTCAGGTATGGGATCCCCACAGGATATTTTTCATTTTATGCAGTTTATATATAGCGGTTTGTCAGCTCTGTAAAGAATCTGCTCTGGCGAAGCGGGCGCATTTATTATTTCTGGTTTATAAAAAATTCGTTGATCCGCGCCTTGATCATTGCAGGCTTTAAAGACTTTAACATATATCCCGACACGCCTAAAGACAGCACGCCTTTCACGCTCTCCGTATCATCTCTGGAGGTCAGGAAGATGACCGGCAAATCCGCAGACGAGGCTTCGGAACGAAGCAGTTCCAGCGTCTGTCTTCCGTTGCAGACCGGCATATCATAATCCAGAAGGACCAGATCCGGCTTATTGAGGGTAACGGCACGAATCGCAGCCACACCGGAATCCGCCACGGAAACCTCATAATTTTCTTTAAGCAGGTTCTCCATCCCCTGCCGCATGGTTGCGGAATCATCCACTACCAGAATCTTCTTTTTCGGCGCCTGCTGCTCCGTCACTTCCCGCTCCTTCACATAACGGAGCACCTCTTCCATAGCGTTTTCCGCTTTAATCGGCGTTCCCAACTGTTCCAGAAAAGGAAGCGGCGTTAAAATGCAACAGGAAAAATACCCCTCTCCTGTATCAAATAAAAGGCTTGCTATGGGCTGCTCCTCTTTAAAGATCTTCTGGAACTGCTCATAAGTAAGAAGGTTTTCTTCCTTAAACACCCAGCCCGTTTCCGGCCAGACAGAACTCATCATACGGCTCGAAAACCGCTGCAGCGTATATCGGGCAGTATGGAGTAAGGAAGTGCTGAGCTTTCCCATCTGATTTTTTCCATTCCCTCCGACCGCATTGTATAAAAGCTTTTCCTCAAAGGCCAGAAAAACCTCCCGGTGTTTTTCCCCCTTCTCCGTTTCATAGACCAGACGGTAATAAATTCCTTTTCCGAACCTTTCCCCATTATAATCCGTGCTGAGCATTTTCGCTTTTACACAGAACATATTATATGACAGTTGGGTAATTACCTTCTTTATGGATTCCAGTTCCTCTCCGCTCGTCAGGTTCCCCAGCAGGCTTTCGCGTTTTCCCACAATGGCCTGATCCTCCAGCGTCGTATGCCCGATGAGCCATCCGGCGCAGACACCTAAGAAATGCTCTACCGCCTCCAGCGAATATCCGTTCTGCTCTAACTCCTGTCCCAGCGCGGGAAGCGTATTTTCACGGAAGCCGTCATGGATGCGCTTATGCTGCTCCAGTCCTTCGTAGTGAGTCAGGGCCATATACTCTTCCTCGTCCGCAAAATGCTGGATTGCATGTTCCTTAAAATAATCGAGCGCTTTCCGGCAGGCACGCTTGTCATTTATATTTCCAAGCAAACCTCTTTTTTTCTGTGTAAGAAGGTACAGATTATTGATAAATTCAAAAAGACGCTTATGCTCCTCATCGATAATATCCACCCCAAGATTATATTCCTCTTTCCAGACAAACTGTTCACTCATAATAATTTTTGGCCGCCAAAAATGCAAAAATTCTTCGGCAGCCTCCCCTTTCCCCATTTGTCGGATACTCTCGCGTTTCCTGACTTGCTCAGTCAGAAATTGTCTCCCCACACCCGGAATACCCATACGTTTCTATTGCAATATGTAACTGTTCAGCCAGATTTTTGCCCTCCGGATAAGCGCATCCAGTGGTCAGCACAGAAAACAGCCCCGCTTTGCCGGGACATGCTCTGCGTAAATCTGTTAATCAACTCTTATTATATTTCACTTATTTGCAAAGTTCAAGCTCTTTTCTTTAAATTAGTTGTTTTTGGTAACTGTTATGCGAAATGTAACAATTCGGCCCTTTGGGATACGTTGACAAATATTTGTCCAAACGATATAATGTGGTTAAGGAGAAGAATCGATGAAATACGAAGATGCAGCTATCCGGGAGAGGGAGAATGAAACCGGCAGCGGTACAATTTTTGATGATGTATTCCGCACGATTGCACAAAAAATGCCGTACCTGCTGATTCCATTGATTAATGAAGTTTTCGGAACGGAATATTCAGATGATCAGGAGTTTGAGCAGCTGAGGAATGAACATTACGAAAAATTTGGGAAAGTGATTACAGATTCGATTATACGGATCGGAGGTCATATCTATCATATTGAATGTCAATCGGAAAGGGACGGTAATATGGCGGTCCGGATGATGGAATATGATTTTGCCATTGCTCTGGAGCACTTTCCTCTCACAGATGATAGAATCACAGAGATTCATTTCCCTGAATCCTGTGTGCTGTATATACGGAACCACAGAAATATGCCGGCTTATCATGAAGTCAGGGTATGTTTTGCAGATGGACAGTCGGTGATGTACCGGGTTCCGGTTATCATGGCTGAAAATTATACAGTGAGCAGTATCTTTGAAAAACAGCTCCTGTTGCTGCTCCCATACCATATTTTAAGATATGAACGCTTTCTGAAATCGAGCCAGACCAGCCAAAAGAAAATGGATCGGCTCCTGGATGATTACAGAGAGATCAATCGTCAATTGTCGAAACTGCAGGATACTGGCAGCAGGGCACAGCTTTATGTTGATTTGATTGAGTTAATTAACCAGATTGCGGATTATGTAATACCCGAAGACAATCCGTCAAGAGAAAGGATTGGTGACGTGATGGGTGGACAGATTTTAAAATTGAGGTCAGAGAAACTCAGAGAAGAAGGAAGAGAAGAAGGAAGAGAAGAAGGCCGGACACTTGAGATATATTCGATGGTTCAGGATGGAGATACATCTCCTGAGCGCGCAGCAAAGAGGCTGGGGATTACCATTCCGATTCTGAAAAGCAGAATGATTATTTCCGGATACCGATATCCGGATATGTAGAATAACAAAGAGACGCGGCTGCAAAACAGTCCTAAAATCAGCAGTTTTATTAAAGTATGCAAAAAATCCGGAAAGAATCAGCAAATCAAAAGATTCTTCCCGGATTTTTGTACATACAAAACGGGGGGCGTCGCTCAATCATTCAATTGGATGAGTCCGCAACGCCCTTTGCTCCTTCTGTTTTAAAGGCTCTTCAAAAGCTCTCTCACAATCTCAAAGCAGTCACGGAAGGATTTTAAGTCCAGGTGTTCCCCTGGCGTATGGACATCCAGACCACGGGAACCAAAAGTAATGATATCCATCTCCGGAATTGCAGACGCGAAAATTCCGCATTCTACGCCTCCATGGACAGCCACCAGCTGTAACTCCTCTCCCGTTATCTTCCGATACGCATCCGCAAGCTTTTCGCGCATGACGGATTCTTCCTTATAAGGCCATGCCGGATATCTGGCACCTTCCTCATAAGTTCCGCCAAATACTTTGGCAAACAGACGGAGCTCCTCTGCCATACTCTCCTTTTTGCTTTCGGATGCTGCACGCAGAGAATAATTTACAACAATTTCCTCATCACCAGTACGAATCACTGCCAGATTTTCCGAGGCCTCCGGTACTTGAAGCTTCAGATTCCTGCTTCTTAAGCCAGTGGGAAGCAGATAGAGAAATTCCAGCACCCGTTCCGTCAAGTCCTCCGAAAGGGCCTGCGATACACAAATCTCCCTCCATGAAAACTCTGCCCCGCCGTCTGTATTCTTTAACTCTTCCTTCAGCTGTCCGAAAATCCGTTCTGCGGTTTTCCTGATAACTTCCGGTTCTTCTGAGGAGGCAAATATAACCGCACAGTCCCTTGGGATCGCATTTTCTTTTTCTCCGCCGTCAATGGATGCCAGACGGAGTGGGATCTCTTTTTTCAGCTCATGAAGCAGTCTTGCCGCAAGTTTTATGGCATTTCCGCGTTCTTTAGAGATGCAGGAACCGGAATGGCCCCCAAGAAGCCCGCGAATCACTATTTCATATCCGGCGGCCTCGCACCGTTCCTTCCCGGCGGGAAGCTTAAGCTCAACCCGCATACCGCCTGCGGCGGCAATCATTGTGGATACCGCACCGCCGTCGTCCAGGCTTAAAAATCTTCTGCCCTTTAAACTTTTCTTGTCCAGAGCCATTGCGCCGAACATGCCGACCTCCTCCTGGACCGTGAAAATACACTCCAACGGCGGATGGGCGATGGTATCGGATTCCAGAATCGCCAGCATATAGGAAACGCCTGTGCCGTCGTCGGCTCCCAGAGTGGTCCCCTTCGCATAAAGGAAACCGTCCTCAATATAAAGCTTTAAAGGTTCTTTCTCGAAATCATGGCCGCTGTCGCTGTCCCTGGCCCAGACCATATCCATATGAGCCTGAAGAATCACAACCGGATGATCTTCATACCCCGCCGTTCCCTCCTTACGGATTACCACGTTTCCGATGGCATCCTGGTCACAGGAAAGTCCATGTTCTTTGGCAAACCGTACAAGGTAATCGCTGTACTCCTTCTCATGAAAGGAGCCATGGGGAATTCTTGTCATTTCTTCAAAATATTTTTCGATGGGGATTTGGGGATTTAAAACAAACTCCATACATTATCTCCTTTACATATAGATGGGTGCCATCGGTCCAACCGGGATGCCGAGAACATACCAGATAATTAACATCACAAACCAGCCGCCAAGGAAACACAGGGAATACGGCAGCATCATAGAAATCATGGTTCCGATTCCGGCCTCCTTATCATACTTCTGTGCAAATGCCACAATCATCGGAAAATAGGACATAAGCGGGGTAATAATATTGGTAGAGGAATCCCCGATTCTGTATAAACACTGGGTAAATTCCGGGCTGATGCCAAACTGCATGAAAAGTGGAACAAACACGGGAGCCATTAACGCCCATTTTGCGCTGGCAGAGCCCATGATCAGGTTAATCAGAGAAGAAATCACAATAAAGCAGAGCATTAAAGGCAGGCCCACAAAGCCAATCTTCATTAATCCGTTTGCACCGCTGATGGCAATGATGGTCGCCAGGTTGGAAAAGCTGAAATAGTCAATAAACTGGGAAGCCACAAATGCCAGCAGCAGATATCCTCCGAGACCGGATAAGGATTTTGCCACCAGGGCGGCCACGTCCTTATCGGATTTAACCGTTCCCGCCACAACACCATATACGATACCGGGAATCAGGAAAAACAGCATCATCAGCGGAATCAGGCCGCTCATAAACGGAGAGCTTGCAATGCCTCCATTCTCCCCTCTTAAGATTCCGTCATGAGGAATGAGGAGACACAGAATGACAGCCACATAAATGAGGAGGGAAAGCCCTGCCAGCTTAAGCGCCTTTCTCTGCCTGTCGTTTAACGGCTCCATGGAAAGGCCCTCGCCGTGATATTCACCGACCCGCGGAATGATGATCTTCTCTGTGACCAGAGTTCCGATCACAACTAACATGGGCACAGACGCTACGGAAAAGAAATAGGTTGCCGTCGGAAGCACCTCATAGGACGGATCAAACAGTCTTGCCGCCTCCTGGGTGATTCCTGCCAAAAGCGGGTCGCTGGTACTTAAAACCAGGTTTCCCAGATATCCGGCGGATACGCTTGCAAAGCCGCAGTACAGTCCTGCCAGCGGATGCTTTCCAAAACCCATGAATACGATGGCGCCCAGGGGAATTAACACCACATAGCTCACATCCCCGGCAACATTTGCCATAACGCCGATGAATACCAGTACGGCTGTCACCAGCTTTTCCGGCGCGGACATGACGGTTTTCTGCATGACAGCGCCGACCAGCCCGGTCCCCTCTGCCACGCCGACGCCGATCATGCTGACCACCACCGTTCCTAAGGGTGCAAATCCCGTGAAGTTTTTAACCACTGAGGTGAGCATATGGATAAAACCCTCGCGGGAAAGCAGGGAAACGGCTGCTACGGTTTTTTCTACGGTTTCCCCGGTCTTGGTATCGACTGTCTGAAAGGTTGCCGAAATACCGGCACCGGTGCAGATGGCAGAAACCGCCAGAAGCACCGCAGTCAGGATCAAAAATATGGTAGCCGGGTGGGGAAGTGCATTTCCCACCCGTTCAATTCCATCAAGCCATCTGGTAAACAAGTTCTTTTTCTTCACTTTTTCCATTGAATGTTTCCTCCTTCTTGCGCGTTTTTTCCGCGCATCCAGGTATACCCGTAGGGTATTTCCTTTCTTATCTGCACGTTTCTCCAGTGCATCCAGGTATGCCCGGAGGGTATTTCCTCTTTATTTGCGCGTTCCTTTCGCGCATCCAGGTATATTCCCCCTATATACGGAACGCTGCGTAAAGACCGGTGGAGCTGGTCTGTAAAAGGTCTCCGGCTTTCAGACTGTCTCCGATGGTAATGACATCAAAGGCGGTATCCTCAAAAGCCTTCTTTGCCTGCTCATCCGGACGGAAGCCTGTCGCAAGGATAACGGAATCCGCACAGAGAAGCTCCTTTTCCCCGTCCGCATTCTCAATGAGAACTCCCTTGTCGGTAATTTCCAGACAGCGGGACTTTAAGTGGATGTGAACCCGGTCGATTTTTTCTGCCTTTGTCAAGTCTCTTCTCTTCATGTCAAACTCATGCTCCATGAAGAATAAGGTCCAGAACCGCTCCTCCGGTGTCTGCTTTCCTTCCGGAATCAATTCGGATGCCATCTCCACAACCTCAATGTGTTTACCCATGGACTGTAAATAAACGGTCTCCTCACAGCCTACCTGGCCGCCGCCGACAACGACGATCTTCTCTCCCAGCTTATCTTCCCGCCCAAAAATTTCTCCGGCATGGAATACATTCTCGCGGTCCCTTCCGGGAATCTGGGGAACAAACGGCTCTGCGCCGATTGCCACGATCACCGCATCCCACTGGTCACCGAGCATTTCTCTTGTTGCTTCGGTGTTCAGACGGATTTCGATGTTATCCGCCTTTTCCACCTTATGAATCAGATAATCCCGGTAGCGTTTGATATCGCCCTTAAATACCATATAATCGGAGAAGGAGAGACGCCCGCCAAGCGCACCGCTCTTTTCAAATAAGGTCACCTGATGGCCGTTCCCTGCAATCTCGGATGCCGCCTGCATGCCGGCCGGGCCGCCGCCGATGACTGCCACCTTCTTTACGCGGTTTGTGGAGACCGGAGGAAGGGGATGGGGGAGAACTCTTCTTGGATTCACGGTACAGATACTGGTTCCTGTCTGCGGCGGTTTCGCATAGTTTAAACAGCGCAGGCAGCGGATACAGGGGCGGATATCCAGATCACGGCCTTCCTTCGCCTTCTGCGCCCAGTCCGGATCTGCAATAAAAGAGCGCGCCATGCCAACCAGATCCGAATACCCTTCCGCGATAAAGCGCTCCGCCATCTCCGGTTCGTTGATGCCGCCGATAGCCTCAATCTTTGCATGCTTTACGTGTTTCTTCGCCTCCCTTGCGAAGACGGCGTTGCATCCGTGCTCCATATACTGCATCGGGAAGGTATGACCCTCGGAGAACTCGCTATGTATCATGCCGGCGGAACACTGAATTAAGTCTGCCGTCCCATCCAGAATCTCAATGGTCTTCATGGCATCTTCTAACGTAATTCCGCCTTCGATGTCCTCGGTAACACTGAAGCGGACCGCAATGATCATATCGTCGCCCACACGCTCGCGGATACGGTCAAGGACCATTTTCGGGAATCTGGCCCGGTTCTCCACGCTTCCACCGTATTCATCGCTCCGCGTGTTTTCCACCGGGGAGAAAAACTCTCCAAGGAGCCAGTTGTGGCCTGCATGAATGTTCACAATGTCGAATCCGCCGCGCTTTCCGATCAGGGCTGCATTGGCAAAATAGTCTGCAACACGGTTCATCTCCTCCTCGTCCATGGCCTTTACGATCTTACCGTTTACCATCACCTTGTCCACCGGCCCCAAAAGCGGCCCGCCGTCCACAGAAGTTCCGAAGTGACCGCAGTGGTTCAACTCGATGCTTGCCAGAGAACCGAAGGAGTGAATCAGGTCTGTCATCTGGTGCATCACCGGAAGCTGGTGCTCATGGAGCGTCTTCTCCGTGAAAAAGTTAAAATGCTCGCAGTTGCTCCCCAGATAATATCTCGGGTCCACTCCAAGATGCCCGGTATTTACGATTGCCGCGCCTCCTCTGGCGATGTTCGCAAAATAGCGGGCCGCCGTCTCGGAAAGATTGGAAAAGCCTTCATCACCTGCCTCATACAGGTTTGGGCCTCCGCTGTGAGGGGAGGACACGACGCGGTTCTTAAGCACTTTTCCCCTGATTGTAAGGGAGCGAAACAGGTTGGGATACTTTGTTCTCATGATGGAACCTCCTTTTAAGTTTAATCATTAAACTTAAAAGTCTAAAATATTGGCAGCCTCCTGCTACCGTTTTGTAATTAAGTTTAATGCTTAAACTGTTTTATTAGCTCGATATTAGCATGAAACAACAAGAATGTCAAGAAAATCTTGACAGTTTTTTTCCTCTCCGTTATGCTTATGTTACTATTCAAAGGGAGCATCGGACGTTCACCAAAAACTTCCAGTGGATGTTTCTTAGTTTAGACATAGAACTGTAAAACCGGATTTAAAAAGGAGATAACGAAATGATCGATATGGAGAATGTCAAAAAACTTAATGCGATCGGTAAGCTTCAGGATAACCTCATGCTCCATTCCCTGGTGAGCCACGAATATGAAAGCCAGCCGCGGGATTACGGCTTAAATAAGGTTCTGGGGATGGACGTGCGGCTTTATCCCATCGAAATCCATCTGCTGGCCGCCATCAATGAGAATCCCGGCATCTCCTCCCAGGAGCTTGCCGCTAAATTTTTCCGCACCAAGGGAGCCATCTCTCAGAGAATCAAGGTGTTGTCCGGCTACGGCCTGGTCACAAAATCCGTCAACAAAGAAAACCACCGGATCAGCAATTTGTATGTGACAGAAACAGGGAAAATGGCCTGCGGCTTCCATTCCCGTTATGAAACGGAGCACTATTTAAAATATATGGAGCTTCTCGGCTCCTTTTCAAGTGATGAGATCGAAACCTGTGCCCGTATCGTCATGTCACTCACCCGTGCCCTGGATGCGGAGCGCCAGTGAAAAATCATGATGCCGACAGCCTGGTTCCCGGTACGTCCCTTGTCGATGTGCAGTGGTATGATTCGCGTCCGGAAAGAAAGAGCTGATAACCACATTTGTTATTTTCGGTTTATCGGCTCTGCGTCTATGGGTTTGGCTCTTTAATAATGGAGATATGTAGTTGCTGAGATAAAAAAACCACGGTAAAATAAACATAGCAGTTTATCATGTACGGGCAATACCAGTTTTACTTTTATGGAAATCTAAACGGGCAAAACTATCAGGATTTAAATTTGTATTTAATGAGTAAATGCAATATGAAACACTCTTAATTACCCCGTCCGCCGCCCGGACTGCGTGACCGAGGTACGCATGGGAAACAACGACCTCATCGTTTCCGTCTACTTCAAAATGATAGAAAGATATTTACTATCAACAAAACCACCCCAGCCATGCCATGCCGACATATGCTTGATTTTGCATATATCTGGGAGTGGAATATCATGTTTAGATAAAAGTTGCTGCATATCTCGAAAGACACTTATTGTTTCTTGAAACGCATAATCCAGACTTGCACCATCACAGGTATTGCTAAGTTCAATAGGTAGCATTAAAAGTTGATTGATTTCATTCTCTGCGTTGCCAGTTGTCAGACCTGCAAGCAAGGCTGTCAGTTCTTGATAATCTTTTTCGGAAAGCATCCCATTATAGTTTCCTGCATTTGTCTTTTCATAGCCCTCAAACTCAAAAAGAAATTCGGGAATAACAGCAGAATAGATGTCCCAGCCCTTGTCCCAATAATCTTCCGTCCACTGCCAACAACGCTTTGCCACTGGTGTCCAATCTCGTTCGGGGAAATGAGTGACCAAGTATGTTTCAACACACATAAACAGGTAGCAAAACCTCCCGGTCAAAGAGAGTTTTTTCCAAGCTCTTTCTAAATTTTTCATAGTGACCTCCGATAGATTTTCCATCAAAGCCTTTTGACAAATTTACCACATCAACCTCGCTCCTATCAATACTGGGGGAGCATTTTTTGTTGCAACTGCCGCCCAAAACCGCCCATCCAGCGCAAGAGGGCGGCGCACGACTATCTGAAAGGCGTGATGAACGGCAAGACCGCCCTGCCGGTAAAGGCATGGAAAGCGGAGTATGCCAAGCTGACCGCCGAGAGGAAAACCCTCAATCAACGGTATCTTGCGCTGAAAGGGGAAGTGAAAGAAGCCGAGCAAATCCGAAAGAGCATTTACAGTATCTTGCGGCAGGAACAGCGGGAGCAGCAGCCCCGCAGGGTGCAGGATATGGAGCGGTAAAAGACAGGGCGGCGGAGATAGTCACCGCCGTCCTGTTTTAATTTCCTATGCCTTTTTCTTTTTCCTGTTGCGCTGCGCTATGGAACATCTGAACGCTTTGTACATTGCGGGTGACAGCTCCGGGGAATCTTCGTCAAATTGAATTTCCCGTTTTGCCGCCGCCTTGACTTCATCCAACTGCTCCTGCGTAGGAGCCTGACCGTCCTTAATTGTAAAAGTTCTGGTCATAATAGAGCCTCCTTTCACTCTCCGTTGCCAATCTTGCGGAAATCAACCGGATATTTTCCCCGCGCTCGGTAAATACAACAAACAGCAAATCGCCGACCATACCAATTGCAATATAGCGATCTTCCTCCATACTATGCTCAAAATCATACATCTCTATGTAATATTCATCACGAAAAACGTATGAAGCCGTTTCAAAAGATATGCCGTGTTTTTGACGGTTGATACGGTCTTTTTCCTCGTCCCATTCAAATTTTAGTTCCATAACTTTTCTTCTTTCAAATGAATAATAAGGGCGCAATCTATACAAGTGTACTCTTGTTTTGCGGTCGCTTTTTTAATGCCACGACAAACTGGATTTTGTCTATTCATAAATTTTTCCCATATACAATATTTTTGCGAATGTTTTATAATCTATTTTTCCCCAGTCAATCGTATTATCAAACATAGCATAGTCATCTATCCAGCTTGCCATCTGTCCTAAATAATCAGTAATAGTTGTGTTCTCCCATTCTTCGGGATGTTCTTTTGCATCCATAGCTAACTGAACAACAAACGTTAAGAAATCATCCATATTTGCTATATTGTTTATTTGTTCTATTGGATTTTCCATGTCTATTCTCCTGTCAAATTTCGATTTTTGCCGGTTAGCTTACTGATCCAAGTATAACAAATCACCGCCGAAAACATCTTTCACGGTCACATGGTCGGCTGTTCATCTCCAGTCATTTCAAAAAACTTGCATTTGCACTCCGGGCAGACAGACGGAATCATCAGCGGACAAAATCTTGTTTTCACATACTGAATACGAAGATACTCTATTGAATACAAGCAATCTGCCTCTTTCAAAACATCCAGTCCCCGCAGTAACGGCGGCGAATAATACGGAAAGGGCTGTCCCCCTGCATTGACTCCTTGCCCTGGAGCAACATTAGAGCAAATGCGGCAACGCCGCCAACAGCAAATATCCAAATACAGCCCCACTCCATCAAAAACAGTGAAGTCATCCGTTGCTTTTTTCATAATCCCGTCCTCTGAATTTTTCGCTTGCTTGCCCATATCGCACACCACGCCACCACATATAGCAGGACATAGGCCCCTGCCAGTACAAGGGCTGTGATGTACTTTTGCCGAAGTCCGGCGGTGTAGCTTTCGGCGGGGAGGATAGCGGCCAGATACTTGATGGAGAGATAGCCCACCGCCGCCGCTAAAATCAGCAGCATCACCCCCGCCACAAAGACGATTGTTTTTAGTTTTGCCATATGCACCTCCGGGGAGTACCAGCCGCCCACCCTCATCTGTGTTTTCGCTTCGAGTATAGCACATCTCTCCACTGTGAGCAATCCCTATTCTACCTTCGTTCCGGCTATCGCGCAACCGGGGAGCGTGGACATTCAGACTTGCGGCACAGCCCCCAAACCCGCATGAATACGGGCTTCCTGGGGCACCAAGAGGGAATTGGCTAAAATCAATTATCGGATACATACCGATGCAATCAAAGTCAATCTCATTCCTCCGGAGCTTACACCACAACAGACTTCTATTATTCATGCATCGGAAGCTGACGTGCTGAACATAGCATTATTTGGCATGACTGCGAAACAATGGAGGGATACGAATCCTGATAAAAAAGGCAATATTCAGGATTATTCAAGTATAAATGAATTGATATGTCTATCAGACATGGAAAACATCAATGCAGTGTTGATCGAAGATGGGTTGAGCCAAAAAGAACGCTTAATAAAACTCAATAAAATCGCAATACATCAGATATCCATTTTGGAAGAACAGACTACAAAGATCAAGTGGCTCATCTATTGCTCAGTCTTTCCTTTTGCGCCTTTTCTGAAACAAGTTTCCGAGCTTCTCGGCTCCTTTTCAAGCGATGAGATCGAAACCTGCGCCCGTATCGTCATGTCACTCACCCGTGCCCTGGATGCGGACCGCCAATGAAGAATCATAACGCCGATAGCCTGGTTTCCGGTACGTCCTTTGTTAATGTGCAGTGGTATGATGCTAACGGACTGTTGTACAAAAAATAAAGGAGCGTCGCTCCATAACTGGTTCATCAGCTATTTTACGGCGCTCCCCCGAATATGTATAGCGAGATACACGAATCGGAAAGGTTCCTTATCTGCAAAAGGAGCTATCGATCGGCTCATATAAGCACAAGCAAAATTCGCTTCAGGATAAACTTTAACATTTGTTGGATTAACACTCCAATTATATGTTACAGATATTCCAACCGCTTTTAAGCCTATTTCATTTCTGTAATAATTTGTCTTTTTTGATTCATAATTAGAAAGTACATCACGCTGTTTTCCCACAAGTGTACCATATTCCGTCACCTGGCTACCATTGCTATCTAACCACTGTATGCGCTCTTGCACACTTAAACCAGTAAAATTATCAGGTAAATTTAAATTTGAAGCGAACGAAGTAAAACTGGCAACACATAAAAAAGATAAAGACAACAATAAAACGTACATTTTTTTGATTTTACACGTTTTTTCACACTCTCCTTTCGTAGTTCAAAAAACTCTTTACAAAATTTACAAGCCAAGTATACTATGTATAAATAACTGTCAATAGCTTGATAAAGGTGTAAATGGATCATGAAGAAAAGAATGGTTTTTATCTATTTCATTATTTCATTCGTTTTTATAACAGGGATATGGATATATAAAAAGAATGATGAGAAAACCTCATTAAAAGATCTGCCGACGGCTGCTGAGATGCAGAAATGGGATACAAGTGAAATCTATGAACTGAAATCTCAAATTGAAGAAATTCCACTGGATTCGTGTGAAGAATATTTTACAAATGAAATGAAAATATTCTTAAAAAGGTATGAAAATGTTACACTGGATGCGGTAACGATAGAAAAAGATTATTTGTCCGTTATTGAGGGAAAGAACCATAAATCTCTATTTAATATAATTTTTGCAATAGACGTCATGGTTGACACGGATAAACAGGAAAACAGTTATGAATTTGCAAAGGAACTGCAGGAGGAAATTCTGGAATATCTGGAACAGTATAGTTATGTCTGCCTGAAGGTCAAAGAAATTAATATCAATGTCCTTGACAGGAACCAGGGAAAGCTTTGCGATATCGAAGCTTCCTATTCCGTAATGAATGAAACGGTATTTGCGGAACAGCCGGAAGATGAGTACGCCGTCCAAACTCTGGCTTTTCAATATTCGGATCTTAATCCGGATTTTAACCTGAGGAAATTTGGAGTGATTCCGGAAACACAGGAGCTATATGTGGAGTATTCTGTGCAGGACACTTGTTTTGAACATGGAAAAGCAGAAACAACAATCGCAGGTCTGGAAGAGACAAGCAAAGATATCAGGGAGTATCTTATGTCACAGGAAGTATCAAAAGAATTTGCTGCCGCAAATCAGATCAGACAGCTGACCATTTCTTTTTACAATGGCAGTCTGGAAGAAGAAATGAAATTTACGGTGAAAGTCCCGGACGGCAGCCGTGAATGAGCCATGCTTGCATGAGCGCATTCACGGATATCGGACGGGCAAGCCAGTATGAGTAAGGAGGGCGGCACTCATAAGACAGTATTAAAAATATTTTCGGGAAACGGCACAGCTTGCGGACTATGCCGTTTCTTGCTGTCTGGGTTTTTCATGCAGCCATGGGCGGGTTTGTGCATAGAAAAATTTTATAATTTTCTTTTCTCACTTTTTTAATACGGCGAGAATCGTAAAATGCCAAAACAGAAAAAGAAAGTTTGCAACGAAATTTTTTCATAACTATTTATGAGTTTACAAAAGAGCGCATGAAAAGCGAGGAAAAATAGGCAACGAAAAGGTATACTTACAGGAAAGGAGGCACACAAATGGAATGGTTGAAAAAACTAAGCGCAGCCATAGACTATATAGAAAATAATTTAGACGGCGATATATCGTATGATGAAGCTGCAGAAATCGCTGGCTGTTCGACATTTTACTTTCAACGAATTTTTTCTTATGTAGCGGGCGTTTCGCTGTCAGAATATATCCGGCGCAGACGAATGACACAGGCGGCGTTTGAATTACAGAGGACAGGCGCAAAAGTGATTGATATTGCCTTAAAATATGGATATACTTCCCCGACTTCATTTAACAGGGCATTTCAAAGCGTTCACAATATTGCACCCGCAGCCGCACGTAGTACAGGAAATACATTCCATGCATATCCGGCAATTCGCTTTTCCGTTCAAGTTACAGGAGGAAATGCTATGTTATATCATATTACTCAAAAACTATCCATGCGTATGGTGGGTGTCCGTATTCCATTAGTGGAAGATGCGGAAAAAAATTACAGAATGATACCAGAATTTTGGAAGTCTGTTTTAAACAGCCGTTTATTTCCTGAAATATGTGATTTATCAAATCAATCCCCGGAAGGAATATCAGGCGTTAGCGTTTATGAAAGCCCCCAAAGGATATTTTATTATATTGCAGCAGCCACGAATGAACCTGCTCCTCCCGGTATGTTTGAATTGGAAATCCCGTCTGCCACATGGGCTGTCTTTGAAAGCAACGGTTATTTTAAAGAGAATGTGCAGAATATTTTCCGAAGATTTTATACGGAATGGCTGCCATTTTCGGGATATGAATATGCAGGACTTCCGGACATAGAAGTATACCCCATCAGCAGGGAAACGTCGGTAAGTGGTCATTCAGAAGTGTGGATTGCCATAAAAAAGGACAGGGAGGACAGAATATGTATCATTTAAGGTTGAAAGGTGACCATTATCAAATGGGCGTCAGGAGGGGAAAAATTTTTCAAAAAAACAGTATCACATTCCCACTGCACCTTGATAGTTTTCAGCTTGAGCATGGAAGAAAAAGTGAACAGATATTGAAAGATTTTTTTCCCGAAGTCTGTGAAGAAATAAGAGGCGTCAGTGATATAGTCGGCGTCAGCTATCTATCTTTCGTATCATGGATGTTATGTATGGGCTGCTGTATGTATAATCTGGAAGATAATATCCCCGTAGAAATCAGAGGGTGTACGGCTTTTTCCTATTTCAAAAACAATAGTGTAATTTATGGCAGAAATAATGATTTACCGCCATATTTAAAAAATGGGAGCAAGAGCGAAATCTATTCCCCGTCAAATGGAAACCGATTTAACATAACAACTTCTTCTTTCATAAACGGAGAAGAAGGACTGAATGAACATGGATTAGCAGTTGCAATGACGTTTGTAATGACCAAGCTGGAGAATATACAGGCAGGTTTCAATTCATGTTTTATCGTAAGGTATCTGCTTGAAAAAGCGAGCAGCACAGAAAACGCGCTGTTCCTGCTAATGAAACTGCCGATAGCGTCTAACTGCAATATCCTTATGGCAGACAGGAACGGAGAAATGCTTGTTGTTGAATGTACGCCTTATGAAAAAAGAATCCGCGAAGCCGAACACATGAATAACGGCAGGATTGTGTGTACCGTTAATAGTTTTACATCTGATGAAATGAAGCAGCACGACGCAGCTAAGGGGAACGATTATCAATCTGCAAAACGGTATGATACTGTTATGGAGAATTTCAGCACTCACATAAAAGGAAACCTGATTGAAGCAACCAAACAGCTTCTGAAGGGCGATTACGGATTTATGTGCCAATATGAGGAACCTGATTTTGAAACAGTCTGGAGTTCTGTATTTGATTTGAAAAATCTGATGATATATCGGGCGGAGGGCGACCCGCGAAAAAAGAAATTTGTTGTGGACAGCAGGTTACACGACATTGTGCAGGGAAAATAGGGGGATGAATCTCTTTCCCCTTTTTTTCCTTTCAATAATCCTCAGCCAGCAAAAAATCCCCTAAGTGCACAATCTTTACGCCGTTGATATTGCCTGTGGCAAGCCCGTCAAGCGTCACAACATACTTGGGATAGTGGTCTTTTATCTCAAGCAGGTTAGCGACTTCACGATCGGATTCCTCCGGCAGATTGCGGCATACCTGCACATAGATACGCTCGTCACGCCGTACCGCCACAAAGTCGATTTCTTTCGTTTCATTTTTGCCGATATAGACCTCGTAGCCTTTTCTGCGAAGCTCAAAGTACACAATATTTTCAAGCATTGCGGCAACCGATTTCGGATTGAAGCCTCTCATGCAGTATTTCAGAGAACCGTCGGCAAGGTAGAATTTTTCCTGCGTTTTCAGCACAGATTTTCCCTGCAGGTCGTATCGCTGGCAACGATAAATCACAAAGGCTTTTTCCAGCCATTCCAGATAATTGTATACCGACTCCACAGAAAGAGAACGCCCTTCGCTTTTCAGGAACTTCACGATAGCATTTGCAGAAAAAGTCTTGCCGACATTTTCAACGACATATTTTACAACACGATTGAACAGGTCAAAGTTTGTGATATTATGCCTTTTTGTTATATCGCTGGTGATAACGGAATTGTAAATCCCCTCAATGATCTGATACGCCGCACTTTCATCAAAGTTACTCAATGCAACAATAGGAAAGCCGCCCATGCGAATATATTCCATGAGCAGTTCTTCCGGTGTGCGTCCGCTTGTTTTTTTGAAGTCCATATACTCGGCAAAAGAGAGCGTAAACACAGGAATGGAGAGATACCGTCCCGTCAGGTAGGTGGATATTTCACCTGACATCAGTTTGGAATTGGAGCCAGTTACATAAATGTCCGTGTTGGCGTTTTCCAAAAGACTGTTGACGGCCTTTTCCCAGTCTGTGATTTCCTGTACCTCGTCGAGAAGAAGATAGTACCGTCCGCCGTCCGTCATTTTTTCTTTAATACCCTTATACATCTCCTTATGGGTCATACCGTCGTCAAAATCTTCTGAGGTATAGCGCATACTGATAATGTGGTCAGCCAAAACACCGCTTTTTATTAAATCGTCCTGTAACATTTCTAAAATCGTAGATTTACCGCAGCGTCGGATACCTGCAAGAATTTTCACCAGCGGTACATCACGGTAGGTTTTCAGCAAATCTAAATAATAGGGTCTTACAATCATAATATCGCCTCCTTTTCTGCAAGTATACCTAAAAACTTCCGATTTATCAATAGTTTTTCCTTATGTCCAGTAAAAACTTGCAACAGTTCAGCCATACGAAGATTTAGAGCGAAAAAAAGCGTTGAAAACTTGTTTTCATAAGCATTTTTCACTCTAAATCTTCATAGGGCGGACGCCCGGCGCTTCTTGCCCGCGTACTACGGACAAGAAGCAACGCTCCCATGCCCCCGGTGAATAACATGGAACGCAAAAAGGGCAGGTGCGAACCATATAGATCACACCCACCTCTTCGCAGGGCTGTCGATTTCCCCACAGCCCCTTTTCTCAGTCCTTTTAGCAGGTAGCCCCGCCCTTTAAATGTTTCTGTGCGGCAATGTTTTCTTCTTTTCTTGCCAGCAGATCATCGGAAAGGAGCTGTTCCTGCACATTCTCAAATCCAATTCTTGCTACGGTATCGGCAAAACGCTCCCCGGTGATTCCCTGCTCACGGAATAAGAGAATTGCCTTTTCGATAATGGAAAGAACCTCTTCCTTGTCAGTAAATACCTTGTCTAAGTAAACGCCATGGGCCACCTTCTTGCCCCAGCGTCCGCCGATATAAATGCGGTAACCGTTGGTGTACTCCTCAAATGCACCGAAAGGACATTTTCCGATACACCGTCCGCAGTGGTTGCAGGCATTCTCATCCACATGAATCTTTCCGTCCACCATCTGGGCCACCTTGATAGGACATGCATTCTCTATCTGGCAGACCTTACAGCCATGGCACTTTTCAAAGTTGATCACCGGAACTCTCTGGCCGATTACGCCCAGGTCGTTTAAATCCGGCTTCACGCAGTTATTGGGACATCCGCCCACGGCAATTTTGAACTTGTGGGGCAGCTTAACCCCTGCATATCCATGGTAAAAACGCTCATGGATCTCCTCGGAAAGGCCAAAGGTATCAATAAGACCATACTGGCAGGTGGTTCCCTTACAGGATACAACCGGACGCACCTTGGAACCGGTTCCTCCCGTTTCCAGGCCGGCCTCCATTAAGAACTCGCGGAGCGGCTCAATATTATCGAAAGGAACGCCCTGAATTTCCATGGTCAGACGGGAAGTCATGGTCACCTCGCCGCTTCCGAATCTCTCGGCCGCCTCGGCGATGGTCTTTGCTTCTTCTGCCGTCACCTTTCCGTTTCTTGTGATGACACGGCCGTTGAATTTGTCAGGAGTTCTCTTATCCTTTAAGAAGCCAAGGGCTTTCACTCTTGTTTCTTCTTCCTTGGAAACCTGTGCTCCGGTATTCTCCACCTTTACATCGTTAAAGGTAGCTCCGCCTTCCAGCACAAGGGTATTGGTATATCCGAAGTGTCTTAAGCGGTTCTGTAAGAAATAACCTCTCTTGCCCTTTGCACAGACAAGCAGCAGTTTTTCGTCCTTGCCGATTCCCGGAAGCTCCCCGTTTACCTGGGTCAGGTCAATATACTGCGCCCCGCGGACCATTGGCTGCGGAGCCGTATCCAGAACGCGGTAGTCCTTGGCCTTTCCCGCGGCATACTCGGCGGGAGTCATGGTCTTGATCACGCCGTTTATCTTATTGAGCAGAACACAGACGGACTGCACAAGTGGATGGATGGCAGTGGAGAACGGCGGCGCATAGGCGAAATCTGCATTTTCAAAATCTTCCAGCACAGCTCCCATATTGATACCCATAACTGCAATGTCCACCATCTTATCTACGGCCCCGGAACCCAGTACCTGGATCCCAAGAAGCTTATGGGTGTTTTTATCCGCAATAACCTTTGTGATAAAGGAGGAGGCATCGGGATAATAATGGGCCTTGTCATCCATGATGGAAAGTGCTGTCACCACATCATAGCCTGCGGCCTTTGCCTGCTCCTCTGTAAGTCCTGTGCGCCCGCAGTTCATTCCCGGAAGCTTCACAACTCCTGTTCCCAGAACGCCGGGATAGGTCTTATTCTTTCCGTTAAGAACCTGCGCCAGGGTCCGCCCTTCCATATTGGCAGAGGATCCCATGGGAGACCACTGGGGCGCTCCCGTCATCCGGTTCACCACCTGAACACAGTCTCCGGCGGCATAAACATCCGGAAGATTTGTTTTCATGGAGGAATCCACCAGAATGGTTCCCTTATTCATTTCAATTCCGGTTCCCTCCAGAAAAGCTGTATTGGGACGAATTCCCGCCGCCATAATTACCAGGCCGCAGTTTAAGGTTCCGGCAGTGGTTTTCACGCCCGCAACCTTGTCCTCCCCGGTGATTTCCTCCGCCTTTGTTCCTGTAATTACGCGGATTCCCTGCTTTAACAGATGCTTTTTCACATATGCCGCCAGCTCCGGATCCAGAATATTGGGAAGAACCTGGGACGCAAAGTCGATGACCGTAACGGTAACGCCTTTCTGCTTTAAGTTCTCGGCAACCTCAAGGCCGATGAACCCGGCACCCACCACAACAGCTTTCTTTACGCCATTGGCATCCACATAGGCGCGCACGGAAACAGCATCCTCCGGTGTCCTCATGGTAAACACGCCCGGAAGCTCCATTCCCTTCACCGGGGGAACTGCCGGAGATGCCCCTGTGGCAATCACCAGTTTGTCATATGTAAGAGTCTCCTCTGCGCCTGTGGCCACATCCTTCACCTTCACAGACTTTTCTTCTGCATTCACTGCCACGGCCTCTTTGCCTGTCATGACATTCACGCCTGTGAGAGCGGCAAATTTTGCCGGAGTGTTGACAATTAACTCACTTTCTTCTTCAATGGCTCCGCCCACATAGTACGGAAGGCCGCATCCGGCATAGGAAATATCTCTGCTTTTTGTAACCACAGTCACTTCCGCGCTTCTGTCTTCCCGTTTTAACTTGGCCGCGGTCTTGGTTCCGGCAGCCACGCCGCCGATGATAAGTACTTTCATTTTCTCTTCATTCCTTTCCCTTCATTTTCACAACAGTGTTCTATTTTGAAATTATATCATGTCTTTGACATGCTATGCTCCGCAGGATGTACAGATATAATGTCTGACAACATTATATCATAAAATGTACAAAAAATATACCGGGATTTCTCATTTTTTGTCATATTTATCTTAATCCCTGTGTTTTTCTTCTCGCTTTCTTAACACTCTTTCACTTGCAAATCCCCTCTGTCCCCTTTATAATAGTAATATTACTATTCACGGGAGACCGGACGAAAATTGCCTTACAGGTGAGCCTCACATCTATTTTCGTCCGGTCTTTCCCGCCCCGGGAACTGTAATATGGTAATAAGTGTCTCATGAAAGGAAGTTGATAGTAATTTGGGAATCAGAAAAAAACTAAAAGAGAAATGGCAGGAGGCGCTTCAGGCAGTGCTTCCCATTATCTGCATTGTACTGATGCTCTGCTTTACCATTGCACCGATCTCCTCCAGTATTCTTCTGTGCTTTCTGATGGGGGCTGTGATGATTCTGGTGGGAATGATGTTTTTTACGCTGGGAGCTGAAATGTCCATGACTCCCATGGGCGAACGGGTCGGCTCCTGCCTTACAAAAAGCAGAAATCTTGCGATGATCATTTTCATCGCCTTTTTACTGGGGTTTATTGTCACCATTTCCGAACCGGATTTACAGGTTCTGGCAGGTCAGGTTCCGGCGGTCCCCAATATGACGCTGATTTTATCTGTGGCCTTTGGTGTGGGAGTGTTTCTGGTTCTCGCCCTTTTGCGTATGCTGTTTTCCATGCCGCTTCCTCCCCTGCTTGTTTTATTCTATCTGCTGGCATTTGCCCTAGCAATTTTCGTCCCTGAGGATTTTTTAAGCATTGCCTTTGACTCCGGCGGCGTAACCACCGGCCCCATGACCGTTCCCTTCATTATGGCTCTCGGTGTCGGTATCTCCGCCATCCGAAGCGACCGCCATGCAGCCGACGACAGCTTTGGTCTGGTGGCGCTGTGTTCCGTGGGACCTATTCTGGCTGTGATGGTCCTGGGAATGATCTACAACCCCCAGGATGCCGTATATACGGCCCCTGCAGCTTTCGAAGTGGAAAACTCCAGACAGCTCTGGATGCTGTTTTCCCTGGAGATTCCTACTTATATGAAGGAAATCTCCATCTCCCTGATGCCTATATTCCTGTTTTTTATGGTGTTCCAGGTTCTTATGCTGAAGCTTTCAAAACGGAAAATGATAAAGATCCTGGTGGGGTTAGCTTATACATATGTGGGCCTGGTACTGTTTTTAACCGGCGCCAACGTGGGCTTCATGCCAGCCGGAAATTATCTGGGCCAGGTGCTTGCAGGGCAGAGCCATCCGGAAATTTTAATTCCCATTGCCATGGTAATCGGCTACTTTATCGTAAAGGCTGAACCTGCCGTATATGTGCTTAACAAACAGGTGGAAGAAATCACCGACGGTGCCATTTCCGCCAGAGCCATGGGAACGGGACTCTCCATCGGCGTAGCCATCTCTCTGGGACTTTCCATTGTCCGTGTCCTGACCGGAATTTCTATTCTCTGGTTTTTGATACCGGGCTATGCGGTGGCTTTATCCATTTCTTTCTTTGTGCCGAAGCTCTACACTGCCATCGCCTTCGACTCCGGCGGCGTGGCATCCGGCCCCATGACAGCTGCCTTTTTACTGCCGTTGGCACAGGGCGCCTGTCTCTCGGTGGGCGGCAATATTGTAACCGATGCCTTCGGCGTGGTGGCCATGGTAGCCATGACCCCTCTGATCACCATTCAGGTTATGGGGCTGGCATCCAGGATGGCCGAACAGCGCAGGAAAAAGGCTCTGGGAGCAAAAAGCCCTGCCCTGTCCTTTGATCTTCTGGAAGACAATGCCATTATTGAATTGTAGGTAACAGTTCAGCCCTGCGAAGATTCCTGGCAAAAAAGCGTTGAAAGCAAGAAGATGCAAGGCTGAACTGTTACAATTATAGATTGTGAGGTCTCTATGAATGAATTATATATGATGGCCACCATCAGCGACCGGAATCAGGTCCGCAGGTTCCTGGCCTTTTATAAGGAATACGGGATTACGGTGACCTTTCTTACCTTCGGCCAGGGAACCGCCGCCTCCGAGGTCCTGGATGCCTTCGGTTTGGAAGCGGCTGAAAAGGCGATACTCTTCGCCTTTGTCACAGACGCCGAATGGGAAAAAATAAAAACAGGACTCCAAAGACAGATAAAAATTGATATTCCCGGCAGCGGGATTGCCTTTATCGTCCCCTTAAGCAGTATCGGGGGAAAGAAACAGCTTCAGTTCCTCATAGAGGGCCGTGAATTTAAAAAAGGAGAGGAAAGCGCATTGAAGGATACAAAGTATGAACTCCTTGTGGTGATCGCAAACCAGGGATATACAGAAATGATTATGGATGCTGCCAGAGAAGCCAACGCTTCCGGCGGCACGGTAATCCATGCCAAGGGAACCGGGGCCGAAAAGGCAGAAAAATTCCTTGGTGTCTCTATTGCCGCGGAAAAAGAAATGATTTTCATGGTCACAAGAAAAGAAAATAAAAATGCCATCATGAAGGCCATTATGGAGAAGGCCGGAATCGAAAGTAAAGCCCGCTCCATCGTCTTTTCCCTTCCGGTTACAGAAACCGCAGGAATGCGGCTGATTGAGGAGCTGTAATTCCTTCAAAATTCGGGCTGGTATGGTTTCATCTGACAAACCATATCAGCCCGTTTTTATCTCGCAATCTGCTTTTATATCCCCGGCGCACCATGTTTCGGCGCACCGTGTTTCGGTGCATCATTATTCAACTCTATGTGCTGTGATGACTGTATAACTGTGTGCATTTACCGTTATCCTGCAGTTATCAATGGTTACATACCAGTTCTTTCCAATTCTTTCAATTTTTGCGTCTTTGTTTAAAATCCGTACTTTGCACCATTGAATAACATCATCCGGCCCAAGCAGCAGATTCTTTTTTATTCGTTCTGCCCCCATATCTGTCGTATGCAGTTTATCAATATTTTTAATCAAGTCACAGATTGCATTCACACCTCTTTCCTTATTTCTGCTCCAGATTCCAGATATTCTGGTCCCGGCTGAAAATCAGGCATACGAGAATCCCCGGAATGGCGATGACAAAAAACAAAAGAGCAGCGCCTGAGCCTTTTCCCTCCCCGAAGATCAAAAGGAGCAGGCTTTGGGGCCTCTGGACCGCCATAAATGGCTCAAACACATAATCCACCAGCCAGCCGCCAAAAAAATATCCCACGGGAATGGTAAAAAACTGAAGCGTATTACGGGCGGAATATACCCGTCCCTGCATGGTCATAGGAATATGGCTCCGCATAAGGACATCCATGTTGGCCTGCATAATGGGAATGGCAATCCATCCCAGGGCGGCGCCCAGGCACCAGATTGGAACGGTTCTTCCAAACGCCAGAAGAAAATTTTCCGTGCTCATGGACAAAAGCAGAGCATTAAAGAATACCCGGACCCGGCTCCTTGGGGCCGGATACAGGGAGGCAATCACACTCCCGCAAAGCGTGGCGATTCCCACTGTCCCATTGACTAACCCCAGGGCAATCTTTCCTCCCCCGGCCCGTGATAACAACATGGGCGGAAGGGCAGCTTCATATGTAGATGCAATCAGATTGATGCATGCCATACAAAGTATCATATCCAGAATGCCCCGGTTTCCTTTTAAATACTCCAGGACTTCTCCAACAGACTGCAAAATAGTCTCCTCACATTTCGCTCTGCCGGGAATTTCCGGAATCTCAATCAGGAACAGAAGAGACAGGAAAGCAGCGAGAAACGTCAACAAGTCAAAGAGAATCACTGCATGGAGGCCAACCAAAGAATACATGGCAGCCGCAAAAACCGGAGTTAAAATATTCACAAGTGAATTGGAAAAAGAACGCATCCCGCTGGCCAGCTGGTAATATTTCTTTGGGGTCACCATGGTAATGGTCACATCAGACGCCGGCTGCTGAATGGTGTTCATAAGTCCGTTTAAGGCATTCAGGCCATATAGATGCCAGATTTTTAACCGCCCGGTGATGAAAAGGAACCAGACGCCCACGGTACAGGCGGCTGCAAAACTGTCGCAAACCAGCATAACCGCCCGTTTGTTCCAGCGGTCACTGATGGCGCCTGCAAAAATGCTCATCACCACATAGGGCGCATAAGAGCACACAGAAAGAAGCGCCGTAGTCAGCGCCGAACCGCGCTCCTCATAGGTCCAGAGAATCAGTGCAAAATTAGTCATGGAACTTCCCAGGGAGGAAAAAGCCTGGGTCAGCCATAAAATTCCGAAATTCCGGATTTCTTTGATAAAATTATAAAATGCTTTCATTTTGACTTTGCTCCTTTTTCTTTTTTCATAAAAGCGCAAAGTCCTTCAGGACGAAACATCCTGTATCTCCATGTAGGTTCGTCCCTATAAGACCCTGCATGGAGCGGTTGCAATCATCAACATCCGCCATTCCTCCTTTTTCTTACTTTTCTCGTAACTGTTCAGTACTTTCACAGTTACCTTTTCTCCCAGTATAACACAGCCGCCCGGACTTTTCCAGCGGCTGTTCTCTGTGTTTACAGAATATTGGTAACAGTTCAGCCATGCGAAGATTTAGAGCGAAAAAAGCGTTGAAAACTTGTTTTCATAAGCATTTTTCACTCTAAATCTTCATAGGGCATTCGCCCGATAGGGAAAACCGGACGAAACTTGCCTTACAAATAAGCTTGATGTCAATTTTCGTCCGGTTTTCCCCGCCCTGTGGATGGTTACAGGTTATTTTCAAAAAATTCTTTCATTTCCTCGCAGGCCCTGTCCTCGTCAGCTCCTTCCACCTGAACGATTATGGTGTCGCCGCACCTGATTCCCAGCCCCATGACAGCCATCAGCTTTGTGGCCTCCGCGGTTTTTTCTCCTTTCCTGATCCGGATGCAGCTCTCATACTGATGCGCTTCCTTCACTAAAAGCGCCGCCGGTCTTCCATGGACTCCAACCTGATCCTTTATTACATACTGAAATGTTTTCACACCTTGCCCTCCTTTTGTTGTGTCGAGTACTTTTGTCATGTGCTTTTCATGTGCATTTAGTATGGTTCAGTTATCTTTAGAGTATCCATGAACAAATAAACGAAACCAGAAATCCGGCAGGTTTATTCTACCAGCTTCTCCAGCTCTTTCACGTATTCTGTTCCGTCTGATGTCTTATGATTTGCCTTGGATGCATAAAGTCCCACGGCTGCCTGGGATTTTTTGATGGACTGCATGGTTCCGGCTCCGGCCACACAGCCGCCGGGGCAGGCCATGCCTTCCAAAAGATATCCGTTGTACTTTCCGGCCTTGGCCAGGGTCAGAAGCTTTCGACACTCTTTAAGCCCCTCCGCATTTGCCACATTAATTTCCTTGTCGGGGTACCGTTCCTTGATCACATTGACGACGGATTTCGCCACGCCTCCGGCCACGGCAAAGTTTCTGCCGTCTTCGGATGCATCGTTGACACCTTCCGGATCCTCTTCCATATTTTCAATGTCCACATGCCTGGCGTCAAAAATTCCTGCCATCTCCTCGAAAGTCAGGACGAAATCCACATCGCTGCGGATATCACTTCGCATGGCCTCCAGCTTTTTTGCCGCACAGGGACCAATAAATACAACCTTTGCCTTTTCATGCTGCTTCTTAATCAGCCTGGCGGTAAGGGTCATGGGAGTCAGAGCCATGGAAATACAGCTGGCATAGTCCGGAAATAGCTTTTTTGCCATCATGGACCAGGCAGGACAGCAGGAAGTGGCCATAAACGGAAGCTTTTCCGGTACCTCCGTCACAAAATCCTCCGCTTCCTGGACCGCGCAGAGATCGGCGCCGATTGCCACTTCAAAAACATCGGCAAACCCCAGCGCCTTCATGGCCGCTCTCAGCTTTCCTGGTGTCACCTTTGGGCCGAACTGTCCCACAAACGCGGGAGCCACAGCCGCATAGACCCGCTCTCCGGTCTGAATGGCGCGAATCACCTGGAAAATCTGGGATTTATCAGCAATGGCTCCGAAGGGACAGTTTACCAGGCATTGGCCGCAGGATACACATTTATCATAATCAATATCCGCCTTCCCATTCTCGTCTGAATGGATGGCATCCATGCCGCAGGCAGCCGCACAAGGACGCTCCTGGATGATGATGGCATGGTAGGAGCACACATTGGCGCACTGGCCGCACTGGATACACTTTTCCGGGTCAATTTTTGACTTTCCATTGGTTCTCTCCAGGGTAACCGCATCTTTGGGGCATACCTCCACGCAGGGGTGCGCCAGGCATCCCTGGCACCCGTCCGTCACAAAGACACGTTTCGGTGCACAGGCATTACACGAAAATTTAATCACATTGATAAGCGGCGGCGTGTAATAGGTTTCCGGCCTGTCAGCCGCCTCAATCCCATCAGAAACCGGCGCCTGATTCGCGGCGCCCCGGTAGGGAAGTCCCATGGCCAGACGCAGTCTCTCGCTTACAATGGCTCTTTCCAAAAATACGTCATTTCTGAAATTCCCCACCTCGCCCGGAATAATCTTATAGGGCAGCTCCTCGATTCGTTTATCCACAGGCCATTCCGTATGGTATGCCATCCTGGCCACCTCCCGGAAGATCCGATGTCTGATTTCCTGAATTCTTGTTTCCACACCTCTCATATGACTGCTCCTTCCTGATCTTATGGTGATAAAATCCCGTTCCTTCCTGTCCGGTCCGGAATGCGTAACCATTCAGTGCCCTCTGGCCGATTTCATCTTACGGCCGGCACAGTGAGCGCACAGACCTGCTGAACAGTTACCGGGATGTATTTTATTGTTAAAAATATAACACGTTCATATGGCGTCTGCAAGTTCTAATTTCCATACAATCAAGGTTACCGTTCCGCTTCCGGCTGTTACATTTTATTTGCAATTCCATGCCGCCAGAGTTATAATACATATAGCATACACTTGAAAGGAGAATTTCCCATGAGCTTTAAAGAAATCCAACTGACTGATCTCCAGTTTAATCCCTTCACAAAAATCGGTTCCCAGTGGATGTTGATTACCGCCGGAAACGAAAAAAAATTTAATACCATGACCGCAAGCTGGGGCGGCATGGGTGTCCTCTGGGGTAAAAATGTGGTGACCACTTACATTCGCCCTCAGCGTTATACGAAAGAATTTGTCGATTCCAACGATACCTTCACCCTCTCCTTCTATGGCCCCCAATATAAAGAGGCCTTAAATATCTGCGGAACCGTATCGGGACGCGACTGCGATAAAGCCGCTAAGGCAGGCCTTACCCCCTACTTTGTAGACGGTACTGCTGCTTTCCGTGAAGCAGAGCTGATTTTCGTATGCAGAAAACTTTATGAGGACCAGATGCCGCCTGAAAATTTCATTGCAAAAGAAAATGACGCCAAATGGTATCCCAATAAAGATTACCACACCATGTACATTTCTGAAATAGTGAAAGTTCTGGTAAAAGAAGACTAAAGCGGTTCTTTGCCGACATACAGACGCGGCCGCGCTCCCGGAGGTCTTCCCCCGGTGCGCGGCCTCTTGTTTTACGACTTTTTATATCCCGCTTTCCATGGCATCGTTTAACTTCACCATATGCACATGGTCCTCCCACACGCCATTTATCTTTAAATATTTTCTGGATAACCCTTCCCATACAAACCCGTTCTTTTCCAGCACCCGGAGAGATGCCCGGTTTCCCGGCATCACATTGGCTTCCACTCTGTGCAGCTTAAGCTCCCTGAAGGCATATTCAGTTATCATAGAAACTGCTGCAGTCATATACCCTTTTTTGCAGAACTCCTTGTCCATTTTGTAACCCAGATAACAGGACAGAAAGCATCCCCGAACCACCTCGCTTAAACCAATGCTGCCTATGATACGGTCCGGCGCTTCTGACTCTTTTAAGAAAAACCGAAAGACGCGCCCGTTTCTTCTTTCTTCTTCTTCCTTCCTTAAAAGTTCTCTCTGATACCTGGCTGTAAAATATTCCCCGGAACGCTCCGGCTCAAATGACCGCCAGAATTCCTGATTTCTTTTACAAAATTCCGCCGCCTGCTCCGCCATGGATTCCTCTGCCAAAACAAGCCGGATTTTCTTGTTCTCCATATCTGGCCCTCCCTTATAAAACTTTACTCCCATTGGCCGTCAGCTTAAATTTTGCGCCCAGTATCTTCGCTGCTTCTCTGCACATTAACATCCGACCCAGAAAAATATCAAAATAATCATACATGGTACAGATGCTTTCGTCAATCTGAATCATATCTGAGCTGTCGCCCTCCTTACTCATACCGGCTTGGTTGCCCGATATCCATGAGACTCTGCATGCAAACATGTGCCGTCTCACGGCTGTCGGGCAACACTTTCATAGTAAACGGACATGCCCGCTCACGCAGGCATCCCCATGCATGACTTTCAGTAATGGATAAAAGACCGCGCCCATCAATAAGTTCTTTCTTATAGAACAAAAAACAGGCATCTGACTAATTCCTTTTATCAGATGTCTGTTTTTTGTAACACACTTATTCTAATCTCAATCAAGTTTTGCCGTCTCTTAGTACAGCTTTGCTCCTGCCGGAATCCTGTCATCCACCATCAGGAGATTTAATCCCTCATGGCCGTCCTCCTCATGCACTGCCGATATCAGCATTCCACAGGAATCAATTCCCATCATCTTTCTGGGCGGCAGGTTTACGATGGCGATTGCCGTCTTTCCAACCAGTTCCTCCGGCTCATAAAACTCGTGAATTCCGCTTAAGATCACGCGGTCTGTGCCGGTTCCGTCATCCAGTACAAATTTTAAAAGCTTTTTGCTCTTGGGAACAGCCTCGCATTCCTTAATCTTTACTGCGCGGTAATCAGACTTTGCAAAAGTCTCAAAGTCCACCTGCTCCTCAAAGAGCGGCTCGATCTTAACTTTGGAGAAGTCGATGGGTTCCATGACTTTCTCTGCCTGAACGGCCTTTGCGGGAGCCTCGGAAACTGTCGAAACAGGATTTGCAGCGGTCTTTTCCTCTTTTTTCATATCATCAGAACCGCCAAGGGACTTCATCGTCGGGATTTTAAGTCAGTTTAATTTAAAATGGCTTATTTCCCTTTATCTAGCCGCTTTTCGGCATCTCCAGCACAGCGATATAATGCTGTTTCATTGATTAAAACCCTTGAATTTGTCGTACTCTTGTCGTATGGCACACAAGTTGTCGTACCCTCTGTCAGCCCTAGCCGGACTCTTTCCTAAAATACATCCAATTTGTGTGCTAAATTTTCAATCGCTTCCTGTTTCTTTGCATCGGTGACTTCCACATATATGTCCATCGTGGTTTCAATATTAGCGTGTCCCATTATGGACTGGATCACCTTTAAATTTGTTTCATTCTCGCAAAACCTCGAACAAAAGGTATGCCTCAAATGATGACATGAAAAATGTGGTATTAGCACTGGCTCCCGGTGTTGCTTGGAAGCATTAACCACTTCTTCTGCATTGTACGATTCGTATATACGCTTGATTGCCCGGTTGATAGACTGTGGATTGTGGACGTACCCAAAACGGTTCATAAAGATAAAACCTTTCATCCCGTCAATCTCCGTTTCGTTGAATCCATTTTCCTGTTGGTCTGCAAGCTCCGCCCGGAGTGCATCATAAACCGCATCCATCATCGGAATACTGCGTATACCCGCTTCTGTTTTTGGGAGTGATATAGAAAACGTACACATCGGGTGTTCCTTAAATTCCCTGCTGTAATAAACCAGACTGTGGTTGATGCTGATTACACGTTTTTCAAAATTTACATCTTCCCACCTTATCCCGATTGCTTCCCCAATCCTGCACCCCGTCCCTAATAAGAACTTAAATAAAGATGTCCAACGGTAATATGTAGGATTGCTTTCTATATAGTTTATAAAGGCTCTCTGCTGTTCCAGAGTTAAAGCGTGTCTTACGCCATGATTTCTCCCCGGCTGTTTTTTGATCTGCGCCATAACCCCGTCACTCGGATTGTTGCGGATAATATCATCCCGCACCGCCAACTGGAATGTTGGGTGAAGCACCGTATGGATTGTTTCTAATGTGTTAATCTGCATTTCCTTATCTTTCAGCAAGTGCTGGTAGAATTGCAACACATCAGAAAACTTTATCGCTGCGATTTTCTTCTTCCCAAACCCATTACGGATAAAACGGTCATACATATATTTGTAATTCCTCATGGTTGTTCCCCTGAGTTCTGACTTTGTAGATATATACCTGTCAAAAACAAAATTGACCGTTGCACTGCCAGCCACATAAGTATCCAATCCGTCTAACTGGTCTTTAATCAGCTTTTCTTCCCTCTCACGCAGTTCCATAATATCTTTAGAGTAAATGCTCCGGCGTTTTCCTTCCGGATCGGTATAAGTATAAACATACTTGCCATCGCAACTACGCTGAGTTTCGCCCTTCCTTAAAACCCTCCCTTTATTATCCTTTCTTGATTTTGCCATCTCTGCTCCTTTCTCAAGGAAAGAGATTTCGTACTAACTACTTATCGGTTCTTCCATTGCATACTGCAAATCAATCCCCTTTTGTAGCACCTGCGTTATGGTCATGTCATGTTTGGACGCATATTCCCTGAGTTTTGCGGCTTCTTCCTCTGTCAGCTTCAACCCGATAAGGCTTTTTTTCGGATTGTCAGACTTTGGTCTGCCTGTCCTCGCCACAATATACACCTCCATCCATTTCATAATCATTATACTTTCAGTTTAACCAAAAGTCAACACTTATTTTCGGTTATACGAAAAATCTTCCTGCTTTGCATATACGCATCTTGACTATTTCACACGAAATGATTCTAAATACTGATCAAACGTATCTAAATCAACCAATACCATTCTGTCAATTTTCAATATTGCGCCTGCATCTTTCGCCAAAGACTGAAATTTATTCATTCCCATGCTGTACATTTCTGCGCCTTCTTTATATCTGACTAACCTCTTTTTGTTAATCGCCTTCGGTATTCTCTGCATCAAAAATATCCTCCTAATTCTTTGCACAGCTTTATCTGCTAATAAACAGGCAGAATACGCTTCTTCCCATTTATTAGCAGATAAAAACTGCAATACAGGTGGCGGCTCATTACGCCGCCCACATCGGTCTTGCACCGTCATTTCATTGACCGGACTGCGGCTTTCCCGCAGCCCGGAAGTATCATTATCACAGATATGCTTCATCGCCCCATGTAACTGCTACATATTTTGCCCGATCTCACTCGCTCCTTACCTTTGCTTCAATGTCCTGCTTCGACATTTCCTCACGTTTCACCCTGTTATAAATCAGGGCAGGTACGTCATGGCGCATCTGCTTAGTGGCTCTGCATATCCTCACGTCCTGTATGCAATACAGTATTCAAT
>ERZ808044.189-NODE-189-length-84115-cov-12.101811_pt1 | contig 84115 bp, 87 predicted proteins | sample MGYA00380195_ERZ808044 | MGnify/ENA primary metagenome ERZ808044 (study PRJEB31490, sample SAMN06133423) | mouse gut metagenome | isolation source: Z7_2 | host: mice | place: China: Chengdu | collected 2015-05 ...
CAAAAAGGTGAATTAAAAAAAGCACAGGAAGATGCCAGAAACTTTTACAACTTAGGAGTTGATATAGAAACCATAGCAAAAGGTGTGGGTTATGCTGTGGATGTTGTGAAAGGATGGATAGGCTTATCGCCTGATATGCAGTAAATGATGTTGATTCGAAAGGGGCTCGCGGAGCTCTTCGATAAATGAAACCTTGTATAAAATATACAGGGTTTTATTTTTTTGGGATCAAATAGTGGAAGAGACAATTTTACATACAATTAACATACATATGCTTTTGGAATTAACATTAGAGGCCGTATACTTAGTTCATACAAAAAACAAAGGAGTGTGTTCAATTATGAAGAAATTTGCTACAATTGCAGTAATTTTTACGCTTATAGCAGGAGTATTTACAGGGTGCGGTACGAAGAGCAGTCCATCGGATGGCGAAGGCACAGGCGGCTCAAATACGGTTGCAACAGACGGTTCCACATCAATGGAAAAAGTCATTGGTTTTTTGAGTGAGGCTTATATGGAGGAACACGGAGATATAAAAGTTACATATAATCCGACGGGTTCCAGCTCTGGCATACAGGCAGTAGCCGAAGGCAGATGTGACATTGGACTGGCAAGCCGTGATCTAAAGGAAGAAGAGACAGCAGATTTGCAGGGAACGGTTGTTGCCATTGACGGTATAGGAATTATTGTTCATCCTGATAATCCGGTCACGGATTTGACAATTGAACAAATCGGAAATATTTATGAGGGCAAAATTACGAATTGGAAAGAGGTTGGAGGCAGCGATGCGCCGGTTGTCTGTATCGGGCGCGAGGCGGCCTCAGGTACAAGAGATGGTTTTGAGGAAGTGACAGACACGAAGGATAACTGCCGGTATTCTCAGGAACTTACCTCCACGGGAGATGTTGTGCAGACAGTATCCGGCAACCCAAATGCGATCGGTTACGCATCCGTTGCTTCGGTAAATGATACGGTGAAGATGGTCAGCGTAGAAGGGATTCATCCGACAATAGAAAATATTCAGAATGGAGATTACAAAGTTCAGAGAAATTTTGTACTTGTAACAAAAAAGGACACGGCGCTTTCCAAAGCGGCACAGGATTTCTTTGACTATGTCACAAGCGAACAGGCCGACAGTCTCATTACAGAGGCAGGAGCAGTACCGATAAAACGGTAGAAACGAGGAATATTATGGGAAAGATAAAAAAGTCAGCAAAATGGTTGGAAAAGTCAATGAATCTGCTGTTTCTGGTATGTGGGTTGCTGACGATATTGTTTGTCATACTGATTACAGTATTCCTTTTCATAAGCGGTATTCCGGCAATACGAAATATCGGGTTAGGTGATTTTATGTTTGGCAGGGTTTGGGCGTCCACTGCTGCCCAACCTTCTTTTGGTATCCTTCCTTTCATACTGGCATCTATATACGGAACCTGCGGCGCAATTCTCATAGGAGTCCCGGTGGGGATTTTGTGTGCTGTTTTTCTGGCAAAAATATCCCCGGATAAAACAGGCAGCGTTGTCAGGAATGTAGTAGACTTGCTGGCGGGAATTCCGTCTGTGGTCTATGGTTTAGTGGGAATGATCATCATTGTTCCATGTGTAAGGGAAGTGTTTCATCTTCCGGATGGGGCGAATTTATTTTCTGCAATACTTGTCCTTGCGGTTATGATACTGCCGTCGGTTATTTCTGTATCGGAAACTGCAATCCGGGCAGTACCCCGGGAATATGAAGAAGCTTCTCTTGCACTGGGGGCGACAAAGACAGAAACGGTATTCAAAGTAATCCTGCCGGCTGCAAAGAGCGGAATTATCACGGCTGTTGTATTAGGCATTGGCAGGGCAATCGGGGAGGCGATGGCGGTCATGATGGTAGCAGGGAATGTGGCTGATATGCCGAAGCTTTTCGGAAGCGTCCGATTTCTTACTACCGCAGTTGCCAGTGAAATGTCTTATTCTTCCGGATTGCAGAGGCAGGCGTTGTTTTCTATCGCCCTTGTGCTTTTTCTGTTTATTATGACAATCAATCTGATACTGAACGTAATTGTAAAAAAGGGGGAGAAGAATGACTGATACGATATCGAAGACAAGAAAAATCAGGGACTTTATATTGAATCTGCTAATGTTTTTGTCGGCAGGGTTTATTTGCTGTCTTTTGATTGGATTGATTGGGTATATTTTATATCGGGGAATTCCTCATGTGTCATGGACGCTTGTTTCTACGAAACCAAGCCTGCTTCGGGGAACGGTTGGTATTCTGCCCAATATTTTGAATACGTTATATATTATTGTTATAACACTTGTCATTGTGCTGCCGTTAGGCGTAGGGGCGGCCATTTATCTGAATGAATATGCAAAAAATAAGAAACTCGTCAGGATGATCGAGCTGGCGACAGAAACCCTTGCCGGAATACCATCCATTATATACGGTCTGGTAGGAATGCTGGTATTCGTACAGTTTTTTTCTCTGGGAACCAGTTTAATGGCGGGGGCGCTGACCTTAGTAATCATGACTCTTCCGACCATTATCCGTACGACACAGGAAAGCCTGAAAACTGTGCCGAAAGCATATCGTGAAGGAGCGCTTGGATTAGGTGCGGGACAATGGTACATGATTCGTACGGTTGTTCTTCCCAGTGTGATTGATGGAGTTGTAACAGGATGTATTTTATCCATCGGCAGGGTGGTGGGTGAAAGCGCCGCACTGCTTTTTACAGCAGGAATGGCAAACGAACTGTTGTCTGCAGCAGAGGCTCTGCAGCCGGGAAGTTCAGGTTCCACATTGACCGTTGCGCTGTATATGTATGCAAAAGAGCGTGGACAGTTTGATATTGCATTTGCAGTTGCCGCCATATTGCTTGTACTTACTTTTTTGATCAATATGCTGGCAAAAGCAGCAGCCAGAAAATTAAAGCAGAAATGAGGTTCAAGTATGACCGATATGATTACAACTAAAGATTTGAATTTATGGTATGGTGCCGGCCATGCCCTGAAGAATATAAATATGCAGATTCCAGGGAAACAGATTACCGCATTGATCGGACCTTCCGGATGCGGGAAATCCACCTATCTGAAAACACTGAACCGAATGAATGATTTGGTGGATAACTGCAGGATTGAAGGAGAGGTTATGCTTTCCGGCGTTGACATTTACAAAGAGATTGATGTAAACATATTAAGGAAACGTGTTGGAATGGTTTTCCAGAAACCCAATCCATTTCCGATGAGTATCTATGATAATATTGCCTATGGCCCAAGAATTCACGGAATAAAATCAAGAGTGAAACTGGATGAAATTGTGGAACGGGCTTTAACGCAGGCGGCAATCTGGGATGAGTGCAAAGACCGTCTGAAAAAAAGTGCGTTAGGGCTAAGCGGAGGACAGCAGCAGCGGATATGCATTGCAAGGGCGCTGGCAGTTGAGCCGGAAATACTCTTGATGGATGAACCTACCTCTGCCCTTGATCCAATCTCCACTTCTAAAATTGAAGATTTGGCAATGGAGCTGAAAGAAAAGTACACAATAATTATAGTTACCCATAACATGCAGCAGGCAGTACGAATTGCAGATAAGACGGCATTTTTCTTATTAGGGGAAGTGGTGGAATTTGACGATACGCAGACTATGTTTCAGTCACCGTCGGATAAACGGACAGAGGATTATATCACAGGGAGGTTCGGATAATGCGGAATAAATTTGACAGGCAGCTTTCACAGCTTAATACGGAGCTGGTAACGATGGGGGCATTATGTGAAGAGGCAATTACGAATGCGGTAAAATATCTTACAGGAGGCGATGAGAACGACAAAATTATGTGTCTGGATTCCGACAGGCAGATAGACAAAAAAGAGCGCGACATAGAAACACTATGCCTGAAACTGATCTTGCAGCAGCAGCCTGTAGCGAAAGATCTGAGGATCGTATCGGCAGCGCTGAAAATGATATCAGATATGGAGCGCATCGGTGACCAGGCGTCGGATATTGTTGAAATTGCACCTTATATAAATAAAAGAGGTACATTTGGAGAAACACATATCAGGGAAATGGCAGAGGCAACGATTAAAATGGTATCAGAAAGCATAGAATCTTTTGTGAAAATGAATCTGGAAATCGCTTATCTGGTAATCGAACATGACAATATTGTAGACGGACTGTTTGACAAAGTGAAACAGGAGTTGATAAAATCAATAGAAACGGGACACAGCGATGCAGAAGCGCTTATGGATTTGCTTATGATTGCGAAATATTTCGAACGGATTGGCGATCATGCGGAAAACATTGCCGAATGGGTAATCTATTCTATAACCGGGGATCATCGGAAAGGTCTGGATACAAGGAGGAATGGGAATGATTTATCTGGTAGAGGATGATGACAATATCAGAAAGCTGGTGTGTTATGCTCTGACGAAAGAAGGGTTTGAAGTGCAGGAATATTCTTCTCCGAAAGAATTCTGGCAGGGATTGGACGCGGGGCTGCCAAAGCTGATATTACTTGATATTATGCTGCCAGAAGAAGACGGGCTGTCAATTCTTGGTAAATTGAAAAGCCATGCCGAGACAGAGCATATTCCAGTTATTATGCTTACGGCAAAGGGAAGTGAATTTGATAAAGTGACAGGGCTGGATATGGGGGCAGATGATTATGTAGTAAAGCCTTTTGGCACAATGGAATTGATTTCAAGAGTGCGGGCGGTTCTCAGGCGTTTCCGGAAAATGAACGAAGACAGGATATATACAATTGGAGAATTGTATGTAGAACCTGCAAAACATATTATTTCCGTATCGGGGAAGGCAGTATCACTCTCCTATAAAGAATATACCCTTCTGTTGGTTCTGCTTGAGGCAGACGGCAATGTAGTGGAGCGTGACAGGCTGCTGACCAGCGTATGGGGAGAATATTATACGGAATCGAGGACTCTGGATGTCCATATTCGGAAACTAAGGGTAAAGCTTGGCGATGCCGGAAAGATGATTCAGACTGTTAAGGGAATTGGTTATAAGTTAGGAGGCGTTTTGAATGAATAAAAAGATTTTTCGTTCGTCGCTAATTACAGTCTGCCTTGTTTTAGTTGCTACGATTGCATTGATTATGGGGCTTTTGTTTCGCTTTTTCGAAAAGCAAATACAGACAGAACTTGCAAATGAGGCCGTTTTTTTGGCTAAGGCAGTTGAAAAAGAGGGAATCGATTATTTTGACGGTTTTGACAGCGGGAGTAATCGAATCACATTGATTGATAAAAATGGGACTGTGCTTTTTGACAGTATGGCGGATGCGTCTGTACTGGATAATCATGCTGACCGGGACGAAATCAAAGCGGCAATGCAAGACGGAGAAGGCATGAGTATCCGTTATTCTACGACCCTCACAGAAAAAAGTGTGAATTATGCCCTGCGGCTTTCGGACGGCCGAATACTGCGGGTTTCCACAAAACAGTATACGGTAATAACCATCTTGTTGGAAATGCTGCAGCCAATTTTGATTATTATGCTTATCGCATTGATTCTGACGCTGGCTCTTTCCATGCGGGTATCTAAGGCAATTATAGAGCCGATTAACAAGTTGGATTTGGACGTGCCTGAGAATAATGATACCTATGAAGAACTGACACCGCTGCTAAGGAAAATTGCACAGCAGAAAGAGATTATCGGGGAACAGCTTGCCGATGCCCATAAAAAGCAGAGAGAGTTCAGCCTGATTACAGAGAATATGAGCGAAGGTTTTCTGGTTATTGACCAGGACGCGAATATCCTGACATATAATACTGCCGCTTTAAAATTGTTGGATATTGTTCCGCCTGCTGATAAAAGTGTGTTGCTTTTCTGCCGGGCGAAAGCGTTCCGGGAGGTTATTTCGGATGCATTGTCCGGAAAGCGGGCAGAAAATATTATGACGCGTGATGAGCGCAGTTACAGTCTGATTGCAAATCCGGTTTTTGAGGAGGAAACAGTCATAGGAGCTGTTATCGTCATTCTGGATATTACAGAACATGAAAAAAGGGATACATTGAGACGGGAATTTACGGCAAATGTTTCCCACGAACTTAAAACTCCACTGACTTCTATTTCCGGATTCGCTGAGATTATGAAAGCGGGAGATGTGGAGGCAGAACATGTTATTGATTTTTCCGAATCTATTTATGATGAGGCTCAAAGGCTCATTACATTGGTAAATGATATTATAAAGCTTTCAGAACTTGAAGACAGAAGCATTTCTTTTGAAAGTGAATGGGTGGATTTATACGAGTTATCGGAGGAGATCATCGATCGTCTGAAAGGAGAAGCGGACAAAAAGAGTGTCACTTTCCATCTGATTGGCGATAAAGCAGAGATTATGGGGGTGCGTAAGATTCTGGATGAAATGCTCTATAATCTTTGTGATAATGCGATAAAATACAATAAAGAAGGCGGGATGGTGGATATCCTGATTAACCAGACCAAAGAAGGTGTAAATGTCATTGTACGGGATACCGGAATCGGGATACCGGCAGCGCACTTAAGCAGAGTATTTGAGCGATTTTACAGAGTGGATAAAAGCCATTCGAAGAAAGTGGGAGGAACGGGATTGGGACTTGCGATCGTCAAGCATAGCGCACTGTGCCACCATGCCCAAATTAATATGGAAAGTACAGTGGATAAAGGAACGACGGTGACACTTGCATTTCCAAAAATGTAATATATAAAATAAATGTACATGCCAGGAAACAGGCTTATTATTAGAGGTCTATGAAGCCCGCAGACACCAAGGTTTGCGGGCTTTTATCACAAAATTTCAAAGTGTCAGAGTTGTGTTTCAGTTGCTCTTAGCGGCTCCTTGCGGGTGGATTCCCGGACTATCAATCGGGAAGGATAGATAATCTCATGGGGAAGTTCAGAATAGCCATGAAGCCTTTTCAAAAGTAAATCTACCGCGGTACTTACAATCTGTTCATAAGGTACTTCAAAAGTAGTAAGTGTTGGAGTCAAAAACTCGGAAATTGGAAGTTCTGCTCCGCTCATAATCAAGATATCCTCCGGAATACGCAATCCTCGTTCATAAATTGCACGGTAGACAGAAAATGAGATATTGTCGCTGCCGCAGATAATGGCATCCGGTCTTGGAGAGAGATCCAGTAACTCTTTTGTCTGTTCATAACATTTATCAATATGCCATCGACAGTTTCTGATATATCGCTCATCATAGGATTCATATTTTTCCAACGTATTTTTATATCCAGTAAAAGTCCGGGAGGTAAACAGATTCCCGTCATATTTGCCAGGTCCGCCAATATATGCGATGTGGCGGCAGCCAAGATCTGACAGATAATCCACAGCCTGCTCCATGTTTCGTTCTTTTCCATAAGTGACATTATCAATACCTGGATAATAACTGTTGATTCCAATACCACAGGGGACAACACTACGTATTTTTTCATACAATTCTTTGGTAGCACGCACCATAAAAATGATGCCGTCAGGAGGATTCTGGGAAAATTCCTTAAACTGCGCAGCATCTGCGATTTTATGTTCAGAGACAGCAAAGGATAAGGAGATGTTCTCCTGGCTGAGATATTTTTCCGTAAGACTTAGAAGCCTGTTGTGATTCAAATCAACCTGTTCGTTGCCATACATGGAACTGAAAACACATCCGACAGACAGGGAGGTGTTTTTCTTTTTCACGGTTCCCTTTTTTCGGTTCATATAAGGGACATAACCCAATTCTTTTACAGCCTGAAAGACTGCCTGACGTGTTTCATCGGTTACATTAAATTCTGTATCGCCTGATAAGACACGGGAAACAGTCGAGGATGATACTTTTGCTAATTTTGCGACTTCTCGTATAGTTGCCAAAGTTTTTCCCTCCGCATTCCTATGTATTTTCTAAATAATAAAATAGCATAATATAAAATACAAGTCAATATACTTGGGAAACAAAAGTAGTAAACAAAATATAATTTACTAAACATATTGACATATATAAAATAAAGTGGTATAAAATAGTAAAGGAAAATATAAAATATATTTACTAAACAAAAGGAGGAAGATTATGAGGAAATCTAGTAAACAAAGAAGCTTTGGACTTTTTATGACGGCAATTATGGTATCTGCGTTATTTACCGGATGTGGAAATGTGTCGCAGGAGGAGAAGAAAACAGACAGCGGAGACAGTGGCGGAGAGAAAAAGGTTATAAAGTTGGCGCATATGTTTACAGAGGGAGAGGGTACTACTACATTTATGAGTGATCCATATCAATGGGTACTGGCTTCTGTTGAGAAATTTGAAAAAGAAAATCCAGAGTACGAAGTAGAGCTGGAATATATACCAGGAAATGATTATTCTACAAAAATCTTAACAGACCATGCATCAGGGATACAGCACGACGTGGTCATGCTTCAGTCTACCTATAATGCACAGGCGATTGAGGAAAATGCGCTTACAGATATTAGTGCAGGATTTTCCGAATGGTCTAAGGAAGAGCAGGATGACTTTACATGGAATCCCACGTGGGATAGTTATGAAGAGGACGGCAAGCTCTATGGCCTTCCGTTGGGGCTGCACACGCGTACCATTGCATACAGGAAGGATATGTTTAAGGCTGCAGGGCTCGATCCGGATACTCCGCCAAAGGACTGGGATGAGTTGATTGAGTATGCACAGAAGCTGACGAAAGATGATGTTTGGGGGCTGGGGATTTATATGGGACCTCATATTGCATCTTCTGAGGTATTTATTATGCCGGCAGCCTGGTCAAGGGGGGGAGCTATTTTTGATGAGGAGACACAGATGGCTACATTTAATTCTCCAGAAGTGGCAGACACGATTCAGTGGATGTATGATTGTATTTACAAATATAAAGTGACTCCGACCTGGACATTGGAAGGAGCGCAGGATGAATCACTGTTGAAACCTTTTCTGAATGGGCAGTTTGCAATGGCCTTTGGAATTGGTAATTACTGGCTCAGCGATCTTCAGGATGCCGGACTGCTTTCTGGTGCTTATCCTGCTAGCGCGGACGTAGATGACAGCAAGGTTGGCTGGTTTGTGGTGCCGGATGAGACAGGAAAAACTTTTGCTAATTCCTGGGGAGCCGGAATCAGTTCGGATACAACAGATGAAGAAGGGGCATTCAAACTACTGACCTGTATGGCAGATAAGGAAATATTGAAAAAGTTCGTTGCATATGGCGGCTTTCCGGGAAGGCTTTCTGAGTTTAGTGAGCCGGAATATCAGGGCAAGTTCTGGCAGAATTGGTTGGATATATCCAGAACCGGAGTAAGTCTGAAATCAAAGAATTATAACGCGATTATTGAAAATATGTCGGCTGCCATGCAGGAGATTATCACAGGTGAGGATGATTCTAAGATAGAGGAGGTGCTGCAGAAATATCAAGATGAATTCAATAACCGCTATGGAGGGAAATAAGATGGCAGGGGTACTAAGGCTATGAGGAGACAAAAAATATATAAAAAAGTGAAAAAGGACTCTAAAGCAGCATATTTGTTTTTACTTCCGGTAACAGTGCTTCTGGCGGCATTTATGTTTTGGCCGATTCTGCAAAGCTTTATCAGAAGTGTTCAAGGGCAGACAGGAGAATTTATTGGATTAGAGAATTTTCGACTTTTTTTGACCGAAACTAGATTTGGCAATAATGTAAAAAACACGATTGTATATGTGGTATCAGCAGTAATTCTGATTATTCCGGTCGGATTGTTGGCAGCTCATCTGATTACGGATGAGTCCAGACTGGTTTGTATCATCCGGCCGATGTACCTGATTCCATGGGTGATTCCTTATGTCTGTAGTTCTATCCTGTTTCGCTCCCTGTTTAACGGACAGGGACCGGTATCTCAGCTTTTGTATCGTGTGACAGGGAAGGAAATTTTATTTCTGAGTAACCCGAAATATGCCATAGTTGTGATAATTTTGCATCAGTTCTGGCGCAGTGTACCCTTTGCAATGTTGTTTATTGCCGCGGGATTGACAACAATCCCGCGAGGACTGTATGAGGCGGCAAGTATTGACGGGGCAGGAGGGTGGAAGCAGTTCCTATATATTACGCTGCCCATCCTGAAACCTCATATCTTTATCGTGACATTAATGGTGACAAATGGAGCCTTGCAGGACGCAGAATCTATCTGGACGATTACAGGAGGAGGGCCTGGAACGGCAACGGAGACACTGGCTCTTCGATTGTTCAAGGATTCGTACAAAAGCTTTGATTTAAACAGTGCATCTGTTTTGGGTGTTGTCTTGCTTTTGATTGCTTGCATTTTTATTTTTATTTACAGTAGGATTATGAAAAATATGGAGGAAGATATATATGAATAAGAAGCAGGCAGTATTTCAGACTTTTTTCAGGGCACTGCTTTTGGTCTTTGTATTTATTCCAATCCTGTGGGGAATTCGAACATCAATACTGTTTGACCATAATGATAATAGTTTGATACCGTCAAGGATTTCTTTCAGGACATATGTGGAATTCTTGAGACCCGGAAGTGTATTCTGGATGGCTTTTAAAAATAGTCTGTTTGTGGCGCTGTCCACTATATGCGTGATGCTGCCGATTGTGGTGATGGGCAGCTATGCATTGGGAAGGATGGAGTTTAAAGGGAAAAATATGGGAAAAATTTTTTTATATCTTCCGTTGGTTCCTGCGTTGGTTTTGCTGATACCGCTGGGAGGGATGATAAACAGACTGGGGCTGTTTAATCATTTGGCGGGAGTGGTACTTTTGAATACAATATTCTTGTCTCCATTCTGTCTTTGGATATTAAGAAATTTTATGGCTACGATTCCACGCTCGATTGAAGAGGCGGCTACGTTGGATGGATGCGGCAGGATAAAGACGCTTCTGTATATTGTAATACCCAATGCGCTCCCAGGAATTATTACAATTGTTGTTTATATTTTTATCCAGTCATGGTTAGTATTTTTATATTCTTATACGGTTATTAATGACCAGATGAAGATGGCAGTTACACAGTTGGTGCAGAGCTTTATTGGGATTTATTCTACAGATTATACAACATTGTGTACTTTTTCCATTATTGCATTGGTGCCGCCCCTGATTTTTTTTATTTTTTTCCAGAAGTGGTTTATTGCAGGGTTATTTGGAAACCTGTCAAAATAGGATAGGAGGAATATATTAATGAAAGCAGTTGTTACAAGATTTAAAGAGGAGAAAGCTGGAGTATTTCAAAAAGGAAATTTAAAAGCATGTGACCTTGTTCCCAAAGGAATGGAGACGAACCTTATCTTTCATTATGTGAAATTAAGGGAGAGTTCCGTGACTGAACCAGAGGAGAATGATGTAGATAAAACATTTCTTGTACTGAACGGAAGCGGGTCTGTGGAGGTGGATGGACAGAATCTTCAGATCAGCCCTGGAGACGCACTGTGGCTCTCGAAAGGTTCCAGCCATGTAATCAAGAACGGTGTTAAGGAGCTGGAGTTTATTGTTGTAAAGAAGAAGGGAGAAATAAAGTGAAAAGAGAAATTCAATCATGTTTGACTTTAAATAATGGGGTGAAAATCCCACAATTGGGATTTGGAACGGCATTGATCAGTGAAGATGAGGGAAAGACTGTGGATGTTATCCTTCAGGCAATCGAAGCTGGGTATCGCCATCTGGATACTGCTATGGTATACTATAATGAAACGGCAGTCGGCAAAGCGGTAAGACAAAGCGGAATTCCAAGAGAAGAATTTTTCATTACTACAAAGCTTTGGAATACGGATATGCGTGAAAACAGACAAGCAGAAGCATTTGAGGAAAGTTTGGAAAAACTGCAGATGGAATATGTGGATTTATATTTGATTCATTGGCCGGTTCCGCAGAAATACATAAAATCGTGGAAAGTCCTGGAAGAGATATACCGGCAAAAGAAGGCGAGAGCTATTGGGGTGAGTAATTTTACGATTCCATTGCTTGAGGACTTGAAGCAGGTTGCAGAGATTACTCCTGCAGTAAATCAATGTGAGAGTCATCCGCTCTGTATGAGAAGAGAGCTGAGAGATTACTGCCAGAAGCAGGGAATTGCCTTTGAAGCATTTAAGCCTTTGGGACAGGGAGCCTATGTGAGAAATTCGGTGTTAGAAGAACTTGCCCGGAAAAATAAAAAGAGTTTTGCACAGATTTTGATTCGCTGGCATCTGCAGCACGGAACAATTATTATCCCGAAAGCGACGCATACAGAATATATTCAGGCAAATAGAGATGTATTTGATTTTGAATTGGATTCTGAGGAAATGAGGCTGATTGATTCTATGAACAGAGAACGAAGTACCAGCGATTGTACGGCAGACTGTTTTGATTTTTAGAGAATCAGATCGTTGTTTTGTAAAAAGGGGATCAAAAAGGAAATGAGTATGAAGATGAGAATAGGGTTGATAGGAGCTGGTTGGAGGGCTCAGGGTTATCTCAGGGTGATTGGACAATTGGGAAATCGTATGGAAGTATCCGGAATTTATGTCCGTTCCAGAGAACGTGCCGCGCAGATGGAACCGGCATATCCGCGGAGGGTGGACTGGAATCTACATACATTTCTGGAACGGGAGCATGACTTTGTGATGCTGTTGGTCCCTAGAGAATGTGCACTTTTTTATCTGGAAAAACTGTTGGAAAGAGAAATTCCTGTCTTGATGGAAACCCCGCCCGGTGACGGAATAGAACAGCTTGGGCAATGTTATGCGCTGAAACAGCAGTATCATGGTAGGATTCAGGTAGCAGAGCAGTATTTCCTTCAACCTTATCACTGTGCTGTGCAAAATGTGTTGAACCAGGGAATGCTGGGGGAGGTCAGCAATATAGCAATCTCTATGATACACGACTACCATGGTATCAGTATAATGCGGAAAGTCCTGGATAGTGGATTTCAAAAATGCAGAATCTTTGGGAGAGCTTATGATTTCCCGGTATTTTGCCACTGTGGCAGGGGAGGGCTTGATATGTCAGAGGGCGAGGTTGTCAGCGACAAGCGTAAACGGGCGGATTTTGTCTTTGAGAATGGTAAGGCAGGATTTTTTGATTTTTCGGGGGAGCAGTATTTTAATTATTTTCGAACACGGCATATGAATGTGCAAGGAGAGTATGGGGAGATTTATGATACCAGGCTCGTGATAAAGGGAGATGATGATTTCCCGTTAAGTGGTGAGATAATAAGGGATGAATTGGGACAGTATTCTAATCTGGAAGGTTGCGGCCTGCGTAGGCTGACATGGAATGGGAGAACATTATATGAGAACCCTTACTATAGAGAAGCATATCTGTCAGATGATGAGATTGCGATGGCTGGGATTCTGGACGGTATGATGCGCTACTTGCAAACCGGGAAGGAAATATATCCTTTGGAAGAGGCTCTGCAAGATACTTACATGTATCTGATGATGGATCGGGCGATTGAAAGTGGAGAAGAAGTAGCGACATGTGTGGCTGATTGGAGTGGCAGAAGAGGCGCAGAATAGACGGTTAAATAAGACCATGTTATAGGAATATCTATAATATGGTCTTATGTTTTGTTGAAGTTCGGGCAGGAGTTTAGTATAATAAAAATATAGCAAAGGGTGTCGGTTATGCTGTGGATGTTGTAAGGGGATGGGTAAGCTTATCGCCTGATGTTCAGTAAATTTATCAGAGGCAGGGAATTATGGAAGGAAAATATAAAGTTATTACACTTTGTGGCAGTACACGATTTAAGGAAGCCTTTATGGAGGCGCAGAAACGATTAACGCTTGAAGGAAATATCGTTATCAGTGTAGGTCTTTTCGGACATTCCGGTGATGACGAGGTGTGGGACGGCATGGACGAAGGAATGCTTTCTAAGACTAAGGAGATGCTTGATGATATGCATAAGCGTAAAATTGATATGGCTGATGAGATTTATGTGATCAATGTCGGCGGCTATATTGGCGACAGTACCCGGTCGGAAATCAAGTATGCTCAGGCAGCGGGTAAGGATGTGCACTATTTAGAGCCGCAGAATAATTAATGAACGAGGCAGAGAAGATGCATAGGGTGTTTGGGCAAAAAGAAGATGCTAAGTATATAGATAGGCGCGGCGCATATCTTATTCCTGTTAAAAATGGTTATGTTGGTGTTGTTCTGACGGGTAAAGGTTATTTTCTATTAGGGGGAGGTTTGGAAAAGGATGAAAGTGATGAAATATGTATCAGACGGGAGTGCCTGGAAGAAGCAGGATATAAGGTATTGATTAAGTATAAAATAGGATCGGCAGAGACTTACTGCAAGGTTTCGGAAATTGGATATTTTCATCCGATTCAAGAATATTATGTTGGCGAATTGTTGGAGAAGATGCAAGATCCGATTGAGGATGATCATAGATTTGTCTGGGTCAGATTTGAAAAACTCCGAGGGAACATGTATCTGGAAATGCAGAATTGGGCAATAGAAGAGGCGTGGGATCATATGAATGAAAGTCTGGATCATAAAGTACTGTAAATTATTCTGGCAATCAGGTATAATATTTTTATAAAAGGTGCGAGAAAGGAAGTGAAAGGATGTACCAGAAATTAAAAACATGCCTGGCCAGTGTAAGAGAGAAGATCGATTTTAAACCGGAAGCCGCATTGATACTGGGCTCGGGGCTTGGCGATTATGCGGATGAGATTCAGATTACCGATACGATCGAATATACGCAGATCGAAGGGTTCCCGGTGTCAACCGTAAAGGGGCACAAGGGACGGTTTGTATTCGGATATGTGAAGGAGACCCCGGTCGTCATTATGCAGGGACGCGTGCATTACTATGAAGGATATCCGATGGCTGACGTTGTTCTTCCGACCCGCCTGATGGGAATGATGGGGGCAAAGAAGATCTTGCTGACCAATGCGGCGGGCGGGGTGAATGAGAGTTATCATCCGGGGGATTTTATGATGATTACGGATCATATCACCACGGGAATACCAAGTCCGCTGATCGGGCCGAACGTGGAGGAGCTGGGGACCAGGTTCCCGGATATGAGTGAGGTGTACAGTGTACGTCTGCAGGATGTGATCAGAAGATGTGCGGCCGAGTGCGGGATCGATATAAAAGAAGGTGTCTATGTGCAGTTTACCGGACCTAACTATGAGACGCCCGCCGAAGTCAGGCTGGCAAGGAGCTGGGGCGGCGATGCTGTCGGTATGAGCACGGCGTGTGAGGCGATGGCGGCCTGCCACATGGGACTGGAGGTCTGCGGGATCTCCTGTATTACGAATATGGCGGCAGGAATATCCAAGCAGCAGCTGAATCACAAAGAAGTGCAGGAGACGGCGGACCGCGTATCAAGATCCTTCAAGAAGCTTGTCACCAGTATCGTGACGAATATGTAAATAAAAGGAATCAGCCCCCTCTTTCTTGACAGGAAAGAGGGGGCTTTGTTACACTTATACATATCGTATCGGGTGCATACAATGATAGGGAAGCGGCAGAAACGGGCATACAGTGATATGGGGATAAGGGAGCAGAGTTTATCGGAGATATTGGTGGATGGATGACAGTAAAGAAAAGACAGAAAATAAAGAAAAGATAGAAAAGGCAGAAAAGATAGAAAAGACAGGTAAAAGGGCAGTCCCAAATAAGAGAAAGCCCATAATCAGCGTCGTCTTATTGGCGGCGGCGTTGATTTTAAGTGTGGCGGCGAGGAAGGCGGAAGGCTTTGCACAGTGGTACAGTACACACCTGTACTCGCTGTGGGTGGGGAGTATCGGCAGGATTCTGGGAGTGCTGCCTTTTTCTGTATCAGAGATGTTGCTGTATCTGCTGCTTCTGGGGGTGCTGTGGCGGAGCGGAAGGGCGGCGGCAGGCCGATGGAAGAAGGTACATATGCAGGATGGCCGGACGACGGCAAAAGCAGGCGGCCGACAGTTCCTAAGCAATAAAGGCTCTGGGTGGAATATACTTCTGCTGGCGGCGGTGCTGTGCTTTCTATATGTCGTAAACTGCGGAATCAATTACCATCGGGAATCCTTCTCGGAGAGCTCGGGGATCGAGGCGAAAGAATATACGGTCGAGGAATTGGAGGAGGTATGCCGATGGCTTACACAGAAGGTAGCTGACTTTAGCGGTGAAGTAGAGCGGGGGAAGGACGGCGGCATGGTGCTTACGGTTCCTCCGGGGGACACTGCGGGGAAGGCGATGGAGATGCTCGGGCAGGATTACCCGGAACTGGCAGGATATTATCCGCAGCCTAAGAAGCTTCTGAATTCCTGGATCCTTTCCGTCCAGAATCTGTCCGGGGTCTACTCTCCGTTTACAATAGAAGCCAATTATAACGGGGATATGCAGGATTATAATATTCCCTTTACTGCCTGCCATGAATTGTCCCATCTGCGGGGATTCATGCAGGAGCAGGAGGCTAATTTTATCGCCTTTCTCGCCTGCAGCAATTCAGACGAGGAGGCATTTGCATACAGCGGCTATCTGATGGGATGGATCCAGTGTATGAATGTGCTGTACAGAACGGATTATGAGGTATGGGAGGAGGTACGCGGCCAGCTTCCGGCGGAAGTAGAGCCGGATCTTAAGCTGAACCGCGAATTCTGGGCAAAATATGACGGTCGGATCGCAGAGGTGTCGAACCGGGTCAATGATACATACCTGAAAGCCAACGGGCAGGCGGACGGGGTTAAGAGCTATAACCGCATGGTGGACCTGATCGTGGCTTATTATCAGATGATGCAGTGCCCTGCTATAGTTTGAGTCTGGAGAGGGCGTCTGCAAATGCAGTGTTGATCGCCTCGTCCTTCTGTTTTTTCAAATACTTCTGGACGTCCTTCCTGGTGACTCCGGCGCCTTCTTTTTCTCTCCGCGCTTTAAATGCGGAGAGTTTTTCCTTATATCCGCAGGCGCAGACGAAGGTTTCCTCCGAGCCCTTTTTGATCAGTTCCATCTTCTTGTGGCAGTTGGGACAGCGGGCGTTGCTTGTGCGGGCAATGGTCTCCCGGTAGCCGCATTCACGGTCCTGGCAGACCAGGAGACGTGCGTTCTTGCCGTTGACAGCGAGCATATGCTTGCCGCATCTGGGGCATTTGGTATTGGTCAGGTTGTCGTGCCGGAAGGTCTGGTCCGCCGATCGGATCTCGGTGATCAGATTCTGAGTATAGTCCTGTATCTCCTGAATAAATGCATCTTCTCTGCGTTTCCCTTTTGCGATATCCGAGAGCTGAACCTCCCACTGGGCGGTAAGCTCCGGCTTCTTCAGGTCCTCCGGAACCAGCTCAAGAAGCTGCTTTCCTTTTGAAGTGATCAGGATCTCATTGCCCTTCTTCTCGATTAAGAAGGAGTGGAAGAGCTTCTCGATAATGTCGGCCCGCGTGGCGACGGTTCCAAGCCCGCCGGTCTCACTTAGGACTTTTCTCTCCCGGGTATCCGTCGATTCCATGTATTTGACAGGATTCTCCATGGCGGTAAGCAAGGTGGCTTCGGTAAATCTTGCCGGCGGCCTGGTCTTTCCAGTGGTGACGGCGGCACTCAGGATCGGAAGTTTGCTGCCCTGGGCCAGATCCGGAAGCGGCTGGTCTGCGCTGCTTCCAGAGAATCTGTCCTCCCTGCCGTCATAGTCGTTGGCATAATCGTCATAACCGTCGTAACTGTCATAGAAACCGTCTGAATCGCTGTTATAGACGGCTCTCCAGCCAGGAGAGAGGACGGTCTGCCCCCTGGCAACAAAGCTCTGCCCGGCAGCAGCGGCTTTCAGGGTGGTCTGCTCGTATTCGAATGCGGGATAGAGAACGCTGATGAACCGGCGCACCACCAGGTCGTAGATCTTTCGCTCTTCGTTGCTCAGATGTGTCAGCTGCACCGGTTCTTCCGTGGGGATAATTGCATGGTGGTCGCTGACCTTCTTATCGTCCACGAAGGATTTGCCGGCCTTTATCGGGCTCTTGAGCAGATGAGGGATGAAGGCTTTATAAGGCCCCGTATTGCAGGCTTTTAAACGGTCCTTGATGGTCGGTATGATATCGGTTCCGATATATCGGGAGTCGGTCCGGGGGTAGGTGAGCACCTTGTGGTTCTCATACAGACGCTGCATGATATTCAGCGTCTCTTTTGCAGAGAAGCCGAAGCGTTTGTTGGCGTCCCGCTGTAATTCGGTCAGGTCGTAGAGACCGGGCGGGAAGGTTTTCTTCGCGGATTTCTTCACATCCGTTACGGTCAGGACCTCTCCGTTAAGTTTGGAGCGAAGGTCTGTGATAAATGATTTCTGAAAGGAGCGCATACTTTTGTTCTTCTCATGCTGCCAGCTCCATCTTACCGACCCTGCGGTACAGGTAAGCCCATAGTACTCTTCCGGCTTAAAAGAACGGATCTCCTGCTCTCTGTGAGCAATGATGGCAAGGGTAGGAGTCTGCACGCGTCCGCAGGACAGCTGGGCATTGTACTTGCAGGTCAGGGCGCGGGTAGCGTTAATACCGACCAGCCAGTCTGCTTCGGCGCGGCTTTTGGCAGCGTGGTACAGGGCGTTGTACTGGCGTCCGTCCTTCAGATGAGAGAAGCCTTCGCGGATGGCTTTGTCTGTGACAGAAGAGATCCAGAGACGCTTAAGCGGCTTACGGCATCCGCTCTTATCAAGAATCCAGCGCGCCACCAGTTCTCCCTCCCTGCCGGCGTCGGTGGCGATGATGATTTCCGAGATATCCTTGCGGAATAGCTGGGCCTTGACGTTGTGGTATTGTTTGGAAGTCTGCTTTATTACGACCAGATTCCATTCCTTCGGGATCATGGGAAGATAAGAGAGATTCCATTCTTTGAACTTCTGGTCATATTCTTCCGGATCGGTCAGGGTCACCAGGTGCCCCAGCGCCCATGTGACGACATACTGGCCGCCTTCGATGGCTCCGGGAAGATTCTTATGGCAATTCAGCACCCGTGCGATATCGCGGGCGACAGAAGGCTTTTCGGCTAATACAAGTGATTTCATATGTTATAAATTCTCCTTTTATATTGGGTTATACTAACCATAAACAAACATAGCGGATTTGAGATAATTTGTCAATAGAATGCCTGTATTCTGTTATGAAGGCCGAATCTTCGCCGATATATCTATATAGGGATTATTTCGGAGAAAATAGATTTTGGACGAAAGGAATCCATTTTGCAGAAGAGATGTAGAAGAGGAAGGGGGATCACTATGCAGGTAAAGAATAACAAGTATTTCATAGATCCGCAGGCCATAGGATTGTCCCTGGTGAATTCCCAGAAGGAGCCGGAGGCTAAGAATACGGCAGAGCAGTCCGGTGCGGCGTCAATGATGTCTTATTTGACACAGAAGTACAGTCATATAGATTTTAATTTTGTATCATTTGATAATAACCGTCAGATTGCTCAGTACGGCGCGTCCCAGAAGGGAATGAACAATGTGGCGATCTCTAAGACGTTGTTGGAGAGGATGAGCACGGACGAGAAGCTTCGGCAGCAGGTGGAGGATATCCTGGACCATATGGACAGTTACCAGAATTCGGCGAAGGTGGAAGCGTTTCTGTGCGATAAGGATCTGGTCGGCATGGGACTGGTTATTGACGAGAACGGCCAGGTATCCAAGTGGACGGCTACGAAGGAGAAAGATAAGGATTCTTATCCCGCCTGGTGGAGAGACAAGGATTCAACGTCGTTCTATGCCAGGGCCAAGGTGAAGACACCAAAGGTAAGTTCTTATAATTATTCGCATACTTCGAATATGATGCGCCTGGCGAGCGCCAGGGATGTGACGGCGGTTAAGAGCCTGATCTCAGCCAAATACGGCGAGATGCTGCGGGTGAGGTCACAGGTGAGCGACGCTTCTGAGGCAGCGGCGATTATCCGGAAGCTTAAGTCAGTCATCCAGAGCGGCAATATCAAGGTCGCAAGGCTTCATAAAGAAGAGAATCTGAGACTTCGTCAGAAGTCCGCAGAGCGGAAGATGAAGGAGAAGCTGGCAAGGCAGCTGGCTCAGGAGCTGAAGCGTAAGCAGAGTGCCAGGATGGGTCAGGAACAGTGTCAGGTTTCGAACATGGAAGATGTGATGTCAACCTCTTCCGTCAGCGAGGAGAGATTCCGCCAGATTGCGGAGCAGTATGTGGAGACACTGTCACCGGCGGCTTTATCGGCAGAGACAGCGGCCTTAGGCGGGGAGGCTGTGTCCGGAGGCGTCAGTGTCGAGGTGATGTCGGCGCCGGTAACTTCGGTTGCAACCATTGATTGTTCGGCGTAAATTTTCATATAGTTTCTAAGATGTGTACATAAGAGAAATGAGAGAAAAAAATGTCAAGGACTTGCGGATAGCAGAGTTCTTGACATTTTGTTATAAATATAGTGGCTTGATAATTACTTAATAGGATTATGAAAGAAACAGGATTAAAATAAAGGAGGGTGTTAGTATGTTGTTTGTGTATCCTGCTATTTTTCACAGGGAAGAGGATGTTTATTGGGTCGAATTTCCAGATTTGGAAGGATGCCATACTTTCGGAAGTACACTTACAGAAACGCTGGAAGCTGCACAAGAAGCATTAGCTGGTTATCTTCTTACTTTTTTAGAACAAAATAAGAAGATTGCTTTACCGACTGATATTATGAACTATCACGTGAATGATGGTTTTGCGTCGCTTGTATCATGTGATATTAACCAGTATAAAGATAGATAGTATAAGCCCCTCCTTTTAGAGAAAGAAGGGGCTTTCATATCTCACTTCTTCTTCATGATCTCATCTAGTACCTGCCTGGAAGCTGTCGCAGATGCCATCTGATTTTCGGCTGCGGCTTCTTTCAGCTCGGAACGAAGGATGGGGATCTCTTTGGGGGCGTCGATAGCCAGCTTCACCCAGTCTGTTCCGGTATCAACGACTGTCAGTGTAATATTGTCATTAATGGAAAGGGATTGTCCTTTCCTGCGTTGCAGTATCAGCATACGTTACCCCCCTTACGCATATCGCCAAGAGGATGGCGGAATGTATATTCCGGCTGGTCCAGAATCACCTGCTTGGCCTGACGGTTCAGTGCGTTGACTACAAGAGGAGCTTTCAGGTTCACGGTAGATTCTGCGACAGAATCGCGGATCACGCCTATGACGTAGAAGGAAATGTCATCGACAGTATCAGCTCCCAGCTCTTCTAGTTCCAGGTCAGACAGCACCGGTTTGTAATCGGGGAATATACCAAAGGGGTTCAGTAAAATAAATGAGAGCGCCTCATCATCCAGGCATTGCAGGGAGATCATAGAGTCATCATCCTCCTGGAATGAGATGGGCAGATATTCCGTATAATTTTCGAAACCGATCAAACCGTTGACGATATGGATCGCTTCATCTTTTTCATAGGAAATGGGTCCAAAGTATTTTGCATTAATGTTCAAAATGTGATACCTCCTGGGAATCCTGTAATATTAAAAAGTAAGGGCTTTGTTCTAAGCCCTTACGTCAATTGGTTCATAATTTGGATCAGCACTTGGCGGTACATAGATAGGACCACCAACATATTCAATTCGAACTTCCGGATGTTGTGTGATTGACATCTCAATGTCGCCCGGTATGAATTCGAAATTACCGTTTGCAACTTTCAAATCAAAATTCAATTTATCCATCTCATAATTGATCGTCAGATCAGCGGCTTCGTAACTAATGTCTACAGGTGCGGACGGCGTAAAACCAAGCTGGAACTCACCGGTAGGTGCGGCAGTTCTCTGCTGCATGATCTGCCCGATCACGTCTTCGCCGATCTTGGCATTCAGCAGAAGATGCCCTTCCTGTGCCATCTGAGCAGTTGCATTGTAAGCAGCTTCCTTTCCCATCTGTGCAGTCTGAGCAACACTTCTGGCAGTGGTCGGAACGACAGAATTCCGAGCTTCCGTTGAATCCAGATTCAACTTGACAGGACGGCTCTTGATGGAGAGCCCGCCTTCATTTCTGCTGATTTCCAATTCCGCTTTGGAACGGGAATACTCCAGACGAGCATTATTAATTTTCAGTTCGTATTGAATTGGGACTGATGTTATTTTGATGAGTTGATTCATATAAGTATACCTCCTTTCTCATTCCTTTTTCTATTAATTCATAAAATCAATAAATGAAGGGGTCAGTATATTATTACCAACCTTCAACGCTGCGTTGTACGCATATTGAGCCCAGGAGAAGTTCATAATCGCTTCTGCCATATCAATATTCACAACGTTGTCAATCTGAGTAGTCAGGTTAATCTCGTTTGTTTCCAGACGTTCCCTTGTGGTGGTCAGGAATTCGGTCTGTGTGCCTAAGATGGTTACATGCTGCAGAACGTCGTTACGTTTATCATCGAACTTGCCTAAAAGCTGTCTGTAACCTTCATAATCGAATTCTTCTGCCCCCAGTTTATTTGCAATCTCACCCATAAGAAGAATCATGTTCTTCGGATCACCGTCGCCATCCTTGCCATATCCGACCAGGTTGATACCCGGAAGGCTGATATTAAAAGCACTGGACGGGTCAACGGTGAGATTCCCTGAGCCAGTAGTAGAATTAATAGTAAGACCAAATCCTAAATCTACAAAAGAAGTATCTTCGGATAAAGCTTTTAAACGAGCCTCACAGGTTGTTGGATCATTTTTGGCATTGGGATCTAAGGCGTTATTACTACCATAAAGCTCACCAGTTGTAACATCAACATTTCGATATAATAAAACTTGCTTTGTTCCTTGATCTGGGTCAGTTGGATCTTTAGCAACATCAATAAGCCTGAAAGGCGGGTTCATCCCATCACTTCCGGAAAATACATATTTTTGTTCATAGCTAGCATTCAGACTTAACAATACACTTTCTTGCGCACCCTTCCATGCATCTGCATAGGTCAGGCGCGTCTCCCGGGAACCGTTGGTGCCGTTCAGCGCTTCCAGACCGTACTGTCTGCTGAGCTGCAAAGCAATATTGCTGATCTGCATGGCTGCATCTTCCTGAGCATCCTGATAGGACTGAATGTCTTTTACCTGATTCAAGAAGTCTTCATTTCTTGCATATTTGCGGTTCAGTACCGCGGCACGTAATGCGCTGGAAGGATCTTCCATCGTGGAATTAAACTTTCTCTGTGTCATAACCTGGGTCCTTGCCGTGTCCAGGTTAGACATGGAAGTCCCCAGATTCGATTTATAATTTCTTAATATAGCATTCGTAGTAATTCTCATATTAGACCTCCTGTTACCTTCCGACTACGCCGGTTCTGTTGATCAGTACATCAAGCGCCTCGTCTAATGTTGTCATAAGTCTTGCTGCAGCAGTATAAGATTGATTATAGTGCAGCAGGTTCATACCCTCTTCATCCAACTGTACACCGGATACGCCGTCTCTGGAATTAGAAGTCTGATTCAATACAGAAAGCTGATTCGTTAACATGGTGCTTTCCGCTTTGTAATCAATACCCAGGGTCGCTTCGAGGTTGGCGAAGCAATCATGGAAATTACCAGTAAAGAAACGGACATCTCTGCTTCCAGTTCCGTCGGTAACTGACACTTTGAATGCAATGTCTTTTTCCAACAGTTTGATCATGTTCAGAATATTCTCATTCGCGGTGGAACCTGTCTCCTTATCAGTAACAACATAGTTATTGGAAGCAGTTATCTTATAAGTACCATTCGCCCAGCCATCTGCAACTTTGATATTGGAAGCTGAAAATGGTAATGAGTTATCCTTTTTTTCAAATAAAGGATAAGCGTAAACTTTAACAGGGTCTCCCGTAACAGGATCTATAATATCCTTTCCATTTTCATCTTTTTCTGTAATAACCTTTCCAGTATCATCCGTTAAGAAAGCTCTATTAGGAGGAACGATAATATCTCCGTTCTCATCTCTTAGATTTTTAGGATTACCATTAGCATCCAACGGAATATTCATCTTATTAAACTCTTCCGCAAAAGTAGCAACCAGAGAATCCAACGCCTTCTCATAATATCCGATTCCCCTGAAATCACTTCCGTCAAAGTCGCCGGACTTATTGATCAGATCCAACGTTCCTTTCAAAGTACCGGAACCCAATACATCTGTAACATCTGTGGTGCCGCCCTTGGCGTCAGCCAAAATTAATCTGGCAGATTTGTCATTAATGATGGCATCAAATTGGGCAGCACGGCTGTCGGAGATCAAAGAACGCTTCACACCGTCTGTATCCGTAAAGGTAACATTCAGTACTTCCACATACTGATTTGGTCCAATCTCCTGATCCTTATACTTTACATCGATCGGCAGATAACTTCCCAGTTCATCCAACAGGGAATTCCTCTGATCCTGCAGCTCAAGAGCAGGATTGCCAAGAATCTGACTGTTCTTGATGCTGACATTGAGATTCGCGATGTTATCCAGCAACTGGTTCAGGTCCGCGACATCAGTGGTGGCAAAACCGGTCTGGACATTATCACGGACGTCTTCAAGACGGACAGAGTTCTCCCGGAACAGATTCAGCAGAATCTGCATCTTGGAACGCACCATGGCGTCATTCTCGTCGTTGGCAATACCAGCTGGGGTAGACAGTGTATTCAGTGCACTGGTGAGGGAGATGAAAGCATCTCTTACACCGGACAGGGTAGCTTCGTCAAAAATCGGTGTCAATAATTCGAAACCGGCCGCATGGGCATCAGAAGTGCCCAGCTTGCTGATCTGAGAGCGATACTGGGCATCCAAAAACGGATCCCGAAGCTGGGAAATTCCGGTCATCTCCACACCAAAACCAACCTTGATGTTGGACTTGGAGTTGTAGTAATCACCTTTCTGTGTATTCAAACTGACGATATCCAAGCGCTGTCTGGTATATCCAGGGGTATTAATATTCGTAATATTCTGGCCGGTAACATCGAGGGCACGCTGGCTGGCCGCCATACCTAACTGTGCGGTGGTGAATCCGGCAAATGTAGAACGTATCATAGATATCCTCCTCCTGATCTATTAAACGGAACGGCTTGTAAAATGGTTCCGGTTGTTATTATCGGTCTTCTTACCTGCTGCAGAATAGGTATCCGTACCGGGACCTTCTGCGGCGATGGCGGATTGTATCATATGAAGATTTACTTCAATGATGTCTTTGGCACTGTTGCTGACGGAACGGAAACCGGAGACCTGTTCGGACAAACGGTCGAACAGAGGCTTTAAGCTTGCTGCTGTCTCCTCCGGAACTTCCTTAAGGATCTGGCGGAAAGTATAACCCTCCATGCCAAGGCGCTTCTGTTCTGCTTCGCGCCTCTGATCCAAACCGCGTAATTGAAGAACAGCAGCCTGTTCCTTGTGCATACAGTCTTCTACGAAAGTGACCCGGTTTTTAACAGCAGCATCAAGCTTCTCCTGCTCAACCTCAATCAAATGGTCAAAGAGAGTGATCAATTCTTCAATTACGGTGGTAAATGCAGTAAAATCATTCATACGCACTATATCCTCCTATAGCAGCAGCATCCTTGCCGCTATGGCATGAGCATCAACATGATACGTTTTTGCGGTGATCTGATCCTGCAGACTCTGAAGCTTTTCTGCAGATGCCGCAGTATTTTTCACTTCAGCGGATAACCGAAGAGAAACATCTTTGGCAAAAGTACGTTCTTCTATCTGTCTGGGATCAGACTTTATAATAACAGCATCAAAGTTGTGTCCGTCATTAGAAACTACAGAAGGAGTAGCATTATCCTTTGTATGAATACGCAAATCCGTATAATTATTCATTACATTGTTGTTAGTAGTTATCTTCATACTGTACTCCTTTTTATTACATTGAGGACCCGACTAATGGATTAATCCATTATCTAAGCCAGTCATCTTGCTATATTATGAATATCGGCACAACTTTCGGATTCATAACACAAGAAAAGCAACTTATTTTTTAAGATGATTCATCAGAACAGATGATATATTTTCACAGGATGCCTGCGTGCAAACGGCGCCGATATTGTATGCAACCATAGGCATTCCGTATACGACACAGGAGTCTTTGTCCTGTCCGATGGTAAAAGCACCGCTCTGACGCATCTTAAGAAGACCGTCCGCGCCGTCGCGCCCCATACCGGTCATGATGATACCGACTTTGTTGATCGCGACATTTTTCGCAATGGAAGTAAAAAGTACGTCTACGGAAGGACAATGGCCGCTTACTTTGGGAGCCGGACGGCACTGGACCATATAATTGCGCCCGGAGCGTATTACTTCCATCTGCTTTGCGCCGGGGGCGATCAGGGCAAGGCCCGGCTTGATGATATCTCCGTTTTTGGCTTCGCGGACTTCCATGGCGCAGATGCGGTTCAGGCGCTGGGCATACATGGCAGTAAATCCTTCCGGCATATGCTGGGTAATGACCATCCCGGGGATGTTGGCCGGGAGCCTTTTTAAGACTTCAAGGGTTGCTTCCGTTCCCCCGGTGGATGCGCCCAGTCCGATGATCGTAGAATCCAGGACATTGCGTGACAACGGAGGAAATGGCATCGGTTTGGCCGCGGAATGTGAAGAAGCGGCGCCGGGTGCGGGAGACGCGGCCTGCGGGCGGCCTGGCTGAGCCGGGGCACTTGACGCGGGCGTGGGGGCGCTGATCCGCACCTTTGCTTTTGCAGCGGTCTTCACCTTCAGGACAAGAGATGCAAAGAAAGCGTCTTTGGAATTCTGAACACTCATGTCGGGTTTTCGCACGAAATCAACAGCGCCTGCCGACAGTGCGTCGAAGACACTCAGGTTCAGAGATGACACCAGAACAACCGGAAGCGGGTTCGTAGGAAGAAGCTGCTTTAAGAATTCGATGCCGTTAAGGCCGGGCATCTCTACATCCAGGGTCAGGACATCCGGTTTCAACTGAGGGATTTTCAGTTTGGCATCATATGCATTGATCGCGTAGCCAACAATCTCTATGCCGGGGTGTGAAGACAGGTTTTGTATAATTGCCTGCCGAAACAGAGAAGAGTCATCAACAACCAGTACTTTAATTGAATTATTCATATCAGATTCCTTTCTTACGCAAAACATGTGTAACTATTTTCTTGAATATTGTGACTGTAACCAGACACTTAATTATAGGGGCGTTTAACTCAGGAAAAGCCGCTTCTGAATCTTCAAAAGCAGCTTGGCATTCAAATCTCATGCAGTTCCTTGTCTATATTTTTCGATAGGTGGCAGGCTTCAGATATTTGTAAGGTGTTGTTGCTTTGTTCAGACTCTCTGAGTGACCGATCAGAAGATAGCCGCCAGGATTCGTTGCGTCGTAAAACCGCTGTACTAACGCTTCTTTTGTAGGCTGGTCAAAGTAGATCATTACATTCCGGCAGAAGATCACATCGAATTTCAGCCGGAAACGAATCGGATCCATCAGGTTAAAGGTTCGGAAGATTACGTTGTTCTTGATCTCCGGGGCCACGGTATAGGTACCGGGCTGTCCGGCAGGGCGGAAATATTTGGATTTCCAGTTGGGTGAGAGTTCCTTCAGCGAATCTTCATCATAGACAGCATTCTTAGCGGCAATCAGGGCATTCTGGGAGATATCGGTCGCAAGAACTCTGGTATCCCATGCAGAAGCTTTAGCGCCGAAGAATTCCTTCAGGATCATGGAGATCGTGTAAGGTTCTTCGCCGGAAGAACAGGCAGCACTCCAGATACTGAGCACTTTATCCTTCTTGGTCTCTACAAGCCAGGGAAGGATCGTATCTTTGAACAGTTCAAAATGTGCTCCCTCACGCATAAAAAATGTATAGTTAGTGGTAAGTTTATTCAGCATCAATTCGAGATCTTCCGGCTTCTTGTTCTTGATCAGGTTGTCGATGTACTGTTCAAATGAGGAAAAGCCCATGGACAGGATCGTGTTCGAAAGCCGCCCGACGATCAGCTGACGCTTTTTCGACAGGTCAATTCCATAATTCTGGTGTACGAATGAAACTAAACGTTGGAAGTCCTTGTCATTGATTGTTAACATATTCAATTGCTCCTTTGTATTTCTCGGTTAGGAACCGCAGGAAAATAGCCCGGACAAATTGCGCAGGATGTGTCAGGTCTGTTCCCTGCAGTTCCTTAGTATGTCTGAACAAGCTGCTCACAATCCAGGAACAGGATCACGGAGCGTTCGGAAGAGGAAATCATTCCGCTGATCAATTCCTGCTGATTCTCTACCGGTACCGGTGAGATCTTGCTCTGGTCGATATCCATAACCTGCTGAACCGCGTCTACAATAATACCGATGTAGACAGAATTGATGTTCAGTACGATGATACAGGTGGAACTGGTGTATTCGATCGATGGTTTACCCATGCGCAGGCGGATGTCAATGATAGGTATGATCTGCCCGCGCAGGTTAATGATACCCTTGACATAATCCGGAACGAGAGGAACCATGGTAATTGCATGATTGGTAATAATCTCAATGACATAGTTCGTGCTGACTCCGATGTTAAGCCCGTCTGAGCTGAATGTTAGGAAACGCTCTGTAGAGACGGGTGCCCCTGTCTCCGGTGCTTCATTTGCTGCTGTATTTACTGTATCTGCTGACATAATTATTCCTCCAGTTTTCTGTACACTTTAATATTGGTTCTGAGTCGCCGCATATAAATTGCTGATGTCCAGGATCAGGCTGATATTGCCGTCGCCAAGGATTGTACAGCCGCCGATTCCGGAATTCTTAATGTTGAAATTGCCAAGGAACGGGGACAACGGTTTTACCACTACCTGCTGCTCGCCAAGCAGTTCATCTACAAACAGACAGTATGATTTGTCGGCGGTCTCAACCCAGATCAGGATACCGTCTTCGATATTCGTAATCTCAGTTTCAATATTATATAATTCATGTATCCTTATAATAGGATAAAACGTATCTAGACACTTAATGATCTCGTTGCCGTTGGCATCGAGAATAACTTCTTCCTTCTGCGGTTTGAAGGACTGACGGATGTTGGCGATCGGAATCGTGAACATGGACTTGCCGACCGAGATCTCCATGCCGTCTGTGATTGCCATCGTAAGAGGAATCTTGAGGGTCGTACAGCTTCCTTTGCCGAGTTCGCTGGTAATGGAAATAGTCCCGCCTACGGCTTCAACATTCTTCTTCACTACGTCCATACCGACTCCGCGCCCGGAGAACTCGGTAACTTCTTCGTTGGTGGAGAAACCAGGCAGCATAAGAAGGGCGAGGATCTCCTTCTTCGAATAATCACTTGCCGGTTTGGTCAGGATGCCGTTGCGCTCTGCTTTGGAGAGGATCTTTTCCGGATCCATGCCCTGTCCGTCATCGCTGATAGAGATAATGACTTCGCTTCCGGTATGTGCAGCGGAGAGAATGATCTCTGCCTGAGGATCCTTGCCTGCTGCGATACGTTCTTCGACGGTCGTCTCAACACCGTGGTCCATAGAATTGCGGACGATATGCATGATCGGGTCGCCGATGCTGTCCACCACTGTCTTGTCTACTTCTGTGTTCTCTCCGATCAGTGTCAGGCGGACATCCTTATTAAGCTTCTTCTTCATATCACGGACGATACGGTTCATCTTCTGGAAGGTACCTGACAGGGGAACCATTCTAAGAGACATGGCAATGTCCTGGAGGTCGTCTGTTAATTTCCTTAACTGGCGGGCAGACTTCATGAAGTTGTCAAGCTTCAGGTTCTGCAGGTCAGGAGAGGAAGTGACCATGGATTCTGTGATCACGATCTCACCGACAATGGCAACCAGGCTGTCCAGTTTGGACAGATTGACGCTGATCAGGCTCTGCTTCACCGGTGCGTTGTTGTGGGAAGAAGTTGCCTGCGGCGGCGTCTTGGATGCCGGAGCGGAAGCAGAAGCCGGAGCCGTATCAGCCGGTGCGCTTGTGCTGCTCTCACCGGACGCCGGAGCTGCTGCCGGGGCCGCTGCCGGAACCGGAGTCTCATCAGCCGGCTTCACGGCTGCATTCTCAAGGACTTCATAGGTCTGGATGCTGTTCTGCAGTTTGACAACCTGAAGCGCCTTCTCTACATCCTCAGAGGAAGCGAGGGCAACATAGAAACCGTTCTCGATGATAGTCTCGGCAGTGTCGGAATTCGTCTCTACATCCTCCGGGTAATGCTCGAAAGGAAGTTCGATCTCTCTGAGTGCAGTGATCAGCATAAATGCACGAAGATTCTCCATACCGGAGCCTTCCTCGAAATGAACGCGTATAAAATACGGCAGAGTGCTGACCGGGCAGCCTGCAAGTTCCTGGTTGATCAGGGCAATGGCCTTCTCGTCGGCAACCGGCATATTTGAAGCAGGTTCTCCCGCAGCGGGGGCGTCAGAAGACTTCTCCCCGGAAGAACTGATTTTTTCCAAAAAACTATTAATATTATTGATGATTGGGTCGATATTAGTGCTAAGGGGCTCATCGTTTTCAATTTTTTCAACTTCCACACGAAGGGCATCCGTTGACTGGAACATCAGGTTGAACAAATCGGCTTTGTGGGATTCATCAAGAGAATCCATTCCGTTTTCACGGATATAGAAGAACAAGTCCTCTATGTGATGAGCGATTTCCATCAGCGTAGAGAATTCCATCATGGCAGATGAGCCTTTGACCGTATGCATGATACGGAAGATCTCATTGACGTCATTCGTTGTGAAATCGCCATTCTTTTCTGCTTCTATTAAAAGTTCATCAAGCTGTTCCATAAGAGTGTTTGTCTCATAAAGATACATTTCAAGCATGTTATCCATAATCTTAGTACCGCCTTATCTTATAATGATGTTAATTGATTTACATGTATTTATTTAGATATATCGTCAGTATTGCGGGAAAGGATAAGAGTAAATTATAGAGTAGGTGAAAAAATGTCAAATATTTTGAAAGTAACAACTCCAACCGTCGGATATGATAATAATTCGGTAAATAATAAACCAACCCCTTCCCAGCAGGCACAGGACTTAAGTATCAAGAATCCTGTGGAGGCGAACCGGGTAGGAAGAGCAGACGGAAGGGCCGAGTCCGGCAGCAATGACGGCGGACGCGGGATCACGTATGATTCTAATTTCGGCAGCTTTGTGCAGTCGCTCCGTGATCTTCCGAATCTTAGCGAGATCATGAGCAAGATGGTCTTCGGCGGGATGGCGAACCTTGTCGAATCGGGGATCGGCAAGGGGACGGCGGAAGATATTCAGGCATTTTTCCAGATGCTGGAGATGTCGCCGGACAAATTAAGCGAATTCCTGAAGAGCCAGATGGCAGGCGCGAACCGTCTGCAGGGTCCGCTGTTCGACGTGCTGCGCCAGGTTATGGATGAGGCGACGACGGTAGAATTAAAGGCGGGAGTGCTGGATCTCCTTAAGAAGTATAACGATATGTCTTCCGGAAAGCATCTTATGGAGAATATCAAGGGGACGATTGAGGACATTGAGGCTCGGATGTTTAAGGGCGACAGGGAAGGGCTGATGAAGCTTGCCATGCGGCTTAAGCCCCATACCATGGAGAACAGCGCCGCCAATGTAAGGCTTCTAAAGGAACAGATCATCCCGTATATGGGCAAGTATGTAGCAGATAACCGGGAGATGGGGAAGCTCCGCGACCTGGTTACATTGGTTGCATTTAACACGGCCCGGTATGAGAGCGGGAGCCTTGATAATGTGGTACAGGCTTTCCAGAGGCTGATGGACTTCCCTACCTTCCAGAAGCATTTCAAAGGCATGACGGGGAAAGACTTCCGGAATATGCTGATGGGTGTCGACTATGACCGGGCTGCCGGGAAGAATGAGTTGACAGATAAGCTTCTGAATATCATGCAGGCAGGTGTGAAAGGCGAGGCCGGGATTGAGAATAAAGAAGCATTTATGAATATCATGCGCAGTATTCTGGTGAATGAGAGTGTCTATATGCCGGTGACACATGTGATGCTGCCGGTGATCTTGGACGGTGTGCCCATGTTCTCGGAGATGTGGGTAGACCCGGATGAAGAGTCCGGCAATCAGGGTTCCGGCGAGCGCGGAGTGAAGCTGCTGATTAAATTTGATATGAAAGATGTTGGCTTTTTTGATATGATGTTGTATTATGAGAAGGGTAAGATCGATATGCTGCTCCATTACCCGGAGGAGCTTTCGGAGCATGAGAGTGAGATCCGTGAGAATATCCGCAAGATCATGAGCAGGAATAAGCTGGAGCTGGAGTATCTTGGCGTGGAGCAGAGTAAGGTGCCGATCCAGGTATCCGCTGCGTTCCCGAAGATATTTGAAAGGAGAAATTCAATCAATGTCACAATATAATGATGTGATGAACAAGAAAGCAGTTGCACTGAAGTATGATGAGAACAGAGACGTAGCGCCGGTGATCGTGGCCTCGGGGCTTGGCTATATGGCGGAGCGGATCGTGGAGATGGCCAACGAGAACGGCGTGCCGGTGTATGAAGATAATTCGCTGGCGACGGTGCTGACACAGCTTGACCTGGGGACCGCGATCCCGGAAGAGCTGTATCAGGCGATTGTGGATATCTATGCATATTTTCTGAAATATAATCCGGAGAAGGCAAGGGAAGCCAGAGAAGCAGAAGAGGCGGCCCGGGCCGCGGCGGCGGAAGCGCAGGACGCTGAAGCAGAAGCGGAGGGTGAAGAAGCGGAAGAGGCGGAAGATGCCGGAGATGAGGCCGAGGCGCAGGAGATGGCGAAGGCGGTGTCGAGACAGATGGCCCGGGGAACAAGAGGGACACAGGCAAGAACTCAGGGAGCGGCGCGGCAGGCAGAGGCCCGTGCGGGACAGAGCGGTGCGGCAAGGGCGCAGGGAGCGGCGCGGCAGGCAGAAGCCCGTGCGGGACAGAGCGGTGCGGCAAGGGCGCAGGGAACGGCGAGACAGCCGAGAGCGAGGAAGTAGCGCTCCTTTGAAAGCCGGCGGGATAATAGAATTAGGATGGATTGTTGTATCGTGTGTGGTTTGATATGGCAATCCTTTTTGTTTGGCAGTTGTTTTGACTTGTATTCTGCATGGCTTTATATTAAACTAGTCATGATGAAGACAATAATGGAGCGAAGGAGAATGGGGAAATATTTTAATACGACAGGAAGATGCTATCCGAATGAGCACTATATGGTAGATATCCATGAACAGCTTGAGCAGATCCGGGGCATGATAGAGCAGGGGGAGTATTTCTGTATGAATCGTGCCAGACAATATGGAAAGACTACAACGCTCTCTTTGCTGAAAGATGAGCTGGAGGATGAATATATGGTATTCTCTATCAGTTTTGAGGGGATAGGGGAGGCTGCCTATGAGTCTGACGAAGCCCTGGTTTCGGCATTCTTTGGTTTGATGCAGGACTGTCTGTCTTACGGGGAAGTGAAGCATGCATCCGAAGAATTAAGAGAGCTCATCGAGAATGCAGGTGCCGTGGATGCCGCGCAGGCGGGAATCCCGTTCCTTCGGCTATCCAGGATCATTTCCCGGATCTGTGATGTTTCGGACAGGCCGGTGGTCTTGTTGATTGATGAGGTAGACCAGGCGGGGAACCACAGAGCATTTCTCGAATTCCTTGGGATGCTCAGGGATAAATATCTGAAACGGAGAGAACGGCCAACCTTCCGGTCGGTGATACTGGCAAGTGTGTATGACATAAAGAATCTTAAACTAAAACTTCGGCCAGAGGAAGAGCATCAGTATAACAGCCCGTGGAATATAGCGGCAGATTTTGATATTGATATGAATTTTACCCGGGAGGGTATTGAGGGTATGCTTGCGGCATATGGAGCGGATCATTATAGAAAGGTTGCTGAAGAGTCTAAAGCCGACGATCGGGAGAAAAGGTTGGAAGATCATGAGAATAATGGTCGGGTGGAGATGGATGTTCCTTTGCTTGCAGGGCTTTTGTACGATTATACCTCCGGTTATCCGTTTCTGGTGAGCAGGATATGTAAGCTGATGGATGAAAAGGTTGACGGAACGGAAAGGTTTCCAGATAAAATGTCAGCCTGGAGCGAAGAAGGTTTCCGGGAAGCTTTGCGTATTTTGCTGTCCGAATCGAACACGTTATTTGATGATATGCGTAAGAAACTGTCGGATAACCCTCAGTTGAAGAAAATGTTATATAAGCTTCTGTATGAGGGGGAGACATTTCCATATAATACGGACGATGGAACGGTGGATATCGCAGAGTTGTTCGGCTATGTCAAGAATGATAACGGAAAAGTGATGGTTGCAAACCGGATATTCGAGACCCGCTTGTATAATCTGTTCATTTCTGAGGAGCGGATGCAGAGTGTGATCTATACGGAAGGGTCTAAGGACCGGAATCTGTTTGTGAAAAACGGCGAGTTGAATATGCGGCGGATCCTGGAACGTTTTGTTGTTCATTTTACAGATCTGTATGGACAATGTGAAGAAAGATTCGTTGAGAAAATGGGGCGCAAGTTTTTCTTGTTTTATCTGAAACCGATCATCAATGGTACAGGGAACTATTATGTGGAGGCAGAGACAAGGGATGAGCGCCGCACGGATGTGATTGTGGATTATTTGGGGAAGCAATATGTCGTAGAATTGAAAATATATCATGGAAATGCTTACAATGAGCGAGGGGAGCGGCAATTATCAGATTATCTGGACGCTTATCATTTGAAGAAAGGTTATATGCTAAGCTTTAATTTTAATAAAAAGAAAGAGATCGGGGTCAGGGAGATACGAGTGGGAGATAAGATTTTGGTGGAGGCTGTGGTGTGAGATGCATTTCAAAGATTGGAGTATGGAAGGCTAGTACAGCATTGCGTAATTAACAGTGAATTCTGCACTCGCTATCTGTGCCAGATGCACGCCTCCAATCCTAGACGTAGCCCGCTACGTCGTCGGGCTTGTAGACGCACATCTGACGCAGATATCAAGCACATTATTCACCGCTAATTATGCAATGTTGTACTAGCTTATTTTACAGAATCTATCTCGATATTTCCGCTGTCGCAGGATACGGTTACTTTTTTCTTTCCATTTCCGTCAGCCTTATAAGTGACAGCATCTTCATCCTCCGTGAATGTTCCCCGTCCCTTGTTTTCTATAAAAATATCTCCGTATTCCGTATACAGATCGAATCCGTAAGAAGAGATGTCGCCTGGAAGCCCCAGCCGTATATCACCATATTCATTTGTGATCATCACGTCGGAAAAATCCATGCGGTTGATCTGACAATTACTGGAATCCATCTTAACGGTCAGTTTGTCTCCTGACGCGCCGGATATGCTGACTTCTCCATATTCATTCTGAATCTCTGCCCGGTCTGCGCTCAGGGTGCCGATGGAGAGATTGCCGCTGTCCATATGGATTTTCAGGTCTTTACCCTCATACTCATCCATATGGATATCGCCATATTCGTTCTCAATATCCAGTCTGTCTGCTTTTAGCACAGCAGTTTCCAGATCTCCGCTCTCTATATTCAAAGAGATGTCGGATAGTTCCGTGTTTTTGGGAATCTCTACTCGGACATAATATCTTGGCTCGTTTACGGCTATACTCCAATTTCCTGTAAAGAATCCCAGGTTAAATGCCTTAAAAGAATCAGTTTCTTTAAAAATCAGCCGGTTATCCCTGACTTCACAGACCGGGCTGCCATATTCGCCCATAATACAGTAATCAATTGCGAATCTATCGGAAGCGACAAGTTCTACATCCGCATATGAGGCATCAAGCTCCATACTGTTAAATGGCTTAAGTTCTCTGCTTCCCTGTGAAGGTTCTGAGATGTTCGGGTTGCCGGCAGCATGCAGGCCTCTCCCGTCAATATAGAATCCCGCGTGTCCTCCCATCATCCGTCCTACCGTCAGGACGGCCGTACCAAGTATGATTAAGATGAATGATGCTGTGATCCACATTCTTTTATTTTTCATGACGTCTTCCTCCTTTCGCGATTCTTCCGAATAAGCGGGTCATCATATGCAATACGCCTTTCCACAGGCCGATACTGCCCATGATAAGCAAGATTCCGATACCAAGTCCGATCAGCCCTAAGCCCAGCGTGGCAACACCGTCTGCAAATGAAGTAAACAGCATCCATATGCCGATAATGATACATGGGATTGAAGACACGGCTACAGAGACGGTCAGTATGAACACGCAGAAGATCAGCATGAAGATGACCGCAACCAGCATCAATCCAAGGAGACCGAGCATCAGTGCAAAGGGCAGCCCGATCGGAGCGGCAAAGACAGCCAGAATTCCAATCCACACAGCAGAAAACCCATGCCTGACATTTTTAACCGGTTCCCGGGCATTTTCCACTGCAAATTCCCGGATAATCTGGTCTGCCGCAAGTTCGGGCGCGCCCAGGTCTTCGATTGCCTGGTATTCGTTTTCCGGTCCGGCCTCCTCGAAATATTCTGTAAAATATGAAATCGCTTTGTCATATTCTTCTTTGGGCAGCCGTCTGAGTCTGTATTCCAGGTGCTTGATATATTCGTCTCTATTCATGCTGTACACCTCCCGTTCTTACAATCTGGTCTACCGTATCACGGTAAGAATTCCATTCTTCTGACAATGTCAGGCAGTGCCGGCGGCCGGATTCTGTAATTCTGTAATACCGCCGGTTCCTTCCCTGATAGGACTGGTCATAGACGGTCAGGAACCCCTGTTCCTGCAGCCGCTTGAGGACCGGGTAGAGTGTGGAGTCCTTCGTATTGGATACTCTCTTGATAATCTGACTCAACTGATAGCCGTATGCATCCTCTTTTTCAGTAACCGACAGAACCAACAAGTCGAACATCGGTGCATTCATGGGAAATATCATAGTAATTCTCCTTAATATACTTAGAATAAGTATATTATATACTATATAATATATGTTGTCAATTAATATATATTTGAAATATATATTAGTGTAAATATTATTAAAAATTATATTTTGATATTCAAAATACTTGACAAACAAAATAAAAGGATATATAATTTGAAAATCAAAATAATTTAAAATCAAAGTATATATTTCCGGTGCGGAATATTTAGACAGGACCGGAATCATAAAAGAGGAATTCATATGACAGCGACAATATGCGGGACGGGTTCATACATACCGTCATACACGATGGATAATCATGACATTGCCAGGATGGTAGAGACCAGCGACGAGTGGATCCGGGAAAGGACGGGAGTCGTAAGGAGACACATTATCCGGGAAGAGACTACCGTTTCTATGGCAGCAAAAGCGGCGAGGCGGGCGCTTGAGAATGCGGATGTACTGCCGGAAGAACTGGATCTGATCCTGGTATCAACCATTTCTTCGAATGTCATTCTTCCCTGTGCGGCCTGCGAGGTCCAGAGGGAGATCAATGCGGTGAATGCGACATGTTTTGACCTGAGCGCGGCGTGTACGGGATTCGTCCTTGCCTACAATACGGCGTTGGCCTATCTTGCCGGAGGAATCTACCGGACGGCATTGGTAATCGGAAGCGAGAGCCTGTCGAATTTGACAAACTGGAAGGACAGGGGAACCTGTATTTTATTCGGAGACGGAGCAGGCGCCGCGGTGTTAAGAGCAGACGGCGGACCAGAGACGGCGGCAGAAGACAGCGGTCTTGAAGCGGGTTATTATTTTCCCGTTACACATTCTGACGGGAGTAAGGGATCAGCTCTTACCTGTAAGAGCCGGCATGATTTTAACGGACTTACAGACGCAGACCGGCAAGGTTGTCCTGAAAATATGACGGATGAATCCCATTATATGCAGATGGATGGCCAGGCGGTGTTCAAATTCGCTGTAAAGAGGGTGCCGGAGGTAATAGAAGAGGTACTTGCCCTCAACAGGATAAGTACGGATGAGATCAGTTATTATATCCTGCATCAGGCGAATAAGAGAATCGTAGAGGCCGTGGCAAAGCGGCTTGGGGAACCGATTGAGAAGTTTCCCATGAATCTTCAGGAATACGGGAATACTTCTTCTGCCAGTATCCCCATACTCTTAGATGAGATGAACAGGGAAGCGAGATTTGCTGCCGGACAGAAGCTTGTACTTGCAGGATTCGGCGCAGGGCTGACCTGGGGAGCATCGATTGTTGAGTGGCACAGATAGCGCAGATAGTCATTAAGGCAGTAAACCGGTGCGTGGCACATCCGGGGTAATACGGCCGGGTTGTGCCAAACGGCCGGTTTATATAAAGAAGCAAAAAGCTAAGAATAAGTATGAAAAATCAAAGGAGAAGAAATCATGTTAGAAAGAATCAAAGAAATCGTATCAGAAAACCTGGGAGTTGACAGTGCACAGATTACAGAGGAATCTTCATTCAAGGATGATTTGGGAGCGGATTCTCTGGATCTGTTTGAGATGGTGATGACGCTGGAGGATGAATATGAGGTTGAGATCCCTACCGAGGATCTTGAGAAGATAGCGACGGTTGGAGATGTTGTTGAATATATCAGTGCGCATAAGGAACTGTGAAAAAATAACAAATAATATTTAGAAGTGGGGTTTTACAATGCAGACAGAAGTAACCAGTTTATTAGGAATAGAGTATCCGATCATTCAGGGCGGCATGGCATGGGTTGCAGAATATCATCTGGCGGCAGCTGTGTCGAATGCGGGTGGTTTGGGACTGATTGGGGCCGCGAGCGCTCCGGCCGAGTGGGTAAGAGAGCAGATCCGGGAAGCAAAGAAGCTGACAGACCGTCCGTTTGGAGTCAACATTATGCTGATGAGTCCGTATGCAGATGAGGTGGCGCGTATTGTTGCCGAAGAAAGTGTCAAGGTGGTGACCACCGGTGCGGGTAATCCTGAGAAATATATGGAGATGTGGAAGGAAGCAGGGGTAAAAGTGATTCCTGTGGTTGCTTCTGTTGCCCTTGCAAAGCGCATGGAGCGCTGCGGCGCGGACGCGTTGGTCGCAGAAGGATGCGAGGCAGGAGGACATATCGGAGAGAATACGACGATGGTGCTGGTTCCGCAGATCGCGGACGCGGTAAAGATACCGGTGATCGCGGCAGGCGGTATCGCGGACGGAAGAGGAATAGCGGCGGCATTTATGCTGGGCGCGAAGGGAGTACAGATGGGAACTCATTTTGTCGTGACAGAGGAGTCCCAGGTTCATGAGAATTATAAAGACAGGATCATAGGTGCGAAGGATATTGATTCCAGAGTAACCGGAAGAACTACGGGACATCCGGTTCGCGCTCTTCGCAACGATATGACGAAGAGATACATGGAATTGGAGAATAAAGGCGCAAGTTTCGAGGAGCTGGAGCAGTTGACGCTTGGCGGACTCCGCAGAGCCGTTGTGGACGGAGATGTGAAGAACGGAAGTGTAATGGCAGGGCAGATTGCCGGTATGGTGAAGGAGAAGCTGACCTGTAAAGAACTGATCGATAAGTTAGTAAGAGAGACAGATGCATTGATAAAAGGAGCGGGATTTTATGTCTAAGACTGCATGGATATATCCGGGCCAGGGAGCCCAGAAGGCCGGGATGGGAGCCGATTTTTATGAGAAAAGCGAGACTGCAAGGGCAATCTATGACCAGGCAGGCGAAGTGCTTGGATTGGATATGAAAGCGCTCTGTTTTGAGGAAAATGAGAAGCTTGACCTTACAGAATATACACAGGCTGCTCTGGTTACCACGTGTCTTGCCATGACCAGGGCGGCAGTAGAGAGAGGACTTAAGGCGGATATTACGGCGGGATTGAGCCTTGGAGAGTACAGCGCTATAGCCGCGGCAGGCGGGATGGATGATCTGGATGCGGTCCGCCTGGTGCGAAAGAGAGGAATCCTGATGCAGAATACAGTGCCTGCCGGCGAGGGCGGTATGTGTGCAGTGATGGGGCTTGAAGCGTCTAAGATCGAGGAAGTTCTTGAACGTATGGACGATGATGCCTGTGTGACCATTGCAAATTATAACTGCCCGGGGCAGATTGTGATAACCGGGAAGACAGAGGCGGTGGAAGAAGCATCCGCACGCCTTAAGGAAGCAGGTGCGAAGCGGGTAATGATGCTGAATGTCAGCGGACCGTTCCATTCACCCCTTCTGATACCGGCAGGAGAAGAGCTTTCGAAGGAGTTAGAGACGGTAACGCTCCATTCTCTGGACATTCCCTATGTGACAAATGTGACGGCCGAAAAGGTAGAAGATATCAGGGAGACGAAGGGATTGCTTAAAGCACAGGTAAGCTCCCCGGTACGATGGATGCAGAGTATGGAATATCTGATCAGGGAGGGCGTTGATACATTTGTTGAGATTGGTCCGGGGAAGACGCTTGCGGGATTCCTTAAGAAGATCGACCGTAATGTCAGGGTATGTAATATCGCTTCCTGGGAGGATATGGAGAAAGTAACCGGAGAATTCAGAGAAGAACGTTAGTACTGGTCCTGTGACTGATCGATGAGAATAGAATGAAAATTAAGGAAGGACAGAGTATGTTAGAAGGGAAAGTAGCAGTCATAACCGGTGCGTCAAGAGGAATTGGCAGGGCGATTGCCCTTAAGCTTTCATCTATGGGCGCGGTTGTGGTCATTAATTATAACGGCTCAGAAGAGAGAGCAAGAGAGGTGCAGCAGGAGATTGAGACGAATGGAGGAAGGGCTTCTGTTTATCGGTGTGATGTGTCCGATTATGAGAAATGTGAGACATTTATCCAGGATGTCATCAGGGAATATGGACATCTGGATATACTTGTCAATAATGCCGGCGTTACCCGGGACGGTCTTCTGATGAAGATGACCAGGGAAGCATTCGACCAGGTGATCGATACGAATCTTAAGGGAGCATTCCATACGATCCGGTTTGCAAGCCGTCAGATGATGAAGCAAAGATATGGGCGCATCATCAATATGTCTTCGGTAGTGGGGGTGACCGGGAATGCCGGCCAGGCTAATTATGCGGCATCCAAGGCCGGTGTCATCGGCCTTACCAAGGCAGCGGCAAGGGAGCTTGCATCAAGAGGAATTACGGTGAATGCTATTGCGCCAGGGTTTATTGAGACGGATATGACAAGCGTATTGCCAGAGAAGGTAAGAGAAGCGTCTGTCGCACAGATTCCGCTTGGGAGTTTTGGAAAGCCGGAGCAGGTAGCGGCTGCGGCAGCATTTTTAGCGTCGGAAGATGCAGGATATATCACCGGACAGGTGCTGCATGTAGACGGCGGCATGGTGATGTAAGGAACTGCATAAAAGGCGGTATCGGGGGTAAGGAAAGGAATATCATAATATGAAAAGAAGAGTTGTAGTGACCGGGCTTGGGGCTGTGACGCCGATTGGAAATACGGTGGAAGAGTTCTGGGACAGCATCAGGGAAGGAAAAGTGGGGATTGGTGAGATTACCAAATTCGACACTTCGGAATATAAGGTGAAAGTCGCCGCAGAGGTGAAGGATTTTGCTGCGAAGGATTATATGGATTTTAAAGCGGCGAAACGTATGGAGCCATTCTCCCAGTATGCAGTTGCAGCGGCCATGGAGGCATATCAGGATGCCGGCCTTGATATTAAGAAAGAAGATCCGTTTCGTGCGGGTGTGATCGTAGGGTCGGGGATCGGCAGCCTTCAGGTTGTGGAGCGTGAATATGAGAAGATCCGGACAAAGGGACCCGGCAGAGTGAATCCGCTTATGGTGCCGCTGATGATCTCCAACATGGCGGCGGGAAATATCTCTATTCAGTTAGGGCTTCAGGGGAAATGTACGAATGTGGTGACGGCCTGCGCATCCGGGACTAACTGTATCGGCGATGCGCTGCGGGCCATACAGTATGACGACGCGGACATCATGTTCGCGGGCGGAACAGAGAGCTGCATCTGTCCTACGGGAGTTGCAGGTTTTACCAGCCTGACTGCATTGTCTGCTTCCCGGGATCCCATGCGTGCATCGATACCATTTGACAAGGACCGGGACGGATTTGTGTTGGGTGAAGGCGCCGGCGTAGTGGTATTAGAGGAACTGGAGCATGCGAAGGCAAGAAATGCGCGGATCTATGCAGAGGTTGCGGGATACGGAGCTACCGGAGACGCCTATCATATTACTTCCCCGGCGGAGGACGGGAAGGGGGCGGCAGCGGCAATGTCCCTTGCAATGAAAGAAGGGGGCATCGAGCCGTCACAGGTGGATTACATCAATGCCCATGGAACCGGTACGCACCATAACGACTTATTTGAGACGAGAGCGATCAAGCTGGCGCTTAAGGATGCAGCGAAGGATGTGGTTATCAATTCAACCAAATCCATGATCGGACATTTGCTTGGAGCGGCAGGCGGAGTCGAGTTTATTACCTGTGTGAAAACTATCCAGGATGGATTCATTCACCAGACTATGGGGACGATGGAAACAGATCCTGAGTGTGATCTGAATTATGCGGTTGGTGCACCCGTGGAAAAAGATGTCAATTATGCTCTTACCAATTCCCTCGGCTTTGGAGGACATAACGCCACGCTGCTGCTGAAAAAGTACGAGGAATAAGGAGTGACGGCTCCAAAACGCGGCAGACAGGCAATCGAACAAAAGGAGGCCTATAGTATGGAAATAGAGAATCTTATCAAATTAATTGAGACCGTGTCCGCATCTCGGCTGACCGGACTGAAATACGAAGAAAACGGAGTGAAGCTGCATCTGACGAAGAAGAAAGATCAGGTTCAGGTCGTGTCTGCACCGTGTGCGGGTGAAGGTTCTGTCAAAGCGGATGTGTCAGTTCCGGTGACAAATGATGCCGCCGAAAGTGGAGCGGATGAAGGAAGCTGCCGGGAACAGGCGGGCCGGATCGTGACATCGCCGTTAGTAGGTACCTTCTATGCAGCTCCATCGGAGGATGCAGCGCCTTTTGTGGCAGCGGGGGATACGGTAAAGAAGGGACAGACACTGGCGATCATAGAGGCCATGAAGCTTATGAACGAGATCGAAAGCGAATATGACGGGATCATAGAAGAGATACTGGTTGAGAATGGGCAGGCAGTGGAGTATGGACAGCCGTTGTTCAGGATTCGATAGATAAGGAGACAAATATGAAGCTAGATATTAATCAGATCAAGGATATCATCCCCCACCGCCATCCGTTTCTTCTCCTGGATTACATCGAGGATTACGAGCCAGGCCAATATGCCGTTGGATACAAATGTGTGTCTTACCGTGAGGAATTCTTTGCGGGGCATTTCCCGGGGGAGCCGGTGATGCCGGGAGTCCTGACTGTGGAAGCGTTGGCACAGGCCGGTGCGGTGGCAATCTTAAGCCTTGAAGAGAACAGGGGAAAGACGGCCTACTTTGGCGGTATTAATAAATGCAAGTTTAAGGGCAAAATCGTACCCGGAGACAAGGTGCGCCTGGAGACCCGCATTATTAAGCGGAAAGGTCCGGTGGGAGTCGGAGAAGCGGTTGCCAGCGTAGACGGAAGGACAGTTGTCACAGCAGAGCTGACATTCATGATTGGATAGGTGGGAGAATGATCAAGAAAGTATTAATTGCCAACCGGGGCGAGATTGCGGTGCGTATTATCCGTGCCTGCAGGGAAATGGGAATCGAGACGGTAGCGGTATATTCTGAAGCGGATAAAGAAGCTCTCCATGCGAAGCTTGCGGATGAGGCGGTCTGCATCGGTCCGGCAGCGTCATCAGAAAGCTATTTAAGTATGGAACGGATTCTCAGTGCCACGATTGTAACGGGCGCCGATGCGGTTCACCCGGGTTTTGGATTCCTGTCGGAGAACAGCAGATTTGCGGAGCTGTGTGAACAGTGTAATATTACTTTTATCGGGCCGGATTCGAAGGTTATAGCAAAGCTTGGGAATAAGCAGGAGGCCAGGAATACTATGACAGCGGCCGGTGTACCGGTTATACCCGGGAGTACCAGGCCCATCTATGAGGCGGCAAAGGGTGCTAAGGTAGCTTCAGAAGTTGGTTATCCGGTGATTGTAAAGGCAGCCCTTGGAGGCGGCGGCAAAGGAATGCGCGTTGCCAACACGCCGGAGGAATTCGAACAGAGCTTTCAGACCGCACAGAAGGAAACACAGATGGCGTTTGGCGATAACACGATGTATATTGAGCATTTCGTGCAGCATCCAAGGCATATAGAGTTTCAGATACTGGCAGATCATTATGGCAATGTGGTTCATCTGGGAGAACGGGACTGTTCTATCCAGCGGAACCATCAGAAGATGATTGAGGAATCTCCCTGTGCTGTCCTGTCGGATGAGCTGCGCAGGCGGATGGGCGAAGCGGCCGTGAAGGCGGCAAAGGCGGCGGGCTACCAGAATGCCGGGACGATAGAGTTTTTGTTAGAGAAGAGCGGAAGCTTTTATTTTATGGAAATGAATACCCGCATTCAGGTAGAGCATCCGGTCACAGAGTGGGTGACGGGGATAGACCTGATCAAGGAGCAGATTCGGATTGCTTCAGGGAAAAGGCTCGCGTTTACTCAGGAAGATATTCATCTGAACGGCCATGCTATTGAATGCCGGATCAATGCCGAGAACCCGGCCAGGGGCTTCAGGCCGTCGCCCGGAACCATTACAGATATGTATCTGCCCGGCGGTAAGGGAATCCGGATCGATTCTGCCATCTACAGCGGGTACACCATACCTCCCTACTATGACTCTATGGTGGCGAAACTCATTGTATGGGCAAAAAACCGCAGCGAGGCAATACGTAAGATGCAGAGTGCATTAGGAGAGGTAATCATAGAGGGAATTGATACGAATGTGGATTATCAGTATGAGATTCTCAGCCGTCCGGATTATCTATCGGGTGATATCGACATAGAATTTATTGCGGAAAATGAAGAGGCACTTCGCGAAGCCCTGCGTGAAGAGGCGGATTAAAAAATGTAAAGGTGACGTTTTATGAAGCTGGATAATGTGTTTAAGAAGACCAGGCTTGCGTCTGGGAGAAAAGGATATATTGCGTTAAGTTCCGCGAAGCCGGAGGTACCGGAGGGACTTTTAAAGAAGTGTAATAAATGCGGCAGCGCGATTGTTGCCAAGGATGTAAAAAATGATTATTACATCTGTCCGAAATGCGGAGGATATTTCCGTGTACATGCATACCGCCGTATTGAGATGATAGCAGACGCGGGAACCTTTGAAGAATGGGATCAGGGCCTGACTGCGCCCAATCCTCTTGACTACAAAGGATATGAGGAGAAGCTTGAGGCGCTTCGTGAGAAAACGGGACTTGCAGAGGCCATCGTCACAGGAAAGGCATGTATTGACGGGACAGAGACGGTCTTAGGGGTCTGCGACGGCCGTTTCCTGATGGCGAGCATGGGGGAAGTGGTAGGAGAGAAGATTGCAAGGGCCGTTGAACGGGCTACCAAAGAACGGCTTCCGGTGATCCTGTTTGCCTGCTCCGGGGGCGCCAGGATGCAGGAGGGAATCATATCTCTGATGCAGATGGCGAAGACTTCAGCCGCGCTAAAGAGGCACAGCGATGAAGGTCTTCTGTACATCAGTGTGTTGACAGATCCCACGACGGGAGGCGTAACAGCGAGTTTTGCAATGCTGGGCGATGTGATTCTGGCAGAGCCCAGGGCGCTGATTGGCTTTGCCGGACCAAGAGTGATTGAGCAGACGATCGGGCAGAAGCTTCCTAAGGGTTTTCAGCGATCAGAATTCCTTCTGGAGCATGGTTTTATAGACGGAATCGTGGAGCGGCCGCAGCTTAGGGAAACCTTATCTCTGCTTTTGAAGCTGCACAAAGAAGGAAGAGATACGAAGACGGCAGACGGGGCAATGACAGGCAGGAAAGTCCTGACAACCAGGGAAGCCGGTGAAGGAGAAGGCGATCCTGTGAAAGAATTAGATATTCACAACAGGATTGCAAAGGCCTGGGACCGTGTTCAGCTTTCACGTATGAACGACCGCCCGGTAGGAAGCGATTACATCAGGGAGTTATTCACAGATTTTATAGAATTTCACGGGGACAGATATTTTGCCGATGATAAGGCAGTTGTTGGAGGCGTTGCCAGATTCCGGGGAATTCCGGTGACGGTGATTGCTCAGGCGAAGGGAACGAATACGAGGGAGAATATAGAGCGTAATTTCGGTATGCCCTCCCCGGACGGATACCGCAAGGCGCTGCGGCTGATGAAGCAGGCGGAGAAGTTCGGCCGTCCCGTCATCTGTTTTGTAGATACTCCGGGCGCCTTCTGTGGATTGGAGGCAGAGGAACGGGGGCAGGGGGAGGCCATTGCCAGAAGTATATATGAGATGTCGGCTCTTAAGGTTCCGGTACTTTCGATGATCATCGGAGAAGGCGGAAGCGGCGGAGCCCTTGCCATGGCTGTGGCGGATGAGGTATGGATGCTTGAGAATTCCGTGTATTCGATCCTCTCTCCGGAAGGATTTGCAAGTATCCTGTGGAAGGACAGCGCAAAGGCCAAAGAAGCAGCAGGGGTGATGCGGCTTACGGCGGAGGATCTCTATCGTATGGGTATTGTGGAGGAGGTATTTGCAGAACCGTCCCATTTCACAGTAGAGAATCTGAAGGAGGTCACCTATAAGCTGGCAGGCAGGATAGAGGAGTTTCTGAACCGTTATGGGCAGATGTCCGCGGCGGACCTTACGAATCGCCGCTATGAGAGATTCCGCAGAATTTAGGGATCAGCAGTCGAACTGCTTATGGAAGACAGACAATACAGGAGAATGATTATGAATATTCATCCATTAACGATAGGAAATATAGAAGCAGGTGTTCCGGTCATACAGGGAGGCATGGGCGTGGGTATCAGTCTTGGAAATCTCGCAGGGGCAGTTGCTAAGGAGGGCGGCATAGGAGTGATCTCTGCCGCCCAGATTGGTTTTCGGGAGCCGGATTTTGATAGAAATACAAAGGAGGCGAACCTAAGGGCGATCAGGAAAGAATATCAGAAAGCAAGAGCAATCGCACCAGAGGGGATCATCGGGTTCAACCTGATGGTGGCCATGCGCCATTATGAAGAGTATGTAAAGGCGGCGATTGATGCCGGCGCGGATATCATCATATCCGGTGCGGGACTGCCCATGGATCTTCCAAAGGCTGCCGCAGGCTATGATGTACTGCTCGCACCGATCGTATCTACGGAGAAGTCTGCAAACGTAATCCTCAAGTACTGGGGAAAGAAATATGAACGCATGCCGGATCTTCTGGTGATTGAAGGGCCAAAAGCAGGGGGACATCTGGGATTTACAAAGGAACAGCTTGGGGAGTATGGAATATCGGGCGCGGAGGATTCAGGAAAAAGCCAGGAGTTATATGATAAAGAAGTCCGAAAGATTCTGGATACGGTAAAGAAGTATGAGGAGCTATATCACTGCAGGATCCCCACGGCGCTTGGAGGCGGTATCGAGAACAGGCAGCAGGCCGCGCATGCATTTTCTCTTGGCGTGGATGCCATACAGGTTGCGACAAGGTTCGTTACGACCAGGGAGTGTGATGCAGATATCAAGTATAAAGAAGCTTATATACATGCAAAAAAAGAGGATATCACGATTGTAAAAAGTCCGGTCGGTATGCCGGGACGGGCGATCATGAATCCATTTATGGAGAGAGTGGCGGCGGGTGAACAGATCCCTCACAGCCCCTGCCACAGATGCCTGAAGCGATGTAATCCGGCAGAGATTCCGTATTGTATCACGGACGCCCTGATCCATGCGGCAAAGGGAGAGATTGACGAAGCGTTATTGTTCTGCGGTGCATATGCATACAGGGCAAAATCTCTGGAAACCGTAAAAGAAGTTATTGATTCTCTGATAGCAGAAAGAGTATAATAAAAGACGGATGGAGGTGAATGGGAATGGAAGAGGCATATATGACGATCAACAATATTCTGGTGAATCTGATCAATGAGATCTGGGAACTGGAAGAAAAGGCCATTATCACGGAAGAATTCAAAGATCTGACCAATAATGACATGCATGTCATCGAAGCGGTCGGCACCGGTGATGGCAGGAATATGTCGTCCATTGCCAGGAAACTGAATATTACAGTCGGATCTCTTACAACTGCTATGAACAGCCTGGTTAATAAAAAATATGTCGAACGCCGCAGGAGCGAAAAAGACAGAAGAGTCGTGTTTGTGAAGCTGACCGCCAAGGGAATCAGGGCTTACCGGCATCATGAAGACTACCACAGGCAGATGACTCAGGCTGTACTTGACAAGCTGGATCCGGCAGAGATACCGGTACTGCTCAAGACGTTAGATGCATTATCGGAATTTTTTGTCGGATACAAGGACCGTAAGGAGATCTCTTAGGAACAGTCGTTCCTTAGATGAGGAAAGGGAGTCATAACCGATGGTAAAAGGTGTAATATTTGATATGGATGGGCTGATGTTCGATACCGAGCGGTTGTCATCCATTTTTTGGAAACAGACAGGCGATCAGTTTGGGCTTGAGGTTCCGGTGGATTTTGTGAACAGCTTTCGCGGAAGGAATCCGGCAGCGATCCGGGAAGCATTCCTTGATAAATACGGACAGGATTTTGATTATGAAGAGTTCCGGGAGGTCAGGACCCGGCTTCAATATGATTATATCAGGGAAAAAGGGGTTCCGATGAAAAAGGGTCTGATCGAGCTGCTGGATTACCTGAAGGGGAAGGGCATACGGATGGCGGTAGCGACATCTACGGACCGGAAGCTTGCCGATACCATGCTCGAGAGAGCAGGAGTCAGGGAATACTTTGATGCATTTGCCTATGGAGATGAGGTGGCAAGGAGCAAGCCATACCCGGATGTATTCTTGAAAGCCGCCGAAGAGATAGGGGTTCCCATCAGAGAATGCCTGGTGCTTGAGGACAGTATCGCAGGTGTGAAGGCCGGCAAGGCGGCAGGAGGCTATATCATCCACATTCCGGATCTGATTGTGGTTCCGCAGGAGGTGAAGGAAGGGATTACGGCGCAGTTTGACAGCCTTGATGAAGTGATTGGCTGGATTGAAAGTGTATAAAGGGTCATATGTCCAATAGCATGTAAGTGGCAGGGAGGGAATGTCATGTATGAAGAAGAGGTAAGAAAGTTACAGGAGATTATTGATGACAGCAGCAATATCGTATTCTTTGGAGGGGCGGGAGTATCTACGGAGAGCAATATCCCGGATTTCAGAAGTGCGGACGGCTTATATCAGCAAAAATACCGCTATTCGCCGGAACAGATCGTAAGCCACAGCTTTTTTGTTCAGAATACAGAAGGTTTTTATGATTTTTACAAAGAAAAGATGATGTTTCTTGACGCAAAGCCGAATCCCGCGCATCAAAAGCTTGCAGAACTCGAGCGTGCAGGGAAGCTGTCGGCGGTGATCACCCAGAATATCGACGGCCTGCACCAGGCGGCAGGCAGCAGGAATGTGCTGGAGCTTCACGGAAGCATCCACCGCAATTACTGTCAGAAGTGCGGTGAATTCTACGATGCAAAATATGTGAAGAATTCAGAAGGAATTCCCAGGTGCACCTGCGGCGGGAGGATTAAGCCAGATGTGGTCCTGTATGAGGAGGGGCTTGATCCTGACGTGATCCAGAGAAGCATTCACGCGATCAGTCATGCGGACACATTGATTATCGGCGGTACATCGCTGGTTGTGTATCCGGCGGCAGGCTTTATCGATTATTTCCGCGGGAAGCATCTCGTAGTGATCAATAAAAGTGCAACGGCGAAAGAGGTTCGGGCCGAGCTTACCATAGCAGCGCCGATCGGAGCGGTCTTTTCACAGATTCAGGTATAACCATGGCCGGATAGACAAGGGGTGCGGATTAACGATCGCATCCCTTGTCGAAATTTGTCGATCTTTTATATCTTGCGAAAGAGACAGAACTGTGCTACTATTTGATAAATCAATATCTGTCCATCTATGTACAGTTTTGTACTCATATCCATTCTGACAGTCTATCGATTTTCTTTATAAGTTTTATTCCCATTTTTTATTTTCTTATATTAGGATTTACAGCGATTCTATGATTATCTGATGCCAGATTAGTCTTTTCTGGTTTCTATTCTTTCCGGTTTTTGAAAAATTGCCGGCAGAAGATTCAGGAGGAATTCTTTTAACGTTCTTAGATTTTATCCCCTTAGATTGATTGGTCCTTTAAAGATGGTGACAGGCGAAGAGCCTGAAAGCTTATGCAGAATCGAAGTGAGGAAGAACGCCGGATGGCAGAGCGTGATTAAAAAACCATGTAAGTGAAAGGAGCAGCAAACGTATGAAAAGATCAAGAAAGGGAATATCGTGTATTCTGATGCTCGTATTGTGTCTGTCGATGATACTGCAGCGTACAGGAGCAGTGTCTGCCCTGGAGGAGATACCGGGCGGGGCAGGTACGGCAAAGGCGGAGCACAAGGTGACATTAGAGGAAGCAGAAGGCGGAAGAGCCTGGTTTGGAGATTCGAAAGAAGAGACACAGATTTACAGAGAAGGCGACAGGGTTACATTCCGAATACGGTCAGATGAGATGTTTGAATTGGAGAAAGTGACGGCCGTCGGTGCAGGAACAGGAGAAGAGCTGTTTATTTTGGAGCCGGCGGGGGAGGAAGCGTATGCTTTTTGGATGCCGGATCAGGATGTTGCCATAAGAACTGTATTTGCCCGAAGGATGGCGGAAGAACCGGCGAAGGACACAGAAGCGGCGGAAGAATCCGGTGAAGTAATCGAACCCGCGCCGATGAATGCCGTAAGCTCCTATGCGGCAGCCAGATCGGGAAGTACGTCCAGTCAGTTAAGAGCCAAGATCGGACGGATTCGAGTGTATAACGATAACAGTGAGCAGATCAAGACATATAATGAGGGGATGCTGGGCGTAGACGGCAAAGCGGCTTTCTGTCTGAATCCGCTGGTTAATTTTCAAAGCGGAAGTGTTACGGCTGTGAATCTACTGGAATATGGACTCAAACAGTCCGATATCACGGCATGTGCATTATATATCAAATATGCTTACGAACATAATGAGCTGACAGACGATCAGAAATATCTGGCGGCGCAATGCCTGGTATGGCGGCATTTGAACGGTCCTTTTAGCTGGAATTGCGGCAATATCCATGTGGATGGTTCGGATTTTAACCTGGATCTGCAAAATCAGGTATATGCAGATGCAATTAACAAAGTAGCAGCAAATATGGGCAGATATGTGGGGGAGGGTACCGCATATCTGAATGGTGCATCCCAGCCGTTGGCGCACTTTTTGCTCCGTGAGGTTACGGAAGTCCCGGACAAGCCGGAGATTCCGGATGTTCCGGAAGAACCGCCCACCGGTTTTGCAAGATTGGTAAAAGAGTCAGGGAATACGGAGATCACGGAGAATAATCCCTGCTATTCTCTGGGGGGAGCCCAGTATGGTGTGTATGAGAACAGAGCGTGCACAAAGCTTGCGGCTACTCTGATCACGGATACGAAGGGAAAGACCGATACAATAGAACTTGAAACAGGGACGTACTATGTGAAGGAAAATCAGGCACCCAAAGGATATATCCTGGATACGCAGGTGCATACGGTGAGAGTCAGCGAATCCAAGACTTCAGTGCTTCGGGTGAGCGACGAGCCGGTTCATGATATGTCTGCCATAGAATTATACAAGATTGACAGGGGAACCAGGATGCCGGGGGCCGAGGGAGCGGCGTCCCTTGAGAATTCCAGATTCAGGGTGAATTTTTACCAGGGCTATTACAGTGAAGAGAATCTTCCGGAAAAACCTGCCAGAAGCTGGGTACTGAAGGCAAGGACCGGTTCTGTGCGGGAGAGGACGGCAGGAAGTCTCAGACTCTTAGAAGAAACAGAAAAAGTATCCGGGGATGCGTTCTACAAAGTCGGTAATGCCATAACGCTGCCTCTTGGGACCATCAGTGTAGAAGAAGTGCAGCCGCCGGCAGGATATCTTCTGAATCCATTATATCTGCAGGCAGACAGCGGTATCGAACAGGGAGAAGGCCTGTATGTTTCACAGATTCTCCAAAGCGGTGTTCAGGCAGCTCTTGAGGGAGGCAACGCATATGCAGTGGCAGACGGCGTGTTCAGAGGCGATATCGAATTGACCAAGATCGACAAGAATACTCAGGAGCCTATGGAAGGCGTGCAGTTTCGGCTTACATCCAATACAACGGGGGAATCGCATATATTTACGACAGATGCCAACGGACATTATTCTTCCAATGCTGCCTATGCGGCACACAGCCATAACACGAACAGAGGAAATATAGGGGACGGCTTGTGGTTTGGCCTGAATGCCGACGGTCAGATGGCGGCGGTTGACGACAGCGTGGGCGCGCTTCCCTATGATACCTATACATTAGAGGAGTTAAAATGTGCCGCCAATGAAGGAAAGTATCTCTATAAAGGTCTTGTATCCATCACGAGAGACAGCTATATTGTGAATCTGGGAAATATTGAGAATGCAGACATACGTATCGGCACGTCGGCGAAGGACGAGGCGACCGGTACCCGCTATGCAAAGGCAGACAGTGATACGGTAATTATAGATACGGTTGACTATATCGGACTGAGAAAAGGAGAAAACTTCAGGATGGTGGGAACCCTGATGAACCGTACAACGGGAAATCCTGTATTGTGTGAGGATGGAAGCGTGTTCACGGTGACGAAGGAGTTTTCCCCAAAGGATTCTAACGGGACGGTCGAGATGGAATTTTTCTTTGATGCTTCTAAGCTTCGGGGGATGGATGTTGTCGTATTTGAAGAGCTGTACAAAGGAGATGAAAAACTGGCAGAGCATAAAGATATCAATGATTCATCCCAGACCATCCATTTCCCGGATATTGCGACACAGGCCGCAGATCAGGAGACAGGCTGTGAAATGTCCAGGGCAGATGAGGAGATTACCATTGTGGATACGGTTGCATATGAGAATCTTAGGGCGGGACGCAAATATACGGTGACAGGGATTCTGATGGATAAAGAAACCGGAAAAGAAGCCCGGGATCATTATGGCAATAAGATCGAGTCACAGACAGAATTTACCGCGCCGGATTCTATCGGGACGGTTGAAGTGGTATTCCGGTTTGACGGCAGGGGAATGGGCGGCAGTACACTTGTGGCATTCGAGGCACTTAAGAAAGACGGACGGGAGTATGCGGTACATAAGGACATCCGTGATGAGGCCCAGACTGTCTATATCCCAAAGATCGGGACAGTGATCCATGATGACGATACGAAGGAGCACCTGTCCCGGGCAGATTCTGATGTGACATTGGTGGACGAAGTCAGATACGAAAATCTTGTCCCGGGGAGAGGATATGTTTTGGAAGGTATGCTGGTTGATCAGGAGACGAAGAAGGCGGCAGTGGATGCGCAGGGTAATAAGATTACTGCGAAGACGACCTTCACACCGGCAAAGAAAGACGGCAGCGTGGAAATTGTATTCAAGTTTGACGGGTCCGGGCTTAAGGGAAAGACATTAACGGCTTATGAAGAACTTTTCTATAACGGAAAATCAGTGGCGGAGCACAAAGACGCAGAGGATAAAGAACAGACCATTTATTTTCCTGAGATTGCTACGGCAGCAACAGACGAAGAGACAGAACTTCAGATGTCCTATGCAGATGAAGAGGTAACCATCCGGGATGTGGTTCGTTATGAGAATCTGATCTCCGGGAAGAAGTATACGATGCAGGGAACGCTTAGGGATAAGGTAAGCGGGCAGCCATTAAAGGATGCAGAAGGAAAAGAAATTATGTCCAGGACAGAATTCACGGCAAAAGATACAGACGGTGAGGTAGATGTGGTATTTCGGTTTGACGGGAGTCTCCTGGCCGGAAGGATTACGGTTGCTTTCGAAGAGCTGCTGGTCGAGAAGAAAAGTATTGCAGTTCATGCAGATCTGAATGATACGCCGCAGACAGTAAAATTCCCAGGTATCCGGACGACAGCCGTCGATTCCGAGACCGGAGTCAATCTGACGATGGCGGCAAAAGAGGTTACAGTGATAGATACAGTAGCTTATCAGCATCTGAGCGCAGATCATCAGTACCGCCTTGAAGGGATACTGATGGATCGGGAGACGGGTAAGCCGGCTCTGGATGCGGACGGGAAAGAGATTCATGCGAGAACTTCCTTTGTGCCGGAAGAGTCTGACGGAACCATTGAATTGACATTTCGTTTCCCGGGGAAAGGGCTTGAAGGGCATACTTTTGTTGTATTTGAGGAGCTGTTCCTCAAGAAGTCGTGGTTTCAGAAGGTTCCTGTTGCGGTACATAAGGATGTTGAGGATGAGGCGCAGACCATTCATATTCCAAGAATTCATACGAATGCCGTCGATGACGAAACGGAAACTCAACAGGCCAAGGCGGATGAGACGGTCAGCATTACCGATACGGTGTCTTATGCCAATGTTCTTCCCGGATGTGAATATCGGGTAACGGGAGTGCTGATGGATCAGGAGACAGGAGAGGCGATACGGGATGATGACGGGAAGAAGGTGACGGCAGAGACGATTTTTATTGCCGAAGAGACTGAAGGTGAAGTCGAAGTAAAGTTTCAATTTGGCGGCGTTTCCCTGGCCGGAAAGACGCTGGTTGTATACGAGACACTTATTTTCGGGGAGAAACCGATTGCAAAGCATGAAGACCTGAAGGATGAAAAACAGAGTATCTACATACCGTCTGTCAGGACGTTTGCGAAAGGGAAGGAAGGAGACAGAAAAGAAATACTTCTTGAGGAAGATATTACTGTCATAGATCAGATCGAGTACAAGAATCTGCTGGTCGGTGAAGAATATAGGGCAGTGGGGACGGTGATGGATAAGGTAAGCGGCGAAGCGTTGATCAGAGACGGAAAGCCCGTCACTGCCGAATGTGTATTCAGCGCAGAAAAAACGTCCGGCAATGTAGAGGTGGAATTCACATTTAAGAACGAAGGCTTAGGAGAGCGAGAACTGGTAATATTTGAAAAACTCTATATGGCCAGGAATGAGAAAGAAGCAGCAGTTCATGAAGATATAAATGATGAAGGCCAGACAGTGAAGCTGGTAAAGAAAATGTCTCCGGTAAAAATACCGAAAACCGGGGATCTCAGTATGAGACAGACAGGTTTCTATCTTGCCGCGTTGCTGGTAAGCGGATGGTTTACAACGCATATGACAGGCCGTCGTATGTCGGGAAAGAGACGGAATCCAAGGCGTCTGTGACGGCCAAAGACGGATGCCTGAGTATTATAAGGTGTAAAGAGTTGGATTTGTCTGGAATTTACATCATGTTATACTGGACATGAGACGAATCTTCAAGTACAATAGGGAATATGAGATTAAAAACAGAGTTCGCTCGGTAATTGTTCCTCTCCTCGTGGGGACGCGGATGTCTTTTTGGGGAGAGGGACAGGACGGATGGTCATACTCAGATTAAGAGAATATACAGTAGAAAGGATAAAGAGAAGATGAGTAACCTTACAGAGATCAGGTGGCATGGCCGCGGCGGCCAGGGTGCCAAGACTGCTGCATTGCTCCTTGCAGACGTAGCATTTCAGACAGGAAAATATGTCCAGGGTTTTCCGGAGTATGGGCCGGAACGTATGGGTGCGCCGATTACGGCTTATAACAGGATCAGTGATACACCGATCCGTGTACATTCCAATATCTATGATCCGCAGTATGTGGTAGTCGTAGATGAATCCCTGCTGGAGGCGGTCAATGTGACCGGCGGGCTTAAGAAGGATGGAGCGATCCTTGTGAATACGCAGCGCGCGAAAGAAGAGATTATTCCTCATCTGAAGGGGTATGAAGGAGAGTTATACACCATTGACGCCCACAAGGTATCCATGGCGACCATGGGCAGATATTTCCCTAACACACCGCTTCTTGCGGCAATTGTGAAGGTGGCGGGAATCATGGATGAGGAAACATTCTTAAGAGAAATGAAAGCGTCATTTTCCCATAAGTTTGCCAGTAAGCCGGAAGTGATTGACGGCAATATGGCAGCGCTTAAAATGGCGCTTGAGGAGGTGCGGTAATGGCAGCAGATATTACGAAATTAGGCGTTAAGGCAACATGGAAGGACCTGACGGAAGGCATGGTTATCGCCGGGGCAGGTACATCGAAGGATTTTAATACAGGCGAATGGTCTACGGATAAACCGGTATTTATAGAGGAAAAGTGTAAGCAGTGCCTGCTGTGCACACCGGTCTGCCCGGACAGCTGTATTCCGGTGAAGGACGGCAAGAGAGGCGAATTTGACTATGATCACTGCAAAGGATGCGGCATCTGTGTGAAATCATGCCCGTTTGGCGCAATTACGATGGAAGGGGTGTAAATAAGATGGCAAAAAGAGACCGTTTATCAGGAAACGAAGCGATTGCGATCGCGTTAAGACAGATTAATCCGGATGTATTTCCGGCCTTCCCTATCACCCCGTCCACGGAGATTCCGCAGTATTTTGCCTCCTTTGTTGCAAATGGACAGGTAGATACGGAGTTTATCCCGGTGGAGAGTGAGCACAGCTCCATGAGTGCGGCGATCGGGGCGTCCGCGGCAGGAGCAAGAAGCCTCACCGCGACCTCATCCTGTGGTCTTGCGTACATGTGGGAAGAGTTATACATAGCTGCATCTAATCGTCTGCCATTGGCATTGGCGCTTGTGAACCGTGCGCTGTCAGGGCCTATCAATATTAACTGCGATCATTCCGACAGTATGGGAGCAAGAGATGCGGGATGGATACAGATGTACGCGGAAAATAATCAGGAAGCTTATGATAATATGGTGCAGGCTTACCGGATTGCAGAGCATGAGAGCGTCAGACTGCCGATCATGATCTGTCAGGATGGATTTATTACCAGCCATGCGGTGGAGAATATGGAATTACTGGAGGATGAAGAGGTTAAGAAGTTCGTCGGCGAATATCAGCCGGAGAATTATCTGCTGAACCCCCAATGCCCGATGGCGGTGGGCCCGTATTCTATTACAGACTATTATATGGAAGCAAAGCGGAACCAGGCGGAAGGCATGAAGCATGTGGAAGAAGTCGTGCTGGATGTTGCGAAGGAATTCGCAGAGATCTCCGGCAGAGAGTACGGCCTGTTTGAAGCATATCGGATGGAGGACGCCGAGTACGCGGTGGTAATGATCGGGTCGGCGGCAGGTACGACGAAAGATGCTGTTGATAAGCTGAGAGAGCAGGGAGAGAAGGTTGGTCTCTTGAAGATCCGTCTCTATCGTCCGTTCCCTGCAGAAGCCATTGCCAGGACTCTCGAAGGAGTCAAAGCAGTTGCTGTCATGGATCGAGCAGAGGGGTATACCAATCATGGCGGCCCGTTAGGCGCAGACGTGATGGCAGCCTTGTACAGGGCAAGGTCACAGGCTCTTGCGGTCAATTATATCTATGGACTTGGCGGACGTGACGTAAGGGTAGAGGACATGGAAGGCGTATTTGCAACCCTGAAACAGATAGCAGCAAACGGCGATGCGGGTGAGACGTATCGTTATCTGGGAATCAGAGAATAGGGGGGAACAAAAGATGAGCTATAATTTCAAAGAGACGATGAGCAAACCGGAACGTCTGGCACCAGGTCACAGAATGTGTGCGGGCTGCGGCGGAACCATTGCGGTAAGGAATGTACTGCGCGGGCTTCATGAAGGAGATAAGGCGGTCATCGGCAATGCCACAGGGTGTCTGGAGGTATCTACCTTTACCTATCCATATACGGCATGGGAGGACAGCTACATCCATAATGCTTTTGAGAATGCAGGAGCAACTTTAAGCGGCGTGGAAGGCGCGTACAGGGCTCTAAAAAGAAAAGGGAAATTAGATGAGACCTATAAATTCATTACATTCGGCGGCGACGGCGGAACCTACGATATCGGTTTCCAGTCCTTGTCCGGTGCAATGGAACGGAACACGGATATGGTATATGTCTGCTATGACAACGGCGCGTATATGAACACAGGAATTCAGCGTTCCTCGGCTACGCCTATGTATGCGGATACAACGACGACTCCGGTGGGAAGCAGGAGCAACGGCAAGCCGCAGAACCGTAAGGATCTGGCGGCGATCATTGCGGCCCATGATATTCCTTATGTGGCACAGACCACATTTATCGGGAACTTCAAGGATCTTCATGTGAAGTCCGAGAGGGCGATCTATACGCCGGGCGCGGCTTTCTTAAATATTATGGCACCATGCCCAAGGGGATGGAGATACCATACACCGGATATCATGGAGATCTGTAAATTAGGCGTGGAGACTTGCTATTGGCCGCTGTTCGAGGTGGTGGAAGGCAGATGGATCCTGAACTATGAGCCGAAGAAGAAGCTGCCGATCGAAGACTTCCTGAAGCCGCAGGGAAGGTTCAAACATTTATTCAAGAAAGGGAATGAATATCTGATCGAAGAATTCCAAAAGGAAGTGGACCGAAGATGGGAAGAGCTGAAGTTCAGATGTTCCAGAGGATAGAGTAAAGTGAAGAGAGAAAAATTCGGGTCGCGTCTGGGATTTATTCTGGTATCTGCCGGATGCGCGATTGGAATCGGGAATGTATGGAAGTTCCCATATATGTGCGGAGAGTTTGGAGGGGCGGCGTTTATCCTTATCTATCTGATATTTCTTCTGATCATGGGGATTCCGGTTATGATCTGTGAATTTGCAGTGGGAAGAGGAAGCCGGCGCAGTGTGGCGGCAAGTTTTGAGAAGCTGGAACCTGCGGGAACCCGCTGGCATGTGACGAAGTGGATTGGCGTGATCGGCTGCTATATGCTGATGATGTTCTATACAACGGTCGGCGGGTGGATGATGTATTACTGTTACCGCAGCATCAGGGGTGAGTTTGTCGGTGCGTCATCGGATACGGTGGCGGCGGGATTCACCGATATGCTGGGGAATGCGCCGGTTATGATCTTCTGGGTCATCCTGATCTGTGTTGCAGGTTTTGCGGTATGTTATTTTGGGATCCAGAAGGGGATTGAGCGTGTATCGAAGGGAATGATGTCTGCGCTTCTGCTCATCATGGTGGTTTTGGCTGTTCATTCTATATTCCTTGAAGGGGCAGGAGAGGGTATTCGTTTTTATCTGGTACCGGATTTTGTCCGGATGAAGGAGATTGGGATCGGCAATGTGATTTTTGGGGCCATGAGTCAGGCATTCTTTACCCTGTCTATCGGGATCGGCGCTATGCTGATCTTCGGCAGCTATATCGGCAGGGAGAGGAGCCTTGCAGGAGAGGCGATAAGTATTACGGCTCTTGACACATTTGTTGCATTGATGGCAGGCTTCATTATCATACCTTCCTGCTTTGCATTCGGGATTGAACCGGGAGCAGGCCCAAGCCTGATTTTTATCACGATTCCGAATATATTTGCCCGGATGACAGGCGGGCGGGTTTGGGCGGCGTTGTTCTTCCTGTTCCTGACTTTTGCTGCCTTCACGACTATTGTAGCAGTATTCGAGAATATTATCTCATTTTCCATAGACCTGTTTGGATGGTCCAGACGTAAAAGTGTACTGGTGAATGTAACGGCGATCATCATCTTAAGTCTGCCCTGCGTGCTGGGATTCAATGTCCTCTCAGGTATCGAGCCGTTAGGGGCGGGTACGACGATCCTGGATCTGGAAGATTTTATTGTATCCAATAACCTGCTTCCTCTTGGCAGCCTGGGGTATGTATTGTTTTGTACCAGGAAGAACGGCTGGGGATGGGAGAATTTTCTCAATGAGGCCAACGCCGGAGACGGGATTCTTTTCCCGCGCGGGCTTAAAAGATATATATCTTATGTGCTCCCGTTGATCATTATCGTGATCTATCTGAAAGGATATTACGATATGTTTGCCGGACGGGGGACGGCGGTGCTTGCCGGATGGATGGCAGCGGCAGTGCTGTTTTTGGGGTTCGTGTTGTTCTGTGCGGCGGGAGCCGGTAAAAATAAGGAAAAGACAGGAGGTATGTAACTATGAAGTATGAGATACTGGGTGAGACTCTTCCGGTAGTAATCTGCCAGCTTGAGGGAGGAGAGAAGATGATCACGGAAGGCGGCGGTATGTCCTGGATGTCGCCGAATATGCTGATGGAGACGACAACGAACGGCGGCATAGGAAAAGCATTCGGGAGGATGTTCTCAGGAGAGAAGATGTTTCAGAACATCTATACAGCCCAGGGCGGCAATGGTATGATCGCATTTGCATCCAGTTTTCCGGGGTCGATCAAGGCATATGAGATTGGTCCGGGGCAGGAGATGGTTTTCCAGAAGAGTGCGTTTTTAGCCGGAGAAGCCGGGGTAGAGTTGTCTGTATTCTTCAACAAGAAGTTCAGTTCAGGCCTCTTTGGCGGTGAGGGCTTCATTATGCAGAAGATCAGCGGCCGCGGTATTGTATTTGCCGAGTTTGACGGGCATGTAGTGGAATATGAACTTATGCCGGGTCAGCAGATTGTTGTTGATACGGGGCATCTTGCGGCGATGACGGCCACTTGTCAGATGGAGATCAAGAGTGTGCCGGGAGTGAAGAACATGCTGTTTGGCGGTGAAGGGCTCTTCAATACTGTAATCAGCGGTCCGGGGAAGGTGTGGCTTCAGACGATGCCGATCAGTAATGTGGCGGGAATACTAAGACCGTATCTGCCTTCCGGATCATAGGAGGAGGGTTTTCCCCATATGTTCCCTGCGATACTGGCTGGGTGAGCATCCCATATACCGCTTAAAGATCTGGCCATAATAGGCCGATGTAGAGAACCCGGTCATGCTTGCGATCTTCGTGACGCTCTCCCCTTCCCGAAGAAGCGGCAGGCTGTTTTGAATCCGCAGGAAGAGGATGTAGTCGAAGATGGTCATCTTCATATATTTTTTGAAGAATCTGCAGCATTCGCTCTTGCAGATATTCACATGCTCGGCGATCTCGTCCAGCGTAAGCTCCTGGGCATAGTGTTCCTGTATAAAGGACAGGATATCCTTAAGCCGTGCCAGATGCTTCTGGGGTCGGTGTTCACTGACCGGAAGAGAACTGTAATACAGGAAAAGCTTCTGCCAGATCTCCGTAAGAATCAGATGTACCTGCAGCTCGTAGTCTGGCAGAACTGCCTGCGACATCTGATAAATAGTGCGGATCTGGCAGATGATATCCTGATGCCAGTCCACATCCTTTCTTAAGTTCAGAGAGTGCCAGCCTTCATTCGATGTGATAAAGTCCACGTATTTTGTCTGTAGAAGGCTGTTCTCATAACCATAGATGAAACGGGGATGGAAGGTGACGGACAGATAATTGCAGTCTTTTCCATCCTTCATATATCCGGAATGAAGGGAGTTGCTGTTGCAGAATAATCCCTCGCCCTCTTTTAACAGGTATTTTTTATCATTGACAAAATATTCAATCTGCCCGGACATAATCCAGGTCAGCTCAATCTCCGGATGCCAGTGCCAGGGAAAAGAGTTCTGTTCATAGGATTGTATTTTTTCCAGGCTTAAGTGGACGGGAAATTCATAATTTCCGTGTTTCTTGATTTCTTTCTGGTCTTTTTCGATGTGTAGCTGCATAGCTGTTCTCCATTTCCTCAATATACTGATAATATTATCGAATATTCTTATTGTATCCCATGCTCTATCTCATTATAATTATAAATCAGATAAGGCAAATGCGCAATAGAAGCGCTGCAGTCCAGGGCAGGCAAAGCTTTGAACTGTTATGTGCGAAGAAGAGTAAGAAAAAGAATGGAGGACATAAGCATGAAGGAGAAATTAATTCAGCAGTTTCAGGAACTGTACAAGGGTGAGGGGGAGATCCGTTCTTATTTTGCGCCGGGTCGTGTGAATCTGATCGGGGAACATACGGATTACAACGGCGGCCATGTGTTTCCATGTGCATTGACTCTTGGAACCTATGGAATCGTAAGAAGCAGAGAGGACAGGAAGCTTCGTTTTTATTCTGCGAATTTTGAGAGGCTGGGAGTGATCGAGACGAGCCTGGATGATCTGGTTCCGGACCCGAAGGCGAATTGGACGAACTATCCAAAGGGCGTGATGTGGGCATTTGAGAAGAGAGGATATAAGCTGACTCATGGCCTGGATATCCTGATCTACGGCAATATCCCCAATGGTTCGGGGCTGTCTTCTTCCGCATCCCTGGAGGTTTTGACAGGGGTAATCTTGAAGGATACCTTTGGATTCGACGTATCTATGGTAGATATCGCGCTGATCGGGCAGGATTCAGAGAATAATTTCAACGGCTGCAACTGCGGAATCATGGATCAGTTCGCGAGTGCCATGGGCAAGAAGGAGCACGCGATCTTCCTGGATACCAACACGCTGCATTACGAGTATGCTCCGGTTGTGTTAGAAGATGCGAAGATTGTGATTACCAACAGCAAGGTAAAGCACAGCCTTGTAGATTCTGCCTACAATGACAGGAGGAATGAATGCGAGACTGCATTAAAAGAGCTTCAGACGGTAACGAAGATTGAGTCGCTGGGTGAACTGACAGAAGAAGAGTATGAGGCACACAAGGATGCCATCAAGGATGCCGTGAGACAGAAGCGTGCAAAACATGCCGTATATGAGAATCAGCGGACGATCCGTGCGGTGGAGGCATTAAAGAATCAGGATGTGGAATTGTTCGGCAAGTTGATGAATGCATCCCATGAGTCTTTGAGGTACGACTATGAGGTATCCTGCGAAGAGATTGATATTCTGGTAGACCTTGCACAGGCGATGCCGGGCGTGTTGGGTTCCCGTATCACGGGCGGCGGATTCGGCGGATGTACGGTCAGCATCGTTAAGAATGATGCGGTAGATACATTTATCAGTGAGATCGGAAAGACCTATCAGGAGAAGGTTGGGCATGAAGCGGAGTTCTATGTAGTAGATATCGGTGACGGCGCAGGGGCTATATAATATCACAGATACAGAATGTGGAGGATAAGAGAATATGTTAAATGAGAATATCAAGAAATTAGTAGAGTACGGCATTCAGACTGGTTTGGTCCCGGAGACGGAGCGTATCTATACGACGAACCTCCTGCTGGATATGTTCCGTGAAGATGACTATGAGGATGTCCCGGTTGATGTAACTGCCATTGAACTGGAATCAGTGTTAAAAGAGCTGCTTGATGAAGCGGTAAAGCGCGGCATCATCGAGGACAGTATCGGTTACAGGGACTTATTCGACACGAAGCTTATGAATTGCCTTCTTCCAAGGCCGGCCCAGGTGCAGGAGACATTTGCGGAGAAATACGAGATCTCTCCGAAGGAAGCGACCGACTATTACTACAAGTTCAGCCAGGACAGTGATTATATCCGCCGCTACCGCGTGAAGAAGGATATGAAATGGAAGGTAGATTCCCCTTATGGCCAGATCGATATCACCATCAACCTGTCCAAGCCGGAGAAGGATCCCAAGGCGATTGCAGCGGCCAAGAACACGAAGGCAAGCAGCTACCCTAAGTGCCTGCTCTGTATGGAGAATGAGGGATACGCCGGACGCCTGAACCATCCCGCGAGAGAGAACCACAGGATTATTCCGATTACCATTAATGACAGCCATTGGGGATTCCAGTATTCTCCGTATGTATATTATAATGAGCACTGTATCGTATTCAACGGACAGCATGTACCGATGAAGATCGAGAAGGCTGCATTTATCAAGCTGTTTGATTTTATTAAGCTGTTCCCGCATTATTTCCTGGGGTCCAATGCAGACCTGCCGATCGTAGGCGGCTCCATCTTGAGCCACGACCATTTCCAGGGAGGCAACTACACGTTTGCCATGGCAAAGGCGCCGATTGAGAAGTCTGTGACGATTCCTGGCTATGAGGATGTGGAGGCGGGAATTGTCAAGTGGCCGCTCTCCGTTCTTCGTATCAGGCATAAGGATGAGAAGCGCCTGATCGAGCTGGCAGATCATGTGCTGGCTGCATGGAGGGGATATACGGACGAGGCTGCGTTCATCTTTGCGGAGACGAACGGGGAACCGCACAATACGATCACGCCGATCGCAAGAAAAGTGGGGGACACCTATGAACTGGATCTGACACTGAGGAATAACATCACCACAGAGGAGCACCCGCTGGGGGTTTACCATCCTCATGCGCAATATCATAACATTAAGAAAGAAAACATCGGTCTGATCGAGGTTATGGGGCTTGCGGTTCTGCCGTCCAGGTTGAAAGAAGAGATGGAGATCCTTGCGGATTATCTGGTAGAGGGCAAGGATATCCGAAGCAATGAGAAGCTTGTGAAGCATGCACGGTGGGCAGAAGCATTCCTGCCGAAGTATGAGAGCATCACCAGAGAGAATGTGATGGATGTGCTGAAAGAAGAGATTGGTATCACATTCACGCATGTGCTGGAGGATGCGGGAGTCTATAAGTGTACGGAAGAAGGGCGCGAAGCCTTTATGAGATTCATAAATACACTCTAGTACACTCGTTATGAGGAAAAGGCCGTTTCGGCTGATTCATAAATTATAAATATATGTTAGGAATTTCTGGAAATTATCAATGGAATAGCCAAGAATGGAAGGCTCCTGTCCGGTATAATAGATATCGGACAGGAGCTTTTTATAAGTTATCACCCGATAATATATGCCAGATGGGGAGCAATCGTTTCACAGACGAATACAACTGTGCAGCATAGTGCTGCAATCCCCATCATATTGACGCCCTTCCATGCGGCAGCGACACCGGCAATCAGGGCCAGGATACCGGCGAGAGGAAGGCTGGGCGCTGTAATAATCGCGGGAAATGTCATGACTGCAAGCGTCACATATGGGACGTAATAGAGAAATGACCGTATAAAAGGATTCTTGATCCTGCCCCGGATGAGGGTCAGCGGGAGGACGCGGATCAGGAAGGATACGGCTGCGGCCACAAGTATGTACAGGTAAATATTATGCGTCATATTCTGATGCCTCCTTCTTTTCTGCTGCTGCGGTTTCGGCGTCGTCTTCGTCCTTTACCGGGAATAAAACGGCGGCGATTCCGGCGATGATCACTGTCAACAGGCTGATCTTCATGCTGTCGGACATCCGGTCAAGCTGAGGAATCCTTGATACGGCAAAGCTTGCAAGAAATCCTGCAATCACCACACCGCCGACGATCTTGTCTGCTTTGGATACAGGGATGATGATGGCGATAAACATACCGTATAATGCCACGCTTAAGGCGCTGACGATGGATGCAGGCAGGATATTGCCCGCAACGATTCCCATAGCAGTGCCAAGTGACCAGCTTGGAAGGGCAATCGCCATCGCACCATAGTTATAATAAGGGTTCAGTGTGCCGATCCTCCCGATGCTGATCCCGAAGATCTCATCTGTAATTCCAAACCCTACCAGGAATCGGTGCGTGTTGGAGGTATTCGGGTCAAATCGCTGGCTTAAGGCGCAGCTCATCAGCATATAGCGAATGTTAGTGATCAGGATGACAAATGCCATCTCGATATAAGGGGCATTTGCCATGATTACGGTGAATTCGGCATATTCTCCGGCGGAGGCGTGATTTAACAGGCTGGATATGAATCCCTGAACGGGGTTCAATCCGGCTTTTTTGGCCACGATTCCCAGAGAAAATGCTACGGCGAAATAGCCAAGGGCAATCGGAATCCCGTCTCGGATTCCATTGATGAAAGCATTCTTGTTTCGATTCATTTTGCAACTCCATTTCTAGATTCCAAAAGAACCTCTTTGTCTAAAATAGTGTACGCATATTAGTATAACTTGTCTGATTCTTAGATTCAAGCGTATATTTCTATTGACATTTTTATATTTTTGTGGTTAAATACTTACATAGTTAATTACTTGAATAACTAACTATGTAAGAGAATAAAAGAAGGAGGCGTTATATGAAACTTGAACTTGATCAGGAAAAGCCTATTTTTATCCAGATTGCCGATGGGATTGAGGATGGGATATTAACAGGTGCATTTCCGGAAGAAAGCCAGATTCCTTCTATTACGGAATTTTCTGTCAATTATAAGATCAATCCTGCCACGGCGCTTAAGGGCATTAATTTACTGGTAGACGAAGAGATCGTATTTAAGAAGAGGGGGGTCGGCATGTTTGTAGCAAAAGGAGCCGTAAGTAAGCTTCGGAAGAAGAGACAGGATCTGTTCTACGATAACTATGTGAGCAGATTGGTAGAAGAGGCGAAGAGACTGGGAATTACCAGTGAAGAGATCATTGCGATGATAGAAAGGGGATTTGTAGAATGAGCAGAATTGAAGTAAGAGATGTATCCAAAGAATTCAGAGATACGAAGGCCTTATCTCATGTGAACCTCTTGTTTGAGGAGAATACCATCTATGGGCTGCTTGGAAGGAACGGCGCAGGGAAGTCCACTCTTCTTAACATTATTAATAACCGTCTGTTTCCGGATGGCGGCGCGGTTTTGATGGGGGAGGAGATACTTACGGAGAATACGGCGCTGCTTTCGAAGTGCTTTCTTACGAATGAGACGAATCTGTATCCGGAAGAGATGAAGGTGAAGGATGCATTCCGGTGGAGCCGGGAATTCTACCCGGATTTTGATGCGGACTATGCGAAGGAGCTCTGCCGGCTCTTTGAACTTCCAACGAAGAAGAAGATCAAGAGCCTGTCGACAGGGTATCAGTCGATCTTCAAGAATATTACGGCTCTGTCGGTCAATGTCCCGTTCGTTTTCCTGGATGAACCGGTCCTGGGGCTGGACGCCTGTCACCGTGAGCTTTTTTATAAGCTCTTGATTGAGAAATATGCTGAGAATCCCTTTACCGCTGTTATCTCGACACATCTGATTGAGGAGGCGGCGAATATTATAGAACAGGTCATCGTGATCGATAAGGGGCAGGTTATACGGAATGAATCGACGGAGAGCCTTCTTGGCAGCGGTTATTGTATCAGCGGACCGACGGAGAAGATCGATGCTTATATCCGGACAAGAGAGGTGATCGGTACGGATACGCTGGGAGGATTGAAAAGTGCTTATGTGATGGGAGAGCCGGATCGGCCGGTACCGTCGGGGTTTGAGGTATCTCAGATGGATCTGCAGAAGTTATTTATTAAGTTGACAGACAATCTTCAGGGAAGATAGAAGGGGCGGTGTATATGAAGAAGATATTAAGATTCCAGTTAAAAGATTTGTCGTACAGTTATCTGGTCTATGCACTCGTGATGATGCTGCTTGCCGGTATCCCGGTTTTTATCTCTTTTGCATATGACGGTGCGAGTATAAATATTAATGGAAATGGTTTTTCGGGCGGTATTTTTTCTCTTGTAGTGGGAATCGCCATATACAAGGAACATTTCCAGATGGCAATTCAGAACAGTATATCGAGAAAATGCTATTTCCAGAGTGTCTTGTGCGTGATGGTGATCACAGGATGTGTATGTACATTGGTTGATTTGCTTTCCTTTTTTCTCAGCCTGAGGCTGGGAGGAAGTCTTTCAGAGAGCAGCAGTGTGAACGCTGTCGATGTATGGCGGATGTGTTACCCGGGATTTTTTGAGAGGGCAGGCGGCGCGGGTGCGGCTGTAAGCTTTCTGTTATCGGTCTTTGTCGCGTTCCTCTTATTTGCCATAGGGACTATGATTGCCGGGGGATACTGCAGGATGGCGAAGAGATACCGGACTATTTATTGTGTTGCGCTTCCGGTCTTCTCTTTTGGAGTTCTGCCTGTGATCGGAGCGTATTTTCATAAGCAGTTATTCAAATTAGCAGATTCCTTTATGGATATCATGGGGATGACAAGCGATAATCCGTTCCTGGGATTATTGGTGATGGCAGTAACCGGCCTCATTCTTCTGTTCCTTTCTTACAGACTCTTAAGAAGAACAGAGCTTAATTGAGACTTGATATCTCCATAATGGTTCCGTATAATAGTATTCGTTGGAGGAATCAGAGAACAGATACGATAAGGTTTCGTATGTATGGAGAAAAGTAATGGTGGAATCTAAGATATTGTTAATAGAAGACGATCCGGCGATCGTGGAGAATCTGTCGGCATTTCTGAAGGAAGAGGGATTCGAAGTCATGGCCGCAGACGGCCAGAAAAAGGCGATGGAGCTTCTGGAAGCAGGACGCCCGGATTTGATCCTTCTGGATGTGACGCTGGCGGAAGGGAACGGATACAGCGCCTGTACGGCGATCAAGATGAAGTATGATATACCGGTGATATTCCTGACTGCACTGGGAGATGAATTCTCGGTGGTTACCGGGCTGGATATGGGGGCGGATGATTATATCAGTAAGCCGTTTCGGCCCAGGGAGCTGGTCTCACGGATGCGTTCCGTACTAAGAAGGGCTGGAAGATCCGGCGGTGCAGTGTACGTCGGTGATCTTAAGGTGGATCTGGAGAAGGGTGTGGTGATGCGCGCGGGGGAGGAATTATTCCTCTCGGCTCTGGAGTACCGGCTGTTTCTCGTATTCTTAAACCATCGCGGCAAGATACTGTCACGGGGACAGCTATTGGAAGAGATATGGGACGTCGTAGGTGAGTATGTCAACGACAATACGCTGACGGTCTACATCAAAAGACTTCGGGATAAGATTGAGCGGGACCCGCAGAACCCGGAGCTCATAAAGACGGTCCGGGGACTCGGCTACCGGATGGAGGCGTAGACGTTGTATTAGCAGGAAGGGTTGTATTATGTGGAGATTCCGTAACAGAGAATTCATGGTACAGGTTGGCATATCTGTGGCAGGAACAATATCAGCCGGAGCGGCCGCATGGGCCGTATGGGGAAGGAACGCTGCGTCTGCGGCGTTCTTTTGCAGTGTATTCTGGTGTGTTATCTGTCTTTTTTGGGAAAGCAGGCGCTATCGGCAGATACGGATGCTTGCAGAGCAGATCGACGAGCTTCTGCATGGAAGCGAGGTGCCGGAATTCAGACATTTCCGGGAAGGAGATATGGAAGTCCTGCGGGATGAGATCAATAAGCTGACGATCCGGCTAAGGGAACAGGCGGCGCTCCTTAAGAAGGACAAATCTTCCCTTGCGGATGCGCTTGCAGACATCTCCCATCAGATACGGACGCCGCTTACGGCTCTCAATATCCTGCTGGAACGTATGAAGAGTCCGGAGATTGATGCGGACACGAGAAGACATCTTCTGCGGGAGGCGGGAAGAATGCTCTCGAAGATAGAGTGGCTGGTGACATCTCTTCTTAAGATGTCCAAGCTGGAGGCCGGAAGCATCGTGCTGCAGAAAGAGACCATCCATATGGACAGGTTCCTGAAAGAAGCAGTCGCGCCCTTTGAGATCTCCATGGAGGTACACGATAAGACTGTAACCGTCACTCAGGCAGGGGGGAAGAGCTTCGTCGGAGACTATGCATGGACGTTGGAGGCGGTGCAGAATGTGATCAAGAACGGGTTGGAGTATACGCCGGACGGGAAGAGTCTTGCTATCTGCTGTGAAGAGAACCCACTCTATACGGAACTTAAGATCACGGATTCGGGATCGGGAATTCCCAAAGAAGACCTTCCCCATCTGTTCGAGCGGTTCTATCGGGGAGAGAATGCAGGAAAAGACAGCTTTGGGATAGGGCTTGCGCTGGCGCAGATGATCCTCACACGGGAGAATGCGGTGATACAGGCCCAGAATGCGCCTGAGGGCGGCGGGCAGTTTCGGATACGATTCTATAAGACGGCGGTGTAATGTGACAGAATTGTTATGGAATAGTCATGGAGGGGTCATATAAGATGGCTATACTGTAATTACATCAGGATAACAAGAGCAATTTTAGAAGTGTCCTGAAAGTCTGATAAGAAAAAGGTGAATCGTATGGAGATATTGAGGGTTGAGGAGCTTTGCAAGGTCTACGGGGAAGGCGAGAATGCGGTGCATGCGCTGAATAAAGTGTCTTTTTCGGCGAACCGGGGAGAATTCATCTCTATTGTCGGTTCTTCCGGGTCGGGGAAATCGACGCTTCTGCACATGATCGGAGGAGTGGACCGGCCGACATCCGGAAGGGTGACGGTAGGAGGGATCGATGTCTATGCGCAGGACGAGGAGGGGCTCGCGATCTTCCGCAGGCGCCAGGTGGGACTGATCTATCAGTTCTATAATCTGATTCCGGTGTTAAATGTAAGGGAGAATATGGCTCTTCCGGTATTGATGGACGGAAGGGAGGTCAACGAGAAGCGGATGGAGGAGCTGCTTGAGCTTCTGAAGCTTAAGCAGCGGGAAGGCCATCTTCCCAATCAGCTGTCGGGCGGACAGCAGCAGAGGGTGTCTATCGGCAGGGCGCTGCTCAATGCGCCGGCCCTTCTTCTTGCCGATGAACCTACCGGGAATCTGGACAGCGAGAACAGCCGGGAGATCATGAAGCTTCTGCGTTATTCCAATGAGGTCTATCATCAGACGGTAGTCGTAATCACCCATGATGAGAATATCGCGCTGCAGGCAGATCGGATCATCGCCCTGGAAGACGGGCGGATCGTGAAAGACGAGGTGATCCGAAGATGAATATTTTCTCAAAGATCACGGCAAAGACGATGCGTGTGAATCGTGTCAGAACAGTTGTAACGATTATTGGTGTGATTCTGTCTACATCTATGATTACGGCGGTCGCGACATTCGGCACCAGTTTTCAGAGATTTCTGGTGAATTACAGTATTGCCATGAACGGGAACTGGCATGCGGCGGTCAGCGGAACGGATGCCGGACAGGCAGAGGATATAAGGGAACATGAGGATGTGGCGAAGGCGGCGGTCCTTAAGGTTCTTGGATATGCCTGGTTTGAACCGGTGGTAAAGCAGTCCCCTCAGATACCTTATCTTTATGTACGTGCTCTGTCAGAAGAAGCGCTAAAGATGCTGCCGGCTATGATGCAGGAAGGCCGTATGCCCCGGACAGAAGACGAGATCGCGGTGCCGTCCGTTCTGCTTGCCAATGAAGACAGGGAACGTCAGACGAAGATTGGGGATACGCTGACTCTTGTGCTGGGTGAACGTTCTTACCAGGGAGAGCGGCTGGGGCAGAGCAATGAATACATGGATGAGGAATTTGAAGAGAATGAGACCTTCACGCCAAAGGAGACCAGGACATTTACGGTAGTCGGCATCTACGATAACTGGCCGGATGTCTCTTACGGCGGTGCAGGATATGATGTGTTGGCGGGTCCTGCAAAAGAAGAGACAGAATACCAGGATGTGTTCATAGAATTGAAGGAACCGCGGGAGGTCTTTGATTTTGCCGAGAAGAACCTGACAAAGGGAGGAACTGTGGTGTTCTATAACCATGAACTTCTAAGATGGCTTGGTATTGTGGATAATTCTAATATTATCGCAGTGCTGGGCGGGCTTCTTATGGTTCTGATCGTTGTGATCATGACGGGCTCCATTACCCTGATCTACAATGCTTTCTCCATCTCGCTGCGGGAGAGGACGGTGCAGTTTGGACTGCTGTCGTCAATCGGTGCAACGAAGAAGCAGCTTCGCCGTGCCATGCGCTATGAGGCATTCTTTGTGAGTGCGATCGGTATTCCGTTGGGGATTCTGGCAGGAATCGGCGGTATCGGCGTGACCCTTCACTATATCGGAGGAGGGCTTACGAACTGGATACACGGTACGGATGTGGGAATTCCGTTATATGTGCCGGTTTGGGCCGTAGTATTTGCGGCGGTGACCGCATTTATCACAATTATGATATCCGTATGGATTCCTTCCAGACGGATACGAAAGATCACGCCTATGGAAGCGATTCGTGCCAGTGCGGATATCAGGGTCAGGCCGGATGAAGTGAAAACAAGACAGTGGGTGGCTTCGGTCTTTGGTCTTGAGGGCATGATGGCTCAGAAGAATTACAGGCGGGACCGCAGGAAATACCGCGCAACAGTAATCTCACTGACCTTGAGTATCGCGTTGTTTACCGCGGCGGGGCTGTTCAATATGTATCTGGTCGGGACCGGTACTTTTGTTCTGGAAGCGCCAAAGACAGATCTGGAATGCCGGATTCACATGGATGTGGCAGATCATGAAAAAGATGTGGAGGACGTCATCCATCAGACAGAAGGAATCCAGTCTGTTTCGAAGTATTATCAGGAATCGTTTTCCATTGAGGTTCCGGCGAAATGGGTGCAGGAAGGCGTGTTAAATTACTTCGCACAGGAGATAGAACCGTATGTCAGCGCTGTTATGATTGTCCTCGAAGACCAGGAATTCGAACGGTTTGCAAAAGAGCAGAAGATAAATGCAGCGGATTATCAGGACTGTGATCATGTAAGGCTCATGTATCTGAATGTATTCAGAGAGTATAATCTGGAAACAGAACGCTATGAGAAGAAGGAGATATTCCCGGAAAAACCAGAAGGTATGTTTGAGATGGGACATATTGAGTATGATGAAGAGGGAACTTGTTCTGGTTTTAAGAAAAGTACAAAGTTTGAGATGGCAGATGCTGTCGGGACGGTACCGGATGCGTTTATGAATTACCGGGGGCAGATCGCACTATTCCTTCCGATGAGTATGTATCAGAAATTTTTTGCGGAATCTGAAGGGGATTATCTGTCGGCGCTTTATACAATGCAGTGCGAGAATCCGGCAGAAGTATACCGGAATCTGGAACAGAAGTTTAAAGAACAAAAGCTTGATGAAATCGGATATCTGGAGAATAAAAGAGAAGAGTACGAGACAGACCGTAACACGATCATTGCCATTAAAGTACTGACGTATGGGTTCGTAATACTGATCTCTCTGATCGCAGCGGCGAATGTATTCCACACGATTTCTACCAATCTGATGCTTCGGCGCAAAGAATTTGCCATGCTGCGTTCCATGGGGATGTCTCCGAAGGGATTTCGTAAGATGATGAATTATGAATGTCTGATCTATGGGGTCAGCTCGCTGATCTATGGGTTTGTGTTTACCTTGCTGATCAGTGCGGCACTGTACCGGAGCATTGGAGCAGGGGCAGATGTGGAGTACCTGATTCCCTGGAGCTATCTTGCCGCATCGGCAGTCGGGGTATTTGGAGTTGTATTTCTGACGATGATGTATACCATGCGGGGGATACAGAAGAATAATATCATAGAAGAACTGAAGATGACTTAGTGAAAAATTATCTTGACAAAGTATTGCAAATGCGGTAGGATTTTACTCAAATATATATCGCATATGTGAAAGGCTTTGAAAAGAAGAAGTAGTAATCCATACACCCGTACAGAAAGCTGCCGGCAGATGAGAGGCGCATGAAGGAATGGATTATGAATACATCTTGGAGCTGCACACCGAAAGCAGGCTGTATCTGGATCGGCAGACAGGAAAAGGAGCAGGCAAGTAGGCTGTGACGGAGGGCATACGTTAACATGCAGGAGCCGTAATCTGCGGCTTACAGAGGCTGGTGATGTGAATGACCAGTGAATCAAGGTGGTACCACGGGAATTATATCCGTCCTTATCTTATGATAAGGGCGTTTTTTTATTATATAGGAGTCTTCGTTTCCTATATGATAAAAAACCTCCGGGTGGAGAAAGGGGGATTTGATGGCAGACAGACAAGAAAAAAAGAGCGGCAAAGAACAGATTATAGAGAATTATGAACGGCAGAAGCAGCGGTATCTGGAGAATGGATATGAAGAGTGCCAGGAGGTCATATCTATTGTGAAGGCTAATATCATGGTCTTTGTCACGGCGGGGCCATTCGCGGTATTGGAGATCCTTTTGTGGATCTTTATCAGAAGAAAAGAACCGGCGGTATTTTCCTTGTATGATATGAATTATGTGTTGCTCTTTCTTCTGTTTTTGGCGAGTATCTTTGTCCATGAAGTACTCCACGGTGTGGGATGGGGGATATGGACGAAGCAAAAGATAAAGAGTATTTATTTGGGTATTATGTGGGCGTATCTGACACCGTACTGCCATTGCAAGGAGCCCCTTACTCCGAAGTGTTATCTGTGCGGCGTGCTGATGCCTTTTGGGGTTCTTGGAATCGGAACCTATATCCTGGCTGCAGTAATGGGAAGCAACTTGCTTCTGCTGCTCAGTGTATACAACATTCTGTGCGCCGGAGGCGATACGACCATTGCGTGTATGCTGTGGAAATATCTGGGCAGACAGGATTGCTATATTCTGGATCACCCTACAGATTGCGGTTTTGTTGCATTTGTGAAACCATTATAATTCTTGGCCGGCGCCGTGAAGAGTTACGTGGGACAGGGCTGCCGGTCATCTCAAGTGTCTCGGCAGCGCCGATACGGTGGCGCCGTGGGGAGTTACGCGAGACAGGGCTGCAGGTATATTAAGAGTAACATATACCGGATGTATAATAAAAATGAGTTATTTAGTAAGTAAGAAAGGAGAGATAGGAATCATGGGAATTTATGAAGAATTACAGGCAAGAGGGTTGATTGCGCAGGTAACGGATGAGGAGGAGATCAGAGAGCTGGTCAACAACGGCAAGGCGACGTTTTATATCGGGTTTGACCCCACGGCGGACAGTCTTCATGTGGGACACTTCATGGCACTGTGCCTGATGAAGCGCCTTCAGGAGGCGGGGAATAAGCCGATTGCCCTGATCGGAGGAGGAACGGCGATGATCGGCGATCCTTCCGGCAGGACAGATATGCGCCAGATGATGACAGAGGAGACAATTCAGCATAACTGCGATTGCTTCAAGAAGCAGATGAGCCGTTTTATCGATTTTTCGGATGGGAAAGCGCTGATGGTCAACAATGCGGACTGGCTTAAAGACCTGAACTACATCGAAGTACTGCGGGAGGTGGGCGCACATTTCAGCGTGAATCGGATGCTTGCGGCGGAGTGTTACAAGCAGAGGATGGAGAAAGGTTTAAGCTTCCTGGAATTCAATTACATGATCATGCAGAGCTATGATTTCTATGCATTGTTCCAGAAATACGGCTGCAACCTGCAATTTGGCGGCGATGACCAGTGGAGCAATATGTTAGGGGGAACAGAGCTGATCAGGCGCAAGCTTGGCAAGAATGCGAGCGCCATGACGATCACGCTGCTTTTGAATTCCGAAGGGAAGAAGATGGGGAAGACCCAGAAGGGCGCGGTGTGGCTTGATCCGGAGAAGACTACTCCGTTCGAATTCTACCAGTACTGGAGAAACGTTGCAGATGCCGATGTGCTAAAGTGTATCCGTATGCTTACCTTCCTCCCGTTAGAGGAGATCGACCGGATGGATTCCTGGGAAGGAGCACAGCTTAATACGGCGAAGGAGATATTAGCATTCGAGCTGACCAAGATGGTTCATGGAGAAGAAGAGGCGAAAAAAGCTATGGATGCGGCGAAGGCACTGTTCAGCCAGGGTGCAGCGGCAGATATGCCGTGTGTTGAACTGGCTGAAGGAGATCTCACAGACGGCAGCATCGACATTCTGACGATGCTGGTGAAGGCAGGCCTGGTACCGAGCAAATCAGAGGCGCGCCGCGCGGTTACTCAGGGGGGCGTGACGGTTAACGGTGAGAAGGTTACGGATATCTATGCGGCATTTACAGGTGAAAGCCTTACCGGAGAAGGAGTTGTCCTAAAAAAAGGAAAGAAAAATTATAAGAAAGTAATAGTGAAATAATTGACGGGGGACGCAGTAAGATTGAATTTTACTGCGTCCCCATTAATTATTTCACTATCTTTAGGTATTGTACACTATAAGCCGGTAGCTCCAGCTCTCCGTTCATAGATATCTTTTCTTCGGTCAGCAGCTCCAAAGCTTCCCCCTGCAGATCCTGATGATGTGCCGTGTAAGGGGAGTCAGACGCGTTGATTGCGACCATGACGCATTCATTACCGGAGCTGCGTTCGAATATCAACTGGTGGTTCTGAATCACAACATTCCTGTAAGCGCCGTTGCAGATTGCATCGCTGTTCTGGCGGACAGATATCAGCAGCCTGATGTAGTCGGTAAGCTCATTCGGCTTTGGTTCCTTAAAGCATGGCCTTAAGGCGTAATCGTTATCCGGCGCCTTCTCGCCGGTTTCGCCCCATTCACTTCCGTAATACAGGCAGGGGATGCCGGGCATGCCCAACAGAAGCCCGTACGCCAGCGGAATATGTTTCTTATTAGTCAATATGCTTGCAAGCCTTGTGACATCATGGTTATCGACGAAAGTCATCAGATGCTTGCCGCGGTAGATACACCACTGGTCCGCGCCGAACTGACGGTGCAGAGAGTGGGCGATCTCGAACAGGTTCATAGAATTGAAGCTGGAATAGATTCCCTTATAACATTCATAATTGGTACAGCTATGCAGCATCTCGTCATTGACGATCAGATTATAATCTCCAAACAAAACCTCTCCGATCAGTACAAAATCATTTTTTAATTCCTGAACATAGGAACGCAGTCTTTTCATAAAATGATGTTCCAGGCTGTAAGCAACATCCAGGCGCAGACCGTCGATGTCAAAGGTGTCCACCCAGAACTTTACGCATTCAAGGAGGTAGTCGGTAACAGCAGGATTGTGGAGGTTTAATTTGACCAGTTCAAAATGTCCCTCCCAGCCTTCGTACCAGAATCCATCGTTATATGCGTTGTTGCCGTCAAAATTAATGTGGAACCAATCCTTATAGGGGGAGTCCCATTTCTTCTCCTGTACATCCTTGAATGCCCAGAACCCGCGGCCGACATGGTTGAATACACCGTCCAGCACGATCTTTACACCGTGTTCATGGAGACTCTTGCATACATCTGCAAAGTCTTCATTCGTCCCAAGACGGCAGTCGATCTGCTTAAAATCTCTGGTATCATAGCCATGATTGTCAGATTCGAAGATTGGATTCAGAAGAATAGAATCTACGCCGAGATTCCCAAGGTATTCTGACCAATCCAATAGTTTTCGGATTCTTGGAACACATTCGCCGTCGTTATGTACAGGTGCCCCGCAGAATCCAATCGGGTATATCTGGTAAAATACTCCGTTATAAGCCCACATGATATTACCTCTCTTTCCGCAATTTTGCCTGATTTCTATTAGAGCTTGTCTGAATATGCCCTGTGCGGCCAGTGCGCTGCAAAAATATTATAGCAAAAATAGTTACGATATGCTATAGTCGTTTGTGACAAAATGCGGAGAATGCCCGCAGTATCATAATGGATGTGAATCGGAGGTCATGGTGTTCTGCTACACAGAAGAATGTGACTGAATATAAAAAGCGGTATAAAAATGGTACAAAAAATAGAAGAAAATGGTTGACACACACGGAAGCGTATAATATAATTTAACAGTATGACAAAAAGAGAAACAGGAAGGAACCAAAGCCCCGGAGCCTTGCTGTTTTCAATACAACCATATACGGAAGGACTGGCATGCCAGGAATTTCGTATATTATTATCATGAATATGTGAATGACTCATTGCAGGAGGTAAACCGATGAAAACTTATATGGCGAATCCAGATAAGATTGAGAGAAAGTGGTATGTGGTTGATGCTGCGGGATGTACGTTAGGCCGTTTGACATCAGAAGTAGCTAAGATCTTAAGAGGTAAGAATAAGCCGGAATTTACACCGCATGTTGATACCGGTGATTATGTGATTATTGTGAATGCCGAGAAGGTGAAGGTCACAGGCAAGAAGATGGAGCAGAAGATTTATTATCACCATTCAGACTATGTAGGCGGTATGAAAGAGACAACGCTGGCAGAGATGATGGACAAGAAGCCTGAGAAGGTGATCGAGCTTGCAGTAAAAGGCATGCTTCCAAAAGGACCTTTGGGAAGATCCATGATCAAGAAGCTTCATGTGTATGCAGGTCCGGAGCATAAGCAGCAGGCTCAGAAGCCGGTAGAGCTGAGATTTTAGGTAAGTCTGAAAGGAGGATATGAAAATGGCTAATGCAAGATACTACGGAACAGGAAGAAGAAAAAAATCAATTGCAAGAGTATATTTAGTACCAGGAACAGGTAAGGTTACGATAAATAAAAGAGATATCGATGAGTATCTGGGACTTGAAACATTGAAGGTTGTTGTTCGTCAGCCATTGGTTGCGACAGAGACAGAAGGCAAGTTTGACGTGATTGTCAATGTTAAGGGCGGCGGATACACAGGGCAGGCAGGCGCAATCCGCCATGGTATCGCAAGAGCGCTTCTTCAGGCAGATGAAGAGTACAGACCGATACTTAAGAAAGCTGGTTTCCTGACACGTGACCCACGTATGAAAGAGCGTAAGAAATATGGTCTCAAGGCAGCCCGTCGCGCTCCGCAGTTCAGCAAGAGGTAGGCAGTTATTCACAAACAGAAAAGAGACAGAAAACCCACAGACAGATGTTGTTTGTGGGTTTTTAGTATGGCGAAAACGTTATAATGTGTTTGACAAATGTTATCGTATATGATAACATAGTGGCAAGCAAAGGAAGTGATTAAAATTTTTGAATTAGATTTCTATATGAAAGAAAATGGCAAAATCCCAGTGCAAGATTTTTTATATTCACTTAATCCGAAACTAAGAGCCAAAGCTTTTAGTGATATTGAGTTATTAAAACAGTTAGGTACTGAATTGAGAGAGCCATATGTAAAGCCTATAAAAGGAAAAGATAATAAAGGCCTGTATGAATTGCGGATTAAGTTTTCAAGCGATATAGCGAGAATATTTTACTTTACATATTATAACAATAAGTTTGTGCTGCTGCATGGATTTATCAAAAAGACTATGAAGACACCTGAAAACGAAATAAAGAAAGCAAGAAAATATATGGAAGATTATAAGAGGAGGTCTGAATCGTGAGTAAAGCAGGGATATCTTTTGAAGAAATGAAAATCGATATGCTCAAGGATGAAGAATTTAGAATAGAATATGAAAAATTAAAGCCCAGATATGAAGCAATTGAGCAAATCATAAGAGCAAGAAAAGAACAAAACATAACACAGGCGGAACTTGCGAAAAGAGTAGGTACACAGAAAAGTAATATTTCAAGGTTGGAAAGCGGAAATTATAATCCCAGTTTGGATTTCTTGGCAAAAATAGCGGAATCGCTTGGAAAAAAAATATCTGTGACGTTAAATTAGAATGGGGAATTACTTAGTCGGACCGTATACGGCACTATAAAATTTTGTGGGTAAGTGACAGGTAACTAACAAATGCCTTGAAAACGCCGCAAAATAAGGGCTTGAAACTATCCAAGAGATAGGCAAACAGAGCACAAGATTTCAAGAATATATATACTCCGCAGGTTTTTCCTGTGGAGTTTTTGGGCCTATTAACATTTCAGCTTATTTGGGTTATAATATAGTTTAAGTTTATACAAATATTATAATGGAGATGGCGGTATGTGCGATGTTAAAAAGTTTGAGAAAATTTATGAAGATATAAAAAAGCTTCAGCCGGAAGATACATTACAGCTTGTGCTTGAAGCAGAAACGGAAGAACAAAGGAATTTTTATGAGATGGTTGGTGATTTCCTTCTGCAAAGAAAGCAGCGTCAAGTGATAGAAGGGAATCTTTTCTAGTGAAGAAATATATTTTGATAGCAGGTGTTAATGGAGCGGGAAAATCGACATTATATCAGTCTCTGCAAAGTTTGCAGGATATGCCAAGAGTAAATACGGATGAAATATTGAGAGAATTTGGTGATTGGAGAAATAGATCGGATATGATGAAAGCAGGCAAAATTGCTGTGAAAAAAATTGCCGGGTATTTTGATGAAGGGATTACTTTTAACCAAGAGACTACATTGTGCGGAAAATCAATTTTAAATTATATTGCAAGTGCAAAAGAAAGAGGATATTTTGTTGAACTGCATTACATTAGCGTTGAGAGTGCAGATATTGCTAAGGAAAGGGTAGCAGTGCGCGTAAAAAAAGGGGCATCCAGCTGATGGTATCGCGGGAATACCTGTTTCACACTTTTCTTTTTCGTGTCCGGATCGGTTTCCTCGATCACTTGGGCACAGTTTTCAATGATGCAGGTGAGCTTTGCTTTGGTCAGTATATCCTTCCAGAGATAAACGGTCATCATGCCATTCGGGTTCCTGGAGGCAGTTCAGAAACTGCCACTTTTTCTGATCGGACTGAAAAACCCCCAGTTTGCTCATCTGCGAGGGCTGGGTATCCTGCAAAAAACGAAAAAGCCGGCTTTCATCAATCGCATACTCCTTATTGTAATCGGCGTTACTCCTTTCCTCGTAACCGTTATGCTCCACAAGTCAGTTTACAATGAGGGTCTCAAAGCCGTTTTTTTTGTATCGGTGAATTCAGCCACTCTCACTCATCCTTTGCTTTTTTCTTTGCCATCTTTTCGGCCTCTTTTATGGTTTGCAGATAGGCTTCTTCAACGGGAGAAAGATTCTGCACCAAAAAACGCTGGTATTCCTGATTTGCTTTTTCCATCGCCTGCTTATGGCTCACCTTGCCCGCACCGACCAGCAGCTGTTCTCCGGTAGAGGAAAGCACCCGATACAGATGTTCTACATAGTCGCTCATATGCATGGGACGATGGCGTATCGCCTGCACCTCCGCAAAATCGAAGTATCCGGAAACGATGCCGTTCAATATCTGCAGTTCTTCCTCCTTCAGGTAGTTCTTTGCGGTTCCAATGTCTTTGGCTGTCGGAAAATCGCCGGAGAATGCGGTCAGCCCCATAAACGGTTTATCTGCGTCTGCCCGCTCGTAGATGACCTCCGCAGCAGTCTGCCCGTGTGCGGCATAGTGTAGCTTGTTCTGCACCATTTTGAAAAACGCTACAGATTCCGAACTTTTCGGATCGTAGTCCACACTGGTGGCATACAGGTCAAGTACCTGACGGTACATAACCTTTTCAGAGGAACGAATATCCCGGATACGGGCAAGAAGTTCTTTCCAGTAGTTTCCCCCGCCGAGATTCTTCAGACGTTCATCATCCATCGTGAAGCCTTTTACCATGTATTCCTTCAACCGTTCTGTTGCCCAACGGCGGAAGTGGGTGGCAATCATGGATTTCACGCGATATCCAAGGGAAATGATCATATCAAGATTGTAGTACGGAATCTCTCTAGTGACCTGTCTGGTACCCTCAGTGCGAACCTGTCGGAAATTCCGACAGGTTGAAGCTTCATCCAATTCTCCCTCCTCATAAATATGTTGTATATGTTCTACAATATTGGTACGGGAGGACTGAAAAAGCTCTGCCATCTGCTGCTGGGTCAGCCACACAGTCTCATCCACAAAGCGGACATCTATTTTGGTGCCGCCATCTTCAGTCTGATAGATAACAATATCGCCCTGATTTTCATCAAAAGTAATATTTTTTGTATCGGCCATACTCAATCCTCCTGTTCCTCAATTCGCCTGCGCCCGGCTTTGCTTTCATGCTGCAATTCCTTTACAATCAGCAGTGCAAGTCTGTATCGCAAGACAATCACCTGCAGCATATGATTTAAAATACAATAATTGCGAACGCAGTGCGTTCGTATTTTGAAACATCACATAAAATTTCTTCATCTACTACAGCGTCCACACAGAAAAGCCCTTGCCAAAGTCCCCATCTTTTAGCAAAGTCTAAGGCTTTCATTGTATCCCCTCCATAATCTCCGCCATCATGCCATCCGCTTCCCGTTCCAAGGCTTTCAAGCTTTCCAGAATTTCCTCCATCGGGCGCAGTTCCATCGGTTTGTAGAAATATTTGGTAAAGCTGATTTCATAACCGATCTGCGTTTTCTTTTCATCCACATAGGCATCGGGGGCATAAGGCAGCACTTCATTCCGTATAAAGGCAGCACTTAAGTGATGTGATTTTATTTGCCCAACAACCAGTCAGAGAGGTTTTTGACCTGGATGCCGTTGTAGTTCCCTACGGTGAGTCGATCTCCGGTCAAGACGATTTTCTCGTAGTTGTCCCGGATATTTGTGAGTGGTTTCAGCTCGCGGTCGAAGGTTTCTTTCGCTGTCATATCTGCTGTAACCTGAAAATAGGTATAGGTTCCCTGCTTTTCTGCAACGAAATCTACTTCTGTATTGCCAACCTTTCCGATCATAACACGGTAGCCTCGACGAAGAAGCTCAAAATAAACCATATTTTCCAGCGAAAATCCCAGATCATATTGATTGCGCGGCAGGATATGGTTCCGTAAGCCAAGGTCTACAATATACAGCTTTCGATTCGCTTTCAGAAGCTGTTTTCCTACGATGTCAAAACGCTCTGCCGGATAGAAGATAAAGGATTCTGTGAGAGCCTCAACATAATCGCTCACCGTGTTAGGGGAGACTTTTCTTCCGTTTGAGGTAAGATAGTCGGTAATGCTTCGGATGGAGACAGGATTTCCGGCTACACTGGCCAGATATTTGGCTATGGTCTTCAGCAGGAGAATATCCGTGATTTTCCTTTTTTCCGGATTGGTTTCCTTCCGGGTCTGCCGATCTTCAATGCCTTTTACGATAACGGTATTGTAGATACCCTCTAAGTAGGTTTCTACCTTTTCCAGAGTCCGGTCCATAACGGCGATATAAGGAAGGCCTCCGTCGCGCATATATTCCGAAAGACCGCGATCCGGATCCATGCCGGTGATCTCCAGAAATTCTCTGAAGGACAGAGGCAGCATCTTTATTTCCACATAGCGTCCGGTCAACAGAGTGGCAAGATCTCCGGATAGCATGTAGGCGTTGGATCCGGTGATGTAGATGTCCACGTCCGGCTTGACATACAGGCTGTCTACGACCTTTTCAAAGGATGGAACCTTCTGAATTTCATCCAGGAAGATGTAGGTCTTTTTTCCGTCACACAGATGCTCCTTGAGATAGGCATACAGCTTTCGATAGTCCTGAAACTCCTCATATTCCAGTTCTTCAAAATTGATAGAAACGATCTGCTCTTTTGAGATACCGTTTGCCTTAAGCCACCCTTGATACTGCAGCAGCAAGGTGGATTTTCCGCAGCGCCTGATACCGGTGACAACTTTGATGACCTGTTCATCCTTCCATTGAATCAAACGATCCAGATATTCTTTTCTTTCAACCAAGATGATCACCCCCATCAAATAGTATTCCGATTTTAGCACATAGTATGCAAAAAGTCAATTTATATTCCGATATTGGAATATAAATTGACTAAAGCGGATTGACGTTCCGAAATGTGAACGACAAGGATGATGCTTTTAAGTGATATTTCGAACTGTATATTACTCGTCTGTCTGGGCTGAATTTACATGCACCATGATATGTTTTACCTTTTGGAAATTCTTTTCAATATCCTCATGGACTTCCTCTGCAATTTCATGAGACTTCTTCAGCGTATAGGAGCCATCCACTGCAATTTCTATATCTATGTATATTCTATTCCCGAAAATACGCGTATGGAGCGAATCTATCCCCATGACTGCTTTATTTCTCATAACACGTTCATAAATTTGCCGTTCTGTTTCTTCGTCACAGGAATGATCCACTATTTTATTGACAGCATCCTTAAAAATGTCATATGCTGCTTTAATGATGAATATAAAGATCACCAGACTTGCAATGGAATCCATAACCGGAAAGCCAAGCCTCGCTCCCGCAATTCCTATCAAAGCTCCCACAGAGGAAAATGCGTCTGAACGGTGATGCCATGCGTCCGCCAAAAGCGCGCTGGAGTCAATTCTTACTGCATTAACTTTTGTATACCAAAACATGGCTTCTTTGCTTACTATGGAAATGGCTGCGGCAGCCAGCGCTAAAATCCCCGGCACCTGCAAATCGCTATAATTGCCAGACAGAATATTTTTTAATGCTTCCATTCCAATGCCAAGCCCTGTCATAAACAGAATCATTGCCAGTATAATGGCTGCCACGCATTCCATACGCTCATGCCCATAGGGATGTTCTTTATCTGCTTCCTTTGAAGCAAGCCTGATCCCGATGATCACGACGATCGTACTGAACACGTCCGATGCGGAATGAATAGCATCACTGATCATTGCATTGGAATGAGCCACAACGCCCGCTATAAGCTTAAACACAGACAAAATCAGATTGCCCGTAATGCTTACGGCTGACACCCTGTCTGCGATTTTCTGAAAATCATTGTCTGACCCAATAGATACTTTTTTTGTTATTCGACTTCTCCACATACTATGTACCTCCAAAATGTTTGATAGCTCTATGACACTAATATATGTGGGGATTTAGAATAGTGCCTTTATAAAAAAGTATAAAAAAATACCCACGAACCAGTATTAGCAACTACTGTCCCGTGGATAAAAAATTCCACTGCCACTTATGCGACCCGACTCCATGACACTTGGTCACGGTCTGTTCAGTTTGTACTGTAGATTTATATGCAGTGCAAAGAGTGATTATAAGGTAACATAGATGCCCGGTATTGTCAAGTTGAAATTTTGAAGATCGAAGAAGGTTGATAAACTTTGCAGGTTTTTCCTGCGGAGTTTTTGTCTTAACAAATAGGAGAGCATGGGTTATAATAATATTTAACAGTGATGAACAAAGAAGGGTAAAAGAAACCGGGACGGATAATAGAAAAGACAGATAATAGAAAGGAAACTTTAGCGGTTATGAGACGAATTTTTTCTACCTGTACGGTTGAATTCTCTTGATTCAATTCCTCACAAAAAGTATGATGATTTTTCGTTTCTATAAAATAGT